>Ga0265297_10005108_pt1 | contig 20504 bp, 17 predicted proteins | sample Munlanlwell13791_FD_192502 | JGI IMG/M metagenome (GOLD analysis project Ga0265297, IMG submission 192502) | Leachate microbial communities from a municipal landfill in Southern Ontario, Canada - Leachate well 137-91 | ecosystem: Engineered > Solid waste > Landfill > Unclassified | place...
CTTCGGGGTTCCGGGTCACCGGGTCGCCGGGGATCACTACCTTTGAAGGGCATGAGAGGGCGTTTGTTAAGGTGCAGGACGGATGTGATAATACGTGCTCGTATTGCAAGGTAAGGATAGTCAGGGGGCCTTCAAGGAGCAGACCTTATAAAGAAATAATAAGGGAATGCGAGCGTCTCGTGAAGAATAATTTCAAGGAAATAGTGCTCACGGGCATATGCCTTGGCGCGTACGGCAGGGACCTTTCTGAAAAAAAAGACCTGACCGCGCTGATAAAAGAGCTTTGCGGGATAGAGGGGGAATGGCGCTTGCGCCTGAGTTCGATAGAGCCGAGAGACGTTACTCCCAGTTTGATAGAAATGTTCAGGTCGCTGGACAGGCTGTGCAAGCATCTGCCCATGCCTTTTCAGAGCGGGGATGACGGGGTCCTGAAGAGGATGCGCAGGCCTTATAAGGCGGGAGATTATCTGAGTATCATTTCTGATGTACGGAAAGAGATCCCTGATGTCGCGATAAGCACCGATATGATGGTGGGGTTTCCCGGAGAGACAGAAAAGGCGTTTCGGAACACGGTGGATTTCCTGAAAGAGGCGCGGCCCATGCGCGCGCACGTGTTCCCGTTTTCAAGCAGGAAGGGTACCGCGGCCCACGGATATGAGGATGATGTCCCTCTGGCCGTGAAAAAGAAAAGGGAAGAGGCGCTGTCGGCCCTCACGAAAAAACTGGCGCTGGAATTCGCGCGAGGGTTTATCGGCAGAGAGGCGGAAGTCCTCATAGAAGGCGTGAGGGGCGGGGATGGTTTGTTGTCCGGCTATACGGACAGATATATAAAGGTACGCGTGGATGCCCCCGACGCCTTTAAATCCAGAATAGTTAATTGCCGGCTCACCTTGACAAACCGGGAAGTGTGTGGTATACTTCTTTCATCTTAATTTTTATTTCCTCATTTTATCATTTTAAAATATGCCGCAGATTAAATTTAATTGGGTTGATATCGTTTTTATAACTCTATTAGTTAGAATATGTTACATAGCTTTTAAAAATGGGGTTCTGCCCGAGTTTTTTAAGCTATTGGGCCTATGGACAGGGTTTGTTCTTTCGTGCAATAATTACGCCTTGTTGAGCGGTTTTTTGGCCAGGCACACAAAATTGAACGCCACTAATTTGGACGTCCTGTCATTTTCGTTGATATTTTTTTGCGGGGTTCTCGCGTTCAAGTTATTGAATATTGGTACGGGCAAGCTTTTGAAGTTAGGGGAAGGCGTTTCCTTGCCTAATAAGATAGTGGGTCTGGCGTTCGGTCTTGTGAGAGGGTTTTTATTGATAGGGTTTTTATATACCATATCCGTCAACAGTCCTTTTGATTATCTGTCCAAGAGCGCTAAAGATAAGTCTTTCTCAGGTCAGTACGTGTCAGGCATATCTTCTTTCGCGTATGAGAGCGGCATGAGCGTTTACCCGTGGAAGAGGAATGACACGCCGTTCGTCACATTGTTAGGAAAATAAAAAAACAGGGGGTTTTCGTGAAGCTAAGGGAAATTTATAAAAACGCGGTGCGTTTCGGAATGGAAATGGATCCCAGGGGTCTGGAAAAAGTGAAAAAAGAACTGGTGAGAGCTCAGAAGGAGTATGATAAATTGAGCTTGAAAGACAAGGAATTTTATGATAAGGAACGGCTGGATAATCCTTACAGCGATACCAGGATACTGCTGGGTAAAGATGACGCTGAGGTGAAGATTATTCTCGCCGGCATAGATATAGAGGTAGGCGAGGTGCTCCTGGCCGACAGGCTGAGGCAAAAAGGGGAGAAGATAGACCTGCTGTTGACGCATCATCCCGAAGGCATGGCGCTGGCGGGATTTTACAACGTGATGTACATGCAGATCGACATATTGAATAAGATGGGCGTGCCCATCAACGTGGCGGAATCCATGATGCTCGAGAGGATAAAAGAGGTGGAGAGGAGAGTCATGCCCGCGAATCACACGCGCGCGGTGGACGCCGCGAAACTGCTGGATATTAATTTCATGACGTGCCACACGCCGGCCGATAACTGCGTCACCACCTATCTGCAGAAACTTATCGACGCCAAGAAGCCATACGAGCTCGGAGACATAATCGAGATCCTGAGGGACATACCGGAATATAAAGAGGCGGCGAAACAGGGCGCGGGGCCCAAGATCATAATAGGCGACGCGTCCCGCAAGGCAGGCAGGGTGTTCGTGGAGATGACAGGCGGGACAGAGGGCTCGAAGGAGATATTCAAGAAGCTGGCCGAGGCGGGCGTGTCCACCCTGGTATGCATGCATCTCAGCGAGGAGCATTTCAAGAAGGCGCAGGAAGAGCGCATAAACGTGGTAATAGCTGGACACATAGCGAGCGATACGGTGGGGCTTAATATCATGCTGGATGAATTGGAGAAGAAGTCCAAGTTCAGGATATTGACGTGTTCCGGTTTTCGCAGGGTTACCAGAAAGAAATAATGGGAAAGATCCCGGAAAATATACTGAACGAGATACAGGATAAATGCGACATAGTCGAGGTCATATCCAGCTACGTGCCTTTAAAGCAGGCGGGCAGGAATTTCAGGGCTAACTGTCCGTTCCATCACGAGAAGACCCCGTCTTTCATGGTGAGTCCCGACAAGCAGATATATCATTGTTTCGGCTGTAATTCCGGCGGCAACGTGTTTAATTTCATAAAAGAATACGAGAAGATAGATTTTATAGAAGCGGTAAAGATGCTGGCTGAGAAGACGGGCGTGAAGCTGCCCGAGTATAAGAGAGACAAGGGAGAGGATTCTTCCATAGTAAGCGATACATATACCGTGAATGACGTGGCGGGCAAGTATTACGCCGGTCTCCTGGAAAAGGCGGCCGCGGGCTCAGAGGTCAGGCGCTATGTGGAAAAAAGAGGCCTGGACAGCCAGACGTTGAGGAAATTCAGGGTCGGATACGCTGATTCCTCATGGAGAGGCCTTACTGACTATCTGTCAAGCAGGGGCATAAAGGATGACGTGGCGATGAGGGCGGGGTTGAGCCTGAAAGGCAAGGAAGGGTCATGTTACGATCTTTTCAGGAACAGGGTGGTGTTTCCGATATGCGACGTGAGGGACAGGATAATAGGTTTCGGCGCCAGGGTATTGGACGATTCTCTTCCCAAGTACATAAATTCCCCGGAAACAGCCGTCTATAAAAAGGGCCTGCACCTGTACGGTTTGAATTTCGCCAAGGCGGCGATAAAGGATAAGAATTTCGCGATAATAACGGAAGGATACCTGGATGTCATAACGAGCCATAAATACGGGGTGGGTAACGTGATCGCTTCCCTGGGTACGGCGTTGACAACCGAGCAGATACGGCTTCTGAAGAGATACGCGCACAACGTGGTTATCTTATACGACGCTGACCAGGCCGGCGAGCTGGCGTCCCTCAGGGGATTGGACCTTTTCCTGGAAGAAGGCATGAACGTGAGGATAGTGACTTTGGCCGAGGGCCATGACCCGGACAGTTTTATCAGGAAGTTCGGGACGGAGAGTTTCATCGCCAGCGTGAGAAAGGCCGAGAGCCTGTTCAGTTACAAGTTAAATATACTGAAAAGGAAGTTTAATTCCGCCGAGCCTGAGTCAAAGGCGGAGATCGCGAAGGAGATGTTGTCGACGATAAGCAGGGTCAAGAGCGCCATAGTAAAGGCCGAATACATAAAGTTGTTGTCGCAGGAGCTCTCGGTGAAGGAAGAGTCCGTGTGGGAGGAATTGAAGAAGACGAAAAGGCCTCCGGGCGACAAGGGTTCATCAAGGTGGGGCGGGCGCGACAGCGGGCAGGGCGGCAAGGATATCGGGCGGATCGAGATACCCGCGGCGGAGAGGATGCTGGCGAGATTGATGCTGGAGGACGCGAAGGTGATAGACGCGGTAAGAAACGAGCTGAAGCCGCTTGATTTTAGAAATTCCAGCGTCAGGCATATAGTCGAGGCGCTTTTCAGCATAGATACGAGCGATACCCTCATAGACATTACGCGTCTTATAAATTATCTCGAGGATAAGGTTTCGGCGAATGTGGTTTCTTTCATAGTTAACGAGGAGATGGAGATAAAGGACAAGGAAAAGAACGTGGCGGACTGCATAACGGTCATCAAGAAAGAGAACAGGAACGCCCGGCTGAAGGATATACAAAACAGGCTGGCCGTGGTCCAGAAGGAAGGATATATAGAAGAGGAAAAAAGACTTTTAGACGAATTCAATCAACTTATAAAGAGGGGGTTTTAACCATGCTTAAGACGAGGTCAAAGAAAGAAACCAAAAAAAAGGACGGGGTGGAAGGCCAGCTTGAAAAGTTATTGGCCCTCGGCAAGAAAAAGGGGCACCTGACTTACGAGGAGATAAACGGTTTTCTGCCTGAAGAGGTTGTTTCCTCGGACCAGATAGAGAAGGTTTTTACTCTTCTGGACAAGGAGAACATCGAGGTGGTGGATTCAGAGGAAGACCTGAAGTCCCGCCATAAAGAAGAGGAGGGCGGGAACGGAAAGCGCGGGGCGGAGCAGGCGGCCGCTGAGGCCGAGGCGAAAGAGGCGGACGTGGGTATAGAGGATCCCGTGAAGATGTATCTCAGGCAGATGGGCCAGATACCCCTTCTCTCAAGGGCTGACGAGATACGGCTTGCCCAGGAGATAGAGAAGGCGGAAGAGGAATACAAGAGGACGGTGCTGAGCTGCCCTTACATAAAGGACGACGTGCTGTCCCTGGCTAACCGCATGCTGGCGGGGAAAATAAACATAGAAGAGATCATGAAGGAGGAGCCCAAGATAAAAAAAGAAGAGGAGCTCTTCAAGAAGATAAATAATCTGGCGAGAAGGATAAGGGCGGCCAGAAGGGGCCAGAACATAATGGACCTTTGCCTGGAGTTTAATTTTTGCACGTCGGTGATAGAGGATTTCGCCGAAAATATACGCGCGGCCATTGCCGAGATAGACAATATCGACAGGGAGATCCAGAGGATGAGAAGGCGCCGCGTGAAAGGCAGTATAAAGTCTTTCGAGAAAAGAAAGAAGGACATAGAGAGCAGGTTCGGCAAGAAAAGAGACGATATAAGAAATGATTTCGCGCTTATCAGGAAAAAGTCCTCCAGGTTCAACAAGGTCAAGAAGGAGATGGTGGAGGCTAACCTGCGCCTGGTGGTGAGCATTGCCAAGAAATACACCAACAGGGGCCTGTCATTTTTGGACCTGATACAGGAAGGCAACATAGGCCTCATGAAGGCCGTGGAAAAATTCGAGTACAGGCGCGGGTATAAGTTTTCCACTTACGCAACTTGGTGGATACGCCAGGCGGTGACCCGTTCTATAGCCGATCAGGCCCGCACCATCAGGATACCCGTGCACATGACAGAGACGATAAATAAGCTCATAAGGGTGTCGAGGATACTGGTGCAGGAAAACGGCAAGGAGCCTTCCGCGGAGGAGATAGCGTCGGAGATGAGGATGAGCGTCGAGAAAGTTAGGAGCATTCTCAAGATCGCGCAGGAGCCTATTTCTCTTCAGACCCCGATAGGGGACGAGGGAGATACGAACTTCGGCGATTTCATAGAGGATAAGAGGGCGGTCTCCCCGGCGAACGCGACCGCGTACACGATTTTAAAGGAAGAGATGGATAATATCCTCAATACGCTTACCGAGCGCGAGAAAAGGGTTCTGCGCCTCAGGTTCGGGATAGGGGACGGTTATCCGAGGACGCTGGAAGAGGTCGGGAGCATGTTCAATGTGACAAGGGAAAGAGTCAGGCAGATAGAGGCGAAGGCGCTGAGAAAACTCAGGCATCCCATCAGGAGCAGGAAGCTGAAGAATTTTCTTGAGATGGCTTTTGGCCAGGAAGGATAAGAGAGGCGGAATGAGGTTTTCTTCGATTCGCGGTTTATCAAGGGCCAGCGTAACGCTGGCCCTTTTACTGTCAATATTCGCTGTCCGGCCGTGTTTCGCTGATTTCAAGTTCGCTTTTATCAGTGATACGCAGGGTCATGATGAGGACGGGGTAAACGACGATGTCCTGGCGGCCGTCATGGGCAGGATAAAATCAGAAGGCGTTGATTTTATACTGGTGGGAGGGGACATGGTGTCCGGGACCGCTCATACAAGGGAACACGCGAATCAATTGAGCGGATGGAAGAAGGCCATGTCTAAATACAAGATACCGTTTTATGCGGCGGCAAGCAATCATGTGATACAGTCAGAGACATCGGAGAGGGTCTTCAGGTCGGTTTTCGAGATGCCTCAGAACGGCCCCGCCGTTTTAAAGGAGCTGGTATATTCTTTTAGCCATGATAACGCCCATTTCATAAGCATTGATACGGAGGAATACGGAAATTTTCATAATATCGGGAAAAAGCAGTTCGCGTGGCTCAGGCGCGACCTGAAGAAAAACAGAAAAAAGGTTGTTTTTGTCTTTGGCCACGATCCCGCGTTCCCTGTCAGGAGTCATGTGGGGGGTTCCCTGGACAGGTTTCCGGAGAAGAGAGATGAATTATGGGCGCTTTTCAGGGACCATGACGTGGAGGCGTATCTTTGCGGCCACGAGCACCTGTATAATAAGTCCGCGCGCGACGGTGTCTATCAGATAATAGCCGGCGGGGCGGGCGGAGGCCTGGTCGCGGCTCCTGAAAACGGCGGTTTTCATCATTATGTGGTGGTTAACGTCAAGGACAGCGGAGAGTGTGAGGTGACGGTAAAAGACATTGACGGCGTCGTAAAAGATTCTTTTGTCCTGCAGTAATCATCCTTGGTTGACACTCAAGCAATACTCCTTTTGTCAACTTGGGCGGATAGCGTGGTCGTTCATCAAAATTTCCTCTTGTCATAATGTAATCCAGATGGTATAATTTTAAAACTACGGGCCCATAGCTCAGTTGGTTAGAGCACCTGACTCATAATCAGGTGGTCCAAGGTTCAAGTCCTTGTGGGCCCACCGGTTTTTTGATAAGCTATTTTTGAGTCTATGAGGACTTGAAACGAGCGAGCGCCGAGCGAATAGCGAGGAAAAGGCCGCAATCAGCGGCCGACAGCGGAGCGAGGTGAGGCTACGCAGGCCGAGCTATACGCGAGGCCGAAGTAGCCAAGTCCTTGTGGGCCCACCGCGGGCGATTAGCTCAGTTGGTTGGAGCGCTGCCCTCACATGGCAGAGGTCACTGGTTCGAGTCCAGTATCGCCCACCATTCTACTCCGCCCTTTACATGGCGGGTTTGATGGTATGGGCTTCGTAGAAATTGGCGAAGCAGAACATGATTTATAACAGGAGTGACTTTTGGAGCAGGCCAAGACAATAAAAGAGCAGATAGGGATATTGATACAGCTCCAGGCGGTTGATTCCGAGATATACACCTTTACCAAGGAGAAGAATTCCGCCCCTATAAAGCTCAAGGCCATAGAAGACAGCCTGGAGAGCAAGAAGGCGGGCATAAAACAGGCGGAAGAGAATCTCAAAACCCTGCAGGTAAAATTAAAGGAAAAAGAGGTCGTCCTGCAGCAGAAAGAGGAACAGATCCAAAAACTGCAAAATCAGCTTTTTCAGCTGAAGACCAACAAGGATTATTCCGCGATGCTCACGGAGATAGGCGGCATAAAGGCGGATGACTCCCTGATAGAGGAAGACATAATCAGGCTCATGGACGACATAGAGGCGGCCAAGAAGAAAATAGCGGAAGAAAAAGATATATTCAAGAAGGAAGAGGCGGGTTCGCAAAAAGAAAAGGAACAGATTGGCCTGAGGGTCAAAGAGATAGATTCGAGGTTGGCGGAGCTTTCCGCGAAAAGGGCGGGCATGGCGCCGGGCATAGAGAAACAGGTAATGGCCAAGTACGAGAGGGTTTTAAAAAACAAAGACGGGCTCGGCCTGGTGGAGATCGAAGGCGACTCTTGCGGCGGATGCCACATGAACCTGCCGCCTCAGGTCATAAGCGAGGTAAAGCTCAGGGAAGATATTATTATCTGCGGCAGCTGTTCGAGGATATTATACATAGATGACAACACAGAGATCGGTTGAGATATTCGTGGACGGCGCGTCCAGGGGCAATCCCGGCCCTTCCGGGATAGGCATAGTATTTTTCGACGATAAAAATACGGCCGTAAAGAAATTATTCAAGTTCATAGGAAATACCACGAATAATATAGCGGAATATTCGGCCCTGATATTCGCCCTCCAGGAGGCGCTCATAGACAGGTACGAAGACATTGTAATAAAATCAGACAGCGAGCTCATGACCAGGCAGTTGAGAGGCGAGTATAAAGTAAAGAATGAGAATCTCAGGTCTTATTATGAACAATTTCTGCATCTTTCCAGGGGTTTCAATAAAATAGAGGTGGTTTCAATAAACAGGGAAGACAATTCCTTGGCTGATAAGCTTGCCAATAAAGCGATAGATTCTCGTTTTGACAGCTCCTTAAAAACTGAATAGGCGCAGGCTGGATGGTCGCCTTCGCTGCAAAACAGCGGGGGAGGAAAGTCCGGGCTCCATAGGGCAGTGTAGCGGGTAACTCCCGTCGTCCGCCAAAAAACGCGGCGGACAGGATCAGAGCCACAGAGACGAGCAAACCCGCCGAGGTATCAGTGGCGGGTGGACGTGAAACGCGGCAATCTCTACATGGAGCAAAACCAAATAGGCCCTGCTAAGAAGAGCGGCTCGTTCGGCACAGCGGGGCGGGTAGGTTGCATGATTCCGGCAGCAATGCCGGAGCTAGATAGATGACCGTTACCCCCGCAGCTTCGCTTTGCGAAGCAAAGCGGCGGGGGACAGGACCCGGCTTACAGGCCTGCGCCTTATTTTATTTGAACATGAAAAAAACAGTTATTATCGCGATGTTGTTGTTCACGGCCACGGCGCTTTACGCCGATACCGTGATAATGAAAGATAAGTCAAGGATGAAGGGGCTTGTCGTGGAGGAGTACGTAGACAGGGTCATGCTCAGTACCGTCGATGGGGAAAGGATGGTCTTCAGGGCGGACATTGACAGGATCGAATACGATACGCCTGAGCAGAATTTCATGCAGATGGGCAGGTCTTACGAGGCAAAGGGATGGTATGACAAGGCGGCGTTTTATTATAAAAAGGCGATGGAGATAAATCCGGATTACAAGGAGGCGAGAGAGGCGTATCTGGCGAGCCACGCGAGATTGTGGCGGGATGAGGAGAGAAGAGTTAATAAAGAAATGGAATTGCAGATAGCCGCCAGCCAGTGGCGGAATAAAAGCGCCAGGCAGATTTCGACCGCCTCCGTAAGCAAGGAGGATTTGCTGAAGAAGACCCTTGGCATCTCTCTTTTAGAAAAAGACGGCGTTTTCGTGATAAATGAGGTCGTTTCGAATTCCAGCGCCTTTAAGGCAGGTATCAGAAAAGGAGATGTGCTTGTAGGCATATGGGGAAAGCTCATACGTTACAGCGACAAAGAAGAGATCCTCGCCGAATTATTGGGCCCTAAATACTCGGAAGTAAGGGTGATGATAGAGAAGGATATATTGGTCGCCGCGGATCGGGATTCAGTCAATAAAAATTTGTATAAAGAGCTCGGTATTTCCCTGGGCTTTGAGTATGAAGGCCTCGCGCTAAAGGATCTCGCCATAGGTAAAAAAGGATACAGGGCGGGACTGAAAAAAGGGGATTTCATAATGGCGGTGGATAAAAACATGACGCGTTATCTTCCGATGGACAGCGTCATCGCTCTAATAAACAGCGCGGGGAACAAAGAGGTTGTTTTTACTATCAGGCGGAATGTTAACTTGAGAAGGGAGAATAGATAATGCCCGCTAGGCCTATTTTCAGAAGAAGAAGGTATATAATAAAGACAGGGCTTCAGTTTCGCTACATAGGGCTTGTTTTTATATTGGCCTTATTGGCGTCAATGGTTACGGGCTGGACCGTATTCGCCACCGGATGGGCTTTTCTGGGGGAAAAACTCGCCGGCGTATATCCGCAGGGAAGGCTGGTGTATATATTCAGGGCCACTAACATGGCGCTGATACGCAATCTATTGTTGGTTTCACCGCTTGTTTTCGTGCTGGCCTTGTTGTTTTCTCATAAAATAGCGGGGCCTGTCTACAGGATAGAGAAGGACCTTGGCGAGATCCAAAAGGGCAATCTCGGCCTGAAGATAAAATTAAGGCAGAATGACGAGCTTGTCGACCTCGCCGAAGCGATCAACGCCCTTACGGAAGGGTTTTTTCAGACAGTTTCCGTGAGCAAGGAAAATATCGACAAGCTCCAAAAAGACCTGGATGGGCTTAAAAAGTCTTTAGCCGGCCAGCCTGACGCGTGCTCCAGGATAGACAGTCTTCAGGCAGCGGTAAATAGCTTAAAAAATTCCTGCGATAAATGGCGGCTAAGTTGACAAAACAAGCAATACTCCTTTTGTCAACTTAGCGTATTGACAACGCTTTATTTGTTTGTTATACTGACGAATAATATGCGGATTTGTCATGTTATAACAAAACCGGAATTGGGCGGGGCCCAGCTCACCACCTTAAACCTCATCTCGAATCTTCCAAAAGATAAGTATCGGATTTCCATGATTACTTCGTCAAGGGGCATCTTAAAGCCGGATTTTAAAAGCATCAAAGGCGCCGCGGTTCATTTTTGCCCATCGCTGACACGTCAAATTAATCCCTTTGCCGATATATTGGCATTAATACATATATATCTTATATATAGAAGCTATAATAATGATATCGTTCATACGCACAGTTCAAAGGCGGGCATCATCGGGCGATGGGCCGCGAAACTTGCCGGCGTGCCGGTTGTCATTCACACGGTTCATGGGTGGTCTTTTAATGACTATCAAGGCAGGATAAGGAAGCGGTTTTTTATATTTCTGGAGAGGATTACGGCCAGATTCACGACAAGGATTATCTGCGTGTCAAACAAGGACATAGAAACCGGGTTATGCCATAAGATAGCGCCCAGGGAGAAATTTGTCCTGATAAAATACGGGATACCGCTGGGGGAATTCAGGGATAGAAAGGCGGACAGGAAAGATAAAAGAAGGGAGATTGGTATCAATAATGAGGATCCCGTGGTGGGCATGATATCCTGCCTCAAGCCTCAAAAGTCCCCGGAGGATTACGTGAAGGCGGCGATAGAGATTTATAAAGGGTTTCCATCCGTGAATTTTTTGTTGGTAGGAGACGGCGTTTTAAAAAAGAGATGCCAAAAGATACTAAAGGGCAGTCCTCTTGACGGCAGGTTTATTTTTTCCGGCTGGAGAAGGGACATCCCGGAGATCCTGGATATTTTGGATATAGCGGTATTGACAAGCAAATGGGAGGGCATGCCTATCGCCATAATCGAGGCCCTTTCCAAGGGTAAGCCGGCCGTTATTACCGACGCGGGCGGGGCCAGGGAACTTGTAAAAGACGGCATCTCAGGCTATGTTACCAGGCCGGGGGCTTACAGGGATATCGCCGTGAAGGTCATGGGGATTCTCAGGGACAAGGCGCGCATGGATAGCATGGGCAGGGAGGCTGGTTTGTCCGTGGATGAATCATTTGATATAAAAACCATGGCGCGCGACACGGACATTCTTTATCAGAATTGCAAGGAGAGCGCATGAGTTTGCTGTGTGTGTTTTTGGTTTCGGCCGTGGTATCGGTCATGCTGGTGCCGCAGACGATCAGGATAAGCAACAGATTCAGGATCTTCAAACCCCTTAAAGACAGCGTGAAGGGAAAGCCCTGCGTGGGGGGGTTGGGTATATATTTCGCTTTCTTGGCAGGGGTCCTGATAGCGTTATTTTTCGGCCGCGTGGACGGTTTTAAACTGTCAGGGATAGTGGCGGCGTCGACCCTGGTCCTGGCGCTGGGATTAATAGACGATATAAACGACCTGAGGCCGTCTTTAAAGATATTGGGGGAGCTTTTGGGCGCGTGTATCCTGATATTTTTCGGCATGGTGACAAAGATAGCTTTTTTCCCGGGCTGGCTTAACATAGTCATAACCATGGCATGGGTATTGTTCATAACAAACGCGTTCAATCTCCTGGATATAATGGATGGCTTGATGTCAGGGTTGACCGTAATAATATCCTTGACCCTGTTAGTCGTTTCCGTCGTCAACAAGGACTCGTTTTCCAGTATCGTGTTAGTGGCATTGCTGGCCGCTCACCTGGGGTTTTTAAGATACAATTATCCCCCGGCAAAGGTATACATGGGAGATACCGGAAGCCTGTTTTCAGGTTTTTTGTTGGCGGTAATCTCGATAAACATAAGTTACGCGCCAATGGAGAGAAAGATGGCGCTCCTGACGCCCGTCCTGGCGATGTCACTTCCGCTGTATGACACGCTTTTTCTGATAATAATGCGCGCGAAAAAGAAAAGGCCGATTTTCAAAAAGACAAAAGATCATTTTGCCCTGCGGTTGATGACGATGGGCCATAGCGTCCAAAAGAGCATATGGGTGATGTATATTTTCAGCGTTTTTCTGGGAGGGCTGGCGATAATAACGGCTTTTAGCGGCAATCTGATCGGCGCGGCGGCGCTGGCGATCGCCGTTTTTGTGTTTATCGCGATGGGCAGGAAGGTCGGGATGGTCAGGGTGGAAGATTAGCGTAAAAGCAAAGGGATGAAGGTTTATGGCCAGGGTCAGGGAAGACATAGCGATATTGGGCGGCGGGCTGGCAGGGCTTAGCGCGGCGTATCATTTAAAAAATAATTACGTTTTATTCGAGAAAGAAAAAGAACTGGGCGGCATGGCCAGGTCTATTCATAAGGACGGTTACATATTTGATTGTGACGGGCATCTGCTGCATTTCAGGAAAGAATATTCCTTCAACCTGGTTTCCGAGCTTTTAAGGGGCAACCTGGCGCCGCATAAGCGCGATTCCTGGATATACTCGAAGGGCGGCTTTACCCGCTATCCGTTCCAGGCGAATTTTTATGGGCTTCCGAAACCGGTTGTCAGGGACTGCCTGGTAGGCCTGATAAAGGCGAAGGTGGAAGGCCGGGATAAATTAAACGGTAATTTTGAAAATTGGATAATAAAGACGTTCGGGGAGGGCGTGGCGCGGCATTTCATGCTGCCTTATAACAGGAAATTCTGGACGGTCGAGCCGAAAGAGCTCACGTGTGAATGGCTTGACGGTTTCGTGCCTGTCCCGGACCTGGAAGACGCGGTTACGGGCGCGATATCGGACAGCGCGAAGCCATACGGTTATAATTCCAGGTTCTGGTATCCAGTAAAAGGCGGGATGGAGGAGCTGGTGAGAGGCTTTGAGGCCGGCGTGAATAACGCGAAGCTCAATAAAAAGGCCGTGACGGTGGACCAGCGCAGGAGGGAGATCGTTTTTGAGGACGCCTCTATCAGTAAGTTCAAGACGCTGGTCAGTTCCATCCCATTGCCTGAACTGGCCGGTCTGCTCGTGAATTTGCCCGGAGAGGTAAAAAAAGCCTTTTCGATGTTAAGATGGACGTCTATTTTCGTGGTAAATATCGGGATAAAAAATGAATCCGTTTCGGAGAAGCACTGGATATACTATCCGGAAGGAGACGTTGTTTTCTACCGCCTCGGGTTCCCCGTGAATTTTTCAATGGACGTGGCGCCGCGAAGAAGGAGTTCCTTGTACGCGGAGGTCGCTTATTCTGACTCAAAAAAGATAGACAGAGAAAGCATGGCGGAGGCCGTTATCTCAGATTTGTCGAAGATAGGCGTTATCTCGGGAAAAGATGAAATAGAGACTTGTCTGCCCATGGATATCAAATACGGGTACATAATTTATGACATCAACAGGGCCCGCGCCCTTGGTGTCATCAAGGAATACCTGGCGCGTTTTGGGATCTATCCCATAGGCAGGTACGGCGGATGGAAATACATGTCCATGGAGGATGTGATCTTAGAGGGGAAGGAGATTGCTTCGGCGCTTCGTGCCTCGCAATGACCTTTTAATGTCATTGCGAGGCCGCCGCAGGCGGACGAAGCAATCTGAATCATTATGGCAATTTATATTTTAGGTATATCATGCTTCTATCATGACAGCGCCGCGGCGCTCATAAGGGACGGCGAGATCATCGCCGCGGCGCAGGAAGAGCGGTTCACCCGGAAGAAACACGATTTTAATTTTCCATCCGGCGCGATTGATTACTGTCTTGGGCGCGCGGGCATAACGGCGAAAGATCTGTCTTTCGTGGTGTTTTATGACAAGCCGCTCCTGAAATTTGAACGGATACTCCTTACTTATTTCTCGTACGCCCCGCGCGGTTTCAGGTCTTTTTATAAGGCGATCCCCCTGTGGCTGAAAGAGCGTCTTTGGATGAGGCCCCTGATCTCGGAAAAATTGGGTTATGACGGCAAGATATTATTCTGCGAACATCACGAATCTCACGCCGCGTCCGCGTTTTATCCGTCTCCTTTTAGGGAGGCGGCCATCCTTACGATGGACGGGGTAGGAGAGTGGGCTACTACGAGTTTCGGCTTCGGCAATGGCAATGATTTTCAATTGACGCGCGAAATAAAATTCCCTCATTCCCTGGGACTTTTATATTCGGCGTTCACTTATTATACGGGTTTCAAGGTGAATTCCGCCGAATACAAGGTAATGGGTCTCGCGCCTTACGGCGAACCGAAATACGTCGATTTGATCCTGAAGGAGCTTATCGATTTGAAGGAAGACGGGTCGTTCAGGTTGAATATGAAATATTTCAATTATTGCGCCGGACTGACAATGACCAATAAAAGATTCGACAAGCTGTTCGGCGGCCCGCCGCGAAAATCCGAGACAAGGATCTCACGGAAAGACATGGACCTGGCAAGATCTGTCCAGGCGGTGACCGAGGAAGTAATGCTGAGGACGGCGAGGCACGCGCGCGAAGTGACCGGCCAGAAGAATCTCTGCCTTGCCGGGGGGGTCGCCCTCAACTGTGTCGCCAACGGACGCGTTTTAAAAGAAGGGATTTTTGAAAAAATCTGGATACAGCCGGCGGCGGGCGATGCCGGGGGCGCCCTGGGCGCCGCGCTCAGGATCTGGTATAAGTATTTAGGCAACAGGCGCGACGCGGACGACACTCATGACGCTCAGAAAGGTTCTTACCTGGGGCCGGAATACACCGATGATTATATTGAAAATTACCTGAAGTCAAAGAATGTCCCTTATCAGAGATACCAGAAAGAGGGATTGGTTAGAAAGACAGCCGAGTTGATAGCCGGAGGCGGCGTGATAGGATGGGTCCAGGGCGGCATGGAATTCGGGCCGAGGGCATTGGGCGCGAGGAGTATCATAGGCGACGCCCGTTCCGGCGAAATGCGGTCAAGGGTGAACCTTAAGATAAAATACAGGGAATCGTTCAGGCCTTTCGCGCCGAGCGTGTTATCCGAAAAAGCGGGCGATTATTTTGATAGCGGCGCTGAAAGTCCATACATGCTTTTGACAACGGGGATAGCGAAGAGGCATTTAAGGGCCGTGCCTGACAATGAGGGGGATGGCTTTGAAAAGCTTCAAATAATACGTTCGGACATACCGGCGGTTACGCACGTGGATAATTCCGCGAGACCGCAGACAGTATCAAGGGGCGGCGGAAACAGCGTGTATTACGATCTGATAAACGAGTTTTACAGGCAGACAGGGTGTCCCGTGATCATAAATACGTCTTTCAACGTGAGGGGCGAGCCCATCGTATGCGCGCCCGAAGACGCCCACAGGTGTTTCATGAGCACTGAAATGGATTATCTTGTAATGGGGAATTTTATATTGGACAAAAAGGCGCAGCCTGCGACCGAGCATAAAACAAGGCAGTATTTTGAACCAGACTGATTATTGTAATCGTCATTGCGAGCGACCGAAGGGAGCGAAGCAATCCCTTTATGTATAAACAATATTATATCTACATAATGACCAACAAGTATAATACGGTTCTTTATACAGGCGTCACCAATGATTTAAAAAGAAGGGTATTTGAGCATAAAGAGGGTTTAGTGGATGGGTTTACAAAGAAGTATCGAATCAAGAAGTTAATTTATTATGAAGTTTCTGATAACGTAGAGAGCGCTATATCAAGGGAAAAACAAATAAAAGGCGGCTCAAGGGTTAGAAAGATAAAATTAATCGTTGGCATGAATAATAATTGGAAGGATTTGTATTATGACTTATGAGATTGCTTCGGCCGCCGCAAAAGATCGGCGGCCTCGCAATGACATGTTGAGAAAATTCGGTTTTAATCTCGCGCTGGGCATCAGCATAGCTGGTTTTATCATGTACTTGCGGCATAAGCCGTATTTTATATGGTTTTCAGGCACGGGCGCCTTGATCTTGGTATGCGCTATTGCAGCCCCTTTGCTATTAAAGCAGTTAAAAAAAATCCTGGACGCGGTTATTCTTTCTGCCGGCCGGTTAACAGGATTTTTAAGTTCATTATTAGCGTTTTATTTGATAGTAACGCCCGCGGCTATTTTATTGAGATTGATAGGCAGGGATTTATTGCGTGAAAAAATAGATAAAAAAGCGGCTTCTTATTGGCTTCCCAGAGAAGCGAGGAACAGGTCAAGGGAGGATTATGAGCAGATGGGCTGACCTTATCTATGAGCTGGCCAAAAAGAATCTGAGGACGCGTTATTCCAGTCTTCCCTCAGCTATTTTTTGGATGTTTTTATTCCCTTTCCTGACCGTCGGGATCTTTTACGCCGTATTTTCCGTTGTCTTGAAAGTGAGGATAGACGAGACCCCGTTTGTCCTGTATTTAATGACATCCGTGTTTACATGGCAATTTTTCCATGATTCGGTCATGGCCTCGGTTACCTCTCTGGTGGACAACAAGAACCTGCTGAGGGAATCTAACTTTCCGCATTACCTCGTGCCTATATCCATTATTTTTACCAATATGATAATATTTCTGCCATCCCTGGCCGTGACAATCTTTGTCTCGGCGTTCATGTTAAAGGGCCTGCCCGCCGCGGTGATATTTTTACCTTTTGTTTTCGCGATCCATCTCGGGATGGTAACAGGCCTGTCCGTGATATTTTCTATTTTATACGTGAAGTGGAGAGACATAAAGCATATATTGGAGGCCTGCTTGACGATATTATTTTACCTGACCCCAACATTTTATTCCGTTTATTTAATAAAAAAATCGTTTAGCCCCGTATTGTATGATTTTTACATCAATAATCCTTTTGTGGGCATGCTGAGTTTATACAGGAGCGTCCTCTTGAAGGGGTTTTACCACGCCATAAAGGATGAAGCCGGTTTTTCAGCGCTGCTCCTGGCGCCTTTTATTTTTTCAGCGGCGGTGTTTTTCGCGGGGATTTATTATTACGGTAAAAACAGGAAAGTCATCAACGATTACCTGTCTTATTGACATGATAGAGCTTAATAACGCGGGCAAGAAATATCCGGTCGCGAGTTCCCAGGATTTTTGGGCGTTAAAAGACGTTTTCCTGGATATTAAAAGCGGGGAGGCGACCGGGATAATAGGCCGTAACGGCGCGGGCAAGACAACGCTTCTTAATCTTATCGCCGGTGTTTTGTCGCCTTCGGAGGGCGGTGTTTCGGTAAAAGGGAAGGCCCTTGGGCTTTTTAATCTTGGTATCGGCTTTCAGGATGAATTGACCGGAAGGCAGAATATCTTTCTTAACGGGACTATCCTTGGCGCCTCAAGAAATGAGATAGAAAATAAGTTCGAGGCCATAGCGGAATTCTCTGAGCTGGGTGATTTTATAGATATGCCGCTGGGGAGTTATTCTCAGGGCATGAGGCTGAGATTGGGTTTCAGCGTAATAGCGAATTTAGATTTCGATATCCTTGTAATAGACGAGGTTTTGGCGGTGGGCGACATCCTTTTTCAGAGTAAATGTTTTGAGCGCCTGATGGATTTCAAGCGGGCGGGCAAGACCCTGGTAGTCACCAATCAAAGCGTTGATTTGATCGAGCGGATCTGCGACAAGGCGGTGCTTTTAGAGCATGGAAGGGCGGTGTTTTACGGCAACGTGAGAGAGGCGGCGGATAAATACAGGGAATTGTTGAATAAAGAGCGGTTTTACGCCGGGCCCCCTAAAAACAGAGCGGTCCCTTTGGTTGAAAACACAAAGAAATGGGCGGATGATATATCCAGCTGGGGGATGAAGCTGGGAAGCAAGGAAGCGGTCATTGACTCCGTGGTTTTTATCGATAAGTTCGGGTTTAGGCGCGATGGCATAAAGAGCGGGGACCCCCTTAGGATACGCGTTAATTTTACCGCGAAGAATGACATAAAGGAGCCGCATTTTGGGGTAGCCATATTCAGGAAAGACGGGGTCTATTGTTACGGCCCGAATACGGAATTCGACGGATATCATATCAAGGAAATAAAGCCGGGCAGAAAGACCCTCGAGCTCACTTACAGGAGGGTATTGCTGGCGCCCGGCGAATACAGGTTTTCCGTGGCCATATGGGATAAAAAAGAGGCTCTGGCGTTTGATTACCATGATGGTTATTATGAGTTGGCGGTGGGCGGGGTCAACGGGACCGGAGAACTGTTGAGAATGCCGTTTAAGATCAAGGATCGTTTCGGCGGGATAAAACGATGCCGGCCCGACCTGGGATCTTTGCGCGATAGATGGGGGAAGAAGACGGAGTCGGACGGCATCAGGATAGGGCCCGTGAAATTATCAGGCAAAGACGGGGAAGAAAAAAATATTTTTTTGACAAACGAGCCGGCCGAGTTGAGCGTGAGCTTCAAGGAATTAAAGGCGCGCAAAAAAGACACGTATCTGTGGGCAGGCATCTACAGGGAAGACGGGGTCTATTGCCAGGGCATGACCGCGGACATCGGCGGAGGCGATAAGATCAGGATATTCTTTCCTGAATTCAGGCTGCTGCCGGGAGGGTACAGGATTTCCGTCGGCTTGTGGGATGATTTCTCAAAGAGGTTTTTAATGTCTCATCACGGTGTATACGATTTTAAGATGGCATGGAACAGGTTGGATCACGGCACGGTTTACATGGATCATAAATGGAAGACGGAGGTTTGACATGAAAAAGACATCGAGTTGCCCTGATGTGAGCGTAGTGGTGGTTAATCATAACGGGAAGAAATATCTGGAAAGATGTTTTTCTTCTTTGGAGAAGCTTGATTATAAAAAGTCAAGGCTTCAGTTTATAATGGTCGATAATTGCTCGTCAGACGGTTCCGCTGATCTGGTCAGGAAAAAGTTCCCATCCGTCAAGGTACTGCATAATGACGTAAACAATTACGCCAAGGCGAATAACATGGGAATAAAATTTTCTGACAGCGAATACGCGGCCCTGCTGAACAATGACACGTATGTCGATAAAAAGTGGCTCGCGGCGCTCGTGAATGCCGCGAAAAAAGAAGACCGCGTGGGGTGCGCGGGGAGCAAGGTCTTGTTTCCTGACGGCAGGATACAAAGCACCGGTCATTATGAATTTCCCAATTTTTACTGGGGGGACCGCGGTATCAGGGAACCGAACATGGGGCAGTATGAATTACCAAAAGAGGTCGACAGCCTGTCCGGTTCTTCGGTATTATTCAGAAGGAAGTGCCTGGACGACGTGGGGTTTTTGGATGAGGATTTTGTCATGTACATGGAAGACGTGGATTTGTTTTTAAGGTGCCGCGATAAGGGATGGAAGCTGATGTATGAGCCTAAAAGCGTGGTATATCATGAGTTTCATGGCACGGCGGACAATGATAAGATTGAAAGATACGTGGAGCGCAACAGGCTTTTGCTGATAGCCAAGCATTTTCCTGAAAAATTGTCCGAGGCCATGTATGGCAAGGGGTTCTTCCTGAAGGACAATAAGAACGAGCTGATCTCCATGCTCCCGGAAGTATTTTTTAAGATCTTTAAGACCCACGGAAGGGATAAGCTGGAAAAGATCATACCGGATATTTTTAACAGCCTGCAAAAAAATTTGAATCTGGCCAAGGACTCCGCTGTTCAGTCCGCCTGGAATGAGCTCGCTATTTTGAAGGGAAAGTTTAATGAAAAAGAGAAAGTCATAGCGGATCTGGACAGCGCTAAATCCGACATAGAGCGGACTTCGAACATAGTAATGCAGAATTTAATCAATCATAAGAATCGTGTCGATATCATGCTTAATGAGCGGATAGCGGAGATCGATAACCTCAAAAAAGAGGCCTCCCGCCTGGCCCAGGAGCTCCGGGCGAAAGAAAAGGACATCCTGGGTAAGGACGCCGCCATCGCCGGACAGCTCTCCGAGATTGATAACCTCAAAAAAGAGGCGGAGGGCATGCTTAGTGACCGCCGCGCGAAAGAAAATTTATTAAAAGAAAAAACAGAAGAATCAAATAAAATTAATGATGTGTTGTTGGATAAATTGACAAACATGGAAAAAGAGTATTATCAAAGAGTGTCCTATTTTGAAAAAGACCTGCTGGCCAAGGATGGTTTAATAGTTAAGCAGGCCTCGGAGATAGACGCTCTCAAAAAAGAGGCGTCCCGCCTCACTCAGGAATACCAGGTAAAGGAAAGGGATCTCCTGAATAAAGACGCCCATATCGCTAAGCAGGCCTTGGAGATAGACGC
>Ga0265297_10005109_pt1 | contig 20501 bp, 27 predicted proteins | sample Munlanlwell13791_FD_192502 | JGI IMG/M metagenome (GOLD analysis project Ga0265297, IMG submission 192502) | Leachate microbial communities from a municipal landfill in Southern Ontario, Canada - Leachate well 137-91 | ecosystem: Engineered > Solid waste > Landfill > Unclassified | place...
GAAGTACCCGCCACCGACAGGGTTCCGGAAACAGTAGTTCCGGGTGCATTTAGAAAGATAGTGACATCATCGATTTCTATATGATTGGAATGCTCATAACCGGTAATGTCCCCCAAGCGAACTGTAAAAGGAGGGCCGGGGGCGATTTCAAGACAGACATACGGTGACCCGCTATCGTTCATTATCAGATAAAATTCGTCGTTTAGTCCGCTATTGGACAAGAGGTATTTGTCGGTAATATTGACTTCGGCGAACGTCGGGCTGGCGGCGGTATGAATATCCTGCGGGGCCGACAGGGTGACGGTCCCGTCCCCGTCATCGGCCACGCTGATTTGATTGGCTGTCCCGGCTATCCAGTCCGTCAAGCTGGAGACACTGGAGAGGGCCTGCGCGGAATCGGAGGCCGTCAGGCGACTGGCCGTCAGGTCGGTCAGGGTCAGGCCGGCAAACGTCGGCTTTGACTCCGGTCCCATCCGGATGCTGGCAATCTGCTGAATGATTTGCCGAAGCCGTTTCCAGTCGCCGTCTTTGAATGAATACCCCAATCCCATCTGTTCTCCTACAGCGACAATCTTCGGGTAGAGCCGACCCCGGCACCTTTGGCGGTTATCAGACTCATTCCCCCGCCTCCGCCTCCATAGGAAGCGGCCTGTGATTGCAGGTTGGCCATCAGGTTCGGGTCCGGATAAACATCCTGCCGCCGCTCGATGAGGCCGGCCTTATTCTGCTGGGCCTCCGAAAGCAGGCGCATTCTCATATCCTCCAGCTGAAGCCGGAACGGCGTTCCGACTTCCTGCTCATACTGCATCGGCATGGCCCCGGCCACAGTGGTATTGGACAGGCCGGAGGAGACCAGATTCTGCATTCCTTGGGAAAGGGCCTTGGTTTTCCCGATTTCGTATTGGGCCAGCGCCCCTTGGCCAAACTGACCTCCCGGCTGATACTGGGAGATAATCTGGTCATAGATTCCCATGGCCTCCTGATACCGGGCCTCGTTAGCGGCCTTCGCCTCCTCGGCGGCCTTCTCGTAGGCCTTCAGGGAGGCCGACCCGGAAGAGGGACTATACCCGCTTCCGATTCCCATGCCCTGTCTTGCGATTGCAGCGACACTTGCCATTTTACATCTCCCCGGCTGGACGGACGGAGGCAATTCCCTTTTCGAACTGCCATGTCTCGTCGATGGTATTGTTTCTCAGTTTCAAGGCCAGCCACGCGGCCCTCGTTCTCGGCCGAAGTCGCTGGATGCGTCCGGCCGCCGATAAGGTTCCCGAATGAAAGGCCGTCGAGCCGGCCACCACGGAATCCACAATTTCCTCGGCGGTTTCCTTGGAAAACAGTTCCCATCCGACCGTATCCGTATCCGTTCCGGTCGTCAGGGTCATGGCCTGAAGCCGGCCCCTCCGGTCGGCGTCCTGACCCAGCTGAATCGGCCCCATCGTCGCCCATGAATCAATGGCCACTTCTTCACTTCCGTTGTCATCATTCTTTTCGTCGTCGTCCGGGATACGGATATAGCCGTCCTTGCCTCCAAAAAGAAGGCCCCGGTTGGCCTCGTCTTGGGCCTCGTAAAAGAACAGGGAGTACGGCCCGCAGTTGGAGCCGAAGGTCAGGGGGAAAAGCCCCCCCATCCGAAGGTCATACCAGTAATTTTTGGCCGTCCCGTCCGAAAGCATGACGACGGAAATCAAAAGTCCCATTCGGATTCGGTCATACCCCATCGTCACCCGATGCGTGCCTTGGGAGATTCCCAAGTCCTCGATGAGGTCCGGAATCGCGGAGATGCTCAGGTTTTCAGGCGGGGCAAAATTCGGCCCCATCCGATAAATGCCTCCGGACCCGAAAAAATACAGGTTGTTTTGATTGTCCCAGCAGTAGGCAAACGGTCCGATAATCCCGGTGGTCAGGTCAATTTCATCCAGTGACCCGCCGGCGGCCGGGTCGCCCCGAAGGACCCACAGGGAATGGACGCATCCGATGATTAAAAAGTCGTCTTTGTAGGGTATCAGGGCGGTAATAATATCCCCCACTTCGCCGGCGTCGGCATTGCCCCCGGCAACGGGGGATTGAGCGTCCAGTGCCATATAGGCCCAGTCCCACGGATTGGCCTGCCGGGACATATACCACTGGTAGGGATAGGTGGGGTTCCCGGCCAAGACCGCGCGGCCCCGGTACAGGCATCCGATATAGGCCTTTTCGGGAAGCGACCCGCTGCTTCCGCCCGGATAGGGAACCCATGAATACCAGTGCGGTCCGTCCGTCGGTGCCGCGGTCAGCGCAAAGCTGACTTCGGTGACGCTCCCGGTGGCATTGGTTCCGGTGACGGTATCCGTACTGACGAAGGTTCCGGAGGTGACATAGCCGTATACATAGGCCGACCCCGTGGCCGAGGAAATAACATCACAGACCATCGAGGCACTGGAGGTCGCTCCGGTCAACACCGTCCCATGCAGGGGGGGAGCCAGTGAGGCGCTGGCCGCCACCGCGGAGGTGGACAGCTGGGTATTGATAAAATCAGCGACCCTCAGAATCGACCCGTTGACGACAAAGACCTTTTGATAGGCCTCGAACATCATCAGCTGGTCCGTCGTGTCAATGTCATCGACGGAGGCCGCCAGCGCGACCATGCTTCCCTGTGCCATCAGATATCCTCATACCAGAACTGGTTATTGGACGCCGCACAGAGGCGGCGTACCGTGGCAATATCCGTTAAGTCCACGACAATGTCCGTTCCCCACACTTCAAAAAGCCCGTCCTGTGTCGAAGGACCGTAGGCCGACCAACTGGACCCGCTGTCGGTACTCCGGCAAAACTGTCCGCCGGCATACGGGTCCTCAAACTCCGTCGTGGTTCCCAGAATCCACGTAATTCGATTGTCGCTGTCTCCGGAGGCCACCCGCATCACCAACGCATAGACGGTTCCTACCTCCAGTGGATACACGCTTTCCCATGTCAGGGTTATCCATTCTCCTGCCGCGTCCGTAGTGACCGCGTTCCCATCGGTTGTCGCCACCGCCAAGTCGGCGCCCACGGGAACCCCGTCTTCCGTGGCTCGAAGTCCGACCGTCAATGTATCCGGGGTGCCTACCCGCTGTCCTCTGATTTTACAAAGGTCTGTATTGTAAGCCGACGTAGCCGTAAAGGTTTGCGCATACCAATAGGCCCCTGTCTGGGTAATAAAAGCGGACTCTTCGGCCTCATTGTAATAGTCTCTCAGGGTCACTCGATGTCCTCATAATAAAATGTATTTTTAGCCGCCGCGCAGAGGCGGCGTACCGTGGCAATATCCGCCGGCGGATTAAAGGTAAACGAATAAGTTTCGAACATCAAATCTCCGGGTTCCGCGGCCCATTCGCCTTCGGCGCCAAATTTCGCAACTCGATTTCCGTCTGCATACGGCATTGGATTTCCTATTCGCCGCTGTCTTCAAGTCGCCACAGAAGTCCGGCGGTTTGCCCGTAGACCGCCATCGCATATTTTGTTGCCGCGGCCAGCCCAAGCAGGGGAGACAGGGTGATGGAATACCACTGGCCGCTTCCCTCTTCGTCTGTTATCGTACTTCCGACCATCGTTCCGGAGGCCAGCACGGACCCGGTCGGAAGGCCGGCGCTGGTGGCATAGATTTCCGCCGTCACCGTACCGGGGTCGGCAAACCGCCATGCCTTAAATTTCACGGACTCCAGCGTAAAGGCGGAGACCGTCGTAAAGGTTTGTCCGACAATAAATCCTTCCAGCGAGCTTTGTACATTATTGTTGTCTCCGGTATTGTAGTAAATTTCCAGCGCCATCTTAGACCACCGCGGCCACGTGGCAGAGAGCAACGACCGGCTGGCTGCTGGCCCCGATTTGGTCGCCGTCTCCCCATTTCTTCAGGCCCCATCGCTGCCCTCCCCGAAGCCGTTTCTTGTCGGCATCAATCGGCACGACATTGTCCATATCAAAACTGGTCAGGGGCGGCTGTTTGTTCGTCGGCCACGCCTTGCTGATGCCCTGTATCGGGAATCCAAATTCAAGATTGGACGGCATTCGAACCTCACTTTTAGGAAATCACAACCCAGCTGGGGGTGGACAGGGTGCCGGCGTTTGTATGAGCCGTTCCGTTGTCGGTATCGATAATCAGGCAGCCGGGCGCAAAGTCCCCTTCCGTGGCCGCGTAGGTCGCGGGGGACCCATGCACAAAGGCGAAGACGGCCACGTTGTTGTTGGGATAGGTCGCGTCCTTGATGCAAACCACCTTGGTGGCCGTGGTGGTCGGATAATCAACGCTCTGTCCCATTTCAAAGATGACGTTTTTCTGACTCATCCTGCAATCCTTTCCTTTTAGTCGGTATTGTATACGGCGTCATTGAGTCGGTAGCTGCCGCGGGCAATCTCAAAGGCCGACATCTCCGGAGGGCCCCCGGTCGGTCCGAGGTGGCGCGGTTCCAGATTGCGGTCCTGATAGATGGCCTGTTGCAGCAGGGTCTGGTATTTCTGTTCCTGCACGTCCTGTACTTCATCGGCCTCGCTCTCGGCGGCGGCCAGACAGGCCGCCAGCAGGGCTTCGGCGACAAACGGGCCTCCAATCGGCACGTCCGTGGTATTGCTCATCATTTCCGGGAGGCACTGATAGCTGTAAAACAGGGTCCAGTCCGCGTTGGGAGTGGGCCAGAAAATCACTTCTTTTCGCTGGCCGGTTTCCGGATGATAGTCTCCGGCGGTGAGGGCATAATATTGGGGATAACTGTTGTTTTCCCCGATGCTTCTCAGTTCCATCAAATAGTCTTCGTTGCGTTCTTCAACGGGCGGATATCCGGTGGCGTTAGAAAATTTGAATTTGGTTCGCATTCCGCCAAACGAATCCGGAAGTTCATACCGCCACGTCCCGCTCTGAATCGACAGCGTGGTATATTTCCGAAGAAACGTCCAGTCATAGGCGCCCAAGAGCCGGAGATAGCCGCTCTTTACATAATCCTTGGCGTCCTGCAAATCCGTCCCTGTGGGTCCGCTGGACCCATACGTACCCAGAAATTTACTGACTCGGTTGTACAGGTCCTGATACGTGTAATGCGCGGCTGCCATCCTTGGTCTCCGGCTTTTTACCTTTCTTGGGCCTTCCCTTTTTGGGAAGGCCGGTTAAGGCCATGTTGATTTGTTGCCAAGCCGCCTGCAACTGCATATGCTCGGCAATCGTCAATCGCTGCATCTTCAGGATATTATCAATTATCTGGACGCTTTCTTCAAGTGTTTTTTTGGGGGACTGAGTTTCCATAATCTCTCCGTTTCAGCATGGGGGCCTCTGAGGGAGTCACCTGAATCATCCGGTCTCCGAGGGCCTCCTGTATATCGTTTATATCTCGTATATAATACTTCAGTTCTTTGGGGTCCAACGAAACGCACTGGTCCGGTCCGGGTCCTGTTTTATCCAGTGTAAAATGTTTTTCGATAATCTCGGCCCCCATACATACCGCCCCGATGGCGCAAAGGGACCCTCTGGTGTGGTCCGAATAGCCGGCCGCCCACCCCAGATTTTTAATCATGGTAATCGTCCGCAGGTGGGCATCTCTCAGGGGGGACGGATACGCCGTATTGCATTGAAATATAGTAATGTTCTCTTTGGCGGCACCGCCTTCGACCAAGTACTTGGTCGCCATGATATAATCGATGGTGGTGCACATCCCGATGGACAGGAATATTTTTTTCCGGGTCGCCCCGATTTCCCGAAGCAGGTCCGGATTGAAGGCCTGCCCGGAGGGGACCTTGATTATCGGCATCTCCAGCTTACAGGCCAGTTGCAGAGAAGGGCTGTCAAAGACGGAAAAGAGGGGCTGGATAGAATGGATTAGACCGAGGGCGATGATGGCCTTACACAGGTCCTCATCCAGTTGACACTGGCGGCACCAGCGGACTACCTCCGGGTCGGCGCCCACCAGCCGGTCTGCCTGATACAGCTGGAACTTGATAAAATCGGCCCCGGCGTCGGCGGCCGCGATGACCATTTTCTCAATGGCCGTTCGGTCTCCTCCGTGATTGCATCCGGCCTCTGCGATGACGCGCACCTTGCTCATGGTTTCTCCTTGATAAATCCGGCCGGATTGCCAAGGTACAGGCCGGGTTTTTCGATGGAACTGACGGCCACGCTTCCGGCGCCCAACACAACATGGTCGGCAATCGTGACCTGATTGAGAACGACCGAGTGACTTCCGATAAAACAATGATGACCCACGCGCGCGCCGCCGTTGACAATGGCCCCGGTGGAGATATGGGTATAGCTTCCGACGGCGGCATCATGCTCGATAATACACCCGGTATTCAGGATGCAGTATTGACCCACCCCCGCTCCGGTATTGACCACGGCTCGGTGTCCGACCGTGGTTCCGGTTCCGATACAGCTGTTTTGGGACACGGTGGCATGGGGAGAAATCAGCGTGATAAAACGGCCGCCCCGGCTGACCACTTCATCGACAATGGCCTCTCGGACGGTTTCCCATTTGATATGGCCGACGCCCAGCAGGAACCGGCTGTACTGACGGCACAGGACAGACCACCGCATGGGAGTCAGTTCCCTTGTATCCCCAATCACCGTGGCGATGCGGGGCTTTCCTCCCAAGGAAATACTGTACGTGTTTATGGAGTCAAGGAGGTCCCAGACGGACCGGGCGTGTCCCCCGCCTCCGAGCAGGCAGATTCCCGTATCTGAATCAGGCATGAATTGTCTCCTATTTTCGTCAGGGTCATGGAATATCCAAGAGACGAAAGAATTGTCCCATAGATTGTTTTACAGTGGTCACAATAGACCGGACAAATTGACTGTGACGCCTGATGCAGACGCCGCCGGCTCGGACAGTCCCGGATATACAGGGTCAGGCAGGCCCCGTTTTTTCCCATGGTGTATTTCAGGGTACAGGCCGCCTTTTCAGCACTAAGGGTTTCGGCCCAGTACTCCACGAGTCCGGCCAGCCCCTTGGTGCGGGTCAGCTGCTCGAACCGAAAAGACATGGCCTCGGCCAGCAGGGTCCAGAACTCGCGAAGCCCGTCGATTCCCTCGTGTTCGTACAGCCATGTAAACAGTTTGTTGTACGCCACAATAAACGATTCGTTGCATATCATGGGGTTCTCCTTGCCCGCGGGAATCGCGGACAGTTTCGACACGGCCGGTAGCGGTCGAATTGGCCGGCCAGAAAATCCTCTCGAATGGCTCTCAGCGCCTTGCTGTTCCATGCCTGTTTCAGGGAGGTTTCAGGCACCCGTCCCAGATTCATAAACTCATTCCAGTCACTGCAACAAGGAGTGATGATGCCATTCCAGTTGACCGACAGCTTATCAAAGACTTCCGGGCATTGTCCGTAGACCGGGACTTCCTCGGTGGCCGTCATATCGACCGTATGCCCGACATAGCAGGCCTCCGCGAAGGGGGCCACTTCCTCGCGAAAGGTCCGAACCAGCAATTCACTTTCCGTGGTGATGGTGGTACCCACCTGAAGGACCGGCGTGCGCCGGCCTCCGCGAAGCCGGCGAAGGTCCTTCAGGGCCTCCATCAGCGCCGCATAAAGATTCTTTCCCCGCCACAACTGATAGGTGTTCGGGTCGGTCCCCTGAAACGAAATTTTCAGGGAGGTCAGCCCGGAGTTTATCAGTTGTTTCCGGTTTCTGCCCCCGAACGAATCGAGGTCCGTCAGTATCAGGCCGTTCGTGTTCAGGTGGCAGGCCAGCCCGGCATCGACGACGGAACGAATCGCAAAGGCCCACCCGTAATGGAGCAGGGGTTCCCCCCAGCGGATAAAGCGAATCGGGGTCCGGTATTTCTTGGCCTCCCGGAGTATCGAATGGAGAGTGCCGATGGTCATGTATCCGACGGGCCGGGTTTGCAGCCGGCACCCGACCGGGCACATTTGGCACCGCATGTTGCACACATTGGTCAGTTCCACGTCCAGCATCCGGGGGAACGGAAGCGGGGCGGCCATTTTCTCGGCCATGGTTCCGGACTGGCAGGCGTCAATTATCGTCGGAAAGGGATTGTCGAACTGGCTTTCTTTTCTTCCGGTCATGTAAAATACCCTGCAATATATATTGAGCTATCATCAGGTCCGTCTTCGTGTTGATATCCACGGAGAACAGAGGCGACATAATATGGGCAATCACGTTGGTTTCATAAAGATTCTTTTTTTCCGCGAACACGTCCCACTTGGCGGCCAGAATACAGTTGTTCAGCTGGAACAAATGCGGCATATCCTGTCGTCTCAGGCGTTGCTGTTCGGGCGTTAAAAATCCGCGCATGTTAAATTCATACAGGGGTTTGCAGACCCCCAGCGGGCAGGAAGTCTCGCAGACGCTGACGATGGCATCCACGTCTTTTTCGATTAAAAAATGAAGGGCCTTTCGGATTTCCAGCGGCGGGGTCAGCGGGGTCGTCGGCTGAAGCAGCAGGACATAATCCGTCCGGATATCCCGGTTGACTTCGTGCCAGCGCAGGATGTCAGCGATGGCGTCTTCCACGGGGCTGTCCGCCTCGGCCATGGCTGCCGGCCTTCGGTAGTCCATCCGGATGCCGGCGGCGGCGGCGGTTTCCAGAATCTCGTCGTCTTCACTGCTGACCCAGATAACGTCACAGATTCCGCATCGCTTGGCCTTGTAAATCGCGTGTTCCAGCAGGGACCATTGCAGGCACTTCTTCAGGTTTTTTCTCGGCAATTCCAGACTTCCCCCTCTGGCAGGAATTACCGCGGCGATGGTTTTTCCCTCAATCATTCCGCGGCCTCGCTTTCTTCGGATTCCAAAAGAATCCATTGTTTTTTTTCTTCGTCGTACCGAAACAGGTCTCGGTTATAAAATCGCGACACAATCTCATCAAACTCGTTCGGGGTATATCCGCAAAACTCACAGAACTTGGTTTTTATCCACCCATCCAGTTTTCCGTCTTCTTCCCGCACCCGCGTCAGTGCCTCGGCGCGGGTCATCAGGCCTTCCCGAATCCATCCGGAGGCCATGTCCGTCGCGCGGGCGTGCCCGTACTTGGGATATTTCATCCACGCATGGACCAGATAGGCCTCGGCATCAATTTGGTCATAGTTGTCGAGAAACCCATCGCGGCTGCCGGGTCGGGCCGGAGTAAATCCATGGGCCTCGGCCACGCTTCGGTTTCGGGTGCCGGACCACGGGATATAATAGCTGAGGTACCGGGGCTGCACGGTAGAGGCCTCCGGGGGGGCAATCCAGTGGGCCGGGAAATCGGACGGAACCAGCAGGTCTTTGGCCACGCCGTTGTCCAGTTGATTGGCGGCACAGGGCGTATCGGCGGCTTCCGGGCCGCCGTATTCCCAACTGATATTTTCCCCGTAAAAAACCGTCTTAATTCCCAGCGCCGAGGCCATCCACAGCGGGTAGGTATAGACGGCTCGGTCCCAGTACCATGTCGGACTCCCGTAGGTCTCAAAACAAAACCGGAACCACTGGCGGGCGGTCTTCGGGCTGATTTGCAGACTGAGACAATCGGACCCGAAGACGGTGACGATATTCCGAAAGTTTTTTTCTCCCTCGGTGGTCCAGTCTCCCGGCATATTGGAGACACTGACCATCAGGGGGTTCAGCCCCAGCTGATTTTTCAGGAGGGCCATCTGCGCATGGCTGTCTTTGCCGCCGCTGACGGCCACCAGACAGTGGAATCCAAGGGGGTGGTCCTGTTTCTTCAGGGTCTCGGCCAACTCGACCAGTTCCTTCCAGCGGGCGTCCCAGTCAATGGTTTTCCGGGCCTCATAGCGCAGGCACGCCTGACAGACGCCGGCTTCATTGAATTGCAATCCGGGGCGGGTATCGGGCATGACACAGCGGGTGCATCGTTTCATGGAGCTTCCTTTCAAGAGTTTATGGGTCGATTCATTTTTACATTGGCAATTCCACAACACGGGCATTTTACCATCTCGCGCGGACCCTGTACATGATAAATTGTCTGGCAGGCCCGGCATTGCCATCGCTCCACGTTGATTAGGATACAGTCGGTCTTGTACCGCATTCCCGTAAACGGAGGCCACTGGTCCGGAACTTGGGGATGGTTTTCCGGCAGGGCGTCGATGGCCTCGGCGGCGCGCTGGGAGGCCTTTCCGTCGCACGTCCCGTAATAGTCCCTCTGGAGGAGGTCAATTATCTCCGGGTTGGCATTGGACCGGGTGGGGTCCAGTCCGTCCAGATTTTTTATAAGTTCTTCTACGGTCTCGACTTGTGGTGATATTTTTGAGACGATAATATCCTGACAGATATTGTCAAAACAAAAGGCGGGCTTCTGGAGGAGGTGGGCCTCAAAGGCCATCGTAGAGCCGGCGTGTACGACGGCGTCTACATAGCGAAGGGCCCGGACGGCCGGCAGAGGCGGACAGTAGGTGACAATATCCTTCAGGACGGCCCGATAGACCTCTTCTTTTTCGCCGGGGTGAGGTTTGACCCAGATTTCCCAGTCATTGCCTCGCTGGGCCCAGAATTGTTTGATGGCCGTCAGCCACCGGGCTCTGGCGGCCGAATCGATACGAACCATCTCGGCATGGAGACGGTCTTCGGGGCGGGCTTCCGGGATGGCGTATTGAGGGTTTCGGTCGGCATAGGCGAACCCGGTAGCGAAGAGGACTCGTTTTTTTTCAGTTCGCGGGATGGTCTCCGGCGGCGGCGGCAGGAAGAACTGGTCGAAGGCCAGTCCTCCGACGGCCTCCATTTTATGTTCTTCGATGCCTCCGTACATAGAGAACAGGGTTTTCATTTTCGGGCCCCAGCACAGCATCAGGTCTATCAGTTCGTTGACCGGCCAGTTTCCGAAAATCGCCTTCCGGTATTCGTCGCTGATGGTGGCCATGGACTCGGCGCTGATGCCGACTTCGCAGGGGCGCACGACCACTTGGATGCCCCATGCCTTGCACTGGGCGGCGAAGTCCCGCGTATACTCGCAGCGGATTTCCGGGACAATCACGATATTCGGCTTGATGCAGAGTATCATGTTTTTGTCATCTTCAAGGAATCCGCGACGAAACACGAAGTGTCCTTTTTTTCGCAGGCAGGCAGACAGGCAATCATCGGTGACGGGGTCCCGAACGGGATTGTGGGTCAAGACAATAATCTTTTTCATGGGCTTCCTTATTTGGGATTCAAGAATCAATTCCCCTGCCGGCCTTGGCGCCGGCAGGGGAGGTTGGGTTTCTTTAGGCAACTCCAATGACACTCGTATTGGTCCGGAACACCCACGTATCTCCCGTCCAGACGGCGGTGACGGCGTGGTTATCCGAGACCAAGGAGCAGGAGTGGCTCACCGGGGTGGCCACCTGAAGCGCCGAGTTGTTGGCATAATAACCGGTAGAAATCGTAATGACGAAGCCGTTGGCTCCGACGCTGGTCAATAATTCAAACCGCTTGGTCTGGCCAATCCATTCGGCATCCGCGGCCGTCAGGTTGGCCGTCAGGGCGGCCGTCAGGTCCAGCGTCGTAAAGGCCGCTGAAGAGACGCCGGTGGTTCCGAAGGGAGCCACGCAGACGGCCCCGCCGGTCGAGACGACGACGGCGGTGGAAAAGTGCGTGCTGGCGACGACCTGATACCCGCCGGAGGGCGGTCCGGTCATCAGTTCGGCCATGGCCAGTCCCGCCGTGGTGGACCGGTCCACGTCCTGTAAAATCAGGGCCGAGCCGGTACCGGGCACGCCGGTATACTTGAAGTAATACTGGTCGATGGTGAACGTCAGCGTCTGTCCGGTGTTCATGCCGACCCCGCTGCTTCCGTGGTCACAGTCGGCGTTGACATACACGTTGCAGGTGCTTCCGGGCAGGCAGATTTCCACCCAGCCCGGCCCGGTCACGCCGTTGGATTTGGCGCTGACGGTGCCGGCAAAGTGCACACAGTTGTTCAGGGAGGGCTTTTCCACCTGAATCCGGCGGGCCGAGCAGGGTTCGCTGACGGCCGTGTCCAGATTCCAGAGGGAGGCGTTCAGGTTTTCGGCGCTGACATGATAGGCGTCAAAGTTATAGCACAGGGCGTATCCCTCATAGAGGGTATCGGTCCCCGTGTAATAGACGCGCTGGGTGATAAGCGGCGTCATGCCGCCGCCGTGTACGGATTGCATCTGAGGCATCTTGGTTTCCTTTCTGGCGGTTGCAGATTACGTTTTTCTCTGCGAACGCGTTTGTGGAGGTAGCGGGCCAGCCGCCCGCATCCTCCACCAGAGGGTTTCGTTTACGACGTGGATTCCCAATTCGAAATCAGGAACCCGCCGACTCGACGGTTGTCGCACAGATAGGCATACGACAGGTCGATGTATACGGTCATCACGTTATGCTGGCCGACCTTATTCATCGGCTTATTTTCCCGGAAGTTTTCATTGCTGAGCACGACCGGATAAAAATGGTTATGATTGACCCCGAAGATGGGATTGGCGCCATAGACATACTGTTTGGCGTCGTCAAGGACATCGACATACAGGAAGGGAATCCCCTTAAAAATCACGTTGCCGGCATACTTGCCGAGGTCGGCCCCGACCCGGTCATCGCTCTTGAGGGCGATTTCCTCCAGTTCGTCGAGGACATCGCTGTTGGTATACAGGCGAAACCGCGAGAATCCGGATTCCGGGTCGATGGTTTGTTTGGCAAACATGGGAGACTGGAACTTGGTCTTCCGGAACGACCGTCGAAGCCGTTTCAGGAGGGACGAATCCAGTTTCCCGCCGTGGTCTTCATAATAATTGGCCCAGCGCGGATTCTGGGAGGCCGAGCAGGCGACGCCGCCCACCGTGGCCATCTCCACTTCCGAATCGGACCAGTAATTGCCGACGTAGCCGGTAAAGTCTCCGTCTCCCTCGGCCGGGTCGGAGTCGGGCTGGACAATCCAGCCGGGAATCCCGAACGGCTTCAGGTCGTCGGAAGCGCTGTCGGGGGTCTGCCATGCCGCTTCTTCGAGCAGGTCGGCAAATTCCCGATAGGCGTTGACGTGGCGTTGTTTAAGCAGGTTGTAAATACGGCACCGGTTCCCCTGATTCATGGCGATTTCCTTCAGGGAGTAGGTATAGCTGACCTGTGCGTGGGTCCACTCGACCTGAATGACTTCATCCACGTTGGAGATATTGGGGGTATCCGTGTCGTACATCCGAACGTGCTGGGCGTTCCCGGTATCCCGCAGGGAGATATAGCGGGTCACTCGGTCGCCTCCGTCCAGCTGCATCTTGTCTTCTTTGAACCATTGATTGATGACCTCATAGGTCTGGTGTTTCAGGGCGTACCGCAGGTGGTCTTTTTCGAACGCCTGTATGGTTGCGTGCCCTAAATCAATGGCCTGTTCAATTGTAATACCGGGCATAGGGCTGTCTCCATCCTTGGAAACAGCGGGTTATAGGCCGAACTCCCGGAACTTCTGTTCCATCACTTCCATGGCCCGTTCCATTTCAGGCCGGCTTCCGGTGGCGCGTTTTTGTCCGCGCGGCCGGGCGGTGAATTTTTTACGATGGCGGTGGAGGTCGCTGACGATTCGGCTTTTGACCTGCTGTTCAGTAAACTGTCCTTTCAGGGCGCTGACTCCGATAGCCAGTGCTTCCTCGTCACTGAGTTTGCCTCCGAAGGCCTGCTGGGCCCCGCGGGCGACGGCGGCGGCGAACAGCCGGGCGTCGATGGCGGTCTGGTCCAGTTTTTTGGAATGTCCGAGAAGGGGGACTTCCTTGGAGACGGTGTCAAAATAAGAATCGATGCGGCGGGTTTGTTCGGCGGCGGCCAGTTTCCGGCTTTGTTGGATTCCGGTTTCGTGTTCGGCCAGCTTCCCAGACAGTTTTTCGACGGTTTCGACCAATCCGTTAATCGTTCCCTGAATGGTTTCGAGGGCCTGCGGGTCATCCAGTGACTCGGCCGTCAGAGCCAGTTTTTTCAGGGCGCTTAGGGTCTCCGTCGGTTCTTGTGGGCCGGCCGGTTCTTCCGGTTTTTGGGCGGGAATCGGGGCCGAGGCCCGCGCGCGCGCCAGTTTTTGAAGGACCTGCGGAGAGGTTTCGGCCAGCTGGATAATTGTCTGGTCATCCAGTCCGGCGGCGCGGCCGGCGGCCACCTCTTCCGGGTCAATGGGTTCGTAGTCATCGTCGGCCTCGTCGGCGGCGGCCGGTTCGTCGTCGTCGTCGTACAGGCCGGTCTCCTCGTCGGCCAAGCCGGTCTCGTCGTCGTCGGCGTCCGCCGGGGCCTCCGGGTCGAGCGGGTCTCCTTCTTCGTCCCCGAAATCATGTTCATACGCCGGGTCGGTTTGTTTGGGAATCGTCGGTTCGGGGTCGGCCGGGCCGTTGTTTTCGAGGCCGAGGATTCGGTCGTATTCGGGGGTCAGTTTTTCGAGAATCGCCGCATCGTCGGGCGGCACCGGAGACAGGTCGGCGCCGGCGGAAGCGGGGGGGGGAGTCGCAGTGGATTTATTTTTTGCCATCGGTTCATCCTTGACCTGTGAAACGTTCAGTCCAATTCAACGTATCCGCGTCGTTTCATTTCCATTTTCTTATGTTTCCGATTGTTTATACACAGGGCCCCGTCGGGGGTATACCGGCTGCCCGGAAACCTTCGCATGGCCTCTTCGATTTGATGGGGCATCACCCCCATGGCCTCGGAGGTCCTTGGCCGGCTGACCATGTCCGTATGGACGTGTTCGGCGCTTCGATTTCGCGTGGCTCGTTTTGAGCATACCGGACATTGTATCGACCGGGGCGGTTTTGGCAAGTGAAAATATTCCTGACTGGCATGTCCGTCCGGGCATTTGTAGCAATAGATAGGCATCAGGAGGTCCTCCCGACGGCGAGGTATTCATAGGTCTGGCCGGCCGTTCCGAGCACGGCGATGGAGGTGGTGGCAAGGGGGGGGCTAATCCAAAGACTTTGGCCGGCCGGGCAGGCCAGTTCGGCGTTGAAATCCGCGGCGGCCGTCCCGCCAATCGAGACGGTCGTATCGACGTAAATTGTTGCGTCCCCTGCCTTTATCCAAATTCCGTCGCAGACACTGACGGCGATGGACCCCAGCTGGAGCATCTCGGTGCTGGCCGCCGGAAGGGTTCGGTACTGATGGACGGTGGCGGTCGGGTCTTCGCCGGTGACAAAGCGTTCCCGGACGGGCACTTCCTCCCCCAACTCCGTGACGGTGGCGGCGATTTTGACTTCGCATTCTGACATTATTTTCCTCGTTTCTTTTTTTTCAGGGACCCGCTTCCGGGTCGGTATCCCGACGTTTTGGCAAAATGGCGCAGCTGACTACGACTCATTTTCAACAGCGACCGGTTCGACGGATTCAGTCTCTCCGGATGGTGCAGGGCGATGGCCGCCGCCTTTCTTTGTTTTTCGCTTTGGGCCGGCATGGTCGGGCTCCTTTTCGAAGGCATCCGGGAGGGCCTCCCAGACGACGTTCCACAATTCTCGGTATTTCTCCCGCTGGGGTTTGGGAATCGAAAATTTTTGGTACAGCATCCGCAGGCCCACGCGCTTGTCATAGTGTCGGACAAACTCCATCACTTCCGGCAAACTGGGGGGCGTATTTTTGACGGGGGCCATTTATTCTCCTTTCAGTGACTTGATTTCTTTTTCCGTCAGGCCGGCGGATTTCAGTCGCCGGTCTACATAATCCGTTCGAACGGTTTGTTTTTTCTTTTTGGGGCTCCGCCTTTTGAACAGCCGCTTGACGCGTTTCCAGAGGCCCTCTTTTTTGGGTTTTTTGGCGGCGCCTCCCGGCTGATACCAGCCCATATCGGCCGTCAGTTTATTGAATTTTTTGTTTTGTTTGACAAATTCATTGGGGTCGGTAGCCATTTTACATTCCTTTCACGGTGGCCCCGTCCGAGGCGGCCTGTCCCCCGGTACGGGTTTGTTGTTGAATCTGGTTATTCAGGTTGCTGGCGGTCGGTCCGGATTGCTGACTGGATGCCAGTCTCCCGTCGGCCTGCCCGTTTTTGGGGGTTCCCTGCTGGGGCTGATACGGATTCAGGGCGGTCGTCATCGGCATGGTCGTATTCCACCACCGCTCCAGATTCCGGATATCCAGATAGCGGGCGGCCTCCTGCACCAACTCGGTGACGTTCAGGGAGGCCCCCTGCGCGGCGGCGATTTGGGCGGTCGGCAGGACCAGCTGGCTAATCAGCTGAAGGATTTGCTGGTAGCGCATGGACGGACTCATGGAGGACATAGAATACGGTTCCAAGTCCACGGAGTAATCCCAGAAATCGCCTTCCTGCGCCTCCTGACTGTAGAGGACCTCGATTTCCAGTTCGCCCAGCCGCTTGATAACGGGGACCTGAATAAACGGGTTGGTCCACAGGTTCCAGAGCAGTTTCTCCATCACGGACTTGGTAAATTCATGGACCTGCTGAACCATATCCTCCAGTTGTTTGGAGGCATTGGACTGGAGGATTTGTTCCTGTCCAAGGGTATCGGCCTGTGTTTCCCGGCCCCCGATGACATAGAGGTTTCCCCCGGTGATGGAGTACTGGTTTTCCAGCCACTGGAGGAAGGGGAAGTTTTCCGGGGAGAACCCGCCCATTTCGATTTCCTTGACCGAATCGGTGTTTTTCACGCCGGCGGACATCCCATCGTGGGTTTCGATGGCCTGCTGGATATCGTGGGCGCTGGAGGTTTCGTACAGGAGGATTTTTTTATGGCGTTCGGCTTGGCTGCTCATCCGGGAGACGAGCCGGTTGATTTTCTGATTCAGGTTCAGCCACGTAAAGACCGGGGGGATGGGCACGACGGAGTTGGGGAACCACCGGTAGCCGAGCAGGTCATAGGGTCCCTCGGTCGGTCCGTCGTGGGTGACGCGGCGGAGGATTTTGTCGCCCTGTCCTTCCGGGGGCAGGGTGAGCACCACGTTTTCTTCGGGAATCCAGACATCCATCAGGCGCACCATTTTGGTCAGGGTCTGGGTTTCGTCTCCCTGCCACGCGATGCCTTCTTTGGCGATGCCTTCCGGCCGGGTGGCCTCTTGCAGGGGGGCCTGTTCGCAGAGTCGGTCGGTATGTTTATACAGGCCGCTGTCCCGAACGTATTCGGCCGGAAGCAGGTAATAGTTTCCCTCGAAGAAGGCCTCTTCCCGGTGCCGGGCCAGCACGTCCGTAAAGTAATCCTCAAAGTCCACGTTGTCGGCATAGGGCATTCCCACCTCATGCAGCCGGTCAAAGACCTTCACCTTATAGCCGCCCCACGTTCCGGTTTTGACGATGCCCATGGAGAACAGTGAGTTGATAACGGCCGGCCGGAGGGTATGGCTGGCCAGTTTGATTTCCTTAAACAGGTGTTCCAGTGCCAGTTCGAGGGTTCGCGCGAAGGAGGCATTCAGGGTCAGGTTTCGTTTCGGCTGGACCATCACCTTGGGATTGCGTGAGACCAGATAGGGTCCGATAATCTGGACGCCCCGGTCAATCAGGTTCAGCGGCTGGCTGAAGGCCGGCTGATTGCTGTACCATCCGGCGGCGTAATGCTGGAGCATTCGGTGGCGGGCCTGTCGCATGGGTTCGGTATATTTATACCATTGTCCGACGGCCCGCTGGAGGCGCACGGGAAACCGGGTTTTTACGTCACGTCCTTGCAGGGTGCTTTTTACAGAAGCCATAATCCGTTTTCCCTTTTCTTTTTCTGTTCGATTTCATGGAGTCGTCGCCGGTAGATAAAGGACCCCATCTGCTGGAAGGCGGCCTGATTGAGCAGGGCCTGTTGCTGGTCCCGTCGTCCCAGACAGCAGAGGGCATCGGCGATAACACAGTCGCCGTGGGCGGCGGCGGCCCCGCCCTCATCGGACTGGCACTGGGAGGGTCCGATGCCGGACTTTTCGGTATAGAAGATATAATCCTCCGCTTCCCGGAGGGCCTTGGCATCGGGGTTGATAAACGCCATCTGTCCCATATCCTTTCGGAAGACGGCATCGTAGGCGGCGTCCAGTTCCACCAGCAGGTTCAGCTTGTTGTCTCCGGACGGGTACCATCCGACGCTGTTTTTTCGTTTTCTTCGCACGCCTTTTTCTTCGCGGGTATAGTAAATAAAATCATACCCCAGCTGCCAGACGCGTTTGCCGAAGGTCTGTCCCGGTCCCGGCCCTTCCCAGAGCAGGAAGGGGGTTCCGCTGGCGCCGCCGACCCATCGGCACAGGGCGACCACCACTTCGGCGAAATGGGTCGGGGGGGTATTGGGGCAGGTCCAGCGGCCGACCTTGGTATGCAGGTTGCAATCATAGATACAGGCCACGGAGTTGGACTGGCCGGTGCCCATAGAGATATCGCAGCCGACGATGTAGTTATGCAGCTGGTCGGGTCGGGCCCCGGCCAGCGGGGTCCACCATTTCAGTCGGCGGCGTCCGAAGTGCGGGGTAAACTGGATGCCTGAAATCGTATCGTTGATGACGGAGAATCCGATTTCTCCCTCGACCACGGGCGGGCGGGCGTACTTGTCCAGCATCTGGCGCAGGACCAGCGGGTTGAAGACCACGTCGCCGGCCCCGATATAGTCCATATCGATATTGGTGGCCTTATCCCGCGGGGTGCGTCGGTCGCATTGTTCGTCATACCACGGGCTGCGCCGTCCGGTCGGGGAAAAATACCGGCGGTCGGCCGGGTCGTTTCCGTTGGCGACAAACCGCAGGGACTCCAAGTCTTCCCGGTCGGCGAACCGCAGGAGCAGGTGTTGTTCCCACTGGCTGTACCGGAACGGTTTTCCCGGCCGGATATCGACAAAGATATCGGGCCATCGTTTCCGGTAGTAGGCGATGTCATGGATGATGATTTCGTCCAGATTCGGGCTTTCGTAGGCGCCCTCGATTTTGTCGGGGTGTTCCCACCACGGCAGGGCATAGACCTCGATGGTCCCGCTGAATCGAAGTTGTCCGAACGGATGGCCCCGGCTGGTGGGGGTGGAGTTAAAGATACGGCATTCGGTGGTATCGGAGATGGTATCGGCAATATTCTGGGCATCGGCGAAATTGACACGGGAGAACTCGTCGCACATGATAGCGGCGCGGCGTCCGCCGGCCCCGACATCGGCGTTGGTGGACTCCCCGTCGATAACTGAGCCGTTGTCCAGATTCTCCAGATGTCGTTCGGGCATGGTATATTTCGGCATCACCCACAGGGGCAGGCGTTTGAGCATGTATTCGAGTTTCCAGAACAGGGTATCGGGGTTTCCCTTTTTCCAGACGTATTCTTCTTTCCGGCTGATGACCATCAGGGTGGTATCCGGGTTCAGCAGCCATTCGACCAGAAAGGCACCGAGCAGAATCCACGTAGCGCCCATTTCCCGGCTCTTGTCCATCAGCAGGTCCCCGCCGAAGCGGATGCCGTGGACAATGCGCTGGACGGCCGGCCGCTGGATAGACCAGAGGATGAAGGGCAGATGTTTGTGTTTGCTGAATCGCTGTTTGACCTGAAAGGTCCACAGCATGGTATCAAACACAATCTCCGGTTTCAGGCGGCACATCGCCAGAAACTGTTTCTGCATCCCCGGTTCCTTGGCCAGTGTCTCGTGCAGGGTCCGTCGAAACTGAAGGTTCTCCCTCGGCGTCTTCGGAATCATCTGACAGAATGCTTCGGCCGAGTTCAAGGATTCTATCGGCTTCGGCGACAAGGACGGGGTTGATTTGTTTGGCGCTTTTTTGTTCATGGACCAGTTGTTTCATGTGTTTCCACGTTTCCGGGTCCCGGTTGGTCAGCCAGAATATCATCAGCAGGGGGTTGGGCGGGGCCTCGCGGGTGACGACCCTGACGGAGCGGGCCCCGGTTTTGTCGATGGATTCGATGACTTCCTGATAGATATGTCCGCCCATGGCGGCCCGGAACATCTGGGAGACAATCATCTGGGTGGCCTTGGCGCGGCCGGCCATCAGGGATTCTTCGAGTTCGGGAATCTGGCGGACGCGGTTTTGCAGGGTTCGGACATGGACACCGAGCAGGCGGCTGATTTCCTTGTCATCCATGCCGATTTGGGCGCAGTTGGAGATGATGCGCTGGACGACTTCGTCTTCCCAGTTCACCGCCCCGCCTCCCCGCTGGAGTCCGGATGGTTCTTTGTTCAGGGGCATGGGGCTTACCGCAGGTAGGAGGCAAAGACGCTGACGGCGGTGGAGGCGAACACCCAGATTTTGCTGGCGTCATCGATGCCTATCAGGACATTGGCTGCGTTGGGCACCTTGGCTCCCAGTGAGACATTGACCGAGGAGACGGCCCAGTGCGCGAGGTTATCGCTGCTGGAGGTATTCAGGTAGACCACCCGGCAGGGCACGGAGGTATCCGAGAGTTGGCCGGCGGTTCCGGAGGCGTCGGCTTGCAGGGTCCCGCCCCCGGTATTGACCCGGTTGGTGGGGACATTGGCATAGTCGGAGTTGGCCATAAAAAGAGTCCTTTCTTTTTAGAGTCCCAAGAGTATTTGGCTTTGGTTCGAGTCCTCTCCGCCGGCGTCGGATAACACTTCCCGGACGGATACGTTGTCAAAATGCACTTCTGAAAGAATGCCTTCTGTGGCCTGACATCGGAACCGGAAATATCCATACGGATAGTCCACCGAAATCGTTTGTTCGGTATGTCC
>Ga0265297_10005110_pt1 | contig 20497 bp, 5 predicted proteins | sample Munlanlwell13791_FD_192502 | JGI IMG/M metagenome (GOLD analysis project Ga0265297, IMG submission 192502) | Leachate microbial communities from a municipal landfill in Southern Ontario, Canada - Leachate well 137-91 | ecosystem: Engineered > Solid waste > Landfill > Unclassified | place...
TTTTCAAGATTTCCGGGCGCGAGGCCGAAGCATTGGATCCCCAGGCGCGCCTTCTCCTCGAAACGAGCTGGCGGCTGTTAGAGGAGTCCTTCATCGCGCCGCGAGATCTTGACGGCGCAAAAGTAGGATTATTTGTCGGAGTAAGCAGTTCCGATTATTTGCAGGATATTATTCTCAATCTTGATAACGGCAACCCTATCAACATACACCATGCGGTCGGCAACGCCGGCAGCACTACAGTCGGTAGGATTGCCTATTTCTATAATTGGAGAGGACCGGCTTTGGCAGTTGACACGGCATGCTCCTCGTCGCTCGTCGCAATCAACAATGCATGCGAAGCTTTAAAGCTAGGCCAAGCCGACCTCGCCGTAGCAGGGGGCGTGAACCTGATTTTGAGCCACCTTTCCAGCATTGCCTTCATGAACGCGAAAATGTTGTCAACTGATGCTAAATGCAGGCCATTCGATGCTCGCGCCAATGGCTATGTGAGAGGAGAAGGTTGCGGCTTGGTCTTGCTCAAGCGCCTCGAAGATGCCGTTCGGGACGGCGATAACATTCATGCGGTTATCAAAGCGGCGGCGGTGAATCATAACGGTTTTTCGAACGGGATCACCGCGCCGAATCCAGTCGCACAAGCGGAGTTGATCGGCTCATGTTGGCGCAATCTCGGTTCGCACAGCGATGGCGTCGTCTATGTCGAAGCGCATGGTACCGGCACAAAACTCGGCGATCCGATCGAAATCAAGGCGCTCGCTGGCAAAATCAAGGAATACGGATTTCGCCCGGTTCATGTCAGATCGGTCAAGAGCAATATCGGCCACCTGGAAGCTGCGGCCGGCGTTGCAGGCTTCATCAAAGCTGTTCTGGTCGGGAAAAACGGCATCATTCCGCCGCAATGCAATTTCGAAACGTTGAATCCGCTGCTAAAGTCCTATAGTGAGCAAATTCTACTGGACAAGGTGGAAATTGAACTTGAAAAATCGCCATCGACTCTGCTTGGCGTAAGCTCATTTGGCTTTGGCGGCACCAATGCCCATGTACTGATGGAAGTCCCAAGACGCGATACTAGCAAAGACAAGTTGGCACAAATGCCTGGCCCCTTGCTTTTCGGTGTGTCGGGAAAAACGAAACAGCAGCTATTGGCGCGACTGGACGATGTCGACCGGGTGTTACGGAAAGATCGTCTGGATAGAAACATCAACCTTGTTTCTCTGGTGCGGGAAAATCAGTTCCTTGAACATCTCGACACGCGAACAGTGATGCTCGCCAATGATCTCGAAGGAATTCGGGCAGGCGTGCAAAATACAAGAAAAACACTTCTGCGAGAAGGCAATGACTTTAACCAATTGCCTCAAGCGATTAATGTGTGCTGTCGTCCAGGCGACTCTACTACGGCGACGTTCTCTCTTTATGCCGACTATAATTCGTTTCGGAAAATGGCCTATCCTGGCGACGCTACTGATTCCGAAAACAGCAAATTCCGAGGAAAGTTTTCATTATCGGCATATTTTTTATTATATCTGCTTATTAAGCAACGCATTAGGATACCACTTGGCGGTCTCCCCCCGCATGGATGGCGAAACATTCTTGCCAAAAGGCCGGACATAACAGCAAACGAAACGCGCCATTGGTTTTTCGAAAGCGTGGACGGCGCACGGGGAATTCAGGACACCGCGGTCAATGAGGAAGAAAACGTTCTTTTGCTACGGGTCTCGGATGAACTACGATTGGGAAATGCTCGATTTGAGAATTGTTACGGCCAGGACAAATACCAAAACACCTTAATTACCTTGGGTCTTCTCTACAGCCAAGGTATTATCGAAACCCTACCGCGTCTTGTACTTGGAACACCCAAAGAAAAAATATTGCCGCTCTATCCTTTCGACAGGCGACAGCATTTTCATGGACTGGAAAGGTCTGCGCTAGCGGATGTTAAAAAGCCGCTGACGGTTGCTCATTTGCCAAAATACCGCGAAAAATGGACGCCATGGCTTTCGTCTCCCGATGTCTCGGCACTCGAAAGTTCATGCGTTTTGCTATGCGAGAAGGCGCTGCTCCAGCAAATACAACAAGCGATACGCACTTGTACCGAGCTTGCTGACTGGGAAGTCCTGGCTACCGAGGATTTCGAGCGCGCTTTGAGCCTAAAGGCACCGGTCAGGCGGATCATCGTTTGTCTGTCTCAGGACGACAACAGCAGTGTCGGCGATGCCTGCTGGAGCCTAATTTCGCTCTATCAAGCAGTGTCTAAGCTACCGCTTGCCGATGAAATCGAATTTCATTGTGCTGTCGACGTCGCTTCGAATGCCGGCGAAGCGTTGTATGCGAGTGTCGGCGGATTTATGGCGAATTTGGCTCTCGAATCGCCAATACGGAGTGGATCGGCCGTTTCAATAAACAACTTTAGCCATTCTGAAAATTGGTTGGCGCTTGCCTGCGCACTTGCTCACAAGGATTATCGGCGCGAGCTTTACGCAAAAATAGACAGCGGAGCCATCGCCGTAAAGCGACTAGGCCAAGTATCTGAAGCTACGGATCAGATGCTTATTGAGCACTCGCTTCCGCAAAAAAGCGGCATCATTATTTCCGGTGCGACTTCGGCGATTGGCCTCGGCCTTGCAAAGCACCTGGCTGGTCGCAAGCCGGCGCATATACTGCTGCTGGGACGTCGTCCACCAGACAAGCAGATGAATGTCCTCCTCTCACATATGCAGGAAATCGACGTTAGTGCGACATATCGTCAATGTGACGTTTGCGATCTTGCGGCTGTGCAAGACACTCTTTCTGCCGAGCTAGACCGGAATCTAAAGTATATTCTTCTACACGCGGCAGGAACGATGGGCGAGGAGAAAAGTATCGCCGAGCTGACCAGAGCCAACTTTAATGAGGTATGGTCGGGCAAGGCGCAGGGCTTCATGAATATAACCTCGCAGCTCTCGGAGCAGCTTTCCGCCGCCTATCTCTTTTCTTCCATCTCATCCTTATGGGGTCTTGCCAATCACGCGCCCTACGCAATGGCCAATGGCTTTCTTAAAGGCTTGACACTGCTACCGGACGGGCAATCGCGATCGAAACCGTTCAAATTTGTGTGTCATCTCTGGGGCATCTGGCAAGGCAGCGGAATGTTGACGCAGGTCGGCGATCTCTCCATCCTGGAGAAAATTGGTCTGCATAGCCATGATCCTGAAAGCGCATTTCTGGCAATTGATCGCGCGCTCAATGACCCGGCGGACAATTATGTGATCGCCAAGCTAACACCTGAACGCGTAGCGAAAAGCCTGACTCGCGCCGAAAGTCTGTTCGCTGAAATCCTTGAAGGAAAGCATCGGCAAGATACGGCATCGCCGCAAAAGCCCGTACGCCTTGACCTTACAAAATCCGAAGTAGTCAATTTCATCGTGGATTTCATAAGCGTCCGCGAAAAAATCGATTTGAACCTACCCGCCGACCTGACAGAAGGCTTTTACGGTCTTGGACTCAACTCCCTGGCAATATTGGATCTGAAAACTGCGCTAGGCGTCGAATTCGGCATCGACTTGAGTGCGAACAATATCTTCAATGCACCAACGATCGACCTGCTTTCGAGCCACATTGTGGAGGCCGGCAAAACCTGAATTCCGCACCACCGGCAACGGATATTTCGATCCAGCCGCCCTGACACCCCACTCACTATTTTTTGTAAATTAAGGAAAGCAATGAACAACATGTTCTTCAATGCCGTCGACGTAGCTGCGCCCTCTCAAGCTCGCTGTACATTTGATGAGCCGATTGCCATTGTCTCAACAGCCTGCCGTATGGCTGGGGACATCTCATCGTTAGCCGATTTGAATACGGCGCTATTGTCGCAAAAGCAAATTTTACAACCGCTTCCGAGCTGTCTTTATAAACGGGATTACAAGGATTCTTCAAGGGTCAACGGCGGCCTTATCGAAGATTTATTCGACTTCGATCCGCTCCTGTTCGGCATATCGCCGCGCGAAGCGGCAGCGATCGAACCGCAGCAACGGCTTGCCCTAAAGCTCACTTGGGAGCTTTTCGAAAACGCCGGCCTTTCCCGAAGACATTATGCGACATCGATGACCGGCGTTTTCATCGGCGTTTGCGATAACAGCTATTTCTCAAACGTCCAGGGAAAATTTTCGGCGCAGGACGAAGTTTATTTGCCTACAGGCAATGCGATCAACGTTATTGCCGGTCGAGTCAACTACTGTTTTAATTTGTCCGGGCCTTCGCTCGTCGTTGACACCGCCTGCTCTTCCTCGTTGGTTGCTATTGATCTTGCGGTACAAGCATTACGAGGCGGAAGATGCGACATGGCAATCGCCGGCGGCATCAACGTGATGCTGGACGGCAAACGCAACAAGACGCTGATGGATATCGGCATGCTGTCCGCAGACGGCGCCTGCCGGGTTTTCGACCGTGAGGCAAATGGCTATGTCCGCTCGGAAGCCGCCGGTTTGGTTTTACTCAAACGCCTGAGCGATGCCGAGCAGGACGGCGACGAGATTTTGGGAGTGCTCCTGAGTTCCACCTGCAATCACAATGCGACAAGCGCCGGACTGACTGTCCCGAGCGGAAACGCGCAGCAGCGTGCCATGTCTCAAGCGCTCGCCGATGCAGGAAAATATGCCGGCGACATTGACTGGATCGAAGCACATGGCACCGGCACCAGTCTTGGCGACCCCATTGAATTTGAGGCGATTTGCAATGTCTTTGAGACCGGCGCCGAAAGCCGCGAGCGCTCTCAGCCGCTGTACGTAACGTCGCTGAAATCGCAGTTCGGCCATGCCGAAGCGGCGGCCGGCATCGTCAGCCTGCTGAAAACGCTGGCCGTATTCAAATCACGTAAGCTTCCTCCGCAATTCGGATTAAACGAAATTAACCCGGCTATTCAAGCGTTCGACATGCCGGTTGAAATTCCAAAGAAATTCGTCGAGTTTTCCGGCGATAAGCCCTTAGTCGCCGCCATCAATTCCTTCGGCTTCAGCGGCACCAACGCGTCAATGATTGTCAGCAGCTACGATATGCCGGAACAGGCCGTTACCCATAGCGAGAGCGTCGGCGTGACAACAATCTCGGGACATACACTATCGTCATTAACCAAACTCACCCACGCAATTCAGGTGTTCTTGGAGAATAATCCGGGCGCGAGCCTGAACGAGATCGAATACACTCTCAATGTCGGCCGGACGCAATTAAAACACCGGAAGGCCTTCGACAGCTCGACACGAACAACATTGCTGCATGAGCTGAACGCATTTCTCGGAAAAGAAAGTTTCGTTGCGGAAAAACGCAGCATTGTTTTCGTCTTTCCGGGACAGGGTTCACAATATCCCGGCATGGGTAAAGCGCTCTACCAGAGCAATGACATTTTTGCAGAAGAATTCGATACCGTGGTCAGGCATTTGAGTCGGCGACTCGAACGTGATTTGAAAACAATCATGTGGGCCGAGGACGCCAACAATTTAAACGAGAGTACGCTACTTACCCAATGCGCCCTGTTCGCCGTCGGCTATGCCCTTGGGAAAACGTTGATGCACCTGGGCGTCACGCCTGAATACGCAATCGGACACAGTGTCGGCGAAGTGACGGCTTGCGCCCTGGCCGGCATGTGGGAAATCGATGATGCTTGCGATATCGTCGTTGAGCGAGGGAAGCTGATGGAACGGAATCCCAACGGTCGGATGTTGTCGATTCGCACCTCGGCGGACGAGGTCGCAAATTATATCGAAGCCTGCGGGCTGCCGGTAGAGATTGCCGCCATCAACGATCCGAAACAAACGGTGATCAGTGGAACCCAGGAAGATGTCCAGCGCTTCCATGACTATATAAGTCAAAAAGGCCTCCTCAGCATCGAGCTCCCGGTCCGATTTGCTTTCCATTCCAGGTTTATGGCTGAGGCCGCCCGAGATTTCGGAAACTACGTTGCGTTGAAACCTTCAGCGCCATTGACTATCAAAATCGTTTCCACATTGACTGGCAAAACGGAACGCAACGCGCTATCCGATCCTGATTACTGGCGCAGACAAATGCTCAATCCAGTCGATTTCGTTAGCGCGGTTCTGCATATTGAGGAGGCGGGCGACCGCGTTTTCGTCGAGATCGGAGCCAATACAACGTTTACCGCCTGCATCGCCAGAACCGTCCAGAATAAATCCGCCCATCGTTTTGTCAGCTGGGAAAAACCCGGCGATCAACCGGGCGGCAACAGCTTCGCTCTTGCTTTGGGACACTTGTTCGAGAACGGCGCTAATATTGACTGGTCGCTGCTCTATCGAAACCGGCCGAGTCCATCGCGGGTCAATCCCCTGCCGACCTATTGTTTCGACGAAGAAAAGCATTTACCGCAAGACGAGACAGGCACTATCCACTCAGGCGATGCCGCAAACAGCCCAATCCATTATAGCGCTTCACCTTATTCGGATACGAAGATTGCCGAGCATATGCTGTCGCTGAAAACCCATCCCTATCTGTACGACCATGTGGTCTTCGGCGAGTATCTTGCGCCCGGCGCGATGCACTGTATCTACGCACTTGACGCCATCAAGGGATGCTACGGCAAGCAAGATAGCTATTCGCTAAGCAATATTCATTTTACCGAAGCGGCGGTCTGCAAAGAGGGCGACAACAAGGTATTCCAGGCCTTATTCCAAGCCAATGGCGACAAGCTCGAATTCACCACGGTCAGTTTCGTCAAGGCCGCGTCAAGCTTCGACAATGTCGTCACCCATTCTCTGGGAGAAATCTCGTCAACGCCGAATATCCCTCGGCTCGAACAACTCGCTGCCGGCGTGACTCAAGGCATTGCCCAAACCGCCAAGACATTCGATGCAGCGCAGTTTTATGAGCAATTTGCCGAAATGGCTCAACTTAACCTTGGGCCTTCATTCACTTGGTGCCGGAAAATCGAGGTCGACGGCAAATATGCGATCGCCTACTTTATGCGCGATGCCAAGCTGAAGGAATCGCCCTTTAAGATAGATCCCGGCTTGCTTGACAGTTGCTTTCAGGTCATCGGCGCGATTCCTTTAGTAGGCATGTCGGAGAAAAAGACCTTCGTGCCTTTCTCTGTCCGAGGTGTAACCGTTGTCGATGAGATCGTCGGCGATTGCTTCACCTGCTATGCGGATGTCGAAGAACAGAGCAATACCAACGGCTCCATGATCACCGGCAATGCCGTGCTGGTCGACATGCATGGCAAGATCGTCATCAAGGTCGATGGTTTGACAGTCAAGAAGATCGACGAGCAACGGCTATTACGGCGAAGCCAACACACTGATCTGACGAATTTACTATATACCTACGCATTCGAGCCAAGCGATCCGGTTACCAGCGAATGTTCGCCCAATGACCTAGTACGTTGCGCCCTACCCGAAGATCAGCTTGATAAGGTGCGCAGCGAGCACGCCACTCTCGAACGCGTCGCCTTTCATATTGCGCGAGCCGCCAACGCGAAGCTTGCCAACTGTGCGGATTTATCGCCGACTATTCCATGGCTTAGGGAGCGCTTGCTGGAAATCGAAGCCACCCCAACATCGATAACAGCAGACGACAGCCAAGTAGATGCCATTTGCGCGGATATTGGCACCTCGGCTCCGCAGCGAATCTTCGCTGCGCTCAAAGCGAAATTCCCTGATCTGACGCCAGAACTTGGCCTCTTGGAACTGTCCAGCTCAAAAGTTGCCGAGGTATTGACCGGCGAGTATACCGGCGTGAGCGTTTTGTTTCCCGATGGCGATACCTCGACCGTTGACCGGCTGTACCGAGACTCGGCTTCCGCAGCGACAATCAACCAGCAGATTAGCAACTCGTTGTTGGCTTGCATAGCGAAGCGGGATAACAACACACCCATTAGAATTCTCGAAATCGGCGGCGGCACGGGCGGTACAACCGCCTATCTTGTAAGTGCGCTGACCGGCAGGAATTTCAAATACCACTTTACTGACATCTCTCCGACCTTTGTAAAAAAAGCGAGAGAGCGATTTCAGGGCGACAATTTTGAATTCACTGTCCTCGACATTGAGCAGGATATTAGCGCGCAAGGATTCAGCACCGCGCATTACGATATTGTGATAGCGGCGAATGTTCTGCATGCGACCAAAAACGTGAAGATGGCGGTTCAACGAGCCAATTCGCTGCTCAAGCTGGGCGGCAAGCTACTACTGCTGGAAGGCAACGGCAAGCAGGCATGGCTGGACGTCACCTTCGGCCTCACCGACGGATGGTGGCATTTCAACGATGAGCGCCTTGCCGCGAAATATGCGCTGCTCGAAGCGGAGCAGTGGCAGCAACTCCTTGAAGCATGCGGCTATTCAGTAGCTGCGCTCGCCGAAGAAGAAAAGAAGCTGCCACAGATCGTCTATATCGCAACGAAAGAAATCGCCTCCGACAAGAAGGACGAAGTGTGCATTATCCTCAGCGGAAACCCAAGTGAAGCGGCGCAATTTGAAAACCATCTCCACAACAAAGGCCTTACCGAGACGGAAATCCTTGCTGTTGCGCCTAACGATGACAATTTCGCGCAAAAATTGACCGATGCCATCGATGCCGCAACGGCGAGCGGTCGGCAGGTATCCCTGGTCTATTTGTCTACCCTTGATCGCCAACCGTCATTGAAAGAACATAACTACGGTTCTTTCAAAAAAGAACTCCCCGAAATCCTGGCGCTGGTCAAAGCAGTCAAGCGCCTCATTAATCAATTCGGTTGCAGCTTTACCTATATAAGCGCCGCGAAGGATCGGTCACCCGGAGTTCCGAACGCCTCATTCGAGTGCGCTGCGCTAAAAACGCTGTCGTTCGAAACGCTTTCATCGGCAATTCGCTTTATTCAAAGCGAAGAGGTTGCACAATGCGTGGATGAATATCTCGCAGCAAGCAATAATCCTTGTGTCGTTTATACCCAAGGCACGCGATATGTGCGTAAAATTCGCCGCGCCCAAGTCAATGCGTCGTCAAGCTCCGAGTTTTGGGCGGCGAGCGGCAAATCCTATCTCATCACCGGCGGCAGTTCTCCTTTGGCCGATAGCGTTATCGAGTGGCTGATTAATCGCGGCGCAAAGCGGATCGATTTGCTGGCGCGTACTGCGCCTGACGATAACGCTCATAACTGGCGCGCTTTGGCGCAAGAAAACCAAGTTATGGTTGTCGGCCATGCTTGCGACGTGCGCGATGAACGCGCCGTGTTGGACTGCGTCGGCGCAATTGAAAAAGACGGCTATGGGATCGACAGCGTTTTCCATCTTGCCGGTGTCCTTGACAATCGTTTGATCGAAGACCTCGATGAAGACAGCCTCGACAAGGTTGTCGAGACCAAAGTGCTGGGCGCGTTCAACGTGTTGAATGCGCTCAAAACCCATGACCTCCGTCGCTTTGTCGCCTATTCCTCCGCTGCGGCGCTGTTCGGTTCTCCCGGACAATTGAACCACGCGCTTGCCAACTCGCTGCTTGAGGAACTTGTTCAGTCGCTGATTCAGGACAAAATCGACGCCACCAGTATTGCCTGGGGGCCATGGGACGAGATCGGCGCAGCAGCGCGCGACGAAGGCTTCGGCAAAGCAAAGACTTGGGGAATAAACGGCTTCTCCGCCGAGACCGGTCGGAGTATTACCCACCAACTACTTAACGCGGAAGGCGGACATTTCGCGCCACTTGACGTCGATTGGCAAAAATTTTCCGACAAAACCGGCCCGATCTTCGTCGTTCGCGAACTGGATTTCCCGAAAGATAAGGATACCGAGCGCGACGCCAACAATCTTGTCCATATCGAGTTCTTGGCGCTCCCGGAATTATTGAAACTCGACAAAAAAGAGCGCCGCGCGCAAGTCACGATTTATCTGCAACGCCTGATCGGTGCGTCGTTGAATATTCACCAGGATCTTATTCGTAGCGACGACCGGGTTCACGATGTAGGGCTCGACTCGCTGGTGGCCATCGAGCTGAAGAGCCGCTTGAAGGCGGCGTACAACATCGATATCTCCGCCAAGATATTTATGGACAATCTGTCGATAGACGAACTTGCCGCCAAAATATGCGGTCTTCTGATCGAAGAATCCCAAAAAACGGTTGAACATTTTGTTGAAGGAGTGCTCTAAGTGCATAAGATGATAGCGGATTATCTATATCGCGGCGTGGATCTGTGGCTTGAGCAAGGCCGGATCAACTATCGTATTCGCCCCGGCGTTCAAACCGAAGAACTGATGCAAGAGTTGGCGGCGCGTAAGCCGGAGTTGCTGCAACAGTTGTCGGATCATGATGCGAAGAGCGCATGGTATCCGGTAACGGAAAACCAACGCGCGCTACTTTTGCATCAATCGCTCTATCCGAACGACAGCAGTTACAATGTCGCGCTAACCCTAAAACTACCGCAGCCGGTAACCCACGCACGATTCGGCGCAGTCTTGACCGGACTGATAGCGCGGCATCCATCCCTGGCGCGGATATATGAATGGTCGGGGCAAAACGGCTATCAGAAGGTCGGCATTGCCGCAGATGCGGTTAACTTCGAAACGCGCGGCTTTTCCTCCGAGACGCAATTTGCAACGGATATCGAAGCGTTCAAGACCCTGCCGTTCAACCTGAGCGAAGGCGCGCTGCTACGAGTGGCACTTGACGCCGTGTCAACAGATGCCGGCAAGGAGCAGTTCTGCACCTTTGTCATTCATCACCTGAACGTCGATTTTTGGTCATTGGGCCTGATCATTCGAGACCTCGTTAGCGCTCTCGCCGAAGATGGCGCAATCGTGCCGGGCGACAGTCAAGACGAGGATGTATTTATTCGTCATGTCAGATCAAAGTTTGTCAGTGCCGAGCCGAAAGAGCAAATGCTCTATTGGGAGCGGCAAATTGCCGATCATTACCGCCCCTATAGCCTACCGGAACACACGGCGAGCGGCCAGGCCACGACCCATGGCGAATCGTCTCATTTTGTCTTTGCGCCCGAGCTCAAAAGCAGAGTCGATCAAACCGCCCGCGAATTGGGCGTTTCACCGTTCATTGTCGTTCTGTCCGCCTATTTCCTGTTGCTGCGCAACATTTCCGGCTCCAACAGTATTTCCGTATGCACACCCACTTTCGGCAGAGCCGCCGATGAGCGCGATACCATTGGCTATTTCGTCAACCCGCTGCCGATCATTCTTGATTTTGATGCCATCCACGACACGCACCAATTGTTTTTTGTACTGAAACAGCGGGTTCTTGAAATCCTCGACATCGACAAAGTTCCATACTCCGACATCATCACATCGGTTAGAAATAAATTTAACGATGTCGCCGGACGTGAATTTCCTGCATTCCTGAATTGGAACTCCTTGCCTAATTTCGACGGTATTAACAACCTCCTCGACGCAGTAACCATTGATCAGGTTGGCGGATTCTGCAACCTGATGCTGACCGTAACCGAGCTGCGCGATGAATATAGCGCCGCCTGGACATTCGATGAAAGAAGCAAGCCGTATATCGAGCGCTGGCATGGGTTCTTCCTCGAAATCCTGAATAGCGTCAGCAAAGCTGACGCTCAACCTATAAAGGCGTTGCCGGTCATATCTTCGGACGACCGCACATTGATCGAGACCGTCAACGCCACTCAGGTGGATTATGGCGCCGCAGCAAGCATCGTCGAGCTCATTGTTCGGACATGTCGCGCTTTTCCATCTGCCGTTGCGCTGAAATTTAACGGTTATTCACTCAGCTATGCAGAGCTGGACGAACTTTCGAAACGGCTCGCGAGCCGGCTAATTCAATCGGGTGTAACAAACGGCGTCTTCGTAGGAATTTGTTGCGAACGTTCACTGGAGATGATGGTTAGCCTAGTGGCAATTCTCCGCGCAGGAGCGGCTTTTGTGCCGCTTGATTCGTCCTATCCGACCCGTCGTCTGGTGCAGATGATTGCGGACGCGGGACTTTCGACGATTGTAACCAGCGTCGACTTACAGCATGTTGAGGCGTTGCAAACATGTCAACGAATTCCCGTCGATATTGCCGAGCTTGCCGCCTCCGGTTTCGCGCCGGAAACTGTCGACCGCATAATGCCTTCGGCTCCTGCCTACATGCTCTACACATCAGGGTCGACCGGGGTTCCCAAGGGCGCAGTCATTCAACATCAGGCGATACTCAACCGCCTGATGTGGATGCAGGCGGAGTACCGCCTCGTCAAAGGCGACCATGTGTTACAAAAAACGCCCTATAGTTTTGACGTTTCGATCTGGGAATTTTTCTGGCCGCTCATGTTCGGCGCGACATTGGTCGTCGCAAAGCCGGAAGGACACAAGAATCCCGAGTATATTATCAAGACCATTAAGGAGGAGCGCATCACTCATCTCCATTTTGTGCCGCCGATGCTTGAGGTTTATCTCGACTATGTCGATGCGCCAAACGACGACACCTCGCTTAAATGCGTATTTTGCAGCGGAGAAGCGCTCCTTCCGGGCCTCGTCAAGAAATTCTTTGCTCTGTATCCAAAGGTGCAATTGCATAACCTCTACGGCCCGACTGAGGCCGCAATTGACGTGAGCTATTACGCCTGCCATCCCGTCGATAGCAGCCGGGCGACAATCCCTATCGGCAAACCCGTTGCCAACACTCAACTGCATATTCTTCGCCCGGATATGAGTCCTGCGCCTGTCGGCTCGGCGGGTGAGCTGTATCTTGAAGGCATCCAGTTATCTTCAGGCTACTTCGGTAGAGACGATTTGAATAGGACAGCATTTGTCGAAACGCACATTGCCGGGTTTGGCGACGCTTTGCGCAGATTGTATAAAACCGGCGATCTCGCACGCTGGAACAACGATGGCGACGTTGAATATCTCGGCCGCATCGATCACCAAGTCAAAATTCGCGGCCAGCGCGTGGAATTGGGCGAAATCGACAGCGCAATCGAGCAGCTCGATTGTGTCCGAAAAGCGACGACGCTGATCGACCAAAAGCGGGCCGATCCGCTGATTATCTCTTTCGTAGTTTTGCAAGACGGCGAAGCGCCGCAAAATATCATGCGCGACATTCGGGACAGCCTTATGGAAAATCTACCGTCGCATATGGTGCCTTCGGCCATTCAACTGGCTCCGGGTTTGCCAACGACATCGAACGGAAAATTAGACCGCGCCGCCCTGCTGGCAGGCTATTACGATGCGCAACAAAGCAATGCTGCCGAAACGCCTGAACACGCTCTCGATACCCATCCCGAGCTATTGGCCGCCTGGAAATCGGTTCTCGGCGACAGGCAAACGTGGAGCACCGGTTCGAACTTTTTCCTCGTCGGCGGCGATTCGATCAAAGCGCTTAGGCTAATCGGCATGCTGCGCAAGCAGAACATTCTGCTGGATGCCTATGCGCTCTATAAATTTCCGACACTTGGCGAGATTGATCGCATTGTTAAAAACCAGCTCTCGGACCGAAATTCGTTCAAAAAGACCGGCGGCGTGGCCGAACAACCGATTAAGCCGTTTTCGCTCGGCGCGAACACTCAGCTATTTGCAGCAGTGCCAACGCTCACCGATGTCTATCCGCTGACGACGTTGCAAGAGGTCATGTACGTCCAATCGCTGCTCAATCGTAACGCGGCGATTTATCACGATGTCTTCGTCGTGCATCTGGCTAGCGCCGTCGATCCCGACCTGCTCGGGGCGTTCATCCGAAATATGGCGGAGGAGCACGAAACGCTACGCACCCGAGTTTTCGAGGCCCAGGACGGAACGCTGTTGCAAAAGGTGTTGACCCAGGTACAGCCCGACTTCAACGCGGTCACGGTGCCGGACGCTTTGAGCTTTGACGCCTATCTCGAAAAATGTGTTGCCGAGCTCAAACGCGAGCCATTCGATGTCAGCGCCTCAAACCTGATCCGGTTCAAATATGTTGCCCATCATCGGCAAAACGCCTTGGTCATTTGCTTTCATCATCTTATTCTCGACGGTTGGAGCGTTGCCTCGCTGATTTTTCAGTTATTCGCATCGCTTGGCGCGAAACGCTTCATCTCCCGGAAACGCAGCGACTATCGCTTTGCCGATTACGTCGCCCTTGAGGCCAAGGCCGCAGCTTCGCCGGCCTCGCAGGCCTATTGGCAGTCTGTGTTGACCGATGTCGGGCCGGCTCTTTTGGGAACCGACCGGCACAACAGGCTCTCATTTAGCCAAGACGATATCGCCCATATCGATGTTGAAGTGACGCCGGAGTTGGAGCGGTCGCTGAGGTCTCGCGCAACGCAATTGGGCGTTTCGCTGAAGTCTGTCGCGCTCGCGGCGCACAGCATCGTGTTGATGAAATTCCTGGGTCGGCAGGACATTGTAACCGCCTATGTTGTCGACGGACGCCCGGAATTTCCAAACTACGAGTTTGTTCTCGGCTTGCACCTGAATACCTTGCCGCTGGTGGTGCGGGCACCGGGCAAATCGCTGCTCGAATTGATCCAAACCATCACCGGCCAGGAAGTCGAGAATCTGCCTCACCGTCGCTATCCTTTTTACCATATCACTAGAGATATAGGCGGCTGGAAACTGCTCAACACGGTATTCAACTTTACCAATTTCCATGTTTACGGCGAAGACGCAGCCGGTGAGGCGATTGTCCAAAACATCGATGTTCATGAATTTACCGATTTCGATTTCGTCAGCAGCTTTAGCATTCACCCGCGAACCGACCGCTTCCGCCTGAGAATCGACTACAACCGCAAAGTGTTGAACGCTATCGAACTTGAACAACTGCGGGCGATCTATGACCGGGTTCTCCGCTTCCTTGCCGAGAGTCCGTTAGACAGCGCTATGGAGCAAATTCTCGGTATTGATGAACTTGACCGACAGCTTTTGGAGGCGCTGAACAATGCGCAGGGCATTTCCTCTGCGGCGATTGAGCCTGCCGATGCCGGCGACAAGCGTACTTTGAGGATTATTCCGACATCGGAAGCGTTGCCTCAGCTATCTTATTTCGACTCCAGGCCATACCTAACGAGGCACACCTTGCCGAACGACATGGAAGTGGCCATTATCAATCGGCCGGAAACCGACTTTAACTACCGCGAGGTATTTGCCGACAACTTGTTGTCCCGCATTGACTTGCAACTCTCGGCAAACCCGGTCATTTTCGATGTCGGCGCGAATATCGGCTTGTTCACGCTCTATATGTACAACGAATTTCCGTCCGCCCGGTTTTTCGCCTACGAGCCCGTCGATGAAATCGCCGCAAAATTATCCGCGAATTTGGAAGCCTATCGAGTACCTGCGAACCTATCGAAAAAGGCGCTTTCCAGGGAGCAAGGCGTCGGATGGCTGACTTTCTACGAAAACAATACGCTGATTTCCGGTTTGTACACCAATCAAGACGATGTCGACGTCAGCGTGAAAGCGCTGATGAATACGCATGGCATCGAAGACAGCGACGATGAGGAAAACGGCGAACTCAGGCAATATATCGAAGAAAAGCTGGTTCAACGCGACGTGTCTGTCGAAATTGCAACGCTCTCGTCTGAAATCGCTTGCGCCGATGTTGCCAAGATAGACCTGCTCAAAATCGATGTTGAAAAGGCGGAAATGGATGTTTTGCAGGGCATTGCGGCGGAACACTGGCCACTTATAAGTAACGTCCTTATTGAGGTTCACGATCTGGACAACAGGTTGCGCACCGTCATTGACCTGCTCGAAACACATGGCTATTTCGTCTACGTCGAGCAAGAAGCCCTGCTCACCGACACCAATATATACAACCTTTTTGCATCGCGCGCTCCAATCGAAATGAGAACGGCGGCTCAAACTACACCGTGGCGATATTCGGCAAAGGCGTTCGAAAACACGATTAAGACACTCACCGAAACATGTGTTGGCGCGGATGCGCATAAGTTTGAAATCGAGCTGCTCGCCGATAATCAAACAGGCAAAAAACAGGCTGTTAACCGGGCCGAAGCGCGAGCGAAACTGCCATGCCCGGCACCGTCCCAGACGGACGCCAATCTCTTTAATGGCGTGTGGGCGGCGGTTTTTGGCAAGGAAATTCCGGATTTCAATACAAGTCTTTATGATCTGGGCGTGGATTCAATCTCTCTGTTGAAACTGCTTCGCAAAACCAACATCGCGTTTGGCTACAACATCCCTGTTGCGGCAGTGAATATTGAAATAACACCAAGCGAATTGCTCGCGCTTGGACGGCAGAATCGGAACGCCTTGTCGATGCGGACAGTAACCGAAAAGACGGGGGCGAAAACACTGGTCTTCATTGTTCCCTATGCGACGTCTTTCACTGTCTACGATGATCTAATTGCCGAAGTGTCTTCAATATTCTCGATCAAGATTCTCTCGATTTCGGAACACATATACAGCGACAGCAACCTCGGTCAAATCGCCGAACATTTCAATGGCGACTGGCATCAGGCAGTAGATCATTCAACAGTCCTGGTCGGCTGGTCTTTGGGCGGCAATCTGGCTCTCGCCATGAGCGAATATTTCGCCGCCTTGACCGGGAAGAGTTTGCCGGTTGTGTTAATCGACAATTATTTCATCGACCCTTCAAGGCTGAACATCGATGAAGCCGCAATAAAATTCGTTATGAACAATAAGGACGATCCGTTTTTCGCCACCCGGATAAATCTGCTGGGTTCATACATGCCGTCAAAGCCGATTCAAACGGGTCTTTATATCAAAGCGTCCAGAAACGCGTTTAAGTCGAATGCCGAGGTTTTACAAGGCTGCTGTTTTATCGAGAATCACCTAGCGGTCGAAATCGACGCCGGACATTACGATATTCTCGAAAAATCCACAACGGGAGAGTTGGCTGCCGTTATTCGGCGTTTTGCTCTTCATGATCTTGCTGACAGATAGGAATATAAATGAATGCTTTAAACCAAGTGAATAACCAAAAAGCCGGGGTCTTGCCGATGATTAAGTCCGTTGTCAATGTTCGAATGATCGGACGGATTATCAAGCAGTTTTTTTTGTCGAGTCCCGCTCAATATTATGAAGATCTCGGCTACGATGTCATTGAGGGCAAAGGCTCGTTTAATAGCAGCGCTGCAAGCGGGCCGATTTGGCAAAACTGCGGATACTGGGACGGCGTTTCGTCATATAACGAGGCCTGCGAACAGTTGGCGAGAAAAGTTGGCGAAGCGGCGGAACTTAATACATCCATATTAACGCTCGATGTCGGATTCGGTTTCGGAGAGCAAGACATTTTCTGGGCGCAGAACTTCAACGTCGGCAAAATTATCGGACTGAACATCTCCAAATTTCAGGTGGAATTCGCCGAACAGCGAGCAAAAGCCCAAGGCTTGACCGACCGACTGGAATATCAACTCGGTGATGCGGTGCATTTGCCTCTTGACGGTGAGTCGGTCGACCGCGTCCTTGCGATGCAATCGGCTTTTCAGTTCAACACCCGCGAAGATTTTTTCAAAGAGGCGTTCCGTGTGCTGAAACCGAATGGAATAATTGTCCTTGCCGATATGATTCTTCAAGAAGGTCAAAAGCGCCGGCTTAAGCTTTGGTCCTGGTTCACTCGGCGCCGCGTAGGATGGCCAGATCAAAATGTTTACGACACGCAGGAATATAAGCGGATATTGGAACGGGCAGGATTCGAAAATATAGATATTGCAGTTATCACCCATAGCGTTTTCCCTAGCATGAGCCAGTATATAAAAAGACGATATAGAGGTGAAAGTTCAGAAGACATATTTATCGACGCCAAGAAAGCGGAATCAAGCGGCGATGGGACAAGCTTATGGCGGTTTCATTACGGTGTCGACGAATATGTGATTGTTAAAGCGACTAAAAAGGATCCGAGCCATGATTAACGATATGAGCATAGACGACGTGATTATTGATTACATCAATAAAGAAACAGACCACACCATACCGATGGAAATGTTACGAACGGCGTCATTCGCTGAAATGGGACTGGACTCGGAAAAGGTTATTTTTCTCACCGGAGAATTATCCGACAGATTTGATATTGATATTGATCCGACAATAGTTTTCGAATATTCGGATGTTACTAGCTTGGCCCGTTACATAGAGAAATTACTTGGTAGTCGATAAAGTCGCTTGGCATCTTCACCTTGGGACATAGGTATCTACACAAGTCACATTAGAAAATTCTGAGCTGTTTCCTGCAAAGCTACAAGCTCATCCGTAAGCGCCCAACCGCCCCATCTTTCTAGGTCAAATAAAAACCATTATCCTCTGCATTTTTTTAAAGAGGATACGGCATGGCATTATCAGCCCATTGGAAAACCCATACGATGCTTGGCAGAGTAGTGATTTGTCGCAAGCAGCTTACTGTCGGCAGCACAAACTCACCTACAGCACATTTTCTGCGCGACTCTGCGAATTCAGGGCGCAGGCTAAATCATCGCTACCGGCGCAACCGGTATTGCTGCCGATTCATGTGCAACCGCCACCCTCACCTGAGGTCGGGATGGTTTTGCACCATGCCAAAGACCATCGACTGGAATTGCCTTCCAGTGTGTCAGCGCCTTGGTTGGCGGAGTTATTGCTTTGGGATGGCAATGGCGTCTGGTTATGTCAGCGCCGATTGGCAGGTGTAAAAGAACGCTGGACTGGTTCATCGTGGTCGTTAAATCGGGGTAAAAAAAGGCCTATATAAAACAGCACAAATCCAGTGTTTATTGGGTTTAACAGGCAGTTTTAGGGTATAATTAATGCCATGAAATCGCTCGCCGAACTTGATCAACTGAACCTCGACCCTACCGTCAAATCGCAGTTGGCGGCGATGATTCAGTCACTGCTTGATCAGGCAAAACGGGATGTTAATGCGCAGTTGCAAGCCAAGGATGTTGAGCTTCAAAATACTCAGGCGGAGCTTCAAGCCAAAACCGACGAAATTAAACGCAAAGACTTTAAAATCGAGGCACTGACTTTCGAATAGGCCCGGCTGAGGCGGATTCAGTACGGCGTAAAAAACGAAACACTGACGCCTGTACAGCGTGATATTTTTGAAGAAACGCTGGCGGCAGATATTGCCGCTATCGAAGTCGAGCTCGAACAACTTGCCGATGTTCACCCTTGTGCCACCGTGGCTAAACCCAAACGCCCTCGCACCGGGCGTCAACCGTTACCGGATTATCTGCCACGGATTGAGCACCGCCATGAACCTGAGTCATGCCAGTGTGAACAGTGCGGCAAAGACCTGGTCAAAATCGGTCAAGATATCACTGAGCAACTGGATGTTGAACCCGCCAAGTTCTTCGTTCATCGTCATATTCGCCCCCAATACGCCTGCCGTCGTTGTGAGACCATTACCGCCGCACCGATTCCACCTGCGATCATTGATGGTGGCATGGCAACGGTGGGCTTACTGACTTAGATTATGATCAGCAAATACGTTGATCATTTGCCACTCTATCGTCTGGAACAGATTGCTGCGCGTGACCACCTGATTCTGGCACGCTCCACACTGGCTGAATGGGTGGGGCGTGTCGGGGTGGCGTTGCAAACCTTAGTCAATCAACTGATTTGGCATCTATTGCAAGTCAATACCTTACATGCTGACGAAACGCCGGTTTCGCAACTCGAACCCGGCAGCGGTAAGACCCGCAAAGCTTACCTGTGGGCTTATCGCAGCGACGATCTGCAAGCGGGACCGCGCATCATTGTCTTTGACTACCAGCCTGGTCGAAGCGGCATCCATGCGCGTGGCTTTTTAGGTGGTTGGTGCGGCCATCTGATGGTTGATGACTATAGAGATTATAAGGCGCTATTTAGCCGCGATGGTATTACCGAGACCTGCGTCGAACTAGGTTGTCTGGCCCATGCGCGGCGCAAATTCTTCGATTTGCACAAAGCCAATCAAAGCCCGATGGCTTTAGAAGCGTTAAACCGTATTGCAGTACTGTATGCCATCGAAGCGGAAGGTAAAGCGCTTAGCATTGAAGAGCGCAAGTGCTTACGTGCTGAAAAAAGCTTGCCCGCACTTGCGGCGCTGCATGCATGGTTACTCACTACCCGCGTCCAGGCGGCCAACGATGGCGGCTCGGCTAAAGCATTAGATTACAGCCTGAAACGCTGGACGTCGCTGAGTCGCTACGCCGACACAGGCCATCAGCCGATCGAAAACTGCATCCGCCCCATTGCCTTGGGCAAAAAGAATTGGTTATTTGTCGGTTCAAAGTGTGCTGGACGTCGTGCCGCCGCCATTCAAACCTTGTTGGGCACCGCCAAGCTTAATGACTTGAATCCAGCAGAATGGTTAAAGGACACCTTGAAAAAACTGCCGACCTGGCCAAATAGCCGTATCGATGAACTGTTGCCGCTGGCTCCGGAAGTTATTGAAGTCATTAAACGAAACCGGAAGTTATTGAAGTCATTAAACGAAATAGGCCTGAGGGCGCAAAGTGGTAGGGTTGAGCGCATACGCTTCTTTCTGTTAATGCCCCTCTATACCCGCTGGGAAAAATCCAAACCAGTGCCCGGACGATTAACAAGCGTGCCCAGCCTTGAAGAACGCTATGCTGTATTGGTGGACACATTTAATACCATGACCATCATGAAGCCTATACAGACCACAGATG
>Ga0265297_10005111_pt1 | contig 20494 bp, 14 predicted proteins | sample Munlanlwell13791_FD_192502 | JGI IMG/M metagenome (GOLD analysis project Ga0265297, IMG submission 192502) | Leachate microbial communities from a municipal landfill in Southern Ontario, Canada - Leachate well 137-91 | ecosystem: Engineered > Solid waste > Landfill > Unclassified | place...
TCGAGCAGGCTATCTGCAGGGAAGCCCTGAAATACGCATTTGTCCAGCACCGCGAGATGGCCGTTGGTCTGAAGGGCGTCCAGAAGGCTCGCAGCATTTCTGACGCATTCGACCAGACAACATCGGGCGCTTCCCTTGTTGACCTGATGAGGCTCGACATGCTGGTGGGGTCGGGCGGTGTGTTGTCGCACTCGCCCCGTCGCGTTCAGGGCGCACTGATGATGCTTGACGGCTTCCTGCCGGAAGGTTTCACCATTCTCACCGTGGATTCGATCTTCATGATGCCGCAACTGGGCGTTCTGGCCAAGGTCCAGCAACAGGCAGCCCTTGAAGTATTCCACAAGGATTGCCTGATCTACCTCGGCACCGCAATTGCGCCCGTGGGACCAGGCAAAGAAGGCGACGAGGTCATGGAGTGCCGCATCTCCATTCCCGGTAAGCCCGAGGAGCGAATCAAGTGCCTTTACGGCGATATCAGGCTTATTCCTCTTGGCGTTGGAGAAAAGGCGACCATCGAGGTAATTCCCGGACGTAAGTTCGATGTCGGGGCAGGCAAAGGCAAGCCGGTCACTCGCGAAGCGGCAGGCGGAGTTGTGGGCCTGATTTTCGACACGCGCGGAAGGCGTCCTTTCGAACTGACGACAGATCCCAAGAAGCGCGTGGCAAAGCTGACCGCATGGAACAACGCGCTGGGAATCTATCCTGAGCATTCGGGGAAATAGAGTGAAATCCGCCTTGTCGGTACTGTTCTATCCGATGGCGCTTCTCGTGGCAGGTCTGATGGTCTGCACGAGCCTCTCCATCGCAGAGCAGAAGGACAAGCCGAAGGAAACCAAGCCAGCATATGTCGAGGTTAGACTGACCGACAACACGGTTATTGACAGCGACCCCGTCTTCTCTCCGGATATGACCAAGGTCGTATTCGTCTCCGTATCGAACCAGGAGGGCAGGTCATCCCTTCACATAATGGATGCCGACGGCAAGAACCGCAAGGTGCTGCTCGATCAGCCCGGAGAAGCCCACGCTTCTCCGCAATTCCTGCCCGACGGGAAGACTGTTCTTTTCGTCTACAATGCCGGTGCCGGATCCGACTTTGCCACTCTTGACATCAGCACGGGGGCCCGCAAGAACCTGACTTCATTGAGGGGAAAGGTTTTCTGGCCCGCCATTGAGCCCGGTGGCAAGTCGTTCGTGTTCGTTCAGTTGCAGGCGACGACGCAGGGGCTCTGGAAATGCAATATCGAGGATGGCACGATCAGTCCTTTCCTGACCGGTCCAAGGTCGTGCGACCAACCGACATACTCTCCCGACGGCAAATTTGTTTACTACTGCGAATTTGACGATGTGGGAACGAACCTCTGCAGAGTGGACGCGGACGGCAAGAACCGCAAGGTCCTTTTCTCGTATGACCCCGAAGAGGGCGGAGACAGTATTCTTCCCAATGTCCTGAAAGATGGCAGAGTTGTCTTCCAGACCTCTGTCAAGCTCGAATACAGCAACATTTTCGTGATGGACGCGGACGGAAAGAACGCCAGAAAGCTTTTTGACGCGGGGTTCCCGGCGATGTGGCCAACCGTCACACCGGACGGGGCTCGCGTTGTGTTCATTGGCAACATGGACATCAAGAAATGGGAACTCTACCTGTACACCGCCAGCGATGGAAAGCTGACCCGGCTTACGGACAATCGCTTTGAAGAGCGAAGGGTGCGGTTCTCGCCGGATGGGAAATGGGTTCTCTACGTGTCCGATGTTGTCGGCAATCCGGAAATCTTTAAAATGCAGATCGTGAAGTAGGAGGTACTACTTGGGTCAGGCATATACACCTGGGCTTCGCGTTTCGGAGATGATGGTAGTTCGCAAGGACCGACGCCTTCCGCTGAAGGGCGATGTACTCGTCAAGATCGGCGATACCGTAAAGGCCAGCGATATCGTTGCACGGACCTATCTCCCCGGGAAAGTACAACCGGTGAACTTAGTACACGTGCTCGGGTGTCTCCCTTCCGAGGTACTTGAGTATGTGAAGATTCCCGACGGAGCGCCTGTGAAGAAGGGCGAAGTGCTTGCTGAGTCCAAAGGATTCCTCGGCATTGCCTTCTTCAAGTCGCATGTCCCATCTCCCATTGATGGGAAGGTGGAGTCGGTCTCGGTCGTCACCGGCCAGATGATGCTCAGAGGACCTGATATCCCCGTCCAGATTGATGCTTACTTCGACTCCAAAGTTGTCGCCGTGATGCCTCGTGAAGGCTGCACGGTGGAGTCCGTAGGGTCATTTGTGCAGGGCATCTTCGGGATAGGCGGGGAAAGGCGCGGAACTATACGCGTCCTCACAAAGAGCAATGAAGAGGAACTCACGCCCGGCCTGATTACACCCGACTGCAAAGGGCAGATCATCGTCGGCGGCACGTACATTTCGTACGCCGGGTTTCAGAAGGCAAAGGAGTGCGGCGTTGCAGGAATCGTGGTCGGCGGCTTCGACGACAAGGATCTTCGCGAGATCCTCGGATTCGAGCTCGGGGTGGCCATTACCGGGCATGAGGACATTCCCATCACGCTGATAATGACCGAGGGCTTCGGGCGAATCAAGATGGCTGAGCGGACGTTCAAGCTCTTCAAGAAACGCGAGGGAGTAATCGCGTCAATGAACGGAGCAACCCAGATCCGAGCAGGCGTGATGAGGCCGGAAATCATCATCCCCGTTCCGAATGCCACGATGACCGCTGACCTTGAGAGTTCCCTGTACGCAGAGGGACTCCTGACCATTGGCTCGGTAGTCCGCGCGATCCGCGAACCCTATTTCGGCAAAATTGGCCGCGTGACCGCACTGCCACCCGAGTTGACTCAGGTGGAAAGCGAGACTTGGGTTCGAGTGCTCGAGATGCAGTTCGAGGATGGGACTCAGGGAGTCATCCCGCGCGCCAACGTAGAACTTATCGGCAACTAACCTCGATTCGGAGGCTGGAAGTGAGAAAACTTGTCACATTGATCACCGTACTGGCGCTGCTGGCAGCCCTATACGGCACAGGCTATGCCGAGGAACCCGGCGCGAAGGCTGGGAAGACCCCCGAGTTCTTTACCAACGGCGGATTCGAAACGCTTGCCACACCCGTGGCGGAGGGAAAACTCTTCCCGTTCGGCTGGAACTTGTTTCTGGCGGAGGGAGCTTCCGCGAGCCTGAACATACGGCAGGATGGAGGACCTGACAAGCGCGGAATCCTCCTGCAAGGCACAAACAAGACTCCCATATTCGCCGACTTCGTTTATGTCGAATTCCCTTCTTCCGAAACAGTAAGAGATCTGAAGGGAATGACGATTGTCTTGAAGGCCCGGGTGAAAGTACTCGCGGCGTCAGGGAAGCTGAAAGCAGGCGCAGATGTTCAGGCTCTGAGCGGGCTCAAGACGCTGGTTCAGGGGCAGGATTTCTCCGCCGCGAACGAGATGTTGAACTACGCGGATTACGTGAGCGTCAACATTCTCTTCTCCAAGTTCCCGACCAAAGACAAGAAGGTCGATGTCACCGGGTTGATTGCCGCTGAGGCGAAGTCGAAATCCGTTGCATTCTCACCGACCGATGACTACGTCGATATGGTGTGCACCGCGACAGTTCCCGATTGCAACTCCATTGCACTGGCTCTCGAAATGAAGGGCGATGCGAAGGCCGTATTCGAGGATATTTCGGTCGAGGTACCCGCGAATGCGGGCCCCAACGTAGTTCTTCCGATGAACCTCTCACTCTCAGCCTTGATCCCCTCCAGACCGGAGATACCGAAGGACTGGTTCCCCATGCTTCGGTCCGCTCGCTCCTATGTTCGCAAGTCCTCTGAGTACTTCAGCGAAGGGCAGAGCTCGCTTGAAATCGGGAACGGCGATGCGCTGAACACGGGCGAGAATATCGCCTTTACCGCCAATTTCGATATTAAGTCGAACACTGCGCTCTGGGGCAAGGAAGTCACTTTCTCCGCGAAGGTCCGTCGCTCGATGGCGCCGGGCATTACGCCCAAGTCGGACTTCTTCAACGGTGTTCTTGCGATGACCGACGGCAAGGAATATGTCGGGAGCCGTGAGTTGATCGAGTACTCGAACTACGCGTCGCTGCGGATTCAGTTCCGCAAGACCGGAGGCAAGCTTCTCGAAGTCGCATTGGACACGCGCACATTTGCGTTCGGGACATCCGACGAATGGGTAACGGTCAGTGCGAAGGCGATAGTCCCTCCGAGATGTCTGTCGATCGAGTGGCAGGCGCTAACCAAGGGATTTGGCCGTGCCTGGTTTGACGATGCGTCGGTCACTGTTTCTGACCCGGGCCAGACGGCTTTTGTCCTGCCCAATCTGGGCTTTGAGAAGGGCTGGCTCCCGGCTCCGGATGGCTGGGGCAGGCAGGCGAAAACCGCTTCCGCGATCCTCGCTGCTGAAGACGGGCAGGACTTGTTCACGGAAGGCAAGTACAGCCTCTGCATAGCGAACCCGAACTTTGCACAGATGACAACGGTCAGCGCAGTCATCAACGTCCCGATGCCTGCCGCCATTGCTGGCACGAAGCTGACCTTCAAGGCCTATGTCAAATGCGATTTCACCAAGAACGACTTCCGTCAAATGGCCAACATCGCGCTCGTTCCCCGGGCTGGTGTTCCCGGCAGCATCGACATTGCCACCGCAGATGGACTTCCAAAGTCAATATCCCTTTCCGGCAAAACCGAGTGGGTGCCGATCACTGCCCAGATGGTGCTGCACGACTATGTGGGCATGGTGGTTGGAGGGATGCCGGGCTCGCTGCAGATCTCTCTGAATATGACGGGCGTGGGGAAAGTGTATTTTGACGACGTGACTCTGACCTACGAGAGGCTGTCTTACGCGCAGACTTCACTTTCGAATCCGGATCTCAATCCCGGCGAGGGGAAACCCGATGGCTGGGATTTGACCGGAGTGCCTGCTGGCGGAAGAGATGAGTACATCAATGCCGATAACAGCCCGGTGTACGGCGAGATATATGCCAGCGGCGCACGCATCTGGCAGGATATTGACCTCACAAAGGAGCAACTGGCTGCGCTTGCAGGGCACCCGGTCACAGTGAAAGCCCTGGTGCGTTGCGAGGCTCCACTCTCAGCGGCTGTTGGCCTTGAGTTCTTTGGCTCAGACAAGACCAAGCCCCTTTTCACAGGCGCTGGCTCCAATGTGCCCGGATACGACCCCGACAAGTACCTGCTGGGTCCGTTCCGGCTGAGCAAGCTCACCTCGGATGTCCCCGTCGGATGCGAAAAGATCAGGGCGTTCCTCCAGTTCTCCGGAGCCGATAGCGGACGATATCAGGCCAGGGCGATGTCCGTGATGGGGGCAGACCCGGCAAAGGATCCCAGCTCGCTGGATCTCCCGGCTGACGCGAATATTGTCGATCGGGAGGTTGCTGATTTCTTCAGCACCCCAACGGTAGATGATTCCCTCAAGTTGTCGAATGGCAGGCTTGGCGACTATTCTGCCACGTATGGTGTAGTCTCAAAGGTCGAGCTTCCCAATCCATCGATCAAGAACACGGACTTCACCAGTCAGGACCGTTACGTTCCCTCCGACTACCACTTCCTGCGCTGTTACGGCAAAGCCATGGACAGTGAAGGGCAGTTGTTTGCGTACCATGTCATCCCTGCAGACGGCAATCCAGTGGAGTTGTCGCAGTTGATGCTCGTGCCCGAAGAGTACACGACTCCGATCACCGGCAGGAATTTCACGTTCTATGTTGGCGGATTCTGTGCAGGTGGCGCGAAAGCTGTGGCAGGAGTCAGATTCCTGAACAAGGAAGGCGCTGACATCGGTGGTGCCACTTCACCGCTGCGCGTTTCTGACAAGCTGACCTCCGCTGACTTCTATCGTCCCGAGAAGGCGAGCGTATCTGCAGTGGTTCCTGAGAACACTGCTTCGATCAGGGTGTATGTTAAGACTGAGGGGACCGGTACCCTCCTGCTGAACAATTGCTCGATGTCCCCGATATTCTTCGACGTGGGTTTTTTCGACTTCCTGGCCTACCGCATGTACTTTGACTTCGCGCGATTCAACGTGCTCGTCGGTCTTGCGATATTCGGATTCTTGATTGTCTTCTTCATTTACACGGCGCGCCGTCGCGACTTGTTCATCCGCAAGATCGCAGGGCTCGACTCCATCGATGAGGCTGTCGGGCGCGCCACGGAAATGGGCAAGCCCATTCTGTACTGCCCCGGCATGGACTCGATAGACTACATATCGACAATCGCGGCAGTCAACATTATTGGCCGTGTGGCGAAGAAGATAGCGGAGTACGAAACGCCTCTTCTGGTGCCTTGCCGAGACCCGATCGTGATGACGGTCTGTCAGGAAACGGTGAAGTCTGCCTACATGGACGCGGGAAGGCCCGATGCCTACCGTGAGGAGTCAGTCTACTTCGTGACCTCGGACCAGTTCGCATATGTCTCCTCGGTATCCGGCACGATGAATCGCGAAAAACCCGCGGCCAATTTCTACATGGGCGGGTACTACGCGGAATCGCTGATCCTTGCGGAAACCGGCGCGCTTACCGGCGCAATCCAGGTCGCGGGAACCGACTCGGTTCACCAGCTACCGTTCTTTATCGTGGCGTGCGACTACACCCTGATGGGTGAGGAGTTGTACGCTGCGTCGGCATATCTGTCCCGCGAGCCCATGCAACTGGGATCGTTGAAAGGATCGGACTACTCGAAGGTCCTGCTCCTGTCAATGGTCGTTCTCGGCACCGTCATCGTTTCGCTCAATATTTCGAGCCTCCGCTGGCTCATAGAACTCATCAACGTTCCGTAGGCGGCGAAAGGAGAACGTGATGTTCTGGCAACGGCAGTTCCCTCTTGTTGTGTGCTTCGTGTTGGGTGTGTCTTTCATCATCCAGTTTTTCGTCAAACACCCCGTCATCCAGTCGGACGTCATCAATGAAGCCGCCAACTTTGCGACGATCATCGGCATCTTCGCGCTGGTGCTCGGGCTCTATTCCATCACGCGTATGCACTGGATGAAAATCCGGCATCGCAGGAAAGACTGGTTTTTCAGCTATGTGCTCTTCGCGAGCCTTCTGCTGATGACCTTGCTGGGCTGGATACTGGGAGTCGGCAACGATACTCCGTTCCAGTGGATGTACATGGCCGTGATGGTTCCGCTATCCTCGACCATGTTCTCCTTACTGGCCTTCTACATGGCATCGGCATCGTTCAGAGCCTTTCGCGCCAAGAGCTTCGAGTCGACGCTGCTTCTTCTGGCCGCAATCGTCGTGATGCTGGGGCGCGTTGACATCGGGCCATACATGTTTCCCGACACCTCAATTGGCAACATGCCCATCTGGGGTGTGGACGAGATCACCAACTGGCTGCTCGAGATCCCGAACACCGCCGCCTCGAGGGGCATTGGTCTGGGTATCGCGCTCGGAACACTCGCCACTTCGCTAAAGATGATCCTCGGCATTGAGCGTTCTTACCTTGGATAATGGAGGTAGATAGTGAGCGTACTGCAGAAACTACTGACCATCAACCCGCGCTACGTCTATCTCGTCGTCGCGGTAGCAGTTATTTTTCCGATGGTTTGGGACCTGCGGCTCCCGACTGTCACGAGCCCTCCGGTGGAGATGCTCTACAAAGAGATAGAGAGCCTTCCTCCACAAAGCAGGATTATCCTGTCGATGGACTATGATCCGTCCACGGTGCCGGAACTCCATCCGATGTCGGCAGCACTGTTGCGTCAGTGCTTTGCAAAGGGGATCAGGGTGTTTGGAATGACACTCAATATCCAAGGGCAGAGCCTCGGCGTCGAGATCATGGACCGTATCGCCAAGGAGTTCAACATCCCAAATGACGGCTCCCAGTACGTGTTCGTAGGTTTCAGGCCGGGACCCGTCATTATTCAGATCGGCGAGGACATTATCGAGACCTTCCAGACCGACTTCCAGAAGCGCGACTTGCGGTCGCTGCCGATGATGGTTGGCGTGAAGAACCTCGACCAGTTCGAGCTCTGCATTTCCCTGTCGGGAACGTCGGTCGGATACAGTTGGATTGCCACTCCCGGCACACGCTACCGCAAGAAAATCGCTGTCGGCGTGACGGGAATTCTTGTGTCCAACTTCTATCCCTACCTGCAATCCGGCCAGTTGGTCGGGATGCTGGGAGGGCTGAAGGGCGCTGCGGAATACGAGAACCTGATCCAGCATGAAGACAAGGCCAAGCAGGGGATGGGTTCGCAATCGGCGGCCCACATCCTCATCATTCTTCTGATCATAGCGGGCAACATCATCTACTTCGTGCAGCGCCGACAGGCCGAGAGCAAGTAAGGGAGGCGCACATGGAAACAACGCTGTCTTTCGCTGACATGGTGAGCCTTTTCCTTGCGGCCTTTCTTACCCTGGCCATCTTTTCCTTCCTGTGGAAGGACAACTTCTTCTACAAGCTTGGTGAAGCTCTGTTCGTCGGTAGCGCGGTCGGCTACAACCTTGGACTGATCTACGACGTCATCATCTTCCCACGCTGGGTCACCCCGATTTTTTACCAGTACAAGTTCTTCTATCTCATCCCGACGGTGATAGGCGCGATGTACATTACCCGCTTCTCCCGAAAATGGAGTTGGCTGTCGCGCTACCCGATGGCGATGCTTATCGGCTTTGGTTCAGGCTTTTCGATTCCATACGCCATCCAGGCGTCAATCTTCAAGCAGGTGTCAGCCTCCATGCTGCCCCTGTGGAGCAGCGCGGGCTTTGAGCTTAACAACTTGCTCATGGTCATCGGCGTTCTGACGACGCTGTTCTACTTCTTCTTCTCGATCGAGCACAACCGCAAGTTGGTGCGTATTCCGGTCAGGATAGGTATCGTTTTCATCATGATTTCGTTCGGCGCGACATTCGGATTCACCGTAATGGCCCGTTTCTCGCTGCTGATCGGACGAGTCAACTTCCTGTGGTACGATTGGCTTGGAGCATTATTCGGCTTCAAAGCCTGACATGTGTTGCCTGAGTACGGAAACCTAACAGCCTTCGGCCGAATGCGGGCAGGGAAAGCCATAAGGAGGCTTTATGAAAAGGGTGATGGTTCTGGTGTTGGTGCTTTTCGCGTTGGGATTGGTTGCAGGATGCAAGCCCAATGAGGGCAGGAATGCGTCCCTGGCCGCCGACCTTGAGAAGGCCCGTGCGGAGAATGAGCAACTGAAGAAGGAGATCGAGGACTTGCGCAGAGAGTTGAATATCTGCGCGGACGAGCGTAACGAATGGCGCGATAAGACGAATGGCGCACAAGTCAAGTTGCAGGAACTGGAGAACATGATCGCGAAGATGAAATTCGAGTCCATCGATCTCAAGGCGAAACTCGAGGAGCTCGAGAAGCGGAATGCCCGACTGGAGAGCGAGCGCGGCGGCCTTGAGGGAATGCTGAAGAACCTCGAAGGGGTCAGGGTTTCGCGCAGGGGCGACGAGATATGCCTCACCCTGGAAGACAAGATCCTCTTTGACTCCGGGAAAGCTGACCTGAAGTCATCAGCATCGAAGACACTGAAGCAGATTGCCGATGCAATCTCCAAGAACTTCAAGGGACGCCATATTCGCATCGAAGGCCATACTGACTCGGATCCGATCACCAAGGCAAAGGTGTTTGCCAGCAACTGGGAACTCTCCGTGGGACGTGCCGCGACCGTTCTGCACGAGTTGGTGAAAGACGGGCTGCCAGAGTCCGGATTCTCGATTGCAGGTTTTGCCTTTCATCGGCCTGTTGCTCCGAATGATACCCCCGCGAACAAGGCGAAGAACCGTCGCGTCGAGATTATCATTATGGCGGAAGAGAAGTAAGTATGCGTTTTCCGCGAATCGCGGAAAGCACGGCGAATTCAGCAATGCTCGGGGGCGAGGCGCAAGCCGCTTCGCCCCTTCGCATTTTTCACTCACTCGGCTTCGACAGGCCGGGCGTAGCTTAAGGAGCGTGAAGTGAGAAGGATCCTTGCTTGTGCAACCACGCTGGTACTGCTGGTCGGCATCGGTGGACTCTGTTGGGCCGAAACGGCCGAGTCTCCCGTTCCAAAAGTCTCTCTGCTGAAGAATGCCAGCTTCGAGGAGCCAAGGACTGCCGTGGACGAGACGGCCATTTTTCCCTTCGGCTGGCACATCGTCAAGAGCGGGCTTTCTGCGGAAGATGCCAATCGCGGAAACGTCACTCTCTCATCGCGCGACGAAAACGGCGCTCGTCGGAACGGCATCAAGGTGTCGTGCACGAATCCTAACCCAATTTTCACCAATGCCGCCTACGCGGTCTTTCCGTCCCCGGAGACCATCAAGGCCCTGACGGGTAAGACCATCACCGTGCGCGCGAATGTAAATGTAGTGCGGGCCAATGGAGCAAAGACTGTTCCCGCAATCACTCCCTTGACGGGTGTGCTTGAGCTGAAGGCCGGGACGGATTTCACCCCGGAAGAGGAACTGCAGAACTTCCGTGGATTTGCAGGCGTCAACCTCGTGTTCTGGTCCTCCAAGGATCTTTCCGATGACAAGATCGTGCCCTCCAAGCTGTTCATAGCCTCAATGGCAAAGACTCGGACGGTAGCCTTTTCCACGACAACCGGCTCAGTGTCCCTGTCATGCTCCGCGTTAGTGCCCGATGGCGCCAACATGGCTGCAATTCTGCTTGAGGGCAAGGGCGATATGGAGGCCGTTTTCGAGAGTGTTTCACTGGATTTGACCGAGAATATTCCGGGCAAGGTGATGCTGCCGTTCAACTTGGGGATGGAAATCCTCACCCCGGCAGTTTCCACTGTGCCGAAGGACTGGTTCGTCGGGGCAGTCGGGCAGAGATCTTACTGCAAGCCGACAGTGGCGAATCCCAATGCAGGTTCGTACAGCCTTGAACTCGGCAATCCCGACCCGAACGACACGGGTGAGCTCCGAGCTTTCACCTGTGACTTCGACATCCCAACGAACCGAGCGCTTTGGGGAAAGGAAGTCACTTTCTCCGCCCGCGTGATGACCGATCTTGCCCCGGCTTTCATCCGGGAACCCCTCAATCCATTCTTCATGGGCAACAGGAGTTTCATCCGCGGGAAAGACTATACGGATCCGATTGACCTGACATGGCTGAGGAATTACGCTGTTCTGAAGATTGTGTGCCGAAAGGCCGGGGGAAAGGTCCTCGAGCCGGAGATCTGCGAACAGGAGTATGCTTTCGGTAGATCCAGCGGCTGGGTCAACATCATGACGAAGATCGTTGTACCCGTGCGCACCTTCTCTGTGGAATGGCACGTCGTGCTCAAGGGTTACGGTCGGGCCTGGTTTGACAGCGTCAGCGCGAACATCACGGGCGGGGCGAACTTCCCGCTTCCGAATGAGGGTTTTGAGGAGCAGTACCTGCTTCCTCCGGCCGATTGGGATTTCACCGGCACGACGGGATCCGTAGCCGTTCTGGATGCCTCAGAGAAGATCGATGGACGCCACTCAGTCTGTATCGAGAATGCGAACTACTCTCAGAATAAGTTGGAGACGCTCTCCCTGACCGTTGCCCGGGCAGCCGAGGGTCTTGACTTTCCGGCGGGATGGAAGTTAGTCTTCGAAGCTGATGTTAAGGCTGAATTCAACAAGAACGATTTCCAGCAGAGCGCAACGATCGAAATTTCCGCATCCGCCCCATCCGATGTCTTCGTCACCCCAACTGAGGCATGGCCGAAGTCCAGCGCAGTATGTGGTCGCACAGAATGGCGAAGGCTCAAGGCTGCGATGATTATCCAGGACGGAATCACCGATTTTAGCTTCAATCTGAATGTGACCGGCGTCGGGAAGGTGTACTTCGACAACCTGTCCGTGACCACGGAGAGGGTGGCCGTTCCGACAACCGCCATCAAGAATGCGGGCTTTGTCCTTGCCAATGACTTTGCCTTCTCGGATTGGGATCTGTCCGGTCCTAAAGAGGGCTCAAGGGCAATCGCCTTCCCGTTCGCAAATCCACCCGTGTACGGTGACGTCGCGGACGAAGGTGCCAGGATATGGCAGGATCTGACTTTGGAAGGTGATCTGTCACCGAAAAACCTTGCCGGCAAGCCGGTCAGTTTCTATGTGCTTGGAAAATGCGAAAGCTCCCTGACCATGAAGGCGCAGCTTCGATTCTACGGCGAGGGTTCGAAGGAAATCGAAGTCCCCGCCGATGGAACGTCGATAGTGGGAGTCTCGGCAGCAGAGTTTCTATTCGCGCCTTTCAGATTAGCCAAGGTCTCGGCGGCTATTCCTTCCGGATGCCGGAAGATTGTGGCTGAGTTAGCATTTGCAGGGACCAGCGGAAGATATCAAGTCCTTAAGGTCAAGATATCCGGAAATCCGCCGATAACTGACAGGAGCGTGCTTGGGTTGGCCGAAGGACTTCCGGAATACAGTTACGAAGTCGCCGAGTTCGATTATGTTGCCCCAAAGCTTGATGATGTTCTCAGTTTCCAAGGCCCGGCCGGAGATTTCCTGGCCAAGTACGGACGTTCACTTACAGTGATTCCCTCCGTGCCCGGCGGAGCGCTCCTCAACGGGGCCTTCGCGTCGGCCGAACGGTATGTCCCGGATGACTTCAAGTACTATCATCTGAGCGCCAAGGCCGTTGTCGAGAGGGCATTCGCATACACTGTACTCCCTCTGGGTTCCGGGACAGCGCTTTCGCAGCGGATCGACTTCCCTGAGGATGTCTGGAAGAAGATTGTCGGAGAGACCTTCACGTTCTGGATGGACGGCGGCGTGATCAATGCCGAGGGCGCTCTTGCCCTGCAGTTCATCGGCAAGGACGGAACACCAATCGGCGAGGCTGTCGAGCAGACCTTCAAGAAAGCCGGAAGCATTTCCGGAGGCATGTACGCTCCAGCGAGCTCCAGTACTTCGGCAAAGATCCCTGAGGGAACAACCGGCGTCATCCTGAAGATAATCGGGAGAGGAGATGGTGGGAAGCTCATTCTATGCACGGCGGGCGTAGGGTCCCTGTTTGTCGGGACAGGACTTTTCGATTGGCTTGCCTACTACATGTGGTTCGACTTTGCCAAGACCAACGTGCTTGTTGGCGTGCTGCTGTTCAGCTTCCTGATAATGTTCTTCATCTTCACGGCGAGGCGCAGGGACCTGTTTGTCCGCAAAATTGCCGGCTTGGACTCGATTGACGAGGCCATCGGCCGCGCGACCGAAATGGGCAAGCCGATTCTCTACTTGCCGGGATTGGACACGATTGATTACCTGTCTACCATCGCTGCCGTCAATATCCTCAGTCGCGTGGCCAAGCGAATTGCCGACTACGAGGCACCTCTGAGGGTTCCTAACTACGACCCCGTGGTTATGGCGGTTTGTCAGGAGACTGTCAAGAGCGCGTATATGCATGCCGGAAGGCCGGACGCATACGACGAGGACTCGGTCTTCTACCTTTCCAGCGACCAGTTTGCCTATGTCTCGGCAGTTATCGGCCTGATGAGCAGAGAAAAGCCCGCCGCGAACTTCTTCATGGGCGGCTACTATGCCGAGGCACTGATGCTGGCCGAAGCCGGCGCTACAACCGGCGCCATTCAGATCGCGGGAACCGACTCCGTCCACCAACTGCCTTTCTTCATCGTGGCCTGCGATTACACTTTGATGGGCGAGGAACTGTATGCCGCGTCCGCGTACCTCTCCCGCGAGCCCATGGAACTTGGCTCGCTGAAGGGCTCGGACTATAGTAAGATGATCTTCATGCTGATGGTCGTTTTTGGCACAGTCGCAGTGACGATTAACACGGGCTTCATGAGATGGCTGGTCGAACTGATCAACGTACAGTAGCCCTGTGACATTTCTGAAGGGGGGGCGGCTGGGCCGCCCCCCCTTGTATTTCCCCCTCTCCCTGTGGAACGCAGTAGCAAGCACATTGACGCGACGCTATGTTGGTATGCGCGTCTTCGCGGTTTTACCCTCGCCAGGCACCGAGGCCGCGAAAAGTGGAGAATGAAACTGCGAAAATGTGCTGCATTTCAGTCAAATTGAGAAGTCCCCACTTGCTTGCACCGGCAGCGCTTTTCGATAGAATGAAAATACTTGGGAGGTTACATGGCATCCAGACAACTGAGCACGGCGTTGATTGTGGTTTTGTTCTGCGTTTTGGCGGCCTTCACAAGGGCTGAGAGCGCGAGTGTCGACGTCAAGACGGGCGATGCCTGGTTTGGGATCTATGTCGAAGGAGTCAAGCAGGGCTCGTTGCACATCACGGTGGACAAGAAGAAGGGTGCGACGGGAGAATACTACTCCATTGTTGGCCGGGAGAGCCGCGCATTCAAGGTGAAGGACAAGGATGTCACCGAGAACTACGACTACAAAGCGTCGGTGGGGCTCGACCTCAAGCCGTTGAGCTACGAAGCCATCGAGACCAAGGGCACAACGAAGAACACGATAAAGGCAAAGGTAACGGCCGGGGTTGCAGAGATCACAGTCCAGTTCGGTACGGCGGCAGCAAATCCTCCCCGCAAGGCCAATTTGACAGAAGGGGACTGTTGGAGTTTCTGTGCGCCGCTGTTGTTCGCTTCCCGCAAATACGCAACTGACAAGCCGCGCAGGTACGGCAAGATCGTGGAAGTGGGCTGCGCGGTGATCAGCTTCAACGTGGCAGGCTCGGCGAAGAAAGTGGCATTCCAGGGCGCAGACACGGCTGCGACGGAGTGGGTGGAGACCGAGTCGCAGAAGTTCACTCTTGAACAGGGAGAGGATGGCTCGGCGCTGTGGTGGAGCGAGACAACCAAGGCAAAGGTCACCACGAAGTACATTTCAGAGCCCGAGGAGGTGGCCAAGTCGCCATTTGATTTCGACGGGTTCCAGAAGCAGCCGAAGAAGGAAGTAAAGAAAGGCGAAGGCGACAAGAAGGGCACGAGGTTTGAGAACGCATACAAGCCAGTTGGCTCCGAAGATGGCGATGCAGAGAGCGCCCGGTGCATGATGAGCAAGGCAAAGGGATGGTCGATGAGGATGCCGGAGGGATGGGACACGAGTTTCCGGATGACCATGTTCGGTGGCGAAACGCTGCAGGGGGATATTATCAAGCCGCCGCACGTTGTCGAGGATGGTTGGTTTGAGATCCTGGTGAGCTATAGTGACAAGAAGGAAAAGGAAACCCCGACCAGTGTTCTGGAAGACTTCATAGGTCGGCGAAAGAACCTGGAGGTGCAGGGGGAGATCGAGAAGATCAAGTTGGATGACAAGACGACAATCGCGGGAGCAATGGTACAGATCAAGGACTCGGATGAGCCGTTCGATTTCTACATCATGGCGGCTTGCTCAGATAATTCCGCCTTCGTGATTACCCCGTACTCGATTCCCCTTTTCCAGCCTGCAAAAGCTACCTGGGAGAAGTACGAAAAGGAGATATACGCAATGATGGGCTCGTTCAGGATCATAGACACGGAGTAGGTGCAGGGATGCGAAAACTTGCACTTCTGCTGCTGTGCGGGTTCGTTCTCTCCGGGTGCTCTCATAGCAACAGCGAACCCTACGAGCATCATCTCTTCTACCCGCCATTGTTGGAGAATGAGCCCTTCTGGCCACATACATGGGGATGCCTGAAGCAAATGGACAAGGAGCTTCCGGCGAGCCCGGAGGCAGTCGAGATGTTCGCTCGGTTCAAGGGGCTACTCCCGAAATCCTCAATTGCCTGGCCTTGGGACAAGGATGCTGCTGTTGCGGATCTGATGGCGACCCCGTTTTCGGAGACTGAGGAATTTTCGCGCCTCGTGGTGGCCTGCCTTCTCAGCAAGGGCACCCCGGTGGGCGAAGATATGCCTGGTGCATTCCTGCAGGCGTTCGCGTTCCAGTGCGAGCACTATTCCGATGCTGTGATCCTCCAGATGGCGGAAATTCTGTATTCCGGAAAACTCTCCTGGAGGCTGTCACCGACTGATACTCTGGCCTTTCACTTCGCCTTGGTCGCACACTTCGGAATGAAGCGAGTGAACGAGTGTGTGGAGCGGGTCTATCGCGAGAACGGGCAGGTTCTGGTGCCACCGGTGCTGTTCCGGGGGTTTGTGCCCTCGATCATCTTCGAGGTGGCCGGCAAGGTGAAAAACGCGCCGCCCGCCGAGCACAAGGCGCTGCTTCAGTCCATTGCGTTCGCGTACACGGGCCGGATAATGGTCCCGACCGAGACAATCCGGGAGTTCTACAAGGCCTATCCCTGCCGGACATACGCCCACGAACTGGTGGAGCGCGGCGACTTCGCGGTGATGGCGGATTTCGACCTGTGGCTGAACTTCAGGATGGCCTACGGAGACTGGTACACCATTTCGCCAGTGCTAATGTTCGAGCATCACCGAGTTGTCCCCGTTGGCGCTGGCGAACACGTGTATTCACCGGCAAAGTGGAGAGAGATGCAGCAACTCGGGATTTTCAATCCGACGGATCTCGCGGCCAAATCAGGGGTCACGTCGGTGACCGACTACTATCGGCACATGGTTGTGCCGGACCAAATCGACATCTGGCCTCGGATCCCAATCCACTACCGGGAGCATTCCATTGAAACCGCCCGCCTTATCGCTCACTTCGAGAAGAAGATCCCGATTGACTCGGTCCCGGTAGAAGCTGACCTCGGCGTCGAGCTGAGATCCTACGAAAGCCGCTGCACCTCGACTTTCTCACTCCCCGTCGAGGATCTCATCCTTGACTTGATGATGGCTGAGGGGCTGGTTCCCTGTGCGTATTACTACCCCTATTTCGCGTGTTCATATCTCGTGGGCTTCTGGCGGGGAAGTTGGCATGCACCCTCCTGGGACCTCGGCAGCGAGACAAACCTGGCATTGCTTGTGAAGTTCTTCGGCTCCGAACTCGTCTGGAACGAAGGGAAACTGCAGTTCGACTGGAAGGATCCGGCCAAGGCGGCTGAGATAACTGCCAACGGAGTGAGGTAAGAGTATGACCTGCGCGTACCCAGTAAATCGCCGAAGTCCGGCCAAAGATATCCATCGCTGGCAAGAAGGGACATCAGGATGAAGAGAATGGCGATCCTGCTGATCCTCTGTGCATCTCTGATAGCGGGCTGTTCTTGGGCTCCATGCGCATGCTGGTATGTCCCGAAGGTCAAGCATGACCCATACATTCCGGAAAGGCAGGGATGCCTGAGGCAAATGGACAAGGAGCTTCCGGCGAGCCCGGAGGCTGTCGAGATATACTCGCGGTTCGAGTATAGGATACCGAAGTCCTGCATCACGTGGAACGAGGAGGCGACCTTGTCCTACCTGATGCTGACCCCGTTTTCGGGAACGGAGGATTTTGCGCGACTGGTGGTGGCCTGCCTTCTGGACGCGGGGACCCCGATAGGCGATCGCATGCCGGGCGCGTTCCTGCGAGCGTTCGCGTACCAGTGCGAGCACTATTCGGATGCTGTGATCCTCCAGATGGCGGAAATTCTGTATTCCGGAAAACTCTCCTGGAGGCTCTCACCGACTGATGCTCTGGCCTTTCACTTCGCCTTGGTCGCACGGTTCGGGATGACCCGGGTGAACCAGTTGGTTGCGCGGATCTACCTGGAGAACGGGCAGGTTCTGGTGCCGCCGGTGATGTTCAGGGAGTTCGTGCCCTCGATCATCTTGGAGGTGGCCGACAAGGTGAAGAACGCACCGCCCGCCGAGCATAAGGCGCTGCTCCAGTCCATCGCCTTCGGGTACACGGGGCGGCTCATGACTCCAACCGAGACCATCAGGGAGTTCTACAAGGCCTATCCCTGCCGAACGTACGCCCACGAGTTGGTGGAGCGGGGCGAATTCGCTGTAATGGCGGACATGGACCTGTGGCTGACGTATGACCTGGTTGGCGGTTTGGACACCGACATGTCTCCGGTGCTGATGTTCGAGAAGGGGTTCCAGTGTTTTCCGCGGCCCAGCAGCCTGCCGTGCGTCCACTCGATGAAGGAGTGGGCGCGGATGCAGAAACTCGGTATCCTCACGCCGGGCAATCTCGCCGCGGAAGTGGGAATCACGTCGATGACCAAGTACGCTGAGTACATGACTTCTTATGAATACTACAGCACTTGGCCACGCATTTCCATCCACTACCGGGACCAGCCCGTCGAAACTGCAAGACTGGTCGCCTGCTGCGAGAAGCGGATACCGCTCGACTCGGTGCCTGAGAATGAGGATCTCGGATCTGTTATGAAGTCCATCCTGAAGCGGGCCACCGAGACAGCGGAGCCGCCCGTCTTCGACCTGATGCTCGATCTGATGATGGACGAGGGGCTGGTTCCCTGCAAGTACTTCTTCCCCTACTTCTCGTGCAGTCGCTTCGGCTCGCCGGCACATCCGGCCTGGCACCGAATCCTCTGGGATAACCCGAGTGAAGAGAACTTGGCCTCATTTCTCCACTTCTTCGGCTCCGAGCTTGTCTGGAACGAAGTGAACATGCAGTTCGACTGGAAGGATCCTGCCAGGGCCGCGGAGATTATTGCCAACGGAGTGAGGTAAGAGGGCAGGCGACAGAAAGCTCTGCGACGCCTGTGGAAACTCCCGGAGTTTGACCGCATCTGCAATGGGGATATAATCCCGCGCATGGCAGAGAAACCCCCGGACAAACCACCTGTGAAACTCTATTTCAGGACCCGAGGCGGGAAGATCACGCGCTGGCGGGTCATCAGGTTCTACCTGCTCATGTTCTGTCTTGCCGGTATCATCTTCATGGCGTCGCTCAATATTGTCGGGCGGCTGTTCCTCTACTTCGGCTGGGTGGAGTGAAGCGACTCCGGCGGGGGGTTTTCCTGCTGACTGCGATTTCACTGGCCGGGCTGCTATCCTGCTCAGGGCCGAGGGCGCCAAATCCTGAGGTAACTCCATCTGTCTCCATTGTTGTGGACGTTCCGGTTCCGGGAGAACTCGGCAAGCTTATGCTCAAGCTGCAGAGCCGGAACTCACACGAGCGTTTCGAGGCGGCCCTTGAGTTGAGGCGGCGCGGAGTGGACGCCGGTCGTCCGGCAATTCAGGATGGACTGAAAGCCGCGGAATGGTACATCCGCATCGATGCTCTTCGCCATGCAGCGGATTTCGAGGATGTTGCTATGGCAGGGGAAATGGCAAACCTGTTGTCAGACGGCAATCCGGCGGTCGCTGACGAGGCTGACCGCTGTCTGGCCTCGCTGCTATGCGTGTATCCCGGACCTTCTTCGCGCGACCGGCGTGGTGAATGGAAGACTTGGTTGGATGCTAACCCCGATTGCGACAGGACCGAACTGGTTCGTGAGGCAATGGTGCAGGTTATCGGGGGCATCTCGGACCCGATGGAGGAGAGGCGCCTGGGAGCCCTGATGGTGCTTCGCGGTCTGCGAGTTGCGAACAAGACCGATATCATCGCTAACAGGCTCGCAGATGGCTCTATGGTGGTCCTATTGGCTGCTCTGGTTCTGCTGGATGAGGTCTGCACCGACTCGCACTGTAATGACAAGGTTACCCCGCTGCTGACATCCGCTGATGTGAACGTGCGTGGACATGCAGCCGTCTACCTGGCCGCGCGCGGGGCAGGGGAGGAAATTGCCTGGAAGTTGCAGGAAGCCATTACCGTCCCGGGGCTGTCATCGAGATGTCACGAGCTTCTTATCCGTGTTTTCACCGATGGCCCGGTGCTGAAAGTGGCCCCGGGGGATATGAAAGCATCGGAATTGGCGCGGCTGTGGCATGATTGGATAATCACGGATGAAACGATCAAACGGAAGAGGGATTGGACGAGCGGGACTCCACCGGGATCGGTCAGGCCAACGCTGAAACCCGCGAAATAGGCTATTTCACCTTCTTTGCCTTGATGACTATTTCGGCCTCGGGATCATGAGTAAGAGTGATAGCCAGCAATCGGGCCTTGATGCCGAGTTCCTCGGCGGAGATGACCACCGGTTCCCACTTATGCTTCCACTGTTCTTCGAGATTGCTCAGCACAAAGTCCGGAAGCTGCTTGCTCCCGACCATAATCGGCGATGGCGTAACGAGCAAGTCCCCGTCCTTGGTGGGCGTGAGCGTTAACATCGTGAATACAACGGCGCCCTGCAGAGGGCTTTCGTTGAGCACGGTGGAGAACCTGACTTTGTCTCCTACGACTTCGAGATGCGGTTTGAGGATGCCTTTGGACTCGATATCCTGCTGGTCAATCAGATAGGCCTCAAGAACACGGATGTCCAGGCGAACCTCGAACACGGTTCCCACCGGAGCTGTTGCATACGCGTTCTGCAGATTGATCTTGGAGCGGGATACGATTGACTCCGCCAGCCTTGTTGGCATGGCCTCGGGGGTGACGTACCAATCGGGTATCTCCTTCAACCCACGGTAGTAGGTGAAGGCGTAGACGATGAATGCGATGACGCAGATCATGAACAAGAGAAGGATAATCTTGAAGGTCTTCATCTTGCCTCCGAATACACCAGTATAGCGCTTACCGGCCCAACTGCAAGGTCACAAGGGCAAAGGGGAGGGGATCCTGTTCGGGCAGTCCAGGTCAGGCATGCAGGAGTTGCAGTGGCCTTTTCCGCATATTTCGGTTGGGTCTCCCCTGTCTGAG
>Ga0265297_10005112_pt1 | contig 20492 bp, 16 predicted proteins | sample Munlanlwell13791_FD_192502 | JGI IMG/M metagenome (GOLD analysis project Ga0265297, IMG submission 192502) | Leachate microbial communities from a municipal landfill in Southern Ontario, Canada - Leachate well 137-91 | ecosystem: Engineered > Solid waste > Landfill > Unclassified | place...
GGGCGGGGAGAGGTGCTTGATGTTAACAACCAGCGGTTGGTTGTTCTCTTTGAAGGAAATATTTATACCTTAAGCGATGAACTTGCCGCCGATATCTTCGCTTCTCATGTCCGGGTCAAAAAGAGTGACCGGCCGATCAAGATTGAACGGCGGGAGTTTAGAGATAAAAGCCGGGAAGCGCTTCTGGCCGGAATTCCTTCCGGCGGGCTGGTTTCCGGTGTTGTTCATTTGCCGGAGGAGATGTCTTTGAAGATCCCGGTTAGCGAAGGGACCTATAAAGCCATGGAGCAAAAAGGGAACGATCTGGTCCTGACCTATGCTTCCCGGCGGCAGATCGAGAAGCTGGCACTGACACAGGAGTATGAAATGAAGAACAGGCGGAATCTGGCGGAACTTTTCCGGTTAAATGCCCAGGCCAGAAAGATTCGGGGAGAGATAGCGGCACTTGGTGATAATGGGCTGACCGCTCTTGGAAAGGAGGTCTTAGTCGATAGGGAAGAAGCGGAAAAGCAGGGAACGCGGCTAGCTGAATTAACCAGCCAGCTTGAGGAGCTAAATGTTCGGATCGATGAATTAAAGCTTAAACTTGCCGCCAGCCGACCTCTCTTTTCCGGCGAAGTATATATAAGGCAATAGGAGGAATATATGAAAAAGATTGTATCAGTGTCGTTAATAGTTATTAATTTGATTGTCCTTGGAAATTTGTCATTCGCTTCCGAGTACCGTCTTGGCCCCTATGATACGTTAGAACTCGATGTGATCAATCACCCGGAACTAAAGACCAAGCAGACCATTGCTCCCGATGGGCAGGTCTCTTTGCCATTGCTAGGGGTTGTTTCGGTCGAGGGGCAGTCGCTAAAAGGTTTTCAGCGGTTCCTGACCAACAATTATTCCGCTTATCTTGATAAGCCGCAGGTTGTGATCGGCCTGACTCCAAAGCCGATTTATGTTGTACAATATGACTTGAAGAAGGATACTTGGGAAGTTAAGAGGGCTGGCTCAATTGATGAGGCGAAGGCTTATGCCGATCTCGATCCGACTTTAACGATTGAGCACGGCAACGTTTATAAGATTACGATGGGTAGCAAACCTGATTTCTGGGAAGATAATTGGTATAAGGTGCTTACAGGGGCGGCGGTTGCTGTCGGGATATATGCGACGTTGAATAAGTAGAACTACTGTTTTCTCTCGGTATTTGCCATAATTAGGCACTAATGCGTGTTATAATATTACGCAATGACCCCAGAAAGTGAAGCTCAAACACGTCAACAAATTATTGATAAGCGTCTTGCAAGAGCTGGTTGGAATGTGCGAAATCCTGCTCAAGTCACTGCCGAACTTGATATTTGGGTCGGTTTACCCGAAGGCCAAGAAAAGCCAGAACATGAATATCAAGGTTTTCAATTTGCTGATTATGCCTTACTTGGCGATGATGGTTATCCCCTTGCGATTGTTGAAGCCAAAAAGACCTCAAAAGATGCTCGGATAGGACAGGAACAGGCTAGGCAATACGCGAAGAATATTCAAAAGAATTCTGGCAAGGATATGCCTTTTGTTTTTTATACCAATGGCAATGATATCTATTTTTGGGATACGGAGAAATATCCGCCTCGAAAGATTTATGGTTTTCCAACAAGAAAAGATCTCGAGCGGATGCTCTTTTTAAGAAAAAACGAAAAACCTGTTTCCCAAGAGCTGATTAACCGCAATATTTCAGATCGACCTTATCAAATTGAAGCGATTCGATCCGTTTTTGAAAATCTGGATAGGGGAGAAAGGAAGTCCCTGCTCGTAATGGCAACAGGGACAGGGAAAACCAGGACCTGTGTCTCGATGCTAGATGTGCTAATGAGGACCAATCGCGTGCAGAGAGTCTTGTTTTTAGTGGATAGAATCGCGCTTAGAAATCAAGCCTTAGACGCATTTAAAGAATTTCTCCCCAACGCACCCGTTTGGCCTAAAATTGGAGAAAAAGAAATAGCGACGAATAGGCGTGTTTATGCCGCCACTTACCCGACTATGCTCAATATTATAGAAGACAAGGATTGTCCTTTAAGTCCGCATTTCTTTGACATGATTGTGGCCGATGAAAGCCACCGGTCAATTTATAATGTTTATAAAAATATTTTTGATTATTTTGATTCGATTCAGCTCGGTCTGACCGCCACGCCAAAAGATGCTGTGGAGCACAATACCTTTGGCCTTTTTGATTGTGAAGACGGTATTCCAACCTATGCTTATTCATACGAAGAGGCGATCGGCCATAAGCCCCCTTATCTCTGTGATTTTGAGGCCTTAAAAGTCCGCACCAAGTTTCAAAAAGAAGGGATTCGTAAGCAAAATATTTCACTGGCTGAACAGCAAAAACTATTGGCCGATGGCAAGGAGCCGGAGCAATTAAACTACGAAGGAACGGATCTTGAGAAAAAAGTTACTAATAAGGGGACCAATGCCCTCATAGTCCAAGAGTTTATGGAAGAGTGCATTAAAGATGAAAGTGGGACCTTGCCTGGTAAAACAATCTTTTTTGCTATGACCATGAAACATGCCCGAAGACTGCAGGAAGTCTTTGACGATCTTTATCCCGAACACAAAGGGAACTTGGCTAAAGTTATAGTCTCTGATGATCCTCGTGTTTATGGAAAAGGGGGCTTGCTCGATCAGTTTGTTAATAAGGATTTTCCGCGTATAGCGATCAGCGTGGATATGCTCGATACCGGTATTGACGTGCGAGAGCTGGTAAACCTCGTTTTTGCTAAGCCGGTTTTTTCGTACACCAAATTTTGGCAGATGATTGGCCGAGGCACAAGGTTGCTTGAGCCGAAAAAGATCAAACCTTGGTGTAAGCAGAAAGATAAGTTCTTAATTATTGATTGTTGGGAAAATTTTGAATATTTTCAGATGAACCCAAAGGGGAAAGTTGATAAACAGTCCAAACCGATTCCGGTCAGGCTCTTTGAAGCAAAAATGGAAAAGCTAGCGATTGCTGACTCACAGGGGAATAAGCGAATTGTTGAAAAGATGTGCCAAAGCCTAAAAGATGACATTGCCAAGCTCCCGCCAAATAATGTTGTTGTTTTAGATTCAAAAACCAAAATAGACAAGGTCGGCGACTCTTTCTGGCAAAAAATAACCAAAGAAAAAACGATCTATTTGCAAAAAGAGATCGCGCCTCTTATGAGAACACGCACGGGAGAAGACTTTAAGGCGATGAGCTTTGAATTAAAGGTGCTAAATTACTCAATAACAAAGCTGGGGAAAGATAAAAATCGAGATAAAAAAATACAAACGCTCGAAGAGGTTATTATTGAAATGGTTTCCGACTTGCCCCTTTCAGTCAATGTGGTTGCCAAAGAAAAAGAGCTTATTGAAGACGTTTTAAATAACGGCTATTTGGCAAAAGCAAATGAAGACGGGTTGGATTGTTTAACAGAGAAAATCGCGCCGCTTATGAAATACCGAGAAGAGGGGATCAAGCCCGATCAAGACTCTTTAAATTTACACGATCTTACCGCCGAGAAGGAATATATTACATTTGGTCCGGGACATGAACGAGTTACCATGCAAAAATATCGTGAAAAAGTCGAGGCCCTGGTTAAAAAGCTGGAAGAGGAAAATGAAGTATTACGGAAAATAAAACGACGTGAAAGCATAACGAAGGATGAAGTTGAAGCGCTTGCGGACACGCTGGAAAAATACGACCCCTATCCGACCGAAGAGAATTTGCAAAAAGCTTATGACGCCCGTAAGGTGAGTTTTCTTGATTTGATCAGGTATATTATGGGGATAGGCGGGCTAGTTACCTTCTCGGAAAAAGTCTCCGAAGCGTTTGCCGAGTTTATAGCGGAGCATAATAGGCTAACTGCCAAACAAATTCAATTCTTATCGACTCTACAAACCTTTATCATTGAAAATGGCGAGTTAACTAAGCGCGATCTTGTGAATGAGCCATTTACCAGACTGCATGAAAAAGGCTTCCTGGGTCTTTTTGACGCGAAAATGCAGCAAGAGATCCTCCAATTCGCGGGAAGAATATTGCAAGATGCTTAACGCCACGCTTAAATCATCAATTGATCGCCTTTGGGACAAGTTTTGGAGCGGCGGGATTTCTAACCCGCTTACCGCTATCGAACAGATATCATATCTCCTTTTTATGAAGCGGCTCGATGAGTTGGATATCAAAAAGAAACGGGACGCCGATTTTACTGGAGAGGCTTATAAATCTCTGTATGTGGGTGAAAAAAAGACGCTTCGTTGGAGCCAATTTCGCCATCTGGAGGGGGGCGAAATGCTCAATCATATCCAAACTAAGGTTTTTCCATTCTTAAAAACACTCGGAAAAGAAGAAAGCTCTTTTGCCAAGCACATGGGGAACGCCGTTTTTATCATTTCCAAACCTTCGCTATTAGTGGAAGCGGTCAATATTATTGATGAAATCTTTGACGAGATATTAAAACAAGAATCAGCCGGGCAGGGGTTTCAGGACACTCAAGGGGATATTTATGAATATCTCCTCTCCGAAATTACCAGTGCTGGCAAGCTGGGGCAATTCCGCACCCCGCGCCATATTATCCAGCTTATTTCCGAATTGGTTAATCCTAAGCTTGGCGACACCATTTGCGACCCGGCTTGCGGGACTGGCGGCTTTTTGCTTGGCGCTTATCAGCATATTCTTACTGCTCATACCAGTAAAGCAAATCAGCAGATAGATGAAAATGGGTTGACGCGCGGATTATTGGGGGACAAGCTAACCGATGCTCGGCAATGGACCCATCTCAAAGAGAAGACATTTTACGGCTATGACATGGATGAGAGCATGGTTCGGATTGGGCTTATGAACTTAATGATGCATGGTATTTCGAGCCCCAATATTGATCAAAAAGATACCCTTTCTAAGAAGTTCAATGAAGATAATCGATATGACGTGATTATGGCCAATCCCCCATTTAAGGGAAGTATTGATAAGGGTGACATCAACGAATCGCTATCACTGCCAACGACCAAGACCGAGCTTTTGTTTATCAATCGAATTATCAAGTCGCTTCGGATTGGCGGCCGCGCTGGGGTTATTGTACCCGATGGCGTACTTTTTGGCTCAAGTAACGCGCACAAGCAAGCCCGCAAAATGCTTCTTAACGAGTGCGAACTTCAAGGGGTTGTTTCTATGCCCAGCGGCGTGTTTAAACCTTACGCGGGAGTAAGCACTGCGATCTTAGTATTTGTGAAGGGTGGGGAGACGGAAAAAGTCTGGTTTTATGATATGCAATCAGATGGCTACACGCTGGATGACAAGCGAACCAAGATCAACGGTGGCGGTGACTTGCCGGATATTGTTGAAAAATGGAAAACAAGAAAAGATCAAACAAAAAACAAGCGAAATAGTAAATTTTTCTATGTTGATAAGAAAGAAATCGAAAAGGCTGATTTTGACCTAAGCATCAACCGTTACAAGATAACGGATTATGAAGAAGTTAAATATGAAGATCCAAAATCAATTATGAGAAAGATTGAAACACTGGAACAAGAAATCGTTGCCGGCCTTACCTCTTTGAAGAAAATGTAATTATGAGACAGGTATCAATAACGAAAGCTGTTAAAATCAAAAACCAACGCATAAAACCATTCAATGGGGAAAAGAAGTATTTAGCTACTGGCGGACTGGTTGGAGATAAAATAGAAACTGAAATAGTAACGTATAAGACAAAGCCAAGTCGAGCTGATCTTTTGGTGACTGAAAGTCAATTGATCGTAGCTAGAATGAAAGGAACTAATAAGGTTTTACTTGTGGATAAAAACACAAGTGATTTAATCGTGTCAACGGGTTTTCTTGTTTTAGATGTGCAAGAAGGATGGCACCCAAGATTTTTATTCCATTATCTTGTATCTAGTTATTTTCAAGAGCAAAAAGATCGACTTTCTATCGGGGCAACACAAAAAGCTATTAATAACGAAAAATTCAAAGAAATTCTTATTCCGGAAATCTCATTTGAAGATCAAAAACGCATCGTAAAAATACTCGATGAGGCCGATGCTCTCCGCCAAAAACGGAAGCAAGCGATTGCGCTTTTGGATGATTATTTGAAGTCGGTGTTTTTGGAGATGTTTGGGGATTTGTTTAAAAATGAAAAAGGATGGAAATTCTTCGATTTCGGCAACTATATAGCGCTATTAACCGATTATCACGCGAATGGAAGTTATCAGATGTTAAAGAAAAATGTGACACTTTTGTCGGAGCCCAATTATGCATTGATGATAAGAACCACTGATTTAGAGAACGATAATTATACATCTGATGTTAAATATATAGATCAGCATGCGTACAATTATTTAGAAAAATCAAAGGTATTTGGTGGTGAAATAATCATTAACAAGATTGGTAGCGCTGGAAAGGTTTATTTGATGCCCAAGCTTAATAGGCCGGTTTCTCTTGGAATGAATGCGTTTTTGTTAAGATTTAAAGAGGCTGCAAATGTAAACTTTGTATACTATTTATTAACTTCTTCTTATGGCGAAGCGATAATTCAAAAGAAAATTAAAGGGGCTGTAACAAAAACAATACGAAAGGATTCCGTCAGAGGGTTACGGGTGCCAGATGTCCCAATTGATATGCAAAATAAATTTTCGGTCATATATGAAAAATCAACTATTATCAAGCAAAGAATGCTTGTCCAATCCGAGGAGCTGGAGACACAATATCTGGCGTTGATGCAGAGGGAGTTTGCAGCATGAAAGCCGACAAAAAAGGTCTCCCTGGGTATTATGATGTGCTTGAATATTTGAAAAAAGAAAAAAGAAAGACGCATCTTTTGCTTGGGAATGGATTTAGCATTTCCTATGATGCGAAAATCTTTTCTTATAATGCATTGAGTGAATTTATTGATAGGGTTGATGACGAAAGACTCCATAAGCTATTCGGAATTATTAAGACGAATAATTTTGAATTATTAATGAAGCAATTGGATGATTTCTCAAGGATTGCTAAAATATTTGGGGCTAATAAACTTTTTATTAATAAAGTAAAAAAGACTAGCGAGAAACTCAAAGGGGTCCTGATTAATGCTATAAAGGAATTGCATCCCGAACATGTTTTTACAATTCCAGAAGAGAAAAATAAAGCTTGCGCATCATTTATCAATTATTATATTAAAAATGGTGGCAATATCTTTACCGCAAATTACGATCTTCTTCTTTATTGGATTCTTATGCGAAATGGCTTAGAAAATGCAATCGATGGCTTTGGAAGAGAAGTTGAGGATGCGGGGGAGTATGTTCCTGAGGAGGAATTGGAATATTCCGAATTAAGATGGGGAAAGCATAAGGAAAATCAAACTATCCATTATCTGCATGGCGCAATGCAATTGTTTGATGCTGGTATCGATATAATAAAAGAAGAATATACCTCACAAGATTATCTTTTAACGAATATTAAAAAACGCCTTGATAATAAGGAATATCCAATATTTGTTACTGCTGGTAATGGCCGTGAAAAATTAGCACATATTAGGCATAATAGATATTTATCGTATTGTTATGATAGATTTTCATCAATACAAGGGTCATTAGTTACTTTCGGTTTCAATTTTGGGGAATATGATGATCATATTATTGAAGCTATCAATATGGCGTCTAAATATATAAAAGGCTCCGCAGGAAAATTGTATAGTATTTATATTGGCGTTTATTCTGAGGCCGACCTTAAGCATATAAAGTCCATTAAAAATAAATTTAAGTGTAAGGTGAATATGTTTGACGCAAAGACGGCAAAAGTCTGGGGATAAAGGAGTACCGAGAATTTATCGAGTGGCCCTTACCGCTTTTCCCAGGAGACAGTAATTCAGCTTAAATATCTGGATGTTCTGCTTTTCCCTTCTCCCAGCTTCACCATTGTAGCATTTTCCGCCTGCCCGTATTTGGCGAGCCTATACCCTATCAATCAGATAAGGAGGCGGGTTATATTATGGTCGCATTAAAATTGAATCCCATTCAAAAATATCGTATAATATAGCCATATTTAGGCAGAAAACACCCTGGCCGCCTCTGGTCAACAATTGAAGCCAATCATTCTATCAAATAATACGAGGTGAACTCAGCTATGGAAGAAAAAATCAAATGTCCGAAATGCGGCGAATTAATTTCGATCGATTCTGTCCTGTCTCATCAAATTGAAGAAAGGATCAAAAAGGAAGTCGAAGTTGGACAAAAGATGAAAGAAAAGGCGCTGGAACAGAAGTCCAAAGAGCTGGACAAACAGGCTACTGAAATTGCTGCGAATAAAGAAAAGATTGATTTGCTGGTGGCGGAGAAAGTGGCGGGCCAGCTGACTGCGGAAAAAATAAAGCTGTTTAAAGAAGCTAAGGTTGAGGCGGAAAAAGAGCAAAACGCGAAAACGGCCTTGTTGGAGGAACAACTTAAAAGCAAGGACGAGAAATTAGCGCTGGCGACCAAGAACGAGGTCGAGCTGCGCAAAGAAAAGATGAAACTGGATGAGGAAAAGCGGACATTCGAACTGGATAAGATGCGTCAATTAGAGGAAGCAAAGAAGACCATTATTGAAGACGCGACCAAGCAGGCGGAGGAAGCGCAGAAATATGTTATTGCTCAATTAAACAAGAAGTTAACGGACGCGATCAGCGCCAAAGATGAATTGGCGCGTAAGCTGGAACAGGGGTCACAGCAAACCCAGGGCGAGGTTTTAGAGCTGGAACTGGAAGAACTGCTTAAAGCTGAATTCCCGCAAGATGAGGTTGTGCCGGTGCCCAAAGGCGTAACCGGCGCTGACATTATCCAAAAGGTGATCGATCGGTCCGGCCGCTGTTGCGGGCAGATAGTGTGGGAGTCGAAAAAGACTAAGGCCTGGAGTGAGGGCTGGGTACAAAAGCTCAAGGATGATCAGCGGGCGATCAAGGCTGATTTGGCGGTAATTGTCTCTGTGACGTTGCCGGAGGGAGTAGCGGGCTTTGCTTTCCGCAACGGTGTTTGGATCTGTGACGTAAAGATGATTATAGCTTTAGCGATGTCGCTTAGGATGAATCTAGAAGCGATTACCCGGGAAAGAGCAATGTCCGTTGGGAAAAACGAGAAGATGGAAGTCCTTTACTCGTATTTGACTGGGATTGAATTCAAGCAAAGGGTGGAGGCAATAGTAGAGGCGTTTTCCAGCATGGATGAGGGGCTGAAGAAAGAGCGGCTGGCGTACGAGAAAATCTGGTCCGAGCGCGAGCAACAGCTTAAAAAAGTGATGAAAAACACGATTGGTATGTATGGCGACTTGAGCGGCTTGGTCGCTCTGCCGCAGATAAAAACATTAGAATTACCGGATGGCGGGAATAAATGAAGATTTATTCCTAACTGGAGGGTAAAATGAAAATAGAATCCGTTAAAATAGAAAATTTCAGGTGTTTTAAAAATGAAACAATAGATTATGATAATTATATTTGTTTCATTGGCCCTAATGGTTCTGGTAAATCAACGATTTTAAATGCACTAAACATATTCTTTAGAAATAATAGGGATAGCCAAACAAATTTAAGTGTTCTGTCAGAAGAAGATTTCCATCATAAAAACGTAAAAGAGCCTATAAAAATTACTATCACCTTTAATGATCTGTCCGAAAAAGCAAAAGAAGAGCTTTCGGACTATGCAAGAGATAATAAATTGGTCGTTTCGGCTATTGCGGAATATAACCCTGAAAAACAGACCGCAGACATTATTCATTATGGGAATCGACTTGGCTTTGAGGAATTCAAAAAATACTACGAGGCCGATAAAAAAGGTGGCAAAGCAAAAGATTTGCTAGATATATATAAAGCGTTGAGGGGCAAGTATACGGAGCTGCCCGATGTGAAAACCAAAGATGCCATGGCGGAAGGGCTAAGGGGGTACGAGTTATCTAATAAAGACAAGTGTGTTTTAATCCAGAGCGAAGACCAGTTTTATGGGTTTAATAGCACCGGCAAATTATCGCCCTTTATTCAATGGGTATTTATCCCCGCATCAAAAGACATTTTGGCTGAAAGCCAAGAATCAAAAACATCAGCTTTTGGACAATTATTGGCTAGGACAGTTCGCTCCAAAATAGATTTTACGAAAAAGATATCTGATTTAAAAAGTAACGTACAAGAACAATATAAAACAATAGTAGATGCTGAGCAGTCAGCATTATCTGCTGTTTCAGCGTCGTTACAAAAAAGGTTGCAATATTGGGCACATCCGGACATAAAAGCCGAGGTATGTTGGGATATGAATGAGGAAAAAGCAGTAAGAATTGAAGAACCAACGGCTTATCCGCAGTTTAGCGAGAGAGGATATGAGGGCGTTTTGTCCAGATTTGGTCATGGGCTTCAACGTTCTTATCTATTTGCCTTATTGCAAGAATTGAATGAGCGGGACGATCAATTAGCCCCAACGCTAGTGATGGCAATAGAAGAACCAGAAATATATCAGCATCCGCCACAATCAAGATATCTTGCAGAGACGTTATATAATTTGTCAGAAAAAAATACTCAAGTAATGATTTGTTCTCACAGCCCTTTATATGTTCCTGGTGATGACATTGAAAAAGTCAGAATTGTACGTGAAAAAGGTGCGCCAAGCAGTTCATTTGTGTCTAGGTTGACCTATTCTAAACTATCAGAAACAATTAAAGGAGCAGGAGGAGACCTGATTAAGGAATCTGGGACTATGGCAAAGCTTTATCCATTACTAAATCCGGTTATAAATGAAATGTTTTTTTGCAAGAAATTGATCTTAGTGGAAGGGATTGAAGATGTAGCATACATAACTTCCCAATTGAGTTTAAGCAATAAAATGGAGCAATTTCGAAAGAATGGATGTCATATTGTGCCTGTCGGGGGTAAATCAAGTATTATTAAGGCATTAGCTATGGCACATTTGTTAAATATCCCCGTTTTTGTAGTTTTTGATGCAGATACAGAAGAAACAAAGCCTGATAGGGTTACTATGCATAAAAGGGATAATAAAATACTCCTTCATCTTACTGGCTATCCGGCAGAGCAGGAATGGCCAACTCAGACTGTTTGGAAAGAAAATATGGTTATGTGGAAATCGGAAATAGGCGAAACCATAAAAGAAGAAATGGGAACTAAATGGGAAGAATTCAATAATAAGGCTTGCGCCCGTTATGATAATGCGGGAGACCTTCATAAGAATCCCCTTGCAATAGCATTTCTAATAGAAGAAGCATTTAAAAATAACAGTAAATCAGAATCACTGGAAAAGTTAGCGACGGCAATTATCGCATTTGCTGAAAAGTAATTGATGTTTCCGGAATTATATCCCCACCAATTTTAAATCAAAAAATGTTCCGGATAGTACGGCGGCGGCGGGGGGCTTTTCCAGAAGCGCAGGCCTTAGCGCTTTTTCCCAGCGAGAGATTTAGACGAGGATAACTGTTGGAATTGAAGCATTGCCTCCCCCTCACTTCCACCTTTCCTCCCGTTTCTTCTCAATTATATCGGGCTGTTCACACAGGAAGTTTGGTCCCGTTCCTTTCCCCGCTTGGTCAATCGTGCTTAGGCGATCAATTATTCAAAATCTCTATATAAAGAACCGAGTTGCAATCGTTTTTGATTCTTGTACTTAGCTTTTGTTGCGTACAAACACTCCGCTATTGCTTCAGATGTAATTCCCATTCGATTTGTTTTATATGCTTCTATATATGCTGATAGTTCGTCCGCGTATTTTATAATTTCCCCATCTATTGGGTTATAGCCATTACTGTTGTATTTCCTGTCAATTTCGTCAGCTGCGACATCATAAATAATATTATTGTTTTTGACGATTTTATTGCTAAATTCGTTCTCGGTAAAATACGTTAATTCCTCTTTCCATTTTGGGTCTATCAATGGAAAGACTTCCCTTTCGACAAAAAGTTTTTCTACCTCTTTTAAATAACTATCTAAGCCTTCCGTTGATCGTTTGACAGGGGAGATAATATCTCGGGTGACTGCCTCTGGGAGATCATGAAATAACCCTCCAAAAAAATTGTTGTATTTTCTTCCCGAACAGCTGTTTGATGGAAGTGAAAACAAATAAGAATAAATGGCTACGCATAACATATGGCCCAGAACGGATGTTTTCGGTATTCTTGGAATATGTCCCCATCTTGTTTGAAATCGTAACTGCCCGCAAAGATCAATGAATCCCGCTGGTTTTTCTCCGTTTACTATCCCAGTTAATCCATAAACATCTTTATATTCATCAAGAGCTGTTTTTAATTTGCCATTAATTTCGCTTATTCCGAATCCGTTGGGGTCAATTTGTTCGATTTTTTTGAGCTCCCAATAACTAGTAAAAATATGTGCCGCCTTTAATATTCTATTGCTAAATGGGTCAAGGTAATTGTCTTTTAATAAATAATCTTTAAAGTCTTTTTTGAAGTCTGACTCGTCAATAATTGGGTCAAATTGGTTGTAAATCCATTCATTTATTTTCTTATATATCGGAGGATTATCATTTTTCACGTGAATTCTTATAGGGGCCTTTATATCTGTTAGGGCAATCCTTCGGAAAAGTTCATAAATGCCACCGTTAATGATTTTTATCCAATTAACATTTTTACCTTTGTCTTCATTTAATTTCCCCAGGATATAAGCCACGATCATTTTGTGAGCATGTTTATCCATCTCTGTGAACTCACAAGGCCTAAGTTGGTCGTTCCATCTTTGAAGAGAAAAGGCATCAAAGATTCTTAATGCAAGTGCTTTTCTTAACATGTGTTAACTCCTTTGGGATATAATTCCACGTTGCTGCTTTTCCCTTCTCCCAGCTTCTCCATTGTAGCATTTTTCCGCCTATACCCTGTCAAGGGGTCGCTCGCAGATATACATCAATAAAAATCTAATGTAGCTCGCGCCCCTCTGCTCCAGTCGTCCTCGACTCGCCCTCACATTAAATCAATGAAGCATTATAGTTCGGGCTTGCTCGTCCTCTTTTCGCGCCCTCCACCGATCCGCTCGTTATCCCTCGCGGATCGGTTCCGGGTGACAGGGGCGAAAAAATGCTATTGGCATGACATCTTTTTTGGGAGGTGTCGCTTATGGTACGTGTCGTTGGCTTCATTGGTTCCCGCTCCTTGCCCGCTTCGTTTTCTCCGCTTGTTTCCTCGTCCGTTTCCCTCTTTTTGTCCCGTGGTTTCCGGGTTGCTTCCGGTGGCGCTTTGGGGGCTGATTCATTCGCCCTCTCTGCCTTGCTTCAGCAGGGGGCCGCTTCTTCCGGGGTGCTTTTCTCCGCTTGGTCTTCCGCTTCCGGTTTCCCTGCTTCGGTTCGTCCCCAGGTCAGCCGGTTCCTTGCTTCCGGCGGCCAGGTCGTTTGGGGTTCTGCTTCGCCCGGCGCGTCCCGGCCCCAGGTTGTCTCTGCTCTTTTGGGGCGCAACCAGCGGCTGGCCTCTTCCTGCTCGGTTCTGGTGGCTTTTCTCTTCGGTCCTTCCCGCGGTTCTCTCTTTACGGTGCGTCAGGCGGTTAGCCGCGGCGTTCCGGTGGTGGTTTTCCTTTGCGGGGGCGGGGCTGCTTTGCCACCTGATCTAGCCAGGCACTGTTTTATTTTCAACGAAAAGGAGGTGCTTTAGTGGCTATTTCAGTTTTGTCCCCATGTCTGCAGTGCGGCAGCTTACTGCCAGGAGTTAGATGCCGTCCTCACAATCGGACCAGATGCGCCCGGTTTCTAAACTATGTTCAGTCTCTTAGCAAAAACCGCGCCCACCACATTCTGATCAAAGAATTGAAAGAATTAATTATTAAATAGAGGAGGTGTTTTAGATGAGAAGATGTTCTGTTTGCCGGGCTTTGCTGACCCCTTGCAACGAGGGGCTTGATCATATCGGCTTCGAGCCGTATACGCTCAACCGGGTGGTCTTCATTTGCCAGGGTTGCTTGAACTCGATCCAAAATCAGATCGAATATGGCATATCTTATCAATATGCCGAGGTTTGATCCCATCAGGCCCGCTTCCTTTCACCAAAGGGGAGCGGGCCTATTATTTTAAAGGAGTTGGTAAAAATGGGTGAGTATATTAAAAACATTGCGACCGGGGAAGAGATAAAGATCGGGGTCATGGATCATTGCTTTTTTAGTCGAGCGGAGATTAAGGATTGGCTTTTCGATCCCGATTGGGTCGGTTGGTATGCCGGCAAGGAAGAAGCTGGGACGCTTGAGTCGTTTTACGACAATCCCGGTACTTTATACGATGGAATCCCGGGGTTGATCCGGAAAGATTTCGCGATTCTTGTCCCTTTGGGCGATTTGGAAGTTTGCGATCATCGCAAAGTTGATGTTTGGAAGAAAGGGAAGCGCGGGAGCGGCTATCAATACACGGTTGAGTGCGAATTTAAGGGGAAGAACGAGCTGTGGGCGGCAGTTGTCGGGGAGCGTTACAACGAAAAGGGGGAGGGGCGAACGATCTTTGCTTGCGATTGTTGTGACACTTTATTGAGCCTTCCCCAGGAGTTGATTAATAAAGCCTTAGAGCAAATGAGTCCGGACCAGCGAGAGTATCTTGCGCCGTTGCTAAAAGGGAGATCCTGATCCATAAAGGGGGCGGAGGCGCCCCCTTTTTTGTGGTCGCAATGTATCTTGCGATTATGCATTGAGGAGTATAATAATTAATTGTGAGGTGAACAATTGCGTATCTATCTTAAAGATTCCCATTGGTTGGAATACTTGAGATATCGACGACTTTCCCGGTTGTCTCGATCGACTCACGAGAAAATCCGGATCGAGATTGGTTTGTATTTCAGTTATTTAAAGAAAGTCGGCATAAAGTCAATAAATGAAGCAAACGAGGAAACGGTCAGTGATTATTTGCTCGATTGTAAAAACAGTAAATATTGGCTGACTGGACGGAAAAGAAGCGTTTTTACCATTGCTTATAAGCGGATGATTCTTTGGAATTATTACGAATTCCTGCAAAAAAATGGTTACTACCCGGTTAATCCCTTTAGGAATATCCCCCCTTTATTGTTACCGAAGAAAATCCCCCCTTATTTATCAACGCGGCAGATAATTAAGCTCTTTAAGGTCGCGGTTAAAAATAAAAAGCGGCCGACCCAATTTCAAATAAGATTACGGGCTTATATGTCATTATTGTTTTTCTACGGACTGACAAATCATGAAGTATTCAGGATTAGAATGGGAGATCTTGATTTTTCTAAGGGGACAATTCTAATTCGCCGGACAAGGACTCATGATAGACGTACTTTGCCAATATTCGCGCCGGTTACAAGCTGGTTAAAGGATTATATCGAAATCCGACCAAAAAGAAGATCTCCCAACTTATTTCAATGCGTAAAAAGAAAAAGTCATTACAGCTATTTTAGCTCAAGGAGGGAATTGCTACTTATATCAAGGAAGCTTCATTTTCCGGTGAGTGCCTCAATTATTCGAAACACCTTTTTTGTAATTATGAGCAATAACCGGGTCGAACACCGGGTTATTCAGGCGATCGTCGGTTGCCACACGATAAGAACAATAAAAAAACGGGCCAGCAAGAGTCTCGCAGGCAAAAGAGAAACGGTTGAGAAATATTTGCAGGGCATTACATGAGGTTAAACAAATGCGTAAGGTCCTATATGTCGGGGAACAAGCATATTAAAAGGTTATCGATAAACACCATGGTTTTTCAAGAACAAGTTCTTGCTAAATATCTTCCCGATGTTCCGACTGTCGAAGACATTACGGTCAAAATGATTCAAACGATATTTGATTTGATGAAAAAGGAAAAGGTTTCACCGGCTACCATTCGATCGCGCTATGCGACAATAATGGCGTTTCTCAGGCATTGTTATCGCCACAAACACCTGAAGTTTAACCCTTCTTTTACTATCAAAAAAATCAGGAAATATCGAGCCCAAAAAATCCCTTTGAATGGGCTGGCATTACGGAAGATGTTGGACGTTAATATTAACTATCCTTATTGCCATGAATTTCAATATTACCGGAATAAGGCAATTATTGGCCTGCTGATTTATGCCGGCTTGAGAGTCGGAGAGGTTAATCGTCTGCGGAAAGACGATATTCATGACGGCTATGTAAATATAATTGCCGGGAAAGGGCGGTTTGATCGGGTTGTGCCTATTCAAGAGCCGCTGACTTCCTGGCTGGCCAATTACTTAAAAAGTCGTAAACACTTTCATTCAAACCGTCTTTTTGTCGGTTTGTTCAAAAAATCGCAATTCAATCGCAGTACCGTAAACATAATTGTTAAAAATGTGGCGCGCGCGGCTAAACTTCGAAAAAAAGTGTACGCCCATTTGTTGCGGCATTCGTTTGCCAGCCAAATGTTAAAAGGCCGGGTCGATCTGGAAGACTTGCGGCAAATAATGGGGCATCAGAACGTTGAAATGACCGCGATGTACGCAAAGCCAGATTTTGAAATGGTGAGGGATGCGTTATTGGCAAACCCAATAGTAAAGATATTAGGAGGAGAAAAATGATCGCGATCAAACAGGTGTGGTCGAAAAGGAAAATTATTGAAGGGATACGACTTTTATTTGTTGAACATGGGGCGATAACTCCCCGTGAAATACGAAGGGATTATGCTCGTTTATATAATGCCACCCAGAAGTGTATTTATTTTGGTGGTTGGCTGAAAGCGATTGAAGCTGCTGGCTACGCGGATAAATACGAAAAAATCTTGGATAAAGCCCGCAGGCAAGCGTTAGCCCGGCGAAAAAAGACTAGGGATAAATGGAGCAAAAAACTAATTCAAAAGAATATTCGCGCCCTCCGTGCTACCGGGCAATCATTGTATGGCGGCGACGTTAGAAAGACCCATCGCAACTTACTGCGCGCGGCGCAAAGTAAATTGTATTTTGGCAGCTGGAAAAAGGCGGTTTCTTCGATAGGCGTGAACTACAATAAGTTTGAGAGAGGATATTTTAAAAAGAAAAAAGCATTTAATTGTGTTCTCAAGGATCGCAGATGTCGCGGGCTTCTTGGCACATGGCAGAAACAACTTGTTTTACATAATTATCATCGGGTCACAGTAATTAAAAAGCTGAGAGACGCGCAGAAATTTATTGGATTCTTTGTGAATAAACGTCAAATAAAGTTGTTGGCCGAACCCGATGTTAGAAAGTATTTATGCTCAAAAGAGATCAAGCGATTGTCGGCTAATACAGTGGGGGGTATCATTCTTTCTCTCCGTCAATTTATGGAATTTTGCGTCAAAAACGGAGTGGCTAAAAACAATCCGTTTGATGAAATCGAACGCCCCCAATATAAACTTAGTGGCCCTGCAGCGTTAAGTGAACAGGAATTGGCGCGTTTTGTCGGTGCGATTGAAGAATTGCCTTTTAATGAATTGCTGAGAATACGGGGACGATTAATGATTGAGTTGATCGTATATTGTGGCTTAAGACAGCAGGAAGTGATCTCGCTAAAACGGCAAGACATTGATCTGGTTGAAATGACTTTGAAAGTGGAGCAGGGAAAGCGAAAAAAGGACCGGCTTATTCCAATAAACGAGGCGTTATCTGGAACAATAACAAAATATCTGAAATTGAGAGGCCATAACTATGGTCGCTATTTGATAACCAATCGAATGAACAATCGACAGATTAATTCGATTGTGTTTTATAATCTATTTCGTTTGCTTTCAATGAAAGCGAGGTTAAAGATTGTTGTTACCCCTCATCTTTTACGGACCACCTTTGCTACGATCTTATTCGATCGGGGCGCGCCCATCAGGGCGATACAAGAGCTTATGGGGCATACATTTGTTAACACAACCGCAAGATATATCCAGGTCTCAATTGGTTACTTGAGAAAAGAAATGAGTAAGCACCCTTTATTGGCCGCTATTCCAGTAAAATAGTAGCTAAAAGTGGAAAATATCATAGCTATTCAATGTTTTATCGGCTAAAATATATACCAATCTGATTCAAGGAGTTACTTAATGAGAAATAAACTTATCTGTTCGATCCTGGCGTTTGCGTTAATCGGCAATGTGTCATTATGCTACGCCATTGATACTACGAAATTGTTAAATATGAAGCCTTTGCCATCAGAAAGACTGACGAAATTAGCCAATGATTATGAGAACAATAAACTTTGGCCAAGTTTGGTTTTGGGAGTATTGGGGGCTGGGATTATTTCAAACAATTTAGGCCAGGGCTTGGATTCATACCGGTTAAGCAACGCTTTGACTGGCGGCGTTTTATTGCTAACAGGAGGATTGATTTATTTTTTCCCAGGGGAATATGAAACTGACCGAAAAGTATTAGCCTACTTGAATCTTGATCAAACACAAAAAGAGACTGCCGTTTATTACTTGTTAAAAGATAAAGCCGAAAAAATGAAAGTTCAAAGAGCCGTAGGCACTTATGCGACAGGTTTTATGGCGGTTTTTTCTGCCGCATTGGCAAGTAATAACAGTGTTTCGCAGATGAATAAGGATAGTTTATATTCAATTGCTGGGATTTCGTTAGCCGTTTGTTTGCTCAATGCCTTCTTTCCCTCGCAAATTGAAGTTGATGTTGCTGAAATGGAAAAGCAATTGTAATACAAATAATTCTTTTTAAGTGCTTCTTGCTGTTTATGGAAAAGCGTTTATATGCCTGGCGAGAATCTGCCGTTTTTACTTCAAAATTGTTTAATACTTCTTTTCCTTGCTACTGACGAATCTTCGGCATTGACAGCGACGTGAATAGGTGAAATTATTACTGCTGTTTGACGAGAATAATAAGGAGGTTGTTAATAATGAAAAAGCGACTCATTTTGTCCCCCTTGTTGGCTTTATTCTTAATGATGTTTATTGTCGGTTGTGTTCCGCAAAAAAAAGAGGAAAGCAAACAATTGTCGACTGCGACGATTGAGGCAACTCAAGCCTCGACTCAAGAGATGAAAACATATGTGAGCAAATATGGATTTTCGGTTAGCTATCCTGGCGACTGGCATTTAGATGAAGACGACTATGCCCTTGGAAGGAACATGGAGCACGGCAAAGTTCCGTTTTATCTCGGCAATAAAAATAACGAGTTTTTTGTTGATTTTAGTTATGCAACTGAAGGATATTCTCTGTTTGAAATGGCTGATATATTTGAATTTAATGGTGACATTGGAGCATTTGTTGATGCGTTAAATATTTTAACTGAAAAGGAACAGCTTCCTGCAAGTAACGTTATTGGGGGGGTAGCACATGTTTTTGTTGGTAAGTCTAAACAAAATCCTGATAAGCAGATGATTATGATTGTTGCGTTGATTTATAACAAGAAAACGAAGGTGGCATTGTTAATTGAACAATTGCCAATGACAAATAAAGAATTGTTTATGAAAATGCTAAGGAATATCAAAGTTGAATAGCCTATGAGATTTAGACTGTTTATATTAGGAATAAGCTTATTAGCGTTATCAAATTCCGTAGTGGCCGCCGAATACACAAGTAGCATCGCTAGAAGTTGCCCGCTAGAAACCAATATTGGTATTAACGCTAATTTCGGCGAATATCGAGGTTGGGACAAGTATGTTTTTCATGATGGAATGGATTATCAGACGAGTGATCGATCGGGGTCAGAGAAAGAATTATTTCCAGTCTCTTCTGGTCGATATATTGTTCACAAGTCTGATGATAATGGTTACGGGAAATACGTTGTCGTTTCAAATGATTCTGGCTTTCAAACGCTTTATGGTCATTTGTCTAAGATAATAGTAGCGGATGGCGCCGAAGCTAATCCAAATATTAGCTTTGGTCTTTCGGGAAATACAGGAAATTCGACAGGGGCGCACTTGCATTTTGGTTTCGGGATCCCCAATATAGCTTATGTAAATGCAGTGAACCCAATAAAAGCTGGTCTAAAACAACCCGAGTATGGCAGCTTAAAGATTGAACAAGATTTTGACGGATATCGTATTCATTTCTTGGCTACTGGAGCTGATGGCACATTTCAAGGAGATAATGAAAAAATACAAATTCCTAAGCCGGGCGATCCTCTTATCGCCGTAATAAAGGCCGAGCATATTATTAACGGGGAGCTTCACTCCAATCCTTATAAGATTGATTTTGAGGTTGAAAAAATATTTGGTAGCGATTGGCCGAAACAAAACAAAGAAATAGTCTTTGATGAAATGTCTAAGCTTGTCAAGGAAACACATTATTGTTTTTACAAGCCAAATGTAACGCAAACTTTTACCACCCCAGGATACTATTACATTAAATTCTATCCAACGGCTGGCATCTATAGGATAACGGCAAGGATTTATTCCTGCTATAGAGATGACTCTGGCTTTCATTTGAGCGACCCGGAGGAAGCGACAAGATTAATTACAGTTGGTTATTGTGGTGTTGATTATGACCCTAGTTCTAGCTATCCAGTTGCCTGGCTTCCTGATGACATTGCTGGGGAGAAAGGGACTATGGTTGCTGCAAGTGTAGGGGGAGGCGGAATGCGGGTATCGTCGGTGGGCGGGGATACCAGTCCGCCAGAAATATTCTATGCGTACGCCAATAATGAAATTATTACCTCCAACCTTCTTGATATC
>Ga0265297_10005114_pt1 | contig 20484 bp, 23 predicted proteins | sample Munlanlwell13791_FD_192502 | JGI IMG/M metagenome (GOLD analysis project Ga0265297, IMG submission 192502) | Leachate microbial communities from a municipal landfill in Southern Ontario, Canada - Leachate well 137-91 | ecosystem: Engineered > Solid waste > Landfill > Unclassified | place...
AGTCCATATTTTGGTTATTCCCAAAAAACATATTGAAAAATTACAGGATATGAGTGATAATGAGGGTGAACTTTTGGGGAAATTAATCCTGACGGCGAAGAAAATTGCCGTTCAGGAAAAGATTGGCCAGGGTTTTAAAGTTATTATTAATTGCGGTCGGGAAGGCGGACAAAAGATTTTTCATCTTCATGTTCATCTGCTCGGCGGCTGGGAAGGGGGTGTTGATTAAAAATGGCAACTATTGTCAGAAGAGGTCCGGGTGACAATGAGGACAAACTTATTGCCAAATTTCGTAAAAAAGTCATCGCCGAACAACTCTTAAATGAACTTAAAGAGAGGGAATTTTATAAACCGCCCTCTATGAGAAAAAAAGAAAAATTGGCAGCTATTCGTCGTTCCCGTAAAAGAAGATAATCGATTTTATGTTGATGGAAAAGATCCAAGAGGATCTAAAAACGGCTTTAAAAGAAAAAAAAGAAACGCAGGTTTCGACCTTGCGTTTGTTGTTGTCGGAAATCCATAACCGACAAATCGAAAAACAGGCAGAGCTAAATGATGAAGATGTTTTGGCGGTTATCCGCCGCGGCGTTAAGCAAAGACAGGAAGCGGTTGAGGCTTATCAGAAAGGAAACCGGAACGATTTGGCCGAAAAGGAGAAGGAAGAGTCAGTCATTTTGAGTAACTATCTTCCCCAGGAGATGTCAGGCGAGGAGTTGGAAAAAGTGGTCAAAGAGGTCATTGAGGGCTTAGGGGAGGTTGGACCAAGTGATTTTGGGCGGGTCATGGGGGCCGTCATGGGCAGGGTAAAAGGCCAGATAGATGGGGCTAAAGTGACCGAGGTTGTGAAAAAATTGATATAGTTTGTATCAAATAAATTCTAGTTGACAGCTTCAAATGATTTCCATTTTAATTAAATCATCAAAAGAATTTGACCTTTCGGAAAAACAAATTTCCGGATGGGCCAAAAAAGCCTTAGAGTCATTCGGTCAGGATAATTGTGAGCTAAGTATTCTTTTTGTTAAACCGGAGAAGATCTTAGCCTTTAATCAGGAATATCGCAATTTAAACGAACCAACCAGTGTTCTAACTTTTTTTCAAGGGCAGGCAACCCCTGAAAAAGTCTTAATCTTAGGTGACATTGTTATTTGCCCTGCTCAGGCGAAGGACAAAAATCTTTCGATTCGTTTTTTAATTAAACATGGAATCAAAAACCTATTATCTGAAATACCGCCCACAGAAAGTTTCCGAACTGGATCTGACGGAAGTTCGCGAAAATCTCCAAAAAATCCTCAAGTCTAAAAAAATACCCCACGCTTTTTTGTTTTCCGGGCCAAAAGGAACCGGCAAGACTTCGGCCGCCAGGATTGTCGCCAAAACTCTGAATTGTCCCCACAAAAAGCAAGACGACGAACCCTGTTTGAAATGCGAAATCTGTCAGGAGATTACAATTGGTTCCTCGCTTGATTTAATGGAAATTGACGCCGCTTCCAACCGCGGTATCGATGATATCCGGAATTTAAGGGAAAAGATCAAGCTCTCGCCGGTGAAATGCCAATATAAAGTTTATATTATCGATGAGGTTCACATGTTGACCACCGAAGCTTTCAATGCCCTTTTAAAGACCCTGGAGGAGCCGCCAGCCCATGCGGTCTTTATCCTTTGCACTACCGAACCGCAGAAGTTACCGAAAACCATTATTTCCCGCTGTTTGGAGCTTAAGTTCCGCCGCTCCAACCAGGAGGAGCTGGTCCATTCTCTGGGCCGAGTGGTTAAAGGGGAAAAACTGGTTTTAGATAAGGGGGTTTTGGAACTTATCGCTCAGCGGGCCGACGGCAGTTTTCGAGACGGCCAAAAAATTCTGGATCAGCTTTCTTCAGTTGGGGAAAAAATTTCTTTGATTGAAACCCAAAAGCTTTTAGGGCAGATTGAAGAGTTAAAACCGGAAAAATTGTTAAACTTTTTGGCCTCTCAGGACTTGAAGGCTTCGCTTTTGGAAATTGACCGGATTGTCAACTTTGGCGCTGATTTGGAAATTTATCTGCAGAATTTACTGGAAAAGTTAAGATTAATGCTTTTAAAGATTATCGGGGTTGAGATAAACAATGGCCAGGAAATAAATTTGATTGAAGGTTTAGGCAAAGCCGACATTACCAGCCTGATTAACGCTTTTACCAAGGCGGCTTCGGAAATGAAAGTCACTCCCATTCAGCAGCTTCCCTTGGAATTGGTAGCCGTTGAATGGTGCCATTCAGAAGCGCCGTCCGGCGATAAAAAAGAAGAGAAGACTCTCAGCAAAGAAGAAGAGCCGGTTTCTTCAAAGAAAGAGGCGGTGAAGATAGAGACAACCGTTCAAGACCAGGAAAACGGAATTAAGCCTATTTTGGAAAAATGGGGAGATTTGCTTTTGGGGGTTAGGCCGCTGAACCATTCGGTCGAAGCTTTGTTAAGAGCGGCACGTCCGTTGAAAATGGATAACGGCTTTTTAACCTTGGAAGTTTTTTACAAATTCCACAAGGAACGGCTTGATTCGGAAAAATGCCGGGCTATTGTTGAGGAAGTGGCCAGTCAGCTTTTGGGCAACCCGGTTAAATTGAAATGTGTTTTAGGTGAAAAAAACCACTCCACCGAAGAGAAAAATAATGATATAATGGAGATTGCCAGTGAAATTTTTAACGGCAAGCTGGTAGACTAAAGGAGAAAATATGTTTGATAAATTTAAACAAATCGGCGAGTTAAAAAAGATGAGGGATGAAGCCCTTAAAATCCAAAGGGAATTGGCCGCGGAAAAAGTCGAGGTTGTCGAAGGCGATATTAAGATCGTGATTTCCGGTGACCAGAAAATCCAGTCTTTGGAAATCCAGGGTGAGCCGCAGCCTCAATTGTCGGAAGCTTTGAATAAGGCGATTAAGCGTTCCCAGGAAGTCGCCGCCCGCAAAGTCCAAAGCATGTCCGGCGGCCTTTCCGGCTTGTTGGGCAAGTAAAGAGCCTTGTTTCTTCCAGCTTCAAAATGATAAAATCTTGGTAATGACCTTACCCCGTTCCATCCGTCAGCTGATTGAGTCTTTTGAAAAATTGCCGGGTATCGGACCAAAAACCGCCCAAAGGCTGGTTTTTTATCTTCTTCATGTTCCCCAAGAGCAATTGGATGAGTTTGCCCAGGCGGCTTCTGATTTAAAGAAGAAAACGGTTTTATGTTCGATTTGTTTCAATGTTTCGGAAACGGATCCCTGTCCGATCTGCACCGATCAAAACCGCCAAAAAAGCCAGATTTGTGTGGTTGAACAGCCGATTGATGTTTTGGTTTTGGAAAAGTCGGGGAGTTTTAAAGGGATTTACCATGTCTTGCATGGAGCGATTTCGCCCTTAAGCAATATCGGGCCGGATGAACTTTATATCCCTCAGCTAATCAAAAGAGTTAAAAACAACGTTATTAATATCAAGGAAATTATTTTAGCGATGAATCCCAACATGGAAGGGGAGGCAACCGCCATGTTTATTACCAGGCAGTTGCGGGCGATTGAGACTGACCATAACGGGTTAAAAATTACCCGTTTGGGTCAGGGTTTGCCAACCGGAGCCGATTTGGAATATGCGGATGAAGTGACTCTCTCAAGAGCGTTGGAGGGAAGAAGGGAATTTTAGGCAAGAAAAAAGGGAGGAGGATACATATTTTTGTTTTTAGCTATAAAACAAAAATCTACAGATGTATCGATCTCTCCCTTTTTTAATTTACTTTTACTTCTTTTTCGAGTCTTTACCCCAAAAAAATTTTGTTAACAAAATTTTTGTCAATTTGCTCCATAAACTGGAATGTGATAAGTTCCTGACAATATTCTGTCAATCATATCAATTTGTATGAAGAGTGGGACTCTATCGTCGGGATTTGTTTCACAGTTCTTGGCTTCCAGTAAGCTTTCCTTTTGCTTAAGCAGTTTCTTTACCATTTTTTTGTCTTTTTTGTCTACATTGTTATTACTGTTACTCAATTCGTCCTCCTTAAATTAGATTACTTTTTTATTACTTTTGGTTTTCCCAAACTCTTGGAGCAAATATTAGACTTTCAAGGTACACCACCTCCCCTTTGTTTTGATTCCTTAATCCTACAGAATGATTATTTTAAATATATTCAAGCTCAAGCGCCTCTGCCTGTGCCTATTTATTATAGGTCTTATGATAGCACTTTATCCTAAATTGTCAAGTTTTTGGTTTAATGTTATATTTAAAGCATGGTCAAGGCTAAAATTACTCCGCAAATGATTCGTCGGATGCAACAAACCACTCAGGAGGAGAAAATCCCTCAAGGCACAGACAGAGAAGATGTTTTTAAAGAAGAACGAACAGATCGTCAAGATTTTGACCAAAATCAGGGGAAAGAATTTCAGCAGTTAAAGATCAGAAAAGAAGCTTCGGCCAAAAAAAGGATTGGGGAAATCGAAAATGAAATGAGAACACTGGCCCAGCAGCGTCAGGAAGAAATGAGAAAAAGAAGAGAGGAAATCGTCGAACAACAAAAACAAGATTCAGAGCAAAAAAAGATACCAGGAGTTTCTTCTTTGGAAATTTCCTCAAAGCCGAAAAAAGGCATGCCGTTTTGGGGGAAAAGAGTCAAGACCGCCCAACAACAGTCACAGCCGGAAACAGCCGGCAGAAGAACCGCAGGATGATGAAGTTTTATAACACCCTTACCAGGAAAATAGAGGATTTTAAACCGCTCAAGGACAAGAAGGTCGGGATTTATTCCTGCGGTCCGACTGTTTACTGGAATCAGCATTTGGGTCATATGTATGCTTATATCCAATGGGATACTTTGGTTCGTTTTTTAAGATATTCCGGTTTTGACGTTAAATGGGTCATGAATATCACTGATGTTGGTCATTTAACCTCGGATGAAGATGCCGGTGAGGATAAGATGGAAAAAGGAGCCAAGCGAGAAGGTTTGACCGTCTGGCAGATTGCCGAAAAATATACCCAGCAGTTTATCCAAAGCCTTGAGCTTCTAAATATCCAAAAGCCGGATGTTTTGGCTAAGGCGACCGATCATATCCAAGATCAAATAGAGCTGATTAAAAAGATTGAATCAAACGGGTTTACCTATAAAACCAAAACCGGCTTGGTTTTTGACACCTCTAAATTTCCCGATTATGCTAAATTTGCCAAACTTGATTTGAAAAGACAAAAGCCGGGGTCTAGAGTTGAGGTTGATCCTGAAAAGAAAAATCCCTGGGATTTTCTTTTATGGGTGACTAATCAGCCAAGTCATATTATGCAGTGGGATAGTCCTTGGGGAAAAGGTTTTCCTGGTTGGCATATTGAGTGTACGGCAATGTCCACAAAATATTTGGGCGAAAAATTTGATATTCATACTGGTGGGATAGAACATATTCCGGTTCATCATACCAATGAAATCGCTCAGGCTTTTGGGGCCTTTGGCCACCAAACAGTCAATTATTGGCTGCATAACGGTTGGTTAGTTTTTGATGGCGAAAAAATGAGCAAAAGTTTGGGAAATAATATTTTGGTGACTGATTTGATTAAAAAAGAAATCGAGCCGGTGGCTTTCCGTTATTTAGTTTTAACATCTTCTTATCGACAGGGGATGAATTTTACCTGGGAGTCTTTAAAATCGGCTCAAGTTGCCTATCAAAAATTAATTGATTTAGTCCGGGATTGGCAAAGCAAAAGTCCCAGAGAAAATATTTCCGATTACGATCTTTCTAAAATTGATTCTTTTCGTGGAGAGTTTCAAGAAAAAATCAGCCAAGATTTAAATTGGTCAGAAGGGATAGCAGTTATTTGGAAGATAGCCAAGTCGAATGTATCACCTTATGACAAACTTGATTTAATTACTGATTTTGATCAAGTACTCGGTTTAAAGATTATGGAAAAAGCAAAAGAAAAAATAGAGATTCCTGAGAAGATAAAAGAGATGATTAAAGAAAGAGAAGATCTAAGATCTAAGGGAGAATGGGAAAAGTCTGATGAAGTTAGGGATAAAATTAAAGAGTTGGGTTGGTTGGTCGAAGATACACCTGAAGGTATTAAGATAAAACAATCTAATTAATTAAATCAGAAGATTTTATTGATTAAACCGAAATAAATACAAGTTTAATTGTTTAAACCTTTATTAAACAAATGAGAGAAAAGACATTTTTAATTGCTACCATTGTTTTTTTGACTTTAATCTTGGGCAATCTGGTTGTTTTGGATTTAAATTTATTAAAGCAAAAAAAAGCTTCTGCAGGTTTAAACTCCTTGCCGATTGGAGAGGCAGAAGTTTTACCGACTCCTTCTATTTCTTCGCCTTCGGAAACAACAAACAGCAGTCAGTGCGATTTAAGCTGTCAACAGATGATTGACCAGAAAATTTCTCAAGCAATCGCCACTTTATCTGGCAATAAGACAACCAGTCAGCAGGTAAAACCCGTCACTTCAAAAACTTCACAACCTCAAGTGATTTATATCCCATTGGGAGGCAGTGGTTCATCCGCCAGCAGAGATTGGGCTGACATTGGGAATGCAGAAGTTTATTTTGATTTAAATGATTATCCTTCTTTGGTTGAAGCCCGCTTTGAAGGTTTTATCAGTGTCAAAAACGGCAACGGCAAAACCTTTGCCAGATTATATGATGCCACTCACAGCATCGGAGTACAGGGAAGTGAAGTTGAATCCACCAGCGAAAATTTTACAATGGTTATTTCTGGGCCATTATCCTTATGGCAAGGTAAGAATCTTTACCGTGTTCAGGTGAAATCATTAAACGGATATGATGCAAACTTTGACTCGGGGAGAATTAAACTAATCTTAAAATAAACTTTTCTTTTCAATTTTTGACTTGAACTTTTTTAAGTCTTATACTCAAATTAATGCCCGAAGAAGAGAAAAACCGTCAAAAACGCTTCTTGATGCCATTGATTATTCTTTTTAGCTTTCTTTTACCGTTGCTTTTTTTATTTTTGGGAGTAGTCATTTTTAGGTCATCTGGCAAATTCTCTCAAGCCTTAAATGAAGAAGAAAAAATAAAGGCAGAGGAAAAGCTTTCACCCAGCCAAGTTTTGGAAGACAAAGGAAAATATCATGATGAAAGAATAGCCCTTAAAGGGCGTATCTCTTTATCGCCAGTTCTTTGCGAAAAAAAAGAATGCGGGGATGACCCTTGTTGCGGTTGTCCGGATCAAAGAGATTTAATTCTTCAGGATGTCGGGACAATTCTAAAGTCCAGCGGGAAAGAAAAATTAATTTTAAAAGATATTTTTACTGAAACGTCTTTATGCAAGAGAAAAGCTTTAAGTTGCGATTATGATTGCGGGGATTGGGTTAAAGGGGCGATTTATGATGTTTCCGGCGTTTTTTATGCGGAAGCTCCGCCTTCAGGCTGGCAAAAATCTTTAAATTATTATTTTAAATTGGAAGGGAAAAATTTAGTCAGAACCATTAGCTTCGGAGAATCTTTTGAAAATTTTCTAAACGATCTTGGAGAAAGATTTAGGAAATTCAAAACTTCCGGACAATTCGTTTTACCTTAAATTCTCAAAAGATGCTAAAATATCTTCATGAATTTATCGGTTGGTATCGTCGGTCTTCCCAACGCCGGCAAATCAACTTTATTTAACGCCTTGTTAGCCAAGCAAATTGCCAACGTGGCTTCATATCCTTTTTGTACTATTGAACCCAATGTCGGCATTGTCGAGGTTCCTGACGAGCGGTTGGCGGTTTTGGCGGAAATTGTGAAGACCGAAAAAATTCTGCCAGCCATTGTGAAGTTTGTGGATATTGCCGGTTTAGTGGCCGGCGCTTCTCAGGGCGAAGGTTTGGGCAACCAGTTTTTGGCCAATATCCGTGAATGCCAAGCGATTGTCCATGTTCTGCGGGCTTTTGCCGACGAACAGGTTATCCGTGAAGAAAAAGTTAATCCGCAAAAAGATTTAGAAATTATCCAAACTGAACTTTGTTTAGCTGATTTGCAGACTTTATCAAAACAAAAAGAGCCTAATCCCAACAGATTTACCCCTGAGGAAAAAAAGAAATGGGAAGTCATCAAAAAAATCAAAGAAGGTTTGGATAAAGGAATAGGAGTTTTAGAGCTTAATTTAACCGATGAAGAACAAAAATTATCAAAGGATTTGTTTTTGCTGACCGCCAAACCGGCTTTTTTTATCTTGAATATCAGCGAGAGCGAAATCAATTCAAGCGAGGAGGAATTGAGAAAAAAATATGAGCTGTCTTCGGGAATAAATTTTATTCCCATCTGCGCCAAAATCGAAATGGAATTGGGAACCTTAAATGAAGAAGAAAGAAAAGCTTACTTAAAAGAGCTGGGTTTGGCCAAAAGCGGTTTGGAAAGATTAATCCAAGAGGCTTACCGTTTTTTGGGTTTGCAGACCTTTTTAACCGCCGGGGAAAAAGAAGTCAGGGCTTGGACGATTGTTAAAGGCGATAAGGCCCCGGCTGCGGCCGGTGTCATTCATACCGATTTTGAACACGGTTTTATTAAAGCCAAGGTCGTGAGCTTTGAGGATTTTGTCCAGTCTAAAGGCTGGAAAGGGGCCGCTGAAGCCGGTAAGGTTAGAATTGAAGGCAAGGACTATGTTATGCAGGAAGGGGACGTGGTTGAGTTTATGTTCAACTTATAGTTGTTTTCGATTTTGGTTTTTGTTATACTTGGCTTCATGGAAAAATATGAATTAACTTTGGTTTTGGATGCTGATCTAAATTCAGAGGACCAAAAAAAATTAATTGCCAAAATCAAAAAAACGATTGAGGAAAACAAAGGCAAAATAAAACAGGAGGAAGAATGGGGCAAGAAAGAATTGGCTTATCCCATTAACAAGAAAAAAAACGGCGTTTATCTTTTGCTGAACTTGGAATCTTCAAAAGAGGATCTTCCCAAAATTGACAAAAAACTTAAAATAGAAGAAGGAGTGTTAAGATTTTTAATCTTAAGAAAGGAGTAAAAAATGTCAGCACGTTCATTAAACAAGGTTCAATTAATCGGTAATTTAACTCGGGATCCCGAGTTGCGCTATACCCCACAGGGGACAGCGGTTTGTACTCTAGGTTTGGCCACCAACCGCAGTTGGGTGACTGAATCAGGAGAGAAAAAAGAAGACAGTGAATTCCATCGTCTGGTGGCCTGGAATAAACTGGCGGAGCTTTGTTCTCAGCTGCTTTTTAAAGGCCGCAAAATTTTTGTTGAAGGCCGTTTACAGACTCGGCAATGGCAGGCTCAGGACGGAGCCACAAGACAAACCACGGAGGTTGTTATCTCCGATATGATTATTCTTGATTCCCGTCGGGCTCCAGGAGAAGAAGCCGGAGCAGAGGAACATCTTTCTGAAGGAGCTGAACCGGAAATGTTGCCGGTGTCAGAAGAAATTCCGATGGAAGCTATGCCGGGAGAAGAAATGCCGGTTAAAAAAGCTTCTGAGACAGAAGAAAAGCCAGCCAATAAAAAGGTGGCTCTTAAAGCTAAAGTAGAGGGGAAAAAACCCGTCGCCGAAGCGGAGTCAAAAGAGATTAAAGCGGAAGACATTCCCTTTTAGACCAATAGTTGAATAAAAAAATGAATAACAGTAGTTGTCCGTTTTGTCGTTCTGGACAAATGCCGGACTATAAAAAACCAGATAATCTAAAAAAATACATTTCCGATCAAGGGAAAATTTTAAAGCACCTTCGGACAGGCGTTTGTGCCAAACATCAAAGGAAGCTGTCAACAGCGATTAAACAAGCCCGTTTCTTGGCTTTGCTTCCTTTTACCACCCGTATTTCTTAAATACGGTTTTAACCGATGAAACTGAAGTTGAATTTGCGAAACGCCAGATTAATTATTCTTGTCTCTCTTTTGGTCATTGTGGCCGGTTTGTCCGGTTACTGGCTGGGAACTCACCAAGTTCAAATTAAATTGGGCCAGGGAAAATCCTTCAAGGTCGAGCGAAAAATTCCGGATAACCGACAAAATATTGACTTTTCTTTGTTTTGGGAAGTTTGGGACAGATTAGAAGAAAGCTATTTGGACAGAAAAAACCTTGATTCTTCTAAGATGATTTTAGGGGCCATTCAAGGCATGGTTGCTTCTTTAGGTGATCCTTACACCGTTTTCTTAAAACCACCGGAAAATCAAGAAGTCAAAGAAGATTTAAACGGCTCGTTTGAGGGCGTGGGGATTCAATTGGGCTATAAGGAAAACCAATTGGCGGTTATCGCCCCGCTGCCCGGAACTCCGGCCAAAGCGGCTGGTGTTAAGGCCGGGGATTTGATTTTAAAAATTGACGGAGAGTCGACAACCGGCCAATCGGCGGATGAAGCCGCCAAAAAGATCAGAGGACCCAAGGGAACAAAAGTAAAATTAACTTTGTTGACGGTCGGAGATAAAGAACCTCATGAAGTGGAGCTGACCAGGGAAACCATTATCGTCGCCAGCGTTGAAGTCGAATTTCAATCTTCCGGAAATCAGGAAATCGCCCACTTAAAATTATTGAAATTCGGTGATCGGACATCCGAAGAATGGGGGAAAGCAGTGGAGGAAATTATCAGTCACCAGCCGAAAGTCGCGGGGATTGTTTTGGATATGAGAAATAACCCCGGCGGCTATTTGACGGGTTCTGTTTTTATCGCCTCTGAATTTTTGGAAAAAGGAACTGTAGTCCAGCAAGAATATGCTGACGGGACAAAAGAAACTTATTCAGTGGACCGTAAAGGGAAACTATTGACTCAGCCTTTAGTAGTTTTAATCAATGAAGGAAGTGCTTCGGCTTCAGAAATTGTCGCCGGCAGTCTGCGTGATCATTCAAGAGCCGAAATCGTTGGTTTTAAAAGTTTTGGGAAGGGGACTGTCCAGGAAGCCCAGGATTTAACCGAAGGAGCCGGTTTACATGTGACCATTGCCCGCTGGCTGCTACCTTCAGGGGATTGGATTGACAAGTCCGGCATCAAACCGCAAACAGAGATCAAAGATGATTCGGAGACCGAAAAAGATGAACAGCTTGAAAAAGCGATAGAGGTCTTATTAAATTAAAAAATGATGGCAAAAATCAAAAGATTTTTTATCGGTTTGGCCGTGACGATTGTCATTGTTATCGCAGTCTTCGGCGGAGCCATTTCCGACAGACTTTTCGGCTATAAAATCCTGGACCGTTTTTTTCCCAGGCTGGTTGGTCAGGATTCTTCTTTAAAAACCGTGGTTAAAGAAGAATCGGTGGTGATTGACGTGGTCGAAAAAGTCGGGCCGTCGGTAGTAACCGTCAGCATTGAAAAAGAAGAGTCGGTTTCTCCTTTAAGCGTTGAATTCGGACCTTTTGGCTTTAGTCTTCCTCAAGCGGAACAAGAACCCCAGAAAATTGAAGAAAATATCGGAACCGGTTTTATCTTGACTCAGGATGGACTGATTGTGACCAACAAACATGTTGTTTCGAATACCGAAGCCACCTATAAGATTATTGATAAGGACGACAAAGTTTACGAGGTAAAAAAAATCTATCGTGATCCGACCAACGATTTGGCGATTTTGCAAATTGAAGCCGTGGGTTTGAAGCCGGTGGAGTTAGGAGATTCCGATGAGCTGAAAGTCGGGCAGTTTGTGATTGCCATCGGTACAGCCTTGGGAGAATTTAAGGAAACGGTGACCACGGGTGTGATTTCCGGTTTGGGGCGGGGGATTACCGCCGGTTCACCGCTTGAAGGCTATGTTGAGCGATTGGATAATGTTATTCAAACCGATGCCGCCATCAACCCGGGAAATTCCGGCGGACCGCTTTTAAATTCTTCAGGGCAAGTGGTGGGAACAAGTGTGGCGGTTGCCGCCAATGGTCAGAATATCGGTTTTGCCATTCCGATCAACATCATTAAAGAGGCCATTGATAATTTTAACCAGACCGGAAAGTTTGAACGCCCGTTTTTAGGGATTCATTACCGAATGATCAGCCGTGACGTGGCTTTGATGAATGATGTTCCCCAAGGAGCTTATGTGGTTGCGGTGGTTGAGGATTCGGCGGCGGAAAAAGCCGGGATAAAAGTCGGTGATATCGTGATCAAATTCAACGGGGAAGATATCAAGGAAGAATTGTCCAAATTTATTTCTACCAAGAAAATCGGGGATAGTATTAAACTGCAGATTTGGCGGGATGGCAATGAATCGGAAGTCGAAGCGATTTTAGAAGAGCTTAAGGAGTAAAGCTTTCCACAATCTTTTTTAATTCTCCGTTGATAATAACTTCTAAGTTATGCCAGGATTTGCCCAGACGGTGATCGGTGACACGGTTTTGGGGAAAATTGTAAGTTCTGATTTTTTCGGCTCTCATACCACGGCCGATAGCCGAGCGATAACCGCTTAGTGTTGATTCTTTCTTTAACTCTTCTTGTTCCCAGAGTTTTGCTTTCAAAAGTTCCATGGCCAGCATGCGATTTTGCTCTTGGAATCTTTCCTGTTCACAGGTAACCACAATCCCTGAGGGCCGGTGAATAAGCCGAACCGCGGAGGAAACTTTTTGAACGTTCTGTCCGCCGTGAGAAGAAGCCCGGTAAAACTGCCATTCCAAATCGCCAGGGTTAACCGAAACCGAGCCGTCGGAAATTTCCGGTAAAACCACCACCGCCGCGGTGGAGGTGTGAACCCGACCTCTTTTCTCCGTAGTCGGGACCCGCTGAACGCGATGAACTCCGGTTTCGTTTTTTAAAAGAGGATAAGCATTTTCTCCCTGAAGGCGGATAACGCCGCGGCTGATAATCTGAGTTTTCCAACCTTGTTTTTCCCCGAAGCGCAAATACATTCGCAGTAAATCATCAGCCCAAATTTTAGCTTCATCGCCACCGGCGGCCCCGCGAATTTCCAACAAAGCAATGTTATTGTTCATATCTTAGGGAAAATAATTACTTTTTATGGAGCATTTCCTTTAAGGTTTTAGGTTTCTCATCCTTTTCCTCAAAGTCTTTTTTCTTTTTCGTATAACCCTTGGCGGCTTCCTGTTTGGCTTTGAATTTTTCAATTCGGCCTTGGGTATCAACAAACTTCATTTCTCCGGTAAAGAAGGGATGGCATTGCGAACAAATATCCACATGAATTTCCGGCTTGGTGGAGCCGGTGGTAAAAGAAGCGCCGCAAACACAAGTGACTTTGGCTTGCGGATACCACTCAGGATGAACATTTTTCTTCATAATAAAGGATTTTATCATAAATTGATCTTAAGGACAAGATTGTTAATTGCTTTTTGGCTGCCTAATTTTTAAAATGAATTATGGCGATCGATCCTTCCATTTTTAAAGAATATGATATTCGTGGTGTTTATCCTGACACGATAAACTATGATCTGGCGGTTCTTATCGGCCAGGCTTTTGCTGATTTAGTTGTCGAAAAAGGCCCAATTGCCGTGGGACGCGATATGCGTCTCTCTTCGCCGGAGATAGCCAAAGGTTTAATCGAAGGAATTACCAAGCAAGGAAGAGATGTGGTTGATGTCGGTCTGATTACTACAGATATGATTTATTTTGCCACCGGTAAGTTTCCTTTTGCCGGCGGTATTATGATTACGGCCTCTCACAATCCCAAAGAATACAACGGTTTAAAATTTTGTCTGGCCAAAGCCGCTCCTGTTTCTGGCGAGGGCGGTATTTACCAGATGAGAGACAATATTCTGAATAATGAATTTAAAAAGTCAGAAAAAATAGGGCAGGTCAGTCAAAAAAATATTTTGAATGATTGGATTGATCACGCCCTATCTTTTATAGACGAAAAGGCCATCAAGCCTCTAAAAATTGTGGTTGATGCGGGTAACGGTATGGCCAGTATTTTGTTTCCAGATTTGAAGAAAAGATTACCTTTGGAAATAATTCCGCTTTACTTTGAATTGGACGGTTCTTTTCCCAACCATCCGGCGGCTCCGATAGTTCCGGAGAATCTCAAAGACGCCCAGCAAAGAGTTTTACAAGAAAAAGCCGACTTGGGTTTGGTTTTCGACGGCGACGGCGATCGGGCGGTTTTCATTGACGAAACAGGAAGAACTATTTCAGGAACAATAGTGACGGCGATGATGGCCGAATACTTTTTGAATAAGTTTAAAGGGGCCACGATTCTTTACAACGCTATCTGCGGCTGGGTGGTTTCTGAAATAATTAATGGTTTGAAAGGAAAGGGGATAAGAGTTCCGGTTGGCCATTCTCTGATTAAAGAAAACATGAGGAAGTATGACGCTTTGTTCGCCGGTGAGCATTCCGGTCATTATTTCTTTAAAGAAAATTATTATGCCGACAGTGCCTTTATTACAACTTTGATTACTTTCCAAATTATTTCTCGGGAAGACAGAAAACTTTCCGAAATTATTCAAAAATTTGATAAATATCCTTCAACCGGTGAAATAAATTTTGAGATTGCCGATAAAGAAAAAGTGACTGGCGAGGTTGAAAAAATTTACAGCCCAAAAGCCAGATCAACCGACAAAATCGACGGCTTGACGGTTTGGTTTGACGATTGGTGGTTTAATCTTCGGCCTTCGAACACGGAATCGTTATTAAGACTGAACATTGAGGCAAAAAATCAGGAGCTGCTTGATTTAAGAAAGAAAGAAATTGTTGATTTTCTTAAAGCCTTTGGAAATTTAGCTGAGGGGAAGTAATTTTAAAAAACTATTTATGGCTAAATTTTTTCATTATTTCTGATAGTTTATTTTCGATCTGATCTTCTTTTACAGTCATCTGCTCTCTTGTTTCCATATTTTTTATTATGATGGTTTTATTCTTGACTTCATCATCGCCTATCACAATGGAAAATGGAAATTCAGCTTGACTTACTTTCCCCATTTGCTTGCCAACATTTATTTCCGGACTAATTAGTATGGCAGGAATATCTAATTCCCTTATTTTATTAGCGATTCCAAGTGTATAAAGAGTAGCATTTCCTCCAAATGTAACTATGGCAATCCCTTTTTGATCGATATTTTCTTTATTCTTGATTTCTAATTGTTTCATAGCTCCAACCATTCTGTCTATTCCAAAAGCAAATCCAATTGCCTTAATGTCTGGCCCTCCGATTTCTTTTATTAATCGATCATATCTTCCTCCTCCACAGAGACTGCCACTTATTCCCGGGTGTAATACTTCAAAAACGACCCCTGTATAATATTCAAGCCCACGTGTTAAGCGGGGGTCAATTTTTATTCTATCTATCGTTGGCCCCAATAAGGACAATAATTGTTCCATAGATTGAAGTGACTGATCAATTTTAGAAGTAAGCAATCCATCGTTTTTAATGATTTCTCTAAGTTTTAACAATGATTTATATGGGTTTTCAATTAAAGAGACTTTGTCAGATAACTCTATAATTTTTTTAATTGCAGAGATAGGCAATCCATTTTTTTGGGCTTCTGTGGTAACATCTTCTGCACTTTTTTTATCAAGCTTATCAACTTCTCTCATTACTCCTGTTATCAAAGAATTATCATCAGAATTTTCAATTTTTTCGATAAGACTTCCTAAAAAGGCTCTATCGTTGAGATGTATTTTTGTTTCTTTTGGGAAGGATAGCTTATTAAGTATTTCGGCCGTTATTGAAAGAACTTCTGTTTCAGCCCATGGGTATCCCAGACCAACTACGTCTAGATCGGCTTGGGTGAATTCTCTTTTCCTTCCTTTCTGTGCTCTTTCTCCTCTGAAGACTGATCCAATCTCAAAACGTCTAAATGGTAGAGGAATTTCCTGGGAATGAGATGTTAAATATTTAGCCAATGAAAGAGTATTTTCAAATCTTAAAACTAAATTTGTAGAACCCTCTTGTTTAAGTCGTGTTATGCCGAACATTTCGCTTTTAATTTCTTGACTTCCTGCACCTTTAGCTTGAACCCAGGAAACATCGCAAATTAAAGGTGTTTGAATTTGTTTATAGCCATAAAGATCTGCTGAATCTTGAAGCGCTTTTATTACATTTTTATGATAGGGGAATTCTTTTATTCCAATGACCTCAAAACCCGAAGGCCATCCTTTTTCTTTTTTATTAAAATTTTCAGCGAGTGATTTATCTCTGGGGGTCATTTTGCCTATTTCTTCTATCCTTTTTGGTATATTTTCCATATTATGTTATATATGATATAAAATCAATCTGTTGGTATGATTATACAAAATAATAAGTAAATTTTCAATAAAAATCATAAGAAAGTATAAAGTTAAGAATTTGGACAATAAATACGATAGATGATATTTTTAATTGTTTTTGGTTAGTTAGATAGACTTTGTAGTAAATTTGAAAGAAAATGTCTATCTAGTCTATAATTAAAATAAATATGAAGACAAAAGATGAATATCTATCAATAACAGAACCACTAAATGGTTTTAATGATATTTGTGGTCAAGAAGCAAGAATAAAAAATTTTCTGGCGAATAGAATTTCTCAAGTATTTCAAGAATGGGGTTATGATCAGATTATTTTTCCAATAATAGAAAAATCTAGTTGTTTTAGTGAACGAGTTGTCGGTGGTTCACCTTGGCCAGAATGGGATAAATGCAGTATTTTTTATATTAATACTAAAGATTATCATGATTCTTATTTTGACTTGCCTAAAAAAAATGACGCTTTATTAATTCCCGAAGGAACAATTTCTGTTTCTAGGTGGTTAGCTAAAAGTTTAGTTAATAAAAGAATAAAAGTCTTTTTCCCTAAAAAAGTTTTTTATATTACTCCGTGCTATCGAAATGAATTGGTGTCAAAAATTTCTTCAACTAAAAAAAGAGAATTTACCCAAGTTGGAATCGAAATTCTAGGAAGTAATAGTTTTATTGCTGACATTGAAATACTTCTTCTTATTCATGAAGGTTTTAAGACATTGGGAATAGATTCAAAGATGGAATTGATTCGATTAGGAAATGTTGAAATTTTCAATGCTTTATGTCGGGAGTCAGCAATGGATAATGATACAAGAATTATATTAAAAAATAAAATGGATATAATTGCTGAAGCAAGAGCAGGAAAAGAGCCAGAAAGACTTCAACCTGAGATAAAAAATGTCATGAAAATCGTTAAAAATCTTAAGCTTACTGATAAATTAATAAAAAAATGGAATATTATGACTAATACCTATAAGAGACAGTTAGATGAACAAACAATAAATACCTTAGGTTACAAAAATGAGGCTAGAAAATTAAACAAAATGGCAAAAATACTTACATCTTACGGCGTTAATTGTGTTATCGATCTTTCTGTTGTTAGAAGTCATGAATATTATACTGGGATTGTTTATGAAATAGATTTAAAGTTTGAGGATAAAGTTTTCGTGGAAGTGGCAGGTGGTGGTAGATACAACAGACTTATTAGCAAATTTTTAGCTAAAAGAAATTACCAGATACCAGCAGTTGGCTTTGCATATGGTCTAGAACGAATTTGCGAATACTTTCGCTTAATTAGCAAAAATTTAAATAAAAAAATCTCTGTAGATTTTTGGGTTGATAAAGAAAATGTGGATGTCGTAATTCTTTTAAAGAGTAAAACAGCTAAAAATATAATTAAGGTTATTAATTTAGCCAACAATTTAAGGAGAGAGGGCAAGAGAGTAGATATCTTTGTCGGCGATGATCAGTTAAAATCAGAAGAATATGCGAAAAATCTTCATGCCGATTTAATTATTATTTAACTCCTTAAGCGACCTTTAATATTGAAAAATTGCAAAGCGTTTTTATAATATATATTTTCCAAATCATTTGTTATATATCCAATCTTTTTTGCTGTTTTTTCGATTCTCTCACACATCTTCCAGTCTAATAACTTCCATTGACCTCTTTGCTTTACGTTCCAACCGTAATCAATATCAAATAAAATTTTTTCCGATGGGAGCTGAGAGAATAAGTCAAATAGAAGATCTTTTGTTTTAAGGCAAAGTCTTTCTTTTTCCTTAGCAATCAGAAGATCAGGAGCTGTATTAATCATAACATTTTTTAATTTAGCAGCTAATTTTATTGCTTTTTCAGATAAGCAAGCGCCGTGAGTGATCACCGTCTTAATTCTTGTCTCTTTCGCCCAGGTAATCCATTCGAAAGGATCATTTAGCATATATGCATAATGTATATCGTCTGTTAATTTTTTATTAAAAAAATCCACATGAGCAATTACCGGTTTATCAATCTTTTTTAATAAATCGATTATATTACTTTTGATATTTTTCGGACCTGTAAAGGTCGAAACTCCATGTATTTTTAGGGCGACGCACTCTTCAAATGATGTGATTTCTTTTACTTCATTTATTGTGTCTAATTTTGGGTGATGTAACGGTGCTATAAATATTTTTGGGCCCAAATTTTTTGAGTTTAATTTTTTAGCTAGTTTTAATATCTGTGAATTGATTTTATTATAAGGATTATCTTTAACAGTTAATTCTGTAATCGACCCATTTTTTTTATTATATTTCCTTTCGGTATAAATTATTTTTTCTCCATTTTTCCTCCATAAACATGACGTTCTGATAAGATCTTGTTGTCTTATGATTGGTGTTGGTGCCGGAGAAATAATTGAGGCGACAATATTAAGTTTTCTTGAATTTTGAAGATATGTATTAACTAAATTCTTTGGTCCGAAAAATGATTCGCCAAAATGACTATGACAATCTATTTTTAAAATCTTCATTTTTAATAAATTGTACACCACATTTAAAAATTATGGAAAAGACTACTAATTTTTCTGTTATAGATCAGAGGTAAATCTATCTGCGGGGGTTTAAAGTTTTTTATTCGTCAGCGGGAGTAGCTTTGGCTGAAGGGGTGGCGGTTGGTTCGGTTTCTTTTTCGGCTCCGTTGGGAATAACATGAACGATTTTGGCGGTGATAATTTTATGCTCGTTTTCGCTTGGAGTACCGACGGCAATGATTTGATCACCTTTGCCCAACACCTGGAATTTTATCTTTTGGATTTTGCCGTCGACTTTTTTCGTAATGGTGGTTTTTTCATTGATTTCCACCGTATAAATCATATTTTTCTTTTCGTTTTTAATTGTTAAAACTTCCTCTTCTGAAGAGATGTCAGTGATTTTCCCGAAAGCCATTTCCCGTTCCGCAGTTTGGGTTTTCTCGCTGATCACGATTCTTTTGGTTTGGAGCAGATTGCTGTCTTCCAAAAAGCCCATGGCGATGGCAAAAGAACCGGCTTGCAGATCATCGAGTGTAATTTTTTTATTACCCTTGCCGATAAAGGCGGTGTCGGTAGCGATTTTTAATTGTTTTTCTCCTTGAGTTGTTTCTAAGGTTAAAGATTCGTCAGTGATTTTACCGATTTCTCCGAAAAAAGCTGCTTTTTGGCCTTTTTGAGTTTCCTCAATCTTTTCCCGAACAATTTCTTTGACTTTGTCTCTAATTTCCTGGACTGCGGAATCTGAAGCTTCGGGAGTCGGGGAGACAGCCCTGACACTGAAAGTTAAAGTCAGATAAAAGGCAAGGAAAATAGTTAAAATTAAAGTTTTTTTCATTTTTAAATTTGGGCTGTCGAATAAACCAAATTAAGAACTTTACTGGCTTCATTACCGTTTTGGTCAATGGCGGTAATGGTAATTTCATTGGCACCGCCACTCAAAGTAATAGTCTCTTTAAATTCTCCCTGTTCATCAGCCTGAATAATTTCTTCGCCTTCCTCAGAAAGAATCACGATATTGGCCAATGGGGAAGTTTTTCCGGTAATTTCGATTTCTTCCTGATCGAGCAGGGAATTATCCTGGGGGGAAACAATGTCCAAAGACATTTTCTCTTCACCATTTTGAGGATTTTCATTTACTATGGGTTGATTTTCATTTTCTTGAGTTTGAGACTTGTTGTTATTTTCTTGAAGAGATTTGTTGGCCGTCCAGATCCCAAAAGTGATGATCAAGCCAAGGATAAAACCTATAACAATCGCGATTAGGATTTCTTTTTTCATGAATTATCAACAAAATATAACTTAAAAATAATCCCTTGTCAAGGATTGTCTTTTCTGTTAGACTAAAAAAAGAAATTTTCCCGCTTATGGAAATCAAATACTTTGGTTATTCTTTTTTTCGTCTCAAGGGTAAGGAAATGGTCTTGTGCACCGATCCTTTTGATGATTCATTGGGATTGAAAGTCCCACCTCAAGCTTCGGACCTTGTTCTTTTTTCCTCTCCGGCCAAAAATGGTTTTGAAAAAGTCATTAATAAACCAGTCAGCCGCGAAAAACTTTTTGTGGTTGACGGACCGGGGGAATATGAAGTCGGCGGGGTTTTTATTTTAGGGACTCAAAGCGAAAAGTCAACCGTTTACGTAGTTACCATGGATGGCCTGCGTTTGGTTTTCTTGGGTGGCCTAACGGAGAAATTAACCGATAAGCAAGTTGAAGAGATCGACGGAGTCGATATTCTTTTTCTGCCGGTGGGAGACAAAAAAATGGCTCTTGATGCCAAGAAAGCGGTAGAAATTACCAATCAGATTGAACCGAAGATCATCATTCCCATGTCCTATCAAATCCCGGGGTTGAAAGTTGAATTGGGGCCGTTGGACGATTTTTTGAAAGAAATGGGA
>Ga0265297_10005115_pt1 | contig 20483 bp, 23 predicted proteins | sample Munlanlwell13791_FD_192502 | JGI IMG/M metagenome (GOLD analysis project Ga0265297, IMG submission 192502) | Leachate microbial communities from a municipal landfill in Southern Ontario, Canada - Leachate well 137-91 | ecosystem: Engineered > Solid waste > Landfill > Unclassified | place...
CGCCCCTGCACGCTAGTGACAAGTCAGGCGACCTAGAGACATGGTCAAATAATCATACATATGCGTCTAATAATATCAAATTTAATAGTCAGTAATAGCACCTCTTTTTGAGGTGTTTTTTAAATATGAATAAAAAAATTGACAATCGAATAGGATGGATACGCAATATCGAAAAAATAAAAAGGAAAGATGCAAAAACATATATTATTGAATATGAAATTGCAACGGAATGCCGTATAGCCGGTGTACTTAATTATATTAACGGTAGTATTTTATGCGGACCATTAACAATGGAGAAAGATCAAAATGGTCTATATCATTATTCTTTAAAAATTAGATATTATCAAAATGAAGAATTTCCTCAAAGTGATGAAAGAAATAAAAAGGGCTATTATTTTAAAGATGGGATAGTAGGAGAGATTGTGTCTATTTTTTCTTTATATTTTCGATGCCGTTTTTATCTATTAGCAACATATAATGGAGAATTAACAGAAAATGGATTGAGAATTAAAATAGAAAATGTTTTTATCTATAAACCATGTAGCCAATTTATCCATCCTCAAATATTTTCTTCAAATAATAAAAATTTTGCAAAAGGTTTAAGCGAATTTTTAGATTTAATAAAACTACTAAAAGAAAAGTACCATCAGCAATTCATTTTATCGTGTTATCATTACGCTCAATCATTAAAAGAGGTTGGTATAGATAGCGAAATGATCTTCATAAGATTGGTTTCATCAATAGAATCTCTTTCAAAATTTATTGAATTAAATAAAAAAGACGATTTATTGAAAGGTAAAAACCTAAAAGATGTAATAAAAAAAGAAGAATTTTCTAAAGAAATTTCAAAAGAACTAGAAAAAATATTTGAAACCAGGAAGGCAAAACTAAAATTTATCAATTTTATCATCGAGAACTCTTCGAGATGCTTAAAGGGTGGCAATTATAAAGCTAAACATTGCAAAATTAAAAAAGAGCAATTACCAAAAATATTAGGAGCAATATATAACGCTCGATCTGGATATTTACATAGTGGCGAAAGTATGTATTTGAGCCATATTGTAAAAGGAGAGGAAAAATGGGATACAGATCCTACGGTAGGCATGTTTATAGATAATCGCTTCTTTCCTGCAACACAAAAATTGCCATACGCTTACTTTTTTGAAGGACTTGTAAGATGTTGCTTAATTAATTTTTTGAAAAAAAATAAATAATTTATTCTAATATAATTTTTTTATCCTTTAGTATTAGTCTGCTTTTAAGGCAAGATAGTATTTCTCTTTTTTCTAAAATTGTTCCTTGCCTAAGGATATATTTAATGTAGCTTCTTATATCAACATTAATGTCGTTTTTTTCTTTCTTATTCCCAAGTACTTCGATATTAAATTTATTAATTCGAGATATCTCTTGCCTTATTTTTTCTTTTATTCCTAATTCATCTAAATTAACTCTATCTATTAATTCCACCAATTCATCAAGAAGGTCTTTTTCGTTAATTGCATGATTATCGCAGTCTATATTTCTTGCCTTTGTACAGAAGTAATAAACATGGCGATTAGTACCGCCGTCTTTTAGTTTTTTAAATTTTTCATCAGCTGATATGCCCGATCCGCAATATCCGCATTTTATTAGCTTAGTAAAAACAAATTCCTTACTTTCTGTTTTTGGTATAAAATTCTCATTTAAAGTCGTCTGAACTCTATCAAATAATTCTTTAGTTATAATCGGTACATGTTTACCGATATACCACTTACCACTACCAGTAGGATATTCGAATTCTCCGTAATAAAATGGATTCCTAAAAATACGATAAATGTTTCCTATTGATAATGATTTTCCATTTTTAGTCTTAAATTTAATTTCCGTTAGCCAGCGACAAACCTTTCTACCGCTCCATTGCTCATCAGCCACTCTTTCAAACATTTGCTTGATTATAGGGGCTCGCCTTGGATCAATCCTTACTTGGCACTTCTTATCCACGTATTTCTCGTTTAAATAGCCTGTGGGAGCCGTTCCAGGCCTCCAACCCATCTCACACCTAGTCCTTAGTCCTCGCTTCACATTGACCGCTTTATTGTCATTTTCAAGTTTTGCCTGAGAGCCCAATATCATTAAAAGGAACTTTTCATTAGGATTATTGGTGAACTTCTGTCCGTATGTTCTTATTTCGATTAATAGCTTCTGATCCATTAAATCTACGATTGATCCCAAGTCTCCAGCATTCCTGCTTAATCTATCTGGAGCCCATGTCAGAATGCCATTATATTTAGCTTCACGAATCTCTTTAATCATTTCGTTAAAAACTGCTCTTTGACCAACTTCTTTAGAAGAATGCGACTCTCTTTTAATTTCAACGATGTCAAGGCTCTCTCTTTCGGCTAAAGTCAACATTTCCTTTATTTGAGAATCTATTGAGAGGGCCTGTCTATCTTCAGCTTCGGTTGATTTCCTTGCATACAAGCAGTACTTAATTTTAACGTCTAGAATAGGGGATTGATTATTATTTTTTGTTATCACTACTTGCTCCATATTGCTTTTATTTACTGTTATTATGGACAAGGATGACGCAATAGTACAAGGAAGTCCAGACCCAGATGTAGACAAACTGGAGACTAAAAGTATTTTACTAATTACCATTTTTATTGTAAGATATACAAAATTAGTCAATTCTTTATTAATTAAAACATGTTTGAACAATCATTTAAAAATATAGACAGTATTCTTCATACTGATTCCGGATGTGGGACCGAACTTGATTACGTTGAACAAACCTCTTGGATCCTGTTTTTGAAATACCTTGATGATTTAGAAGAAACTAAAAAAACTGAAGCAGAATTGGCTGGAAAAAAATATGCATATATTTTGTCCTCAGAATATCGTTGGAATAATTGGGCCTGCCCAAAAAACGGTGACGGTAGATTAGATCACAACAAAGCATTGGATGGCGATGACCTTACAGATTTTGTTAACAATAAACTTTTCCCATATCTCAAAAAATTTAAAGCGGAAGAACCCAATACTATTGAATATAAAATAGGAGAAATCTTTTCTGAATTAAAAAACAAAATTTCTAGTGGTTATAAGCTAAGAGAAATTTTAAATATAGTTGATGGTATGCATTTCAGACTTTACGAAGAAAAGCATGAACTTTCCCATCTTTACGAAGCCAAAATTAAGAATATGGGTAATGCAGGAAGAAATGGGGGCGAGTATTACACTCCACGTCCATTGATTAGAACTATTGTTAAGGTAGTCGACCCAAAGATTGGTGATACTATTTATGATGGAGCTTGCGGTAGTGCAGGATTTTTAGTAGAAGCATATAACTATCTCACGCAAAATCAAACCAAACTTTCTTCAAGTCAGATGGCAACGCTTCAAAATAAAACTTTTTACGGCAAAGAAATAAAATCTCTTGCTTATATTATTGGCATTATGAATATGATTCTGCATGGAATTGAAGCTCCAAACATTAGACACATGAATACATTATCAGAAAATATTAATGATATTCAAGAAAAAGACCGTTATGATATTATTTTAGCAAATCCTCCTTTTGGAGCGGGAATTGGCCGAGAAATTCAACAAAATTTTCCAATTAAAACGGGCGAAACAGCCTTTTTATTTCTTCAACACTTTATTAAAATTTTAAAAGCTGGCGGTAAAGCTGGCATCATAATTAAAAACACCTTTCTTTCTAATACCGACAATGCTTCGGTTTCATTGCGTAAGCTTCTTTTAGAAAATTGTAATCTTCACACGGTACTTGATTTACCAGGAGGTGCCTTTCAGGGTGCGGGAGTAAAAACTGTAGTTTTATTTTTCGAAAAAGGAGCACCAACAAAAAAGGTCTGGTTTTATCAATTAAATCTTGATCGTAATCTTGGCAAGGGGAAACCTCTGAATGAAACTGATTTAGCTGAATTTGTGGAGCTACAAAAGGCAAGACCGAATAGTAATAATTCATGGAGTATAGACATTAAAGATATTGATCAAATAACTTTTGATTTATCGGTAAAAAATCCTAATAAAAATAACGAGGCTATCTTGCGAGAGCCAAAAGATATCTTTGAGGAAATAAAAAAGTTGGATCAAGAAAATAACGATATTTTGAAAAATATTCTAAGGCAAATTAATGAAAAATAATTGGCAAGCAAAAAAACTTGGTGAGGTTTTAGAATACGAACAGCCAACACAATATATTGTAAAATCTACAAGCTATAAGGATGATTACGAAACGCCCGTTTTAACAGCTGGGAAATCCTTTATTCTAGGAAAAACAAAAGAAAAAAGTGGCATTTTCCCCACAAAAGATTTACCAGTAATTATTTTTGACGATTTTACAACAGCTACTAAATTTGTTAATTTTCCTTTTAAAGTTAAGTCGTCTGCGATGAAAATTTTGCATCCAGTTAAAAATGTATCTGATGCTAAATTTCTTTTTTATATAATGCAAAATATTAGTTTTGATCACACTGGCATCCACAAAAGATATTGGATATCAGAATATTCTAAAATTAAGATTTTATTGCCACCTCTTACAGAACAAAAACGCATAACAAAAATATTAGACGAACTTATTGAAAAGATAGAAAAAGCAAGAGAAAACGCAGAAAAAAATATCCAGAACTCTAAAGAACTTTTTGAATCATATTTGCAGAGTGTTTTTACAAATCCAGAAAAAGATTGGGCAAGGGAAAAGCTAGGAGACATTCTTCAAAAAACAGAAACCATTAATCCCTTAAATGAACCTAGCAAAGAGTTTATTTACGTAGATGTGTCAAGTATTAACAAAAAAACATTTTCTATAGAAAATACAACATTAGTAAAAGGAAAAGATGCACCGAGTAGGGCAAGAAAACTTATTAAAACTAATGATGTAATTTATGCAACTATTAGGCCAACATTAAAAAGAATTGCGATTGTTCCAGAAAATCTTAATGAACAAGTTTGTAGTACAGGTTATTTTATTTTGAGATCTAAAGATGTCCTCATTAATAAATTAATTTTTTATTTCTTGCAAAGTAATGATTTTAATGAAAAAATGGAAAGATTACAAAAAGGAGCTAGTTATCCAGCGGTAACAGACAAGGAAATCAAAAATCAAATAATTTTGTTTCCCAAATCTATAGCTAGACAAAAAGCTATCATTACTAAACTTGACACACTGTCCGTCAAAACAAAAAAGCTAGAATCAACTTATAAACAAAAATTAGAAAGTTTAGAAGAATTGAAAAAATCTATCTTAAAACGTGCATTTAATGGAGATTTGTAATATAGTACAGATATGAATGAATCGGAGACAAGAGCTGAATATATAGACCCAAAGCTTAAAGCAAGTGGATGGGGCGAAGTAGATGGGTCAAAAATCTCACGCGAATTTCGTATTACTGAAGGTAAAATTCTAACTGGTGGTGCACGAAGCAAGCCAGAAATAGCTGACTATATTTTAATATATAAAAATCGTAAAATTGGAGTAATTGAGGCTAAAGCTGAAAATTTATCTACATCGGAAGGAGTAATGCAAGCCAAAATATACGCAGAAAAATTACAAATTGATTATACTTACGCCACTAATGGAAAGGATATTTATGAAATATCCATGAAAACTGGGAAAGAGGGGAGTATTGATAATTTCCCAACTCCCGATGAATTATGGAATAAAACTTTTTCTAAGCAAAACGAATGGAAAGCTAAATTTAATACTATTCCAATAGAAGGTGAAAAAGGTAAACGTTATTACCAAGAATTAGCCATTAATAATACAATGGATGCTATCGCCGAAGAAAAGTCGCGCATATTAATTACGATGGCAACTGGAACAGGTAAAACAGCTGTAGCAGCTCAAATTGCCTGGAAGCTATTTCAAACCCGCTGGAATCTTAAAAGAGACGGGAGTCGCAGACCAAGAATATTATTTTTAGCTGACAGAAACATTCTTGCTGATCAAGCTTTTGGTAATGATTTTTCAATTTTCCCAAATGATGCGATGGTACGTATTAATCCTCTAGACATCAGGAGAAGAGGAGGCGTTCCAATGAGTGGTAGTATTTATTTTACGATTTTCCAAACTTTCATGAGTGGGTCAGAAGGTACTCCTTATTTTGGAGAATATCCTTCAGATTTCTTTGATCTAATAATTATTGATGAATGTCATCGTGGTGGTGCAAATGACGAAGGTAATTGGCGAGGGATTTTAGAATATTTTTCTCCAGCCGTTCAGATTGGACTTACCGCTACACCAAAAAGACAAGATAACGTAGATACATATAAATACTTCGGTGAGCCAGTTTATACTTATTCGCTTAAAGAAGGAGTGAACGATGGTTTTTTGACTCCTTTTAAAGTAAAAAGAATTAAAACCACACTCGATGATTACGTATATACTTCGGACGATCAAATAATAGAAGGTGAGGTTGAAGAAGGAAAGATATATGAAGAATCGGATTTTAATAAAATAATTGAAATAAAGGCACGTGAAGCTAAAAGAGTTCGTATAGTTTTAGATGAAATAAATCAAAAAGAAAAAACAATCATATTCTGTGCGACACAAGATCACGCTGCTGCAGTTAGGGATTTAGTAAATCAAATGAAGGAAAGTAGTGATCCTAACTATTGCGTTAGAGTAACAGCTAACGATGGATTCCGCGGAGAACAATATTTACGCGAATTTCAAGACAATGAAAAAACAATCCCTACGATTCTTACCACCTCACAAAAACTTTCTACCGGAGTAGACGCTAGAAATATTAGAAATATTGTTTTAATGCGTCCAGTAAATTCCATGATTGAATTCAAGCAAATTATCGGTCGTGGAACTAGACTTTTTGATGGTAAGGAGTACTTTACAATTTATGATTTTGTAGATGCTTATCATCACTTTGCTGATCCAGAATGGGACGGTGATCCTGTAGAAGAAATTTGTTCAAAATGCGGAAAATATCCTTGTGAATGTGAAAAAAATCCACCACAAATATGTCCTATTTGCGGCAAAAAACCATGCGAATGTGAAAAACCACCTAAGATTTGTCCTGTATGCAAACAAGATCCTTGCATCTGCGAAAATCAACCAAAGAAAAAATTAAAGATAAAATTACGAGACGGAAAAGAACGTGAAATTCAACACATGATTTCTACTTCCTTTTGGGGTGCAGATGGAAAGCCTCTTTCTTCTGAAGAATTTATTGTCAAAATATATGGAGTGCTACCAGATTTGTTCAAAAACGAGGAAGAGTTAAGAAAGATATGGTCAAATCCAATAACAAGAAAAGAATTTCTAGAAAGACTTTTTGACTTAGGCATTGACCTAGAACAACTAGATAATATTCAAAAAGTTGTTAATGCAGAAGACTGCGATCTCTTTGATGTCCTTTCTTACCTATCATACAACACTCCATTAATTACTAGACAACAAAGAATAAATAATACAAAAGAAAGCATTCTAAAAGGGCTAGATGAAAAGCATAAGGAATTTTTAGATTTCGTTCTTTCCAAGTATAAAGAAAAAGGAGTTGAAGAATTAGCTGAAGAAAAATTACCCATCTTATTAAACTTGAAGTATAATTCTCCAGCAGACGCAATAAATATTCTTGGAGACGTTAGCTCTATTCGTTCGACATTCTTTGATTTCCAAAAAAATCTATATTCAAAAGTTAATATATAAAATAAATAATTAAAATGGAAAATGAAAAAGCTTCTGATATTTTTAATAGAACTCGACCAGTATTTGGAAAAAAAGTTTCATTCCAAGAAGCATTTCCCGAAATAAAAAATATTAGGGTTGAAATTGAAGAAGCCGAAATTGCCTCTAAGGGACAAAAATACTCTTATTCAAAAGAAAATTTAGGTGAATATATAGATTGCAGTAATCCACATTGTTATGGGGGTGGATTTTCAATAGGCAAGGTAATCAGAGAAATGGTTAGCGAAAGAAAAACCGAAATAGATGGCGACTGCATGTGCCAGGGCAATGAAGGATCTCAAAAGGGACGAAAAATATACCGATCTTGTACTCACTATTTTAAATACAAGGTTTTTATCGAATATAATTAGAATTATGATGTAGGCAAAGTGTAGACTAAAAGACTACACTTTTTTCTATTTTTGAGCTATTATGTAATCACAATTTAATAGCAGTGGCCTAAACCTTTGAATTTCAAGGGCATGGTCCGAAAGACATATAAGACATAAAGAACCCATCATGGGGCGTATTGTCTTATATGCCATATCGGGAAACCGGTATGAGGGGCTTCGGCCTCTACCCTGTGGTGGGCTTTTTGTTACCACAATATTAGTAAAGATAATAATAAATAAAAAAATATGAACGAAAATGAACTCGTACAGCCATTAGGCAAAAAGGGTGAAGAAATCTTAGCCGAGAACATTCGAAGAGGAGAAAGCATTCTAGTTAAACTAAAGGGGACTTTCGGAGAGGGTTTTATTTTAACTGATAACCATGTCTATATCGTCAAATGGGGATTTAACACTGGTAATCTATTCGGTGGAAGATGTACAGCTTTTGATTATAGAAATCTAACAGGAATTGAGATAAACAAATCTCTCATTAATGGAGTAGTAGAATTACTTTCCCCAGCCACTCAATCGGCTAGTCTAAGCTATTGGGGAGGAAACAATAGTGCTCAAAAAAGCAACTACGCGATAACATTCCAAAGACAGAAATTCTCTATTTTTCAAAAAGCGGTCTTAATCGGAAGAGATATGATAGCTAAGAAAAAAGAAGAATCAAAATAATCATATGATAGAATATATTTTTTTCTTCATCTTCTTTTTATCGATAATCGGCCTAATAGCAGGATTAATCAAGCCATCTTTGGTAAAGATTAAGTCCCGAAAAATGATTTCTTTAATCTTTACTGGATTAGCTTTTGCATCTCTAATCATAATTGGCTTTACTGCTCCAGCTGCCTCAAATGAGCAGTCAAATGGTAAACAAATTAATCAGCAAACTGAAGCTATTTCCGAAACTTCAGAGTCAACACAAAATCAAGAACAACCAGTAAAGTCAAACGAAAATACTAATAGCCAACAAACTGCTCAAGTTGCATCCAATAATGATTCAAAAGTTATTGAATCTTTGCCAGAAGCAACAGGCAGTAAAGCAATTCTTTACAGTGTTGTAAAAGTAGTTGATGGAGATACTATCGACGTTAGCATTAATGGAGAAACAAAACGACTAAGGCTCATAGGCATCAATACTCCTGAGACTGTCGATCCAAGAACACCAGTGGAATGTTTTGGCAAGGAAGCTTCAGATAAAGCTAAATCATTGCTTACGGGAAAGAAAGTATCCCTTGAGGCAGATTCGACCCAAGGCGAATTAGATAAATACAGCAGACTTTTGCGATATGTATTTCTAGAAGATGGAACTAACTTTAATCTCTATATGATTAAAGAAGGTTACGCCTACGAATATACATATAATACCGCCTATAAGTATCAGAAGGAATTCAAGGAATCTCAAGTCTACGCCAAGACGAACAATAAAGGATTATGGAGTCCGACTACCTGTAATGGGGAATTGAAATCTGCAGAGCCACAAGCTACAAACACCTCATCATCGACCTCATCTTTCGGATCCTGCGGGACTAAAACAACCTGCTCACAAATGACAACTTGTGAAGAAGCTAGATACTTTCTTAATACCTGCGGGGTAACTAGACTAGACGGAGATAGCGATGGAGTTCCATGTCAAACGACTGTCTGTAAAAATTAATCGTGTAAGTTATCGTTAAGGATGTCTTTCGGGTCTGGAAGTATGGTGATCTTAACGGGAGGGAGAGGCTCGTCCCATCGCCCCGATTTTTGACTTGATTCCGTCTTATATCTTTGAGAATTATGCTTAAGGGCAAATTCTATTGCCTTTTGATTTCCGTTTTTAACATTCTTCATAAGACTGCCTTCACTAATATCAACAAAATTTTCTCTCCCCATTCGAACTGCCTCTTCAGCCTTTTCTCTAAACTTTTTATCTTTTTCTTTCCAACGATAATAATCGGCCCTACTGATTCCAACGCTAAGACAAGCCATGTATATATTTCCAAATTTATGGAGTCCATTAAGAAGCTTTTGTTTTGTCTTTGCGTCAATCATATTAATTTATCTTTACGGGTTTTTTACCAGTTTCGATTTCCCATCTTCTAAGTATAACTTCTGTGTAAACAGGGGACTTTTCCATGAGATAACATCGGCGATTCATCCTTGCCGATGCTATTAATGTTGATCCACTGCCTCCAAACGGTTCGACGATGAGGTCGCCTCGCTTAGTTAGAACTTTGATATAGGGGATAATTATCTCCAAAGGTTTTGTCCCGAAAATTATTCCTTGTCCTGATGATTTTTCGTCGGCTGCTTTGAAATCTAAATGATCTGTTGGGCAGATCCTCTTGCCCTTTTCGTATGATTCCCAGTGTGGTTTTCCACCTATTGCATACAAGGCGGTTTCATATTCATTTTCTAAAAGCTCACCTTCATCTTCTTCATTAAGCTCGACATTGTCAGAAGTCCCAACCATAGCAATGTCGTGCTTGTTGAAAAATTTATACTTTGCCGAGAATCCTTGTACTCGGTTAGGAAGATGCCATACAATCATATTCTTTACCTTCCAATATTTCTCTATTTCATTCCATATCGTACGGATATTCTTCCAATTTTCGTAAACAATAATGGCGAAGTTTTCTTTAGCCACCCTACTAATGTTACCCATCCATTGCTCTGTAAAATTATCAGGCAAAACATCTGTTTCTAAATAGCGTCTGTTCTTCTTCATTCCAAAGCCAGTAGTAACGCCATCTTTTTGTTTGGTCTTGCCCTTTAGATAATTTAAGATATATGGCGGATCGGTAAAACACATATCTGCCTTGTCTCCGTTCATGAGTTTGAGCATGTCTGCCTCTATCGTTGAATCGCCGCACATTACCTTTGACCCGTCTAATTCATAAACATCTCCTTTTTGGACAAAAATATTTTGAATGTTTAATTTTTCGAGTTCTTTTTTGAGATCAAATTCTTCGGGCGTATCTTCAATCGAGAAAATATCATCTAGCTCCTGACTATCAAAACCTACATCGGCAAGAAAAGACTCGTCGAACTCAGCCAGCAGATCAATATCGAATTCCCCGGTATTTTTATTAAGACGGAGATTAAGTTCCTTCTCTTTGGCAATATCTGATATTTTGATATAGACGACTGGAGCCATTGTTATGCCTAATTCCTTAGCGGCTTCAACCCTGAAATGTCCGCCAATTACCACATTGTTTCTTTCTGGCACGCTATTGCAGATAATTGGGTCCACAAGACCAAATCTTTTTATGGATTCTTTTAGCTGCTCCATTTGCTCTTTTGAATGTTTCCTAGCGTTGTACTCGGCACCCTTGAGCAGATTAATGTCCACGTACTTTATGTCTATATTGTTTTTTGTTTCCATGAATTTAAAATTAGTTGATAATATCGTTAATTATTAGTTTATTATCTTGTCGACCATTTCTTATGTTCATTTTCGCAATTATTATTTGTCTCTTACATCCCTCCTATGTGTAATGTTGAACAATAAAAAAGCCCGTAAAATGGGCTTTAAAGTATAATTTGTGCACTACACCTAGGAGACAATTTTTATTTTGTAAAAAGGATTTATTTTATATCCGCTATTATTTTTTCCTATAATTAATTTTTCTTTCTCTGGTAATCTTAATCCTCCACATACTTTTTCGTTGATAGAAAGTATGCTTTTTCTTATAGAATCCTCGCTTTCACTATGTAGATTATTTAATAAACGTCTAGTTTCTACATATCCCTTATCTCTAATTAAAATTTCAAGTATTCCGATTCTCATTTTTCCTTCCTTAAAACAATAATGATATTTTTGTTTGGGTGAACGATAAATATCTCCATTCTTACTAATAAATAGATCTACTTTTTTAGGTTTGGGTAATTGGTCTTTTCCTTCTTTACTACTTAATAATTTTTCTAGAAGAAAATTATTTTTTTCTATCGCCTTTATCTTGTTTATCTCTATCTGTTTTTTCTCTTCGGCGATCACAAGCTCTCCATAAGTCCCATAAATAGGGCCCCAGTGGTTATTATTCAGTTGTTTATTGTTGATATTTGACATGCGTTAGGAATAGGTATATAATTACTTGGTAGCACGTAAATCATATCATATAATTATGGAATTAACAAGAAAACAAAAAGAGGTATTGCAAGCGATCAAAACTCTTATAGGTCAAAACGGACGAAATCCTACCTTAAATGAGGTTAGGGAATATTTAGGATATGGAGCCATAAGCTCCGTTCAGCAACACACAAACGCCCTTAAAGCTAAAGGATTTCTCATTTCTGAGCAATTTTCGAGAGGATTAAAGCTTAATAAAGACACATATAAAGCTACCGTTAATATTCCTGTCGTAGGGGAAGGATCGTGCGGCAAATTAAGATTAACTGATCAAGACATAAGTGCTTATATTGCATATCCTGCTAAAAAGCTATCGGGCGAGGTTGGGGAATATATGTTTTTGATAGCAACTGGAGATAGTATGGAAAAGGCGGGTATCGATTCAGGAGATTTTCTTTTAGTAAAAAGACAGCCAAACCCCGAAGAAAATGCAATCGTAGTTGCTTTAATTGGCGATGAGGCTACTGTTAAATATTTCAAAAGAAAAAATGGCATGCCTTATTTAGAGCCAGCTTCTAATAATCCGGAATACAAACCGATATATTTAGTCAATCATCAGAACAACAATATATCTTTCTGTGGAATAGTAAAAGATATATTAAAAATTAGCAAAGCAGAAAGTTACGCCATAATATAGTTAAGCATTAAAAAGCTTCCCTTAAATAAAAGGAAAGCTTTCTAGTATTTAACTGCTACAGCATTATGCTGCACAAAGTCGATAGCCGGCGAGTACTAGAATTATAAACTGACAGAATAAATATGGATCAACTTTACTAAAGAAAAACCGCTTTATAAAAAGCAGCTTTTCAACAGACTTTATTAAAGTATACCATATTTAATAAAAAATCAACACTAACATGCCACTACCAAAACATGACAGAAATAACGATGGATCATTCCGCAGAGAAAGAAATGATTCTTTAGCTGGTAATTTGCGTAAAGATTATACGGAATTTAACGAATTTCGTTCTGATGCCAAATTAGGAACCATCAAGGAAAAACTTGGCCTGCCCGAAGATGCTTCTATTAATGAAGTACGAAAAGCAATCCGTGAGGAAAAGTAAATCGCATAAGCCTGGGTAATTTAAGTTACCCAGGCTATAATAAAAAAATAAAAAACGACCATGGCTTACAAAAACAAAACATACGTTGCTTTCGATGGCGATAACGATATAAAATCTTACTACCTAATGAAGGCATGGAAAGAAAATAAACACATAGATTTCGATTTTTATGATGCACACGAATTAAATTCTGCTAGAGATACAAGCACCGAAGAATCTATTAAGGCTCAATTGAGAGAGCGAATGAAGAATGCAAAACAAATGATTCTATTGGTTGGAGAAAATACTAAATATCTTCGAAAGTTTGTACCTTGGGAAATTGATTTTGCTAGAAAAAATAATATACCTATTATAGTAGTAAATTTAAACAATAAAAGAGGTTACGACGATGGATTGTGTCCAAGCTCAATAAAAGACAACGTCTACACAATAAGCGTTTCTTTCAACGCAGCAATTATAAAATATGCCCTTGATGACTTTCCTGAAGATTATCAAAACAATAAAGACAAAGAATCATGCAAGAGTCACAGATTTTCTTACAAGGATTCTGTCTATGAAAAACTTGGGCTATGAATATAAAAAAATACAAGTCGACTGTACTTTCCTGGTCAATGCTTAAAATTGTTTTATGTAATTTCATTTCTTTTTTTGGATTCCTCGCATTGCTACTTGGGGTAGGAGACATATTGTGGCCTCAAACATTTAATTATGGAGAGAATGGTTTCAAAATTATTATTTTTGTTTCAATTTTTTTTGCTCTCATTAAATCTTTCCCTAAATTATCTTCATCTTTTTACTATTCAATTCCGGGTCATAAAATAGAAATCATTGTCGGGGACTTATTTTCTTCCGATAAAAAGAATATTGTAATTGGCATGTCTGATACCTTTGATACTGAAATCGGGGAAATAATAAGTAAAGAAAGTATTCAGGGACAATTTTTAGAAAAAATTTATCGTTCTGATAAATCAAGACTCGATAGAGATTTAAAAATAGAACTTGATAAGCTTAAGCTAAATCCAAAAATTGATAAAGAGAAAACTATCGGCAAGAATGAAAGATATGACATTGGCACAACAGTTTGCATAAGGTACGGATCAGTTAACTATTTTTGTTGTGGCTACAGTTTTATGAATAATAATTTGATGGCAAAGTCAAGCTTTGAAGAATTGTGGATATCATTAGGTAAAATATGGAATATGGTTAGAATAAAGGGAGAAAGAAATGCAATGGCTATGCCGGTCATAGGGTCAAACTTAGCTAGAATTGAAAATGTTAACTATAATTTACTAATAAAAAGTATTATTCTTTCCTATGTGGTTAATTCTAGGCTTACTCCTATTTCTAAAGAATTATCGATTATAATTAATGAATTAAATGCCGAAAAAATTAATTTTTTAGAGATTCAGAATTTTCTTGAAAATTTAGATAAATAAATTATATATGTTAAGGGAAAAAGAAATTCATGAAAAATACAGGGACGAAATAATGCTTTTTCTTAATAATCTTGGTTTAAACTGTGTTGATTTTGAAAAACAAGAAAAAGACACTGAAAAGAAAAAACCTGACATAAAAGAACTAAATAATAATATTTTAATAGAAGTTAAAGTTTTATTCTTGAACAATATATTAAAAAAACAGGCCGAAGAGATAGGGAACAAATTAGTAAGAGGTGAAGCGGCAGCTTATTGGTTTACAAATACTCCTAATTTTCATGATCATCTTCAAGATTGTAGGCATAAGTTTAGACAATACGACGGAAATAGGACGATGGTTATTTTTATTAATAAAATGGCGCACCAAGAACAGTCATTAGAGGATTTATTGTCTGGAGAAGAATATTATGTAATTTCTAGTGACGGTCAAAATATTAGTATTGATGGGTCTGGACACAAAAATAGGGAAGTAAGAGCCAATATTAATCATGAAATTGGAGCAATCGGACAATATTATCCTAATGATAAATATTTAAAAATTATTCACAATACTTTTGCTAGTCAATGTCGAAAAATTCCAACCAATGTTTTTGCTAATTTCGAAAAAATAAAACAAAAGAGTTATGACTACAAAGATAATAATAATATTTTTGAAAATATAAAAAATTATGAATGAGGAAGAAAAAGTAAAAATAATATCATTTTTAAAAGAGCTTGGATTAGCCGATCAGGTTATAAATCCTATATTAAAATTATTAGACAGCTCATCTGCTTCGGTAATTACTAAAGAAAGTCTTAATAAACAATTGGATTTATTAAAACATTCTATTTCAAGATTGTGGGATTCTATGCCGACGATATGCTCCTTATCTGCAATGCTTTTAATTATAGCCACCTTCAATCCAAATTTAATAGCCGTCGGCTTTTCGGTAAAATTAATATTAACAGTCTTGCTTGCTATAATTCCATTAGGAATTTGGCTAAACTTTATTGATGCAATAAGAGGACAAGAGTCCTCTCTTGTCAGCATGCTAAAAACTGTAGAAAAATCAAATATGTCAGAAATAGAAAAGAAAGACATAAAAGATATGATGACGAAGGCAAAAAAGCCGACTTTGAAAGGTCAGCTTCCATTTTATATCCATTGCATATTCACAGTGGCTATAGTCTTACTAATATTCTTAATTTGGAGAATTGATTTAATAGAATTGGTTATTTCTATCATTTAAAAAAGTCGCACAAGGTATATTAAACGACACCATATTGAATTATTAATATAAACAACGATAGGGGACTATTAAAAAAATACTAAATGCTGTAAGATGAAAATAATGATTCAGTTCCAACAAATATGAAAAAAGCTATCTTATCATTAATAATAATTATTTCTTTTTTTATTTTCTTTGCTTCATCTATTTTTTTAAATGTTTGTTTTCCAGACGGCTGTTTTTTTGACATTCAAAACTCTGTATGCAGTGATGGTAATTGCGTTGATGAAAGTCTTATAAGCCATTTGGAAGAAAAGTCCTCATTTACAATAGCTATTGTAAACAATAATTTACCTCTTTATTGTTTACTAATTTTAGTAATTTTATTTTTCATATTTTATGAAAATAATGAAAAACTTTTAGAGCTTCAAGGTAGGACCAAAACCGCTTTAAAACGTTTTAATCTGGAGCATAATTTGCTTACCCCTTTATTTGCTAAAGGCATTCTGAATCCTAAAATTTTTTGATATATATTTTAACGTTTTATTTTTAAAAAATAAAAGCGGTTTTTTGTTATATAAAAATATCTTAAAAAAATATGCATAAACTTAAATTAATCAATAAACAATTTTTAACTGGCTTGATTGTCGGAGCGGTCACTATGATTTTAATAGGCTCAATTACTTATTTATCTGTTAATAAATTATCTTGGCTATCAACAAAAATAATTGAAAAAAATTCTGCCGAGTTCATAAATGCGAAATTATTGCAGGGACAAGGATCAGCAACTGTCAAGGTAATTGGAAAAGAAAACGATTTATACAAACTAGAGGTTGATTATAACGGACAAAAAATAAATTCATATATCTCTAAAGATGGCAAAAAGCTCTATCCGCAAGTATATAGTTTATCTGAAGTTGCCACTGAAAATACTAGCTCAAATTCACCATCTATCGCAGTAGAAGAAAAATCAGATAAGCCAACTGTCGAGCTTTTTGTCATGAGTTACTGTCCATACGGAACACAAATAGAAAAAGGCATTCTTCCTGCCGTTAAAGCTCTGGGCGATAAAATAGACTTTAAGTTGAAATTTGTTTCTTATACAATGCATGGTGAAAAAGAAAATCAGGAAAATCTTCGCCAATACTGCATTGACAAAGTCCAACCTGCTGAATTCTATTCTTATCTAGATTGTTTTTTGATTAGTGGTGATGCTAATGCTTGTCTAAAATCTGCTGGAGTTGATGATAATAAAACAAATTCCTGCATGGATGAAGCAGCTAATCAATTTGATATAACTGGAACTAATTTCAATGTTCACAAAGCAGATAATGACAAATACGGTGTACAGGGTTCTCCAACTTTAGTCATTAATGGCACAACTATCCAATCAGGTCGTGATAGCGCAAGCCTACTTAAAACAATTTGCAGCGCCTTTAACAATGCTCCAAGCGAATGCCAGGATCAGCTATCAACAGAGGCTCCGGCTCCTGGTTTTGGAAAGGGAACTAATCAATCTGGTGCCTCAGGAAGCGGTAGCTGTAATTAATCAAGCTAATAATTAAAAAATGAACAAGAAAAAAATTACACTTGTGTCTTTAATATCGCTGATTTCTACTTTTTATGCCCAAGCAGCTTTAGCAATCTGTCCAGTTTGTGTAATCGGCGTTTCCAGCGGTGTTGGATTAGCTCGATGGTTAAAAATAGATGACACGATTACTGGATTATGGATAGGAGGGATGACTGTGGCTATTATAATGTGGACAATACAATGGCTAGACAAAAAGAATATTAAATTCACATTAAGAAATACCTTGATAATCATATTGTCATATGCAACGGTTATCTGGCCCCTCCGCTCAATCGAAGTTATCGGAGACGAATATAACACAATTTGGGGAATGGATAAGCTGATTTTGACTATCTTTATCGGCAGTATTGTTTTTTATGGTTTCGAAAAATGGTATAGGGCAATACGAGCTAAGAATGGTGGATCATTATTCCGCTATCAGAAAGTTATCTGGGCTTGGATTCCCTTAATAATTCTTTCAATTATTTTTTATTTTATAACGAAATAGTTGCAAAATAATCTATATTTTGATTAAATGCAGTTGACTCATATATGAATATATGATAATACGTTCATATATGAAAACACAACAAATTCAACTTGAAGCGAAATTATTCAAAGGATTCGCTGATCAATCTCGACTATCAATAGTCTCTACAATATTAGATGGGCCGAGAACAGTAACTGAGATTGCGGAAAAAACAAATCTATCTCAGTCTAATACCTCGGCCCATTTATCCTGCCTTTTAGAGTGTGGACTTATTAAAAAAGAGAAAAGGGGAAGAGAAGTTCTTTATGAGGTTGCCTCAAAAGACGTTTCCGATATTATTATTTGTGCAAGAAAATTACTTAAAAAACATTCAAAAGAATTTTATAATTGTACGCATTACTAATTAAAAGTTAAATTATGAGCACTTGTAGTTGCGATTGTTCCGAAAAGGAAAAGCAAGAAAAAATTGAATCCGATCCAAAAAAGAAGATTAAGTGGCTGATAGTCTCTTTGTTTTTTGTTGCCCCCTTAGAAATAATGTCCTTCTTTTCTATTGATATCAGCTTGTGGGCTAGATTGTTATTTTTTATCATCATCGCCCTTGTTTTTGGAAGAAGCATTGTTGTAAGCGGAATAAAAAGCCTTATCAAGCTGAATTTCTCCGATATTAATCTCCTTATGTTTATTGCTATCATTGGAGCAGTATTTTTACAAAAATTCGAGGAAGCTTCGATAATTATAATCTTATTTGGGCTGGGCGAGGCTTTAGAGGAGTATGGGATTGGAAAAAGCCAATCGGCATTAAAAGAATTAATTGATAAGGCTCCTAAATTAGCCCAAATCAAAGGAATGGCTGATAAAACGCCGATCGACAAGATTAAAATTGGAGACATCATCATTATTAAGCCCGGAGATCAAATTCCTTTAGACGGAAAGATTATTCTAGGAAACTCTTCAGTTAATGAAGCGAATATAACTGGCGAGCCTTTGCCTAAAAATAAAAGTAAGGATGATTTTGTTTTCGCTGGAACCATGAATGGAAGCGGATATCTAGAAGTAGAAGTTTTAAAAACTGCTAAAGATAGTACTCTTTCAAAAATAGTTGATTTGACATATAAATCAGCAGAAAAAAAATCTCGTGCTCATAAGTTTATTGAAAAATTCGCCAAATATTATACTCCTGCAGTTATTTCGATTTCTTTTTTATTAGTTGTTGTTCCCGTTTGGCTATTAAATGAGCCGTTTATCCCTTGGTTTACTCAAGCACTAACGCTTCTCCTTATTTCTTGTCCATGCGCACTAGTAATCTCGACTCCGATTACCATTTTTTCTGCAATTGGCAATGCCACCAAAAAGGGCATAATTATCAAAGGAGGAAGATTTATTGAAGAATTGGGAAAGATAAAGGCCATTGCCTTTGATAAAACGGGTACTCTAACTTTAGGTAAGCCGATCGTATCAGATATTATTCCTTTAAATGGATTTACTAAGGAAGAACTTTTATCATGTGCTTCAGGCATGGAAATTTTTTCAGAGCACCCAATCTCCCAAAGCATAATATCGGAAGCAAAGAAATACAATCTTGAACCACATAAATTTTCTAATTTCGAATCAGTAGCTGGCAAAGGTGTTAAAGGAGATTGCTTAGTTTGCACAAGCAGCCATCATTGCGTGGGCAACCTTAAGTTCATCGCTGAACAGTTTAAAGTTGAACAAGGGGTAGTCGAACAGGTTGAATCTCTCGAAAAACAGGGTAAGACAGTAATAGTTATGGCTGATAACGAAAAAGTAATCGGAGTGATTGGCATTTCCGATGAATTGAGAAAAGAGAGCAAACCGACAATCAATAAATTATTAGATATTGGCGTAACACCGATAATGTTAACCGGAGACAATGGATTATCTGCTCATTTTATCGCTAATCAGATAGGAATAAGAGAAATAAAGGCAGGGCTTCTTCCTCAAGATAAAGTTACAGAACTGTCTAATCTCACAAAACACTATAAATACGTGGCAATGGTAGGCGATGGAGTAAACGATGCACCATCTCTTGCGACTTCTTCAGTTGGAATTGCTATGGGCGCAATCGGGTCAGATGTTGCTATAGAAAATGCTGATATAGCTCTTATGAATAATAATATTACTAACATTCCTTACTTGATTAAATTAGGAAAAAAAGCAAGTCAAACTATTATGATTAATACTGGGGCAGCAATAACAATTAAGCTAGTATTTCTCGCTTTGGCGCTTTTAGGAAAAAGTAGCCTTGCTTTGGCAATATTTGCCGATGTTGGGGTAACTATCTTGGTAATTTTAAATGGATTGCGTCTTTTTAAATTCGAAGAAAAAAATTAAAAGCTTTATCTCCTTTAAAAACGTTAAATAGACATACGAGACAATTCCTTTTTATACTGTCTCATTTGTCTCATTTTGATCAGACCTAGACACCTCAAATTGAGTATCGCCAAGACCCCCAAAGAACCCTTACACTGCTTGGAGGGTAGGGGTTCTAGACCGACCTTGCCTGC
>Ga0265297_10005116_pt1 | contig 20478 bp, 15 predicted proteins | sample Munlanlwell13791_FD_192502 | JGI IMG/M metagenome (GOLD analysis project Ga0265297, IMG submission 192502) | Leachate microbial communities from a municipal landfill in Southern Ontario, Canada - Leachate well 137-91 | ecosystem: Engineered > Solid waste > Landfill > Unclassified | place...
TGATAAAGACGTAAACGAAAAAATCTACAATATGCTGCTGCAGAAATTAGAAACCGCCAAAATCACCCAGCGCCTTGAAGCGTCCAAGCAAGGCACGCGCTATACCATTATTGACCCTCCGCGCACCCCTTTAAAACCCACAAAACCTAATAAAATCGCGGTGACGTTTATGGGTATGCTTTTAGGCTGCTGTTCCGGTGTTGGCCTTGTATTCGGCAGGGAATTTATGGACCAGTCTTTCCTGGATATAGACGAGGCAAAGCAGATTTTGGAATTCCCTATATTAGGGGCGATTTCGCGTTTGACCACGCAGGAAGAGATAGCAAAAGAGATACATAAGAAAAAGAAATTCATTACTATCGGCCTCGCGGCTAGCGGAGTATTTATTTTGATAGCATTGTTGATTTTCCTCTTAAGAAAGTAGGCTTGTTATGTACGAAAAATTTTATGCGTTTACCGAAAAGCCTTTTAACACCACTCCTGATTCAAAATTCTTTTTCCCCAGCGCCAAGCACACTGAAGCGCTGAACAGCCTCATTTATGCTGTTAATGAAAGAAAAGGGTTTGTGGTGATTACCGGCGAGATAGGCGCGGGCAAGACTACTGTCTGCAGGGCGCTCTTGAATAAACTGGACGCTAATACAAAAGTAGCAGTTATCACAAATACGCATCTTACCTGCAAGGAGCTGATTGCCGAGATACTTGATGAGTTAGAAATCGAATATTCCGGAGGCACCAAACAGAAGCTCTTAAGCAAGCTCAATAATTATCTTATCGAGCAGCTAAAAAACGACGTAAATATAGTCTTGATCATCGATGAAGCGCAGAATCTTAGCCCTAAAGTATTAGAAGAAGTAAGGATGCTCTCTAATCTCGAGACGGAGAACGAGAAGCTCATTCAGATAATCCTGATGGGCCAACCCCAGCTTAAAGCGAAACTGCAAAATCCGCGTTTAGAGCAGTTTAAACAGAGGATTGCACTCTATTACCATATTACTGCGTTAAACAGGAATGAAGCGCAGGAGTATATTTTACACAGGCTTAAAGTTGTCAGTTCTAACGGTGTAGATATTTTTAGCCCGCAGGCGTTGGATCTGATTTATGAAAATTCATACGGAATTCCTCGTCTTATTAACCTTGCCTGCGACAGCGCGCTTCTTTTTGGTTTCATCTACGATAGGCGTAAAATAACCGAGGATATTATTAAGGAAGTAATTAAAGAGCGCGATTTCAATCAAAACTAGGAGACAATAATGGGTAAAATCACAGAAGCGTTAAAGAAAGTAGCTGAAGAGAGGCTTAACAGATTAGAAAAGTTGGATAAGCAGGAAGAAGTAAAATATGAATTTGTGGCGCAAAAGAAAGTCGAGTCACAGATTGACCCGCGGATCGTAACTTTCCATGACCCCAAGTCAACAGTGGCAGAACAATACCGCACCCTGCGCACAAATATACAGGCGATAAATTCAAAGCAGCCTATAAAAGTGATTATGATCTCTAGTTCCATACACGGAGAAGGTAAAACCATTACTGCTATTAACCTGGCAGTGTCTATGGCGCATGACTTAAACAAGAAGAGCATTCTTTTGATAGACGCGGATTTGCGCCGTGCCAGGGTTAGTAAGTATCTGGGATTTAAGTCTGAATTGGGCTTATCCGATTTAATCACCAATGGCGCGAATATAGATAATGCGCTTATTAATATAGGTATAGATAATCTGACAATTTTACCCGCAGGTTCTATCCCTCATAATCCTGCCGAGCTCCTCGGTTCAGTAAAGACAAAAAACCTGATCAGCGCGCTTAAGGCAAAGTATGATTATATCCTCATCGATACCCCGCCAATCATATCTGTAACTGACGCAGGAGTGATCGGGCCGCAGACAGACGGAGCGATAATGGTAGTGCAGGCAGGCAGGACGCAAAAGGGAGTGGTAAAGCATAGCGGAAGCCTGCTCAAACAAGCCCAGGTCAAAATCTTAGGCTATATCCTGACTAACATTCAGTATCATATTCCCGCCTATATTTATAGGTATCTATAAAATGGCTCTCTGCGAATCCATAAAAAATAAAACAGACAAAATCGCGGTAGTTGGCCTTGGCTATGTAGGCCTGCCTTTGGCTGTTGAATTCGGCAAAATTGTCAAAACCATCGGATTTGATTTAAATAAGAAGCGCGTTTCGGATTTAGAGAAATGTCTTGATATTAATAATGAGTCTTCAACCGAAGAGATTAAATCCGCCAAGTTCCTTGAAGTTACCTCTAGCCCTGAAAAATTAAAAGAAGCAAAGTTTATCATTGTCGCAGTCCCTACGCCCATAACCAAAAATAAACAGCCGGATCTATTTTGCGTAACCAGTGCCTCGGAAATAGTCGGTAAGAATCTTACCAAAGGCAGCATTGTAGTCTTTGAATCTACGGTTTACCCGGGCGTTACCGAAGACGTTTGTGTGCCTATACTGGAAAAATATTCCGGCTTAAAGTATAAAAAAGATTTTAAAGTAGGCTATTCACCGGAACGCATCAATCCCGGGGATAAAGAGCATACCATTCAGAATGTAGTTAAGGTAGTCTCCGGATGCGATAAAGAAGCATTGGAAGAAGTAGCCAATGTTTACGCCTTAATAGTCAAAGCTGGGGTTTTTAAAGCAGAGTCTATCAAGTGCGCGGAAGCAGCCAAGGTCATTGAAAATACGCAGAGAGATTTGAATATCGCCCTGATGAATGAGTTGGCAATAATCTTTCAGAAGATGGGCATTGATACTTCTTCAGTCCTTAAAGCTGCTAACACCAAATGGAATTTTATTAAGATGTATCCTGGCCTTGTAGGAGGGCATTGTATTGGGGTAGATCCCTATTATCTTACCTTTAAAGCAGAAGAATTAGGATATCATCCCCAGGTTATATTGGCAGGAAGAAGGATAAATGACGATATGGGAAAATATATCGCGGAGCAGACAGTAAAACAGCTTATTGAAGCTAATAAAACCGTCAAAGGCGCGAAAGTAATTATTTTCGGGATTACCTTTAAAGAGAATGTCAGTGATATCCGCAATTCCCGGGTCATCGACATAATCAATGAACTTAAAGAATATGGCGTGGATGTAACGGTCTCTGATCCATTAGCGGAGAGGGGAGCAGTAAAAGAAGAATATGGCATAGAGTTGACTGAATATAGCCGGGATATTAAAGCAGACGGAATAATGATTGCCGTAAAGCATGATATCTTTAAAGAGAAACTTACCGTAGATGCACTTAAAAAGCATTTATCCGGCAATGGCACCAAAGGCGTTGTAATTGATGTTAAAGGGCTTTTTAGGCCTGAAATGTTTGAAGGTTTCGGATTGTTGTATTGGAGGCTATAAATAGGAACCAACCAAATTATAAGTTTATGAATTTACGAACTTAGGGGTCAGAATATGGCATTTATAAGTTTATTACTTTACATTACAGTAATTTACCTTAGACCAGCAGAATGGTTTTTTTTATTTTACGGTTGGCAATTATTGGATATCCTAGCAATTGCTATGGGAGTCTTTTTAATATTCAGTTTAATCAAAACAAAAACAAAATTTACCAAAGCGCCCCAGAATATTTTTATACTTGGTTTCTTAGGCGCCTTGATTGCCTCTCATCTTAGCCACTTCTATTTTTATGGAGCACTATCAGCTTTTACCGATTTTTCCAAAACGGTAATAATGTTTTTTTTGATTGTAAATTTAGTAAATTCAATAAAGAAATTCAAGATAACTATTTGGCTGCTTATTATTCTTACTTTGATATTAGCCGTTCAGGGAATTATGCAGTATAGGACTGGTTTCGGCTTAGCCGGACAGCCCTTAACTAAAGACGGAAGGATTACCTGGATTGGTATCTTTGATAATCCTAATGACCTTGCATTAGCTCTAGTTATGATTGTTCCATTCCTTCTAAATTCAATTTTTGGTTATTCGGCAGCTAGATACAAAATTATTGGTCTTCCTATATTGGGAATATTGCTTTATGCAATTTACTTAACTAATTCAAGAGGGGGAATGGTAGCATTATTGGCAGTTGTTTTCTTTTATTTTTTGTTACGCCTTATGAGAAAAAGACATCCTATTCTTGGGATAATTATAGGCGTAATCCTTGTGGTACTTCTTTTTATGCATGGTCCCTCTCGAATGGGAATGCTGTCTCCAGAAGAGGAATCTGCTTACGGGAGATTAGATGCCTGGTATGAAGGGATACAAATGTTGAAATTAGCTCCTTTATTTGGCGTAGGGTATAATATGTTTATGGATTACCATTTACGTGTTGCTCATAATTCTATTATTCACTGTGCGGCGGAAACAGGATTAATGGGGCTTTTTTTCTGGATGGGGTTGTTCTATTTGAGTTATAAAAGTTTGCTAAAAATACAAAAATTAAAAGAGCATTCCTCCAAAGCGAAGAACATAAAATCCTATGCCTTTGCTTTGCAAATAAGCATTTTTGGTTTTTTAACTAGTGCTTTCTTCTCGTCAAGGCCATATATAGCTTTACCTTATATTTTGATTGCTCTCTCGGTTGCTTTGTTTAATGCTACACAAAAAATATGGGGTGAATTAGAAGCTAATTTTACTCTCATTGATTTACGAAACATAGGTTTATTGTGTTTAAGTAGTTTAGGTTTGATCTGGGGGATTACAAGAATATGTCTCTGAGCTCAACACAGAAAGTAACAAAAAATTCTATCTGGTTGATTATTCAGCCGTTAATTCTAAATGTTATCTCTATTTTTGTAATTGGCTATATTGCTCAGACTCTAGGACAGGCTGATTATGGAAAATTTGTCTTTGCATTCACTTTTGTGGCGATGTTTGGTTCTATAACAAGTATGGGTTTACGGACAATAACAGTTCGGGAAATAGCAGAAGATAAAAATAAAGTAAGTATTTTTCTTGGGAAGATACTTACTCTTCGGTTTTTTCTCGCATTAATAGTAGTCGTTGCTGTTTTTTTTGCTGTCAACTTAATGCATTATCCACAAATAACAAAAATTATAGTTTATATCGTTTCACTTACAGTAATTTTTAATACTATCTCGAGCGCTTTTATAGATACATTTCAGGCATACGAAATGATGGAATATGTTGCCTATACACAATTTATCTCTGGCATAGTGCTTACTGCTTTATCGGTAATTGTACTATACATAGGTTACCGTTTAATTGGCTTAACATTGGTGTATTGCTTCGGTAGTTTTTTAGCTTTGGTAGTTGCTGCGCTTTATCTTTTTAGAAAAATTACCATACCGCGAATTACAATAGATTTTTCTTTATGGAAACAAAGTTTATATAAAGGGGCGCCGTTCTTCTATCCAAGTTTAGTAACATCAATAGGGGCTAAAATAGGAATTATCTTTTTATCCAAAATGTCGGGTGATATAAGCGTAGGCATATACGGAGCAGCAAATAACTTAGTAGAGAAATTAGTAATGATTCCAGATGGTGTAGGTACTGCAATATTCCCGACGATGGCAACAGTATATAAAAGCTCTAAAAATGATGCTGCGCATCTTTTCCAAAGGTTTTTTTTATATTTATTTTTAATAGCATTACCTATAGCAGTGGGAACAACCATTTTGGCAACGCCAATAATAATATCAATTTACGGGGTTGAATATCAAGAATCAATATTAATTTTACAAATCCTTATTTGGTGGCTTCTTTTTACATTTTTAGCTATGATACAAAGTTATGCGTTAGGGGCGATACACCAAGAAAAAAAAGCTGCAATGTCTTCCTATATTGCTTCTCCTTTTTGTATAGTTCTCAATTTGCTTCTTATACCGCATTTTAAACATATCGGCGCAGCAATTTCAAGTGCGATTGCAGGCGTCATCTCTTTTGTTATTCTTTCTATTTTTATTAAGAAATATTTAATAAATAATTTATTTAAAAATAAGGCTTTTGTAAAAATTATTATTGCAAATATTTTAATGGGATTTTTTGTGTTTCTGGTTAGAAAATATAATGTATTGTTATCTATCTCTTTGGGGGTAATAATTTATTCACTTACGATTTTATTTTTTAGGTTAGTTACGGTTTATGATTTGGTAAAGTTATGGAATGCGTTTGTTAATAGAAAAAAGGCTACTTATTAACAATATATGATATGGAAGAGACAGGGGACCTAAAAAACTAATGTTTTATACTAAAAATCCTAAGATATTATTATTGACAAGGCAATTCCCTCCAGACATTGGAGGCGTGCCAAACTATTTTTATAACCTGGTCTTAAATCTTAAAGCTACAGACGTAATAGTAATAGCAAGGCTTATGAAAGATTATGCAAATTCTGATAAATTACTAGAAGAGAAAGGAATCAGGATTAAACGAGTTGATTATTATCCATCAAATATGAATTTGCAGATTAGCATCAATTGGTTTATTTGTATGTTTAAAATGGTATCTACAATAGTCAAGATAGTTAACACTGACAAAGTGGACTATGTAGTAGTTGGGCAATCTAGTATATTTCTTACTTTTGTAGTTTATATTGTTAAAATGATTACCAGAAGACCCTATATTCTATTTCTACATGGGGAGGAAATTCCGCAAATTTGCTTAAGATCAAATGGCCTTCGTAGGTATTTATATTGTCATGCGTTTGCCTATTTCTGTATTTCTGAATTTACGAAAAGAAGACTTGTAAAATTTATTGGTAATAGGAAATTAAAAATAAAAATTTTAAGTCCAGGAGTTGAAGATAGATTTTTTGATGATATTGATATTAGCGATATTAAGAAGAAGCTGAAAATAGATGGGAAAAGGGTTATTTATACTATTGCTCGTCTTGATGAACGTAAGGGGCAAGATATGGTTATTGAATCTTTACCTTTAGTAGTTAGAACTCATCCTGAGATTATTTATATAATTGGCGGTGAAGGCCCGCGGTTAAATTATTTAAAGGACCTTGTGGAAAAAAAATTCCTTAGTGACTATGTACGTTTTTTGGGTTTGGTTTCTAATGAAGAGATCGTATATTATCATCATGTGGGTGAAATTTTCATAATGCCAAATCGTACATTAGAAGATGGCGATACGGAAGGCTTTGGGATAGTATTTTTGGAAGCAAATGCTGTTGGAAATCCAGTAATTGGAGGTAGGGCAGGAGGTACAGTACACGCCATTGTAGATGGCATTACAGGATTTTTGGTAAATTCAAATGATCTGAAAGATATTGCTAATAAAATATGCTGGTTATTAGAAAATAAGGATAAAGCGGATGAAATGGGTAGGCGGGGGCGTGAAAAAGTTTGGGTAGGGTCTCGTTGGTCAAGTATCGCAGAGGAGTTTAGAGGGTATATGGTTAATCTTGTTTAATATTATATTAAGAACAGGACGCAGAGTACGATATCGAAAAAGAGAATTGATAAGACAAATAGTAAAAAATGAATAAAAAAGTTAGGGTAATGCATATTCTTCTCTCTTTGGAAGCAGGTGGTATGGAAGGCGGAGTAGTAAATCTTGTTAACAAAATAGATAATAATCTTTTTGAGCTTTCTATCTGTTGTTTAGAGAAAGCAGGAGTATTAGAAGAAAAGATTCTGCCTAAGAGAAAAAAGGTTTTTGTGATGAATAAAAAGCCTGGTATAGACTATTCATTGATTTTTAGATTGGCTTCGCTTTTTAGGAAAGAGAAAGTAGATATTGTCCATACCCATAATTTCGCTACTTATCTTTATGGAAGCATAGGAGCAATCTTAGCCAGAGTACCTCATATTATACAGGGAGAGCATGGTGATCTTCCTCTTCAGAAGGATAAACCATCTTTTATAAGATGGCGAAGGTATCTTTCGCATTTTACTCACGCTTTCTATGCTGTATCTGCAATGTTAAAAAATGAACTTATAGAATGGGTTAGAGTTAAACCTGATAAGATATTTTATATTCCTAATGGTGTGGATGTAGATAGGTTTAAGATAATCGATTCCTATCTTGATAGGGAAAAATTTGGTCTTAAGAATGATGATTTTATTATTGGGGCGGTGGGTAGGCTCCATTATCTTAAAAATTATTCCTTATTGATTTCTATTATCCCTGAGATTTTGAAAAAGGTTACAAAGTTGAAAGTTATTTTTATAGGAGAAGGGGAAGAAAAGGAAAATTTGCTTAACATAATTAAAGAGCTGAATTTAGAAGCGTATGTAAAATTTTTAGGATACAATAAAGAGGTTGTTCCTTTCTATCAATGTATGGATTTACTTATTCAACCGTCTTTAACTGAGGGAATGTCAAACACTATCTTAGAAGCTATGGCTTGTAGTAAGCCAGTGATTGCTTCCAACATCGGAGGCAATCCAGAAATGGTGGTAGATGGAATTACCGGTTATCTTTTTTCTTTAGATAGAAAGGATATCTTTCTAGAAAAAATTCTCTTGCTAGCTTTTGATAAAGAGAAAAGACAAAGCATGGGTAAAGCAGCGAGAACTAGGATTGAAGAAAGTTTTTCTTTAGAACGGATGGTTAAGAACTATGAAAATCTATACAGGCGCGTTTATTATTCTCTTAGTTTTGATTAGCATCTTAATCATTAAAAAGAGAATGCAATATTGGATATTCTCTTATTTGTCCAGTTATTTTAAGAGAAGAACGTATTTAGATATATTTTCGCCAATAGATATATTATTCTGTATTGTTGATCATTTTGAACCAGGCTACGGAGAAGCAGATAGTGAGACAGAAAAAAGAAGATTGGATTTATGGGTAGAAAGATACCCTTTACTTGCTTCCAAGCATAGAGATTATGACGGGAAACCCCCTCAACATACTTGGTTTTTTCCTCCTCATTATGACAAACAGAATCACCTTGAGAGATTGGTTAGATTATGTCAGCAAGGATATGGAGAGATAGAGCTCCATTTTCATCATAATCGTATTCCTCCTTATCCGGATAATTCTCAAACTTTTGAGAAGAAAATCAGGGATTGCATAAAGAGTTATTCCCGTTTTGGTATATTCCCTGAAGATAAAACAGGTAAAAATAGGTATGGTTTCATCCATGGTGACTGGGCTTTGGATAATTCAAGAGGCAACAAATTCTGCGGAATTAACGATGAAATTCAGATATTAGCCCGTACCGGTTGTTATGCAGATTTTACCTTTCCTAGTCAGTATAAATCACAGCCGAGAAAAATAAATACGTTTTATTATGCCAAAGATGATCCGCTTAGACCGAAATCTTACGATACAGGCCAGAATGTTAAAGTCGATAGTAAGGCAGACGGAGATTTAATGATAATTCAGGGCACTCTCGGCATTAGATTAGTGAAAAGAATACAATCTCTATTCATGGCTATTGAAGACAGCGACATCTCAAATTCTAATCCTCCTACTAGAAACCGTATAGACTTTTGGGTTAAACATAGTATTTTTATAGAAAATAAACCAAATATACGCTTTATTAAATTACATACTCATGGTGCGTGGGAAGGTTGTGCTGAGGCTTTGTTAGGTAAGGCTGCAGAGGATATGTATAGCTATTTAGAAAACAGGTATAACGATGGCAAAAATTTTAGGCTTCACTATGTTACTGCAAGAGAAATGTATAATATAATAAAAACAATAGAAACGGGTAAAAAAGGTAGTCTTTCAGATTTTCGGGATTTTATGATTCCTAAACCAGAGTATATAAACTTATGAGAATTCTTTATTTAACCTACGGTACCCAGTCAGGTGTAATTAAATATTTATGCAGGGCGTTATCTAAACAGGGCGCTCACATTACTGTTTTTAATGTTGCAGATAATTTAAGATATAGAATGATAAAATTTAAATTTCCTTCCTTTGTACCGCATAATTTACTAAATCTAGCGTTGGCTTTTTTGCAATATAAGAATGATTGGAAGCAATATTTTAAAAGAACAGAATACGCTTTTAAATTTATGAGCAAAGAAGCTCAAAAATATATAGAAAAAAATCATAATAAATTTGATATGGTTATGCAATCAGGGGTTTTGTTTTCTGCTTCTTTTCAACAACTAGATATTCCTTATTGTTTATATTTAGACCACACTTATGCGATATCAAAGAGATATTCTTCATTAAGGGATTTGCCAAGCTCCCAATGTACTACGAGAAAATGGGAGTTGCTTGAAAAAAAAGTTTACGAAGTAGCAAATTGTATTTTTACGATGAGCCAATTTGTAAAAGACTCTTTAATCAACGACTACGGTATTTCACAAGATAAAATTAAAGTTATTGGGGCAGGGCCAAATTTTGATTATTTTCCTGAGTTAAGTAATAAGCAATATGACGGCAAAACAATTCTTTTTATCGGTAAAGATTTCTATAGAAAGGGTGGGAAGGTTTTACTGGAGGCATTTCAGATAGTTCGAAAGAAAATTGCTGACGCACGGTTAATAATAATTGGCGATCCTAAGGAAAAAGTACCAATACATCAAGAAGACGTAGAGATAAAAGGTTTTATCAATTCTAAAGATATCGGGCAGTTTTATCAAGAAGCTTCCCTTTTTGTTTTACCTACATTAAGAGAACCATTTGGTTTAGTTTTTTTAGAGGCGATGAGCTATCAACTGCCCTGCATAGGTACCGAGATTGAAGCTATACCTGAAATTATAAAAGATGGCCGCACAGGATTTCTCGTACCGCCTAAAAATTCAAATGTCTTGGCTGAAAAAATAATTATACTTTTGAATAATAAAAACTTAATGATGGAAATGGGAAAAGAGGGATGCTGCAAAATTAGAGAAAACTTTAATTGGGATAAAGTGGCTGAAAGAATGATTTACGAATTCGAGAAGTCAATGGAATCTCCTCTTAAAGAAACTAAATTTAAAAATCAAGCAAGAAGAGCTTGGAGCAGTGCCTTGTGTCTTGCCCCGTTTTTATCATTAGAAGAGAGTTTGATAAGTGAACTGGCAGAATATAAAGATATAAGCAAGGATGATGTCAAGCATCGAATTTCTGAGTCTAAAATTAAGCTTAGGGATGAATGGATAAACATAAATGGTAATGGTGTAGCAAATTTCTACATTAATAATGATTATTATCTTTATGATTTAACCCAGTTTCATGCGAATTACGGTCAATGCGAAAGTATTATTAGTGTGTTAGAATTTTCAAAAAGTCATAAGTTACAAAAAATTCTTGACTTTGGAGCTGGTATTGGTTCTAGTGCGATATTATTTGCTCGAGAAGGATTTAGTATCACTCTTGCCGATATAAGTATAAACCTATTGAATTATGCGAGGTGGCGATTTCAAAAGCGTAATCTGAAGGCAAATTTTATTGATTTGAATCAGGAGTCTTTACCTGATAGTACTTTTGATCTTATCGTAGCCACAGATGTGCTTGAGCATTTAGACCAACCTTATGGGGTTTTAAAGGATATATATCGTGCTCTTAAGCCGGGAGGATATTTTTTCTTTAATGTAGTAGAGACTCCTGGTGAAGATAAGCCTATGCATATTACTGGAGGAATTACTATTTTGAAGGAAATGCGAGGATTAGGTTTTAGAAGATTATTCCCTAATCCTATCCCTATGCATGGATTCGTGAAGATGAGGCATCAAGAAATATCTAATAAATTTTTGAAATACTATGATATTTTTATTTTTTATCCCATTCGGTCTTTAGCAAAAAGGATTCTTAAATATAAAGGAAAGAAATGACAAAAATAATGTTAATAAATCCACCTTGGTATATATTACAAGGGAGTAGTCTATCAGAAATTCCTATCGGACTGTCTTATTTAGCCAGTTTCCTTAAAGAAAAGGGGCGCCAGGTAGAAGTTTTTAATGCAGATTTTGGCTCTCCTAAATATGTAGGTTATAAAAGTCTTTATGAAAGTTACTCTGCTTATCTTGCCTGTCTGAATAATCTAGAAGATAATATCTGGCAAGGAATTATTAAAGAGGTGGAAGAATACAAGCCTGATATTGTAGGTTTAACCTTAAAGACGGGAGCCTATAAATCAGCCTGTAATATTGCCTGTTTAATCAAACGCTATTTTCCAAGGGTTATTATCGTTGCTGGTGGTCCCCACGCCACTATACTTCCTCAAGAGACTGCACAGGAAGGATGTTTTGATTATGTGGTCAAAGGAGAAGGGGAAATTACCTTCTTAGAACTAATAGAGAGAATAGAAAAAGATGAATCATTAGAAGAAGTAAAAGGGCTAACTTATTTTAAGAATGGGAAAATCATAGATAATCCAGCTCGTCATTTTATAGAAGAATTAGACAACTTGCCTTTTCTTGAAAGAGATAGCCATCTGCACAGAAAACAGTATTCTCCAGATACCATCTCCTTAATTATTACTGGTAGAGGATGTCCTTATGCCTGTACCTTTTGTGCCTCAGAAAAGATTTGGAAAAGGAAGGTTAGATTCAGGTCTCCTTTTAATATAGTAGATGAAATAAATATCGTATATAAGAAATACGGTTCACGCCATTTTAAATTCAGAGACGATACATTTACTCTTAATAAGCAGAGGGCTTTGGAGATTTGTGAACTTCTGATTCGTCAGAAATTGCCTATTACCTGGCAGTGTGAAACACGTGCCGACTGTCTAGATGAAGAGCTAGTGAGAAAAATGAAGGAAGCGGGATGTATTGGCGTAAGTATAGGGGTAGAATCGGGTAGCGAAAGAATCCTAAAATACATTGAAAAGGGGGAGACAAAAGAAAAGATTGCAGAAGGAATCAAGCTTCTCCGTAAATTTGGAATAAATGTCAGTACTTTTATGATGATCGGATTTCCAACCGAAACAGAAGAGGAAATGGAGGAGACGATGAAATTTGTGAAAAAATTATCTCCTAACCACATCATCTTGAGTATACTGACTCCTTATCCAGGAACTAAAATTTATGATGATTCTCTCCGTTTAGGTCTGTTAAAAGATGATTCCTTTTGGGAGGGATGGTTCCATCAATCTCCAGAGATGGGCATAGCTGAGAATAAAGAGAGGTTTAGAAAACTCGCTCAAAGATATCTTAGAGAAATAGAAACGTATAATACTTCCATATGGCGAAAGATAATAAAACTTTCGTCGCAGATGCTGCGAAATCGATATATTATAGTAAGGAAGGTAAGGAAGATATGGAAGAAAAGATAAAGGTTCTATTCATATCATCACTTTTCCCCAATACGGAAAATCCTACCTCAGCTATGTTCAACAAGCAGCAGATTATGTATTTATCTGAATTATGCGAGATTAAAGTAGTTGCTCCTATTGTGTGGTTTCCTTTTTTAAAAAAAGAAAAAATATCTTACCATGAATTTTTAGGAGAAATAGAAGTTTTCCATCCTAAGGCCTTTTATATTCCCAAATTAGCTCGTTTTCTTTATGGCCTATTTTATTTTTTATCTATTATAAGATGCATAAAAAAAATTCTTAAAGCTTTTGATTTTGAGATAATCTATACCAATTGGCTGTATCCAGATTCGTTTGCCGCTATGCTTATAGCTAAGCTCTTTCAAAAACCCTTTGTGGCTTGCGCTCTGGGTACCGATGTAAACGTGTATATGAAATATCCTTTAAGAAAAAGGATGATTTTAGCTACAATAAGAAAATCAGCTAAAACTCTTACGGTTAGTAATGCTTTAAAAGAGAAGATAGTGGAACAAGGTATACCATCAGAACACATTGAAGTACTATATGATGGGGTGGACAAGAAGATATTCAGCCCCCAGGATAAAAATAGAGCAAAGGAAAGCTTAGGCTTAGAAAAAACATCTTCCTTGATTCTCTATGTAGGCAACTTGAAATTCTGGAAGGGAATAGATTATTTGATAGATGCCATGAAGATTTTAGTTAACCAGAAAGAGAGAATAACGCTTTGTCTAATAGGGGACGGGTTGGAAAGAAAAAGTATAGAAAATAAAGTTATGAAGCTTAATCTGTGTAATAATATATTTCTTAAGGGAATAAAACCTCATAAGGATATTTCTCTTTGGATGAATGCGGCTGATTTACTCTGTCTTCCAAGCTTAATGGAAGGTGTTCCTAATGTTATATTAGAAGCCTGGGCTTGTGGAATTCCTGTGGTAGCTACTAAAGTAGGCGGAATACCTGAGATATTAAGTGATCCAGATTATGGCATAATGGTGGAACCTCAAGACGCTATATCTTTAGCCCAAGCATTATCGGTAGCGTTAAATAAAAACTGGGACAAGGAAAAGATTAAGCAATACAGTCTTAGGTTTTCATGGGAAGAAAATGCAAAAAAGCTTTTCAGGATATTAGAGTTGGAAATAACGAGAAGTATGGGAAAGTTAGAAAAAAATTATGGGCATATTTAAAAAAGAGATAGAAAAGCTATTATCATTGAGTATCTTTAAGAGATGGGTAATTTATCGAGGAATTGGGAAACTCTGTTCGAATAGAATAGCCCTAACCTTTGATGATGGACCTAACCCTGAATATACGCCAAAGATTTTAGATATATTGAATCAATATAAGATAAAAGGTACCTTTTTTCTTGTTGGTACAGAAGTCGAAAAATACCAAGATCTAGCTAAAAGAATTATTAATGAAGGTCACTGTATAGGAAATCATACTTATTCGCATAGAAGTTTTAAACAGTTAAGTAGGGTAGAAATTAAAAAAGAGATATTAAAGACGCAGCAGGTTTTCAAGGATGTGCTTGAGTATAAGACCAGGTTATTCCGTCCTCCCTTTGGAAGATTGCAATTAAGTAGTCTAGCTGTATGCGTAAAGCTTAATTTGACTACTGTTTTATATTCCTTAGATAGTCTTGATTGGAAAAAAACAAGTAAAGAACCAATACTAGGAAGACTAAATTCAAATATGCTTAAGGCTGGAAACATTATTCTTCTTCACGACGACAACGTTATTACTAGCAATATCCTGCCAGAAATAATTAAGGGTATCGAAAATAGAGGATTAGGATTTTTTACTGTTGAGGAATTATTAAAATGAACATACTTTATCATCATCGAACACAAGGCAAGGGAGGGGAAGGTGTTCATATACGGGAAATAACTAATGCCTTGAAAGACCTCGGTCATACGGTAATTGTGGTTTCTCCCCCGGCTATAGATATTTTTGCAGAAATTACTGCACAATCACAGAATCCGAAAAAAACTGGGCTTGCTAATATGTGGGATTGGATAAGCCGTAATCTACCGCAGCTAGTATTTGAGCTCGTTGAGATTTGCTATAACATTTCTGCATATTATAAACTCAAGCAGGCTTTGAAAAAAAACCGTATAGATTTTATATATGAGCGCTACGCTTTTTTTTGTTTTGCCGGAACATTACTTGCCAAAAAATACGCCATTCCGTTGATACTGGAAGTAAATGAAATCAGCGGTATCAGGGGGCAACGTGGGCAAGTTTTAATCAGTCTAGCAAATAAAATTGAACAAATGGTATTTAGACAAGCGGCTTCAATTGTTACTATTTCCAGTTTTCTTAAAAGTGAGATTTGTAATCGCGGTCTAAAAATGGAAAAAATAAAGTTAATTCCTAATGCAATAAATGCGAAGAAATTTAATCCAGAAATAGACGGATCTCAAATACGTAACTATTTTAAATTAAATGGAAAAATAGTCATGCTTTTTGCTGGCCATTTTTCAAAATGGGATAGATTCAGTTTTCTTATTGAAAATTTTATTGCAATCGAAAAACAGTATCAAAACATTCATCTTTTGTTAATTGGCTATGGCAAAGAATACTTAGCTTTAGAGAATTTAATTAGACGCAAAGGGCTACAGGATCGAATTGCCTTGACTGGGAAGATAGACCGGAAAGATATGCCATGCTATATTGCTGCAAGCGATATTTGCTTAATTCCTTCCTCGAATACCTTTGGCTCTCCATTAGTTCTATTCGAGTATATGGCGATGAAAAAATCTGTAGTAGCGCCAAAACTTGGCCCTATTAAAGATATTATCCAATCAGGAATCAACGGATTGCTTTTTTCTCCAGATGATAGTGTTGATTTTCGACAAACCCTGATACAATTGATAAATAACAAAAATCTTCGTGAAGCCATAGGTCTGTCGGCTTATCAAACAGTGACAACAAAACATCTTTGGGAAAATAACGCTAGGGAAATTTTGAGGATCTACCAGGCATCTAAATGACCCTTTTATTAATACAAATAATTTTTGGGGTATCGTTTTTTTTAATAGCGCATACATATATTTTTTATCCTTTGTTTCTGTTGGTATTGGGTAGGAAGAGAAGAAAAACTATCATTGTTAACGACTGTGATTTACCTACCGCTTCCTTAATAATTAGCGCTTATAACGAAGAAGAAGTCATACGAGAAAAAATCGAGAATTCGCTTGCCATTGATTATCCTCGGGGAAAATTAAAAATTATTATTGTTTCCGATGGCTCCACTGATGAAACCAATCGGATTGCCCGGGAATATGCGAAAGTAGGCATCTTCTTAAATGATTTTCCTGAGCGTTTAGGTAAACCCAAGACTCTAAATAAAACAATATTACAGGAACGAACTACCTTAATTATTCTATCTGATGCTAATACTATATATGAACCAGACGCTATCAAAAAACTGGTGCGTAATTTTGTTGATCCCCGGATTGCCTGCGTATGTGGTGAGCTGAAATTCAAAGGTGATAGAAAGACTGAAGTCGCGGGTTTAGAGAACTTTTACTGGCGTTTTGAACAGTTTCTAAAAAAGCGAGAGGGCGAGCGAGGGGCACTGTTGGGAGCAAACGGCGGTATTTACGCTTTTCATAGGGAGCTTTTTGAGCCGCTGCCTCCGAATAGTATCGTAGATGATTTTATTATCCCACTTAAAATGCTAGAAAAAGGTTATAAAATTGTTTATGAGCCTGAAGCGGTTGGATATGAAAAAACTACTAACGCTATAAGCCAAGAGATGGAACGTAGAATACGTATCGGTGCAGGAGATTTCCAAGTTTTGTTTCTGACGCAAAAAATGCTTAATCCTAATATCGGTTTTGCCTCCTTTGCGTTTATATCGCATAAGCTTTTACGTTGGTTGACTCCATTTTTTCTTATTTTATTATTTATTAGTAATGCCATACTTGCTGTTGGGCCAGTATGGAATCTAGTATTTTTTCTACAATGTCTATTTTATCTATTAGCGCTGTTTGGTTTTTTGTTTTATACCTTTGGTTTACGCTTACGGCTGTTTGGGATCCCATATTATTTCTCTGCTATGAATCTTGCGTTATTACTAGGTTTTATACGATTTTGTAGCGGCGCACAGAGTGTAACGTGGGAAAAAACACAAAGATAATCCTCTCATGTATATTAATTTGGTTGATAAGCTATATTATCCAAATAATGCGGAGTAAACGTATTGCAAGTAGTAAGCTAATATATATTTTTAGGATAACCGCAGAAGTTGATTAGAGCATAGAAGTTATTATGATAAAAAAGATAATGTTGTTGATAGTGTGTTTAGGGATCGTGGAATTCATGGTGGGCTGTGGGAAAAATATAGAAAAAACCCAAGTAGAGGTACCGGGGATGTTATGTGGCTTTGAGGATATTAAAGTTTGGGATGTTTCACCAGAAAGCGGTTTTTCTTTAAACTTATCTAAAGATTATGTTACTGAAGGAAAGCATTCTCTAAAAGTAGTTTATCCGATTGACCGATGGCCAAGCATAAACACAAAGAGATTGAAATATAATTGGGGAGGCTTTGATTATTTTTGTTTGGACGTATTTAATCCCCAAGAAGAAACATTAGCTTTTACGGTTAGATTAGATGATTCAACAAAAAATCGGGTCAATATAGATTGCCTTTTAAAGAGGGGTTGGAATAAGATTAAGATTCCTATTTCACAGATTTCTCAAAGAATAGATGTAAGCAGAATATTATATGTTGTTTTATTTTTAAACGAACCAGTTAGACGTTATAAACTTTATTTTGATAATATGAGGTTAGAAAAAGAATTACCTATTGAAATTAAAAATATTTCTAAAATACCTAATTCAAAGTCTACCACTTCTTCTTTAAAGATGGCTCTATGGGCTGTAGATGATAGTGTAAAAATAAAACCTGATGATTCTATTCAGGAGCAAAATTACGTTTGGAATGCTATTACCAAGACAGTTAGTATTTATGGCGCTAAAAATGAATATGTGTCTTTTCAGCTTATTATTAGCGCGGGAGGTAAAGATATCTCTGTAGTGAATATCGATAAAGCTAATTTAACAGGGCAATCTATTATAGATAAGGCAAATATTCAGCTTTTCAGAGAACATTATCTAAAAGTTACCGAACCATCTACATCAATGTATGGAAATGTAACATTAGGTACAGGCGAGTATCCTGATCCTTTGATTCCTATAGAGGCGCCGAAAGACGGAGCGCCTTTTTCTATTTCAAAAGAAAGAAATCAGCCAATATGGGTGGATATTTATATTCCTAGTGAGACAAAGGGAGGTTTATATCAAGGGCAATTGATAGTAAAAACCAAAGAATTACCGGCACAACAGATAAACATCCAATTGGAAGTATGGGATTTTACTCTACCTAACGAAACGCATTTAAAATCGTTTTTTTACTATGGACCTGAACAAATTAAATGGGCGCATAAATTAAATACAGAAAATCCTTATGATTACCAAAGTTTAGAGTTGAAATATCAAAGAGTGGCACACCAGCATAGAATGAATATGTGTACTGATGTTGGTTCTTATGGAGATTGGAGAGGGGTTCTTGACAGAATAGGCACATATTTAAACGGAGCGGCTTTTGTCGAAGGAGCAGGTAAAGGGGTGGGCGTTTCTCTTTGGGTTATTGGAGAAGAGTTTAATCTTGAAGATAAAACTAAATTTCAGGAAGCATGCAAGTGGTATATGGAGAACTTCTCTAAAGAAGGATGGGCAGGGAAGCCTTTTCTTTATGTGATTGATGAGCCGGGTGATAAAGAAGCATATGATAATGTAAGAAAAATAGGCGCATGGATTCACGAAACAAGTTCGCCAGGGAATAAGCTTCCTTTCATGGTAACTGAACAAGTTAAACCTGAAAATCCTGAATTTGGTTCGTTAGTAGGTTATGTAGATATATGGTGTTCTGGTAGCGGTTTTCCCGAAGATATGGACGCAAGAAGGCAGGCTGGCGACAGAATCTGGACATATAACGGTGGGCCTGATGGCGCAAGTGTAATCATAGATACCTATGGATTAGCTTGTAGAAGCTGGGCGTGGACTGCATGGAGATATAATATTGAATGTTGGTTTTTGTGGGATTGTGCATATTGGGTAGACAAACATAATTTACGCAAACAAGAGATGAAGCAGACTGACCTATGGAATAATTCCTTAACATTTGACCAAAGACGAAACCTTAAAGTAAAATGGGCTGATTGGGGGAACGGTGACGGAACATTTTTATATCCGGGATATGAAAAAGGAGTGGATGGGCCAATAAGTTCTTTCCGTATGAAGGCGTTTCGGCGCGGAATGCAGGATTATGAATATTTATATCTTTTGAAGGGATTAGGAAAACAACAAATTGCAGATGAAGCAGCAAAGATTTTAGATATTAGATATAATAAAGATTCTCAGAAATGGTATGAAATGAGAATGAAATTAGCTAACGAGATAATAAGAGCATTGAAACAACCTAAAGAATAAAAATGAAAATAATATTTTGGAGTTCATTAATTTTGGTATTTTACACATATTTTATCTATCCGATTTTAATTTATGTTCTCTCGCAATTCTATAAAAAACCGGTTCGGGCAAAATATCTTTATCCGAAAGTCTCGATAATTGTCTCTGCGTATAATGAAGAGAAAAATATTGAAAATAAAATTAAAGCTTTGCTTGAACTTGAATACCCTGAAAATAACATTGAGTTTCTGATTGGTTCAGATGGCTCGATTGACGGAACTGATGAAGTAATCAAACGTTACCCTCAAATCAAGTTTTTCAAACAAGAAACCAGGCAGGGCAAACCAAGCATGTTGAACTTTCTGGTTTCAAAAGCAAAAGGCGAAATAATTGTATTTACAGACGTCCGGCAGCGCTTGGACACAAAAGCAGTTCAAGAAATCGTTAAATATTTTGAAAATCACAAAGTTGGTTCGGTAAGCGGTGAGCTACATTATGAATGGGAAGAGGGGAATAAAACAGCCGCAGGCTTAGGCCTTTATTGGAAGTATGAAAAATTTATCCGCAAGAGCGAATCCCGCATGGGTTCGATGTTAGGGGCAACGAGCGCGTTATATGCGATAAGGCGCGAACTTTTTCCCGTATTGCCTGTAGATTTAATTCTGGATGATGTCTATATCCCGCTAAAAATCGTAGAGAAAGGTTACCGCGCTATTTTCGATAAAAGGGCCAGGGTATTTGATAAAGTTTTCAGTGACCCCAGGGTGGAATTTTTAAGGAAGACCCGGACCCTGGCAGGCAACTACCAGCTATTTTTTTATCTTCGGGAGCTATTTAATCCATTCCGCGGCAAGATCTCCTGGCAGTTCTTTTCGCATAAATTTTTAAGGCTA
>Ga0265297_10005117_pt1 | contig 20476 bp, 24 predicted proteins | sample Munlanlwell13791_FD_192502 | JGI IMG/M metagenome (GOLD analysis project Ga0265297, IMG submission 192502) | Leachate microbial communities from a municipal landfill in Southern Ontario, Canada - Leachate well 137-91 | ecosystem: Engineered > Solid waste > Landfill > Unclassified | place...
ATCGTAACAGCGGAATTGATATTCACACCAGCTGCTATTGTAGATGAGACTTTGGATGTGGCCAAAACTGCATCGGCGGCTTGTTTGGAGGCGGCGGACATGGTGGCTTGCTGCACCTGAACTTCTTGCGCCAGCAGATTAGCGGTCGAGCTTTGCAATGTCGTGATCGCCGCTGTGGTGGTTTTCGCCTCGGCGGTAGTCAGTAATCCGTCCGCCGTGGTCTGCCGCAAAACAGCAATGCTATTACGGGCTGCTACCGCTTCCGCGCTGTTATTGCCGATCAGCCCCTGTTCAACCGATTTCAAATAATCATTGATTATACCGGCGGATTCGATATGCACCCCGGTTTTGATCTTTTCCAGCCAGCTATTCCCAATGGCGACCTGCCCCGTCTGCGTTGTGGTGAGGACATTTGCCGCAGTTATGATGCCGTTTTGGTCATGTAGCAATAAGACCTGTTCACCATTGCCGTTCACGATTGCCGTGGTCTGCTGCTGAAGCAGTCCGCCGATGGACTCTAAAAGTCCGGCCTGCCTTTCGAGAGCTTCTAGGTTCGGGTTTTCCTGCGCGAGCTCATCCCTGATCTGCTCAAGCACGTTCACCTGTGTCTCAAGCAGGGTGGCGTGATATTCGTTCCAATCAATCATCCCTTCGCTGATCGTTTTCGCCTGTTCGAGAGCCAGAAGCATCTTGCCCTGATCTCTTGCGTAATCCAACGCCGTGCGGCTTGAAGCGAGGCTACCGGCCAGAAGTTTATCAGCCGCACCGGGCAGGGCCGAAAGAGCCTCCCGGTCGCCCGTCATTGCGATTGCAAAGAGCTTTTCAAACCGTTCTGTCAGTTCTATCAGCCCACCGCCCCGGATGGATTCCTGGGTGTCTGTCAGCGATTTGATGATGTTTCGGTATTCATTCGCCGCGCTTCGTGCTGCTGAGGCTGCGGCGCCGGCAAGGGATATTTGCTCACCGATTGCCGTATTAGTCGCATTCAAGACTTCTTTAATCGCCTGCGCTGCTAATTCGGCGGCGGAAACCAGGTCATCAGCCATGTCTTCCAGCGTGGAGTAATAAGTGTCCGCTGATTCGGCCAACTTAAGTAGGGTGATATAGGCGGTCTGGCCGGATGTTGTGGTCAGGTCAAGGCTTTCCACGATTGAGCGGTAAGCTTCCCGCGATGCAGGAAGGGCAATGTTTAACGATCCTAGAATGGTCGTCATTTGCTCTTGTAAGCGGATGTGCTTCTCTTCCTCAGAAAAGAATTTATCGTAATAGGTCGAGGCAATGTCCGTCAAGGTTTCAAGATCTCCGGCCAGCTTTATCAAAGCCTCGGAAAATGCGATTGTGTTTGCAGTGGTTGAAACATACGCCTGATTCGTTTGTTGCAGCACTTCCAGCACGATTTCTTTGTCAACCATCAGGCGCACTGCCGTATCCATCAAGGATTCGCCTACTTCCTGATAGCCCTTTAACAAGGAACCAAATAAGGTTTGCACCGCCGCGTCCGCCTGGGCTGAAAAGTAATTGGTCAGGGTTTCGCTGATCTGATCGGCGCTCAGGCCGTTGAGGGCCAGTGTGCCGCCGGGGAAAACATAGGCCAGCGTCTTTGTGACATCTTGCCCCAGGCCAATGGTTAATTCCACCAGAGTATCCGATAAATTCTTATAGACCTTAGAGAACAGCTCCACCACGCCTGCATCGAGGCCAGCGGTTTGCCGCCAAGAGCGATACTCATCAGATCTGAACCATCCGCCGTCTTTTTTGCTATACATATCCTGCCAAGTATAGCCGGAAGTTCCGCCACCCTGTTGGAAGCCACCAACCGAACCACCACCGATGCCGATTCCAGATGCGCCAGACCAATATTCTGTGCCGCCGCCGAAAATACCGCTCACCAGAGATCCAAGCAGTCCAGGCACAAATTTTTCAACAATCAGGCTGCCGAAGTCTAGGCCAGCCATTCTTACCTGATTTATTGTGGAGGCAATTGGGCTGTTGAAATTAGACCCGCCCATAAATAAAGACATTATTCCAGAATCGGACAGCTTATTTACCAGCGACTCTGCCGAGCCAGGCCCGCCGGAAGGCAGAGTAAACCCAGCTCCCACGCTCCCCGTTCTGATAATGGAGGTCACCAGCCCTGTGATATTGTCGTTAAGGTCTTTTAACTCGTTGTGGATTTTGGTCAGCTTTTCATATTCCATGTCGTAGGTGTCTTCTAAATATTCCCACGACTTTTTGAGCGATTCGCTTTCTTCGCCCGCTTCACCGCCCAAAACGGAATTGGAAAATGCATATTGAGGTGCGGAGGTAGGCGCCGATCCGCCGCCGGAACCACCGATCGACGTTCCGATAGAGGCCAGTAATGCACCCATAGTGGCCGCCATTGCCGCGATACGGGCAAAAGCGGTATAGGGATCACCCAAGCCCTGTGTAGCGATAGCCGCAACTGCCTGAACGACGGCAACGCCTTTTTGAGCGATTTCCATCGCCTTTGCTGCTTCCTTCCACCTATTTGCCGCCGATGAACCTTCATCATAAGTAGCTGCTATCGCTGTAAATGCGGATTGAAGCTGTCCAAAGCCAGTTGCTAGGTAATCGGTTTTTGTTTTGAAAAGATCATATTCAATTCTCTTCCGTTCTTTTGCTGCCTTTTCTTCGGCGGCAAGCACATCGCCGGTTGCTTTGATGTTTTCCTTTTTGAGCCGATCAACCCAATCCAGCTGAACCTGCCTGTATTCGTCCTCAAAGCCTTCCAGGTCTTTGTAAAGCTCTAGCTTATCGCGGAGTAACTGCCCGTCCGCGTCATATTGCTTTTTGATTGCCTCTATGGTTTCCCGTTCGCCCTTAGTAATGGAATCCTGTTTGGCCTTTTCCTGCCGGTCGAAATTCTCATTTGCCTTTATCTGTTCTTGGAGATAGTCATCATACCACGCCTTGATTGCCACTGTCTGACGCTGTAGTTCTACCTCGTCAATCAGCTTCAGGTCTGCATTAGGATTGGCCCGCATCTTTGCAATGTCGCGCTCAATTTCGGCCAGCGCCTTGTCGAGCTTATCCATGCCCGCCGTGGCCGTTTCAAAGTTCAGTTCGGCCTGCAGCTTGATCCATTCTTCACGGAGCTTTGAGGCGGCTCGTATCGCCTTTTTATCGGCCTCAACTTTCTTTTCCGTGGCCGTGGCCGCCCGTTGCGCGGCCAGAACTTTTACCTCAGCCGCATCCTGTGCCGCCTTTGCCGCCGCTTTACCTTCTACGGTTATAGACTTTTCATATTCGGCAATTTTCTGGCGTAACTTATCGCGGGCCTCAACTTCTTTTTCCAGGTCAATCAGGCCCTGGGCGGCTGCGCCAAACCGTTGCTGGCTTCCCGCGTTGCCCATTGCTGATGGAATTGCAGACAGCCCCAGATTAACCGAATACAGAATGCCCCTTAATTTCCCGAACTTCACCAGTGCATCTGCTATTTCTAATTCGACCTTCATGATTACCAGCCGGAAGTTTTCACCCCAGGCGGTAATTTTGTCTTTACTATTTCCGCTCAGTTCTCCGTTCAAACCAACTATCGCCCCTGTTATCGTTTCGATAATTTCAGCCAGCGCGGGCGTGAAGGCAAGACCGAATGCTACTTTGAGGTTATCGACATGGCGCTGCAAGGAAAGAACCTGCTTGCCTGCCGTCCCCATTGCCGCTTCGTAGGTTCCGGCAATCATCTTGCCCGCATCCATGACAACATTCATGCGGATCTGCGATTTTTCGGCCTCTGATAATTGCGTCGTCACGCGCCCTGTGGCTTTCGCAATCTTCTGATAGCTGTTTTCAAAGTTGACGTTGATTCCGATGGTCCGGAGGATCTCGACCTGGCCGGACTGGATGCCGTAAACCATGCGCTGGAAAGCCTCGGAGCTGTTGATGTTACCGATAACCGCTGCATCTTGAGCAACGCGAGCCAGTTTTGAAGATTGAGCAAGGTCAAGATTTGCCTGCACCATGCGGGTGAGCGTTTGCCGCGCCTCAATCATTGAGATACCGGTTCTCTCTAGCCCACGGGCGAACGTCTCCATCTGTGCGCCTGAATATCCAGCATTGTTGCCCACAACGCGCATGACAACGCCAAGGGTCTCATAACGCGCCGCCAGCATGGTGGCTTCTTTGATATATTCGGCAAGTTTTAGCGCGGCGTAGGACGCAGCAACTGCTTTTACAACGCTTGCCATTTGCATAAAGCTGGCATTGGCCGACTGTGTGGCCGTCGTTGCGCCACCGGCGGCGGTTTCAATTTTCTTAATACCGGCAGCGACTTCATCCAGGCTCTTGGGAGCATTGGTTGAATCAGCGTTGATCTTGATCGATATGGTTTGATCGGTCATGATTTTTTCCTTGTCTCTGTCAAGTAGACCCGGTCAATTTTCTTTATCACTTCCACTTCCCACGCCGTCGGATCGGTCTTCGTTAGTTCCGCCCACGCCCGGATTTCGCTGTAGCTTAGAGGCAGCGCCCCGAATTCCGCATATCCCCTGCCGCCTGAAAGTTCACAAAACCAGCCCCACAAGTAATGCAGGCAATCCGGCATATCGACGGGCTCCAGCTGCCTCGGCATATTGCCAGTTTGCTGGAATACCTTTGCCAAGTGATCCCTGAGTGTCGCCCCATCTTTTTGCCGCGCCTCTAATCTGAACTCATGGTCTGCAAACCCGAGTAGGCCGTAACCAGGGAGGATGTTCTTTTGCGCATCCTCCCTTTCCGGTTCACCAATCAGGCTTTGATAAAATTTGCGCGGTCACCGACTGCCGTGTCCACCTGCTCCTTGATCCACGGGAAACGTTCGTACAGTATCGCCGCGTTATCCTTAGTGCAGGCCAGTTCCTTGCCGTCCACGGTAACGGTCTGCTTTTCGCCATGCCGCCATGACCTGGTGACAGCGGCAAGAAGCTGAATGCCGTCCGCTTCGATGGATTCAATCGGCACATTCGTATTGCGGAAACCGCCTTTGCTCATTTTCTCCATGCGCTTTTTCTGCTGCGCCCTGGACACCTTCTGGAACTCGTCGGAATCCTTGCCGAGCACCATGATAAATAAACCCAAATCCTCATTGGTTGCCGGGTTATAAATAGAAACCTCAAAACCTGCGTTGCTTCCCTTCACTGTGTCGAGGACTGCAAGATCTGTGATTCCTGCCTTTTTCAAAACGCCATTGATTACCGTCTGAACTTTTTCTACTTCGTGTTCCATAATGCTTGCCTCCTCCTGTTTTTTTAATTGTGGGCGGAGGCGTTAAGCCCCCGCCGGTCAAAGGGTTAAGATATCGCCGAATCCTGAATAGACATTGTTGTCGCTTCGGTATTGACGGTTGACCCGCCCGCGCTGTTGAAAATAGCCTGGAAGGGGATGCTCTGAATGATCTCCGCATCGCCGTCCTTGCTGGCGCCGGTTAATTTTGCGCGGGGAATCTGAATGGCGATAAAATCAGCGTTGGCGGCGTTCGACACGGGGAAGACGGCATAAATGGCTACTTCCGTTCCGGCCTTGAACAAATCGCGGACAGTTGCGTCCTCAAAATATACAGAGATATTGCCGGTCACCTCGAATCGCTTGTCGCTAATCCCCGGTTTGACGTTGGTGCCCAGCACGGGGGCCATTACCGCATTGTTGCCCTTGGCTTCAAAATCAATGCCCGTGGCAAGAACCTGCCGCGATCCGTTAAAGAACACAATGGCCTTGCCGGACAGGACGACCTCAGTTGTGGTGATTGCGAGCGGTGCGGAGAAATAGGGAGAGGCGCCAGCCAGAAGGTCGTTGACCTGAAGACCGAGAATATTGAAATCAATGGTCGGAATGCCGGTGGCCGGGGCCTTGATTGCCATTGAGGAGACCTTGCAATCGTAATACACCTCGGATAAATCCACATCGGAAAAATAATGCTCGATCGTCATCCAGTCCTCGGTGTGTCCGGTCGTGGGCGTCCAGCACTTCTTGCCGACCACTGAACAGGCCACGGTTCCACCCTTGGCCTCGTTCACAATTGGCACGCCGTCAAGCGCAAGCACCGTCATAACGGTTGCGGACAGAGCGGTGATCAGCATATTATGCGCGTTATTGGCAGCACCGGGGTCCCAGCCGGTCCAGCGAACCACGTCGCCAACTTTGAAGCCGTCTGTAATAAACGATCCCCCGACATCGTCGCGTGTGAACGTTCCCGCTGCGCCGGAGGTTGTAGCCGCCGCCACGTTGGCCGTTGCCGCCACGTTCATGGAGACGCCCGCCGTCCATGCCTTGCGGAGAACCGCCGCCATGAAATCTTTGTAGGTTTTGGGCGAAAGCTCGCCATTACACGATCCCGGCATTTCCTGCGGGCCAAGATTCACGTCTCCGACCTGCTGGTCCGGCCTCATCTCGTTGGATGAGTAGGTTTCGTTTGTCTGGCCCTGGGGAAACTTCATAAAGCGAAGGGTCTGTGCCGTTGCCAGATCAGCCGCACATACCGTGCCTTTTGCCGACTGAACGCCGATGATTACTTTTTTATTCACGGTGTTTGCAATAGTCATGATTGTTCTCCTTTTACATTGTTGTGTTTTTAAGGCGCCGGCGCGGGTTCTGCCGCGACAAGCGCCGCATCCATCCGATAACTGAGTCCGTAAACTAAAAAGCCGCCCCCGGCGGACAACAGATCCTCTTTGACGGGCCAGAAGTAACCATACGGATTGACCCAGTGGCCGATCAGATAATTCCTGACGGCTTCGATGATCGTATAGGCCGATGACGCGCCGTCCTCACGGCTCTTAAGGTTGCGCTGGATCACCACAATCAGAAAATCCATCTGGTGTCTGGCCCGGTTTTCGCCCATGTTCCGTTTCTCGTCGAAATCCGCGCCCTGGTATATGACAGCCAGGGCGGGCAGTTGCTGGGGTGATTTCAATAAATCATCGATATCACCCTGCCAAACGCCGACACTTTTAATGCCGGATATTTTTTCGAGCTGTGTAATGATATCGTCCTGAATCGTCTCGATCATGTGTGTCCTCCAGGGTTAGAACCCCGACATTTTGTCCCGCGTGAATAACCGGGTATTGCCGCTGATGCTCACGCTGTTATCCGTATTAGTAGGCGTCAGTGTCGCAACGCCCAACTGAATTTTGCCGTCCGCAACCTTCTCCAGAAACCGGATGGCGGCCTGATTGCGCTCCTTCCGGATATCCGGAACAACGTCCTCACGGCGGGAATAAAGGTTGTAGATCGAGATATCGACGCTCACCTGGCGGATCTTCGCGGGGACCGGTGACAGCGGTATCGTGTATCGGTCCTGGCAGTAAGAATCGATGGTGGCGTCGGCATCGGCTATCGCGCGAGTGACAATACCGGCATCGATCACACCGGTGCCGGCATCATCCGTCAACTGAAGCAGGACAGTGCTGTCGATCTGATTTACGATGTCTGTCTGCAAACAGTAGCTCATTATTTTTTACCTTTACCCTGCGGCGCCGGTGCTTTGGGTCCTGCAATAACCTCCACAATCAGCATCGGTTCGGCTGTGAGAGCAGCGAGCTGCTCCTTTGTGAATTTATTATCCGGGTATTCCTTCGGCTCTTTGGTGTGCGCCATTCCTGCGCGCCGGAAGCCGTCTAGCTTTGCGGTTATTCTGATCATGGTTCCCTCCTATTATTTGCCCCCTCACCCTAACCCTCTCCCGCGCGGGGAGAGGGAAAAGGTATAGTGGATGTGATTAACCTAACCCGGTGCTGCCGTAGGACATCTGCCAGAAGCCGTATCCGCCTGCCGCACGTGCTTCCGCACCAAAGCGGAATTTTTTGCGCATAAAGACGTTGTCGTTTTGCTCATCAGTCTGCTCGACAAAATTCGGGGCTTTGCGTTCCTGGTAGATGAACGGTTTCACGGGCATAACGGTGCAGTGCAGGAACCAGGCTGTGGTGGAAGTCAAACGCGGATTGACCAGCAGTGTCGCTGTGCCCTTGTACGGATTGGGCTTATCGTCTTCCAGTTTGTCGAAACTGCACAGCATCCGGCCGACCTCTTCCAGGGCGGGAGGCACTTCCAGTACGTTGGGAACCAGCCCCAGGGGCCGCCCTTCATCGTCCTTAAAGCTCATGATCGCCGTGCGGGCAACGCCCAGGGAGGCTTTGGCCAGTGCTACAGTGGCGGCGGAAAGAGCAGCGGTGCCTTTATTGGACGTCGATGTTTTGGCTTCGCCGACCGGATGATCCGTGTCGTAGAAATACTGGCCGTCGTAGCACTTGTTGGCAAAGGCGTTGTTTTTCAAATCGGACACGATCTCATCCGGGAGCTGCTTGGCGCTGTATCCCGCCATCTGCGCCTGCGGCGCGTAAATACCGAGGTTGTCGTCTTCGATATTGTTGCGGTCAACTTCGACCGTGGCTTCCCAGTCATCGTTGATAACGGTGTACTTAAAAGCCTCAAACACCTTGACGGCTTTATCGCCGATCCACTTTTTCATTTTCGGGAAAAGTGAAAGCCAGGTGTAATCGTTTTGCCCGGAGCCGCTCGGCACCAGCATGGCCGTTTCTTTCCACTGGCTGGGAGCCGCGTCGAACGCGTTGTTGAACGTGGTCTTTAAGCTGGTAAAGACCGCCGCAATCGTTGATTTATTCACTAACATATTGATGATCCTCCTTTTCGTTTTTGGTTTAGATTGCCACGCCGCCGGAGCGGCGTCTCGCAATGACAATTGTTATTTTACGCCGTCAGCAGCTTCTTCTTGTACTCGATCCAGGCGGCCAGCATGATCACGTCGTCGGTGCCCAGCGTGCCCGCTTTGGGTTTGATGGTTAATTCGACTGCCGCCGGATAGGCCGCGAGATTGGCCAGGGCGAGCGTCAGCGTCAGTTCCTGGACGTGCTTGGCGGTATCATCGCCGACCATCGCGGAGCTGTCGCCGCCAAAATCGCCGTCGGCATCGTAGGCTGCGTCCTTCACGTTGTTGTAGGCGACCACGGTGAACTTGGTCGCATCGCCTGCCGTCGCGCCCGTCTTGGCCGCGAGGATATGGAGCACGGCATTGGCCGTGACGTCCATGTCGGGCGGGACAATAACTTTCGAGCCGACAGCAGCAGGCGTGGCGTGATTATTCCAGCGGATACCGAGGCCCTTCGCGGTGACACAATAACCGGGCACCACGCTGTCGCCGTCGGAAAATGCGGCCAGAGCGGCCCCGGCGTCGGTGATCACCGGCATGGGAATGGGGATGATGCCCTTCGCTGATTTCTCATGCTGATAGATTTCGGCGAGCGCCTCTTCCACGTCGTCGGCATCGGTAAATAAGCCTGCGTCGGCCAGGGATATAGCGCTTGCGGCATGGGCGGCGCTGGCGTCCTGAATATGTGTAGCCACATCCGCCTGGCGGATGGCCGGTTCGATATCTACCCAGGCGTGGGTGGAATCGATATACCCCGCAATGATGCCGCAGAATATGTCGTTTGTGGTTTGCGCGGCGATATCGACGGACTCGTCGTCCACCAGAAATACGTTGTCACCCACGTTGGCCTGGCTGATTGCCGTGCCCAGGGTCATTTTGATCAGGCCCCTGCGGCGGAGAACGACAGTCTTGTCGCCGGCATCGCCCAATGAGTTGTCTACCTGCTCCACTGCAATGCCCTGAAAGATCAGGCCCGCCGTGTCCGATCCGGGCAGGGCATAACCTGCGGCATTAACGCATACCAACGAACCGGCGTAAATGATGTCCGCCGCGACGACGGGAAAGGAAAGCTCCACGCCTTCCGTATATTGCAATGCTTTGTCCGCTGATAAAGCACCGCGCTGGGAGAGCAGTTTATTCAAAGTCCATTTGAAACGCGTGCCCGGAAGGAAATTCGGGTCCAGTAAAAACATGAGCAGCAGCAGTAAACCAGCCGCCATTATCAATCCGATTAAAGTGTTCATTGTATCCTCCTGTTTTTCCTATCAGCCATGAGCTGAGAGCTGATGGCTATTTTATTTGTTATATTTTTTGAACGTTGCTTCGTCGATACCCATCTGCTTGTTGACCGCAAGCTGAATATCATCGGCAACCACGGTTTGGTCCTTGGCCACAACGATCTCCGTCACGGGGATCACGCTGCCCACGGGGCGGGAAAGCACAATCTGCTTGAACTGCTCCGGAGATTTGAGCGCCAGATCGCGCCCCCATTTGTCCAGCTCTTCCGGGCTGGTTTTGCCTTCCTTGAGCGCCAGCGTGACGAGATCGGCCTGTTCCATCGAGGAGATCTTTGTTCGTAATGCGGCCACTTCCAGACTGAGCGTTTTCGCCACATCCGCCGGCGCTTTCAGCGATGCGACCAACTGAACGACCTCTTCTTTTCCGGCTTCCGCTTTGGCGCCGAGGGCTTCCAAAACTTCCTTGCAGGCGATGACCTGCGGTGCCGTTTCGAGAGCCTTCACTTTGCTCACCAGGAGCGTAATGCCCTCCAAAACTTTTTCTTCCCCGGCATCTGCGGCCAGGCCCAACAGCGTTTTTAACTTTTGAATCATAATATCCTCCTTTTTTTGGTTTTCGAGACCTTCGGTAAATTTGGCCACAATTGGCCGCAAATTATTAATTGCCGGATTGTTGGTCAGCGCCACATTCACCAGTTGCGCAACCTTCCTGTCCGACGCACGCACGTACATCACGGGAGAAAAATACCGGTACTCCCTGCCCTTGAGATACTCGGCGGCTTTGGCCGTCCATTCCACCACGGCCCACAGCCCGTCCGCGCCCCTCCAGACAAAGTCCTTGATCCAGCCCGCCGCCGGTGATTGCACGTCGGCCAGCGACTGATGCTCGTAGTCAATGACCATGTCGTTTCCCCGCGCCTTATACGCGGCAATAATTTTTCCGGCCGCCTCTTCGTCCAGATAGGCGGGCTCGTCGCCGTGTACGTCTATCCTGCCTTCCGGCAGCACCTGAAATTCAGCGGGCGCGCCGCTCATTTCTTTTAGAATTGCCAGTAAAAATGTTTTCATGTTACCTCCCTGCGATATAGTCATTGATGATGCCGAGAATCTCGGTGCTGTTGGCCGTGCTTAAGCCCAGATACGGACGGGCGGGCATGTTTATTGTCCTGTCTTTGAACGTCAACCCTCTGCCGGCTACTGATCCTTTTTTGAAAGCGCCTTTTTTGGCCCCCCGGACATAGCGATTACGAATAAAGAGTTCGCTTCGTGCACCCTGTGTGATCACGCCGCCCAGCTGATGGATTGCGCCGTAAACTTTATTGGTACCGATGGAGACTGCGTTATTGCCGATCAACTGATAGCGTATGCTATCCCGTAACTGGCCTGATACCGTCAGCGTCCGGATGCGTTTCGGATTCGGTGTTTTCGGTTTTGCCCATGCCTTGCCTGAAGGCGCTGGGCCGCCCGCCTCGAAACGGCGCTTGGTCTGCTCGGCAATCCTGTCGCCGATCGCCTTCATCATGGGGCGCAGATTGGACACGCGCTGCGACATCTCCTGTAGCGCTTTCCGGACTTCGTCTGCTCCGTCCATTTTTATAATTATTTCAGGCATTGATGTCCTTCATTTCATCTTGCAATTTAACCGCGATATCCGCCGGCAATCTGGCAATGGTGTTATTTAAGATTTGTTGCGTCTGCTCGAGTGCCGCCTTGCCGACGTTGTAGCCCCAGCCCTTGTCAATCCCCACCGGTTCGCCGGTTTTCGGATCGATTGGCGAGGGAGGGGCCTCACCTTTGCCGGTCTTTTTGGCCGCCGCATATTCCTTACGCGTCGATCCATACACCCGGCATTTGCAGCCCCAGCCGTTGGGCACATAGTGTGTATCCCACCAGGGATCATCCGCCGGAAGCGTTGTCCCGTCCCACGCTAAATGGTGCAGCCTCGGGACCCGGCTGTCCCCGTGCTTGTAGGTCAAATAGGGCATCACCTCTAATTGTTCGGGGTCCGTCAGTTGCGCCCAGCGTCCGGCAGCATAGGAAGTCCGGATGTTGGTGGCGTAGATCAGTTCGCTGCGCCAGTTACGGGTGCCGTTGTAGCTCCAGCCATGCCGTGTGATGATGCGGTCGAAGTCCTTGCGGAATTCTTCCAGCGTGGTCCCTTTCGTGATCGCCTTATCGACGGCGGTGCGAAAATCGTCCAGGAGATCGGCCTTATAGGCGCCGGCCACCATGAAACCCCTGGCATGCTGCTCTTTCCAGAGATCATCCCATCGCATCGTGGGGATGTTCAGCTTTTTCCGGAAGAACGATGCCTGTTCGACAAAGGGCAGCTTGAATATGGCTAAAAGTTCGTGGTTCATTTAACCCCCGCTTCATCTTGGACTTCCGCCATGCCTGCCAATTCCGCGACAACCATCGCCCGCGCAATCAGTGCGCCCAGGTCGGCTGTATTCATTGTGCCCCATAGATCGATGATCCGATCCCGCAGATCCGCCAGATCCTGAACGTCCATATCTTCGACCAGGTAGCGTATTTGCGCGACAAAGTCCGTGTCGGTGATCGGCATTGCATCTTGCGCCAGGCGATCCGCAATCAGGTCCGCCACATCAGCCTCCTCCGGCGCCTGGTCTTTGGCGACGATTCTTTTCAAAACAGATTTGATATCCGTGTCTGCGGGTGGGACTTTCTGTGGCCGCAAAACGGTTTCGCCTTTTTTCGGCATGGGAATCTTGAACCGTTCAGATACATGCTCGGCGGATATCGGCTGACCGATTTCGGCAGCGCCCTTGTAAACGGTCATCAGGTTGGCCAGGTCTTCCGGCTTTTCATAGAGGAGGTTGAACCAGGGCAGCGATTTATCCCAGCCAAAGTTATAGCCGACCAGAGGCCGGATCATCTGGAAGCGGATGGTTTTAGCAAGCGATTCCGCGTCGGCCTTGGTGAGATCGTGGCGGACTCTGTCCTGGGCGTCTTCGTTGCCCAGTTTGCCGGGCGTGCCTTCCGTGGTTGCCGTCTGGCCCAAAATGGCCTTGGACATCTGCTTGTCGCAGAAATTAGCCAGTGATTCGTAAATGTTGGCATTGCCCGAGTTCTTGAGGCTTTCGACAAATTCGATCTCCGTTGACTTGGAGATGATCCCGGCGGCATCGGAACCCAGCGACTGAATGGCGGCAACCAGCGCATCCTTGTCGCTTTGGCTGGCGCCGGAGTCATATTTGCCAAGCCGCAGGGGCATGCCGAAGACCTCGGAAAACGCCACCCAGTCCTTGATGCTGTAATTTTTAAATAAGTACATCCAGGCGCAAACCCGCAGCACACCAGCGCGTGTATCATAGCCGGAACGGGCCTTGTAGCGGTGGTAAACCATTTTAAAGGGCGGCATGATTTCGCCATTGATTGGCTCGGCCTCGGTCAGAACGCGCGGGATTTCCATACTCCTGGCCCACATATTCGCCATCCCGCGATCATAGAAGAGGGCCTTTTTCGCGTGTATCCACGATAAGCCGCCGATAATTGCCTGATTGCCGGAAACGTCCCATTTGATTTCACAAAGAGAATAGCCCTTGCCGATGGCGTCCAGGAGATCCAGCAGGGCGTCATCAAAACTATCCAGGCCGTAAATGCAATCGGCGACAAACTTGCTGATCTTCTTGTCTTCAGCGCTTTCCGAATAGGGCGCCACTTCGTAGTCCAGGCCGTGAACGGCGTTTTTCCTGGTCTGCATTTCCGAATAGAGATGCGTGTCTTTTTCTTCCATCTCTTCAAAAAGCTCCGCCTGCCGGGCAACGTCCCCCACATCGGCCTCTTTGAAGATCGCCGCCAGCGTCTGGGGCGTTAGCCCCGCCGAAGGATAGTTGGACCACCGGTCCCGGATGGCCGTAACGGCAATTTCCCTGGTTTCCGGTTTCTTCCGAACCTGCATTTCCCGGCCGAATTGATCAAAAAGCATTGTCATTTACAAACTCCTTGCCGAACCATCATCAAATCTGCCCGTGCTTCGCCCAAAAACATGTTTATAAACATTGTCAAGAAAACTCCCCACCCAATGGGAGCTATTTTCCCCCAAAAACGATTGTGGGGCATTTAAACGCGTCGTCATCAGTAGGCCCCCCTGCGGATGAAACCGCCGGTTTTCTGATCGGCGGGCGACCCGGCAAACCGTCGCCTGCTGACGGACATATATTCAATTGGTCCCGATGGCGACGATGCCGCATGGATGGCCAGGGCCAGCGCCCAGAATCTGTCGGCGTGTCCCGCGTCCGATCTCTCGGCCGTAAACCGGATATTTCCGGCCACGGTCGTTTCTTTGGTTACGGCGCGCAGATCCGCCCGCACATGCGGGTCATAGGGAATACGCAACTTCTTGTCTTCCATCTTGCCGCGCACGGGATAGGCCAGCGCTTCCTTCACCTTCGGAGTGAACGTCACCAGCTCTATTTTATGCTCGCCGAATTTCTTTTGGGCGTCATCGCCCCAGCCGATGCCGAGGCCCGTATAATCAAAACAAGTCCGCTCAATGAGCGGATACCAGGGAAAAAGCACCTTTTCCTGATCGGGCTTGCTCATGTTTTTCAGCACGATGATCTTGCGGGTGTAGAGCGTGTCGCCCAGAAGCTCCAGAATCCACAGGACGGTCAAATCCCTTTTCCGGCCAATATCCAGACCGGCAAAGAGGCGGAGGTTTTTGTAGGGATCGCTCCCCGAGCGATCCGACAGATGGTCATATTCGATTTCCTGATATTCGTTGGCGCCGTACTCGCATCCGGCAATCAAATCGTATTCGAGAAACGCCGAGGCATCGTCCGCCGGGTTGCACATATACTCCTGCTGAAAGGATTCCTCATCGGCACAGCCGGATTTCACGAAATCAAAATATTGTGCCTCGTCCATCGACTGAATTTCATCATCGGCCGGAAGGCTTTTCTGCAACTTATAGAGAAAGCCCTGGTCAAGGGCGTCTTTCAGTGTGACGCGGTGCATGCTGATTTTCTTGGGGTTGCCATGCTCGCGCACTTCCCGGATCAGTTGATTAAAAAAATTTGCGCTGCCGCGATGCGTGGAAATAACCTCCAGCGTGCCGCCCCAGGTGATACCCGGATAAGCGATCGACCATAACGTGCGCGGATCGGGATGCAGGGCGAATTCATCCAGGACGCGAGCGCCGCGTTTACCGGCCTGAGCGTCCGGGTTCGAACTCATCGAGTGGATGCGCTTACCGGAGGAGAAATTCAGAACGTAAGCGGAGATTTTATTCTTTTCGTCGATCACGCGTTCGCCCAGATCCTCCGCCGCCAGCTTGAACATCTGCGCCCACATCTTGCAGTCTTCGATAAAGAGGCGTGCCTGTAAATCGTCACGACTGGAAACCCACTGGTCGTTTCTTGCGCCCGCAATGGCCGTGCGCTCGGTGCAGGCATACGACGTGCTCCACGATATGCCGATCTGCCGTGCCTTCTCCATGAGCTTGAGCCGGTTTGCGTCAACGATCCACTTTTCCTGAAACTCCAGGAAGAGGCTGTCCGGGTTGCCCGGAATGATTTTGGCTTTTCCTTTCTTCATCTTATTGCGCCATCTTCAAAACGTCTCTGCGGATCTTCTTGAGGGTGTCCTCTGATACGCCTGCCTGCTTAGCGGTTTCTTCCGCCCGGTCGGCAGCTTCAGTTATTGTCTGCTTGCGCGCCTCTTCCAGCCGGAACTTCACGACCAGCGCGCCCAGCTTTGTGAGGCTGTCTATCGATGCGCCGCCCAAAGCGCCCGGTTCTCTTTCCTCCGCAAATGTCAATTCGCGCTCCAGGAGCGCTTCCAGCCGCAAGGCAAAATTGGCTTTACGGGTACGGCCCTTGTCCCATTCGTCAAACTCTTCGTTCGGTTTCTTCGTGCTGCCTTTCCAGGCGGCAAGGGTCTGGCGCGATACGTTCAGCTCGGCCTCGATCACTGATAGCGATTTGCCGTCGATGTACATCTGCCGGGCCACCGGCTCGAGTTGTGTGCGCGCGCCTTTCTCTGCCATCAGCATTCTCTCCAGATTCCTTTTTCCAGATATCCGTGCCAGCTCATTGCTCCGTCCGGAACAGTCATCAGGATTGATGGACTGACGGAAATCGTATTGTCCGGATGTTCAACGATGCTGTGTATTTTCGGATTAAGCCGTCCCATCATGCCGTTCGGTGTTCTAAACCAGAATGTGCCGTCAGCTTGTTTTGAATATTCGCCGCGATCTAACACGGTGCAATTGTTGTTAAGTCTTGTACCCTGCGTGATCTCGCTCATTTCAGCTCCTCTTCGAGCTTCTTGATTTCGTTTACGGCGATCGTTAGCTCTGCCCATTTTGATTTCAGCTCATCCCACTGGCTGTCCACCTGTTCGATGGGCATATCCTCGGGTTTGGTGAGCCCGCAATCCAGATTGATGCAAATGATGCGGGCCAGGGCTTCGATGTCCATCCGCAGGCGCCGGACTGTGTGCTCCAGATTGGTTAGTTTGATCTGCCGCATTGCATTTTGTGTGCTCATTCGGGGCTCCTGTTTTGCAAGTTCAGTAATGTTTTGGTGCGGTCCACGCGCACCAGCGGGCAAAACTGATTTTGGTTGACGGCGTCCTTGGTCTCGGTCATCGCCTGGATGTTCAGCGTTACGATGTCGCGCAGATCGCGGGTAATGCTGGCGAAGTCGCGGCAGAGCGAGGCATTGGATTCATACATTTTCCGTTGCTCATCCATGTCCTGTTTGTATTGATTCAATATGACCCAGATGCGGCGGTTATCCGACCACCAGAGATAGATAATCAGTCCAACGGTGCCGAATTCTCCCAGAATTTTCAAAACGGTACCCAGGGATAATGAATCCAATTAATCACCTCCGTGTTCAAATATTGTCTGGCATTTGATGCAGCGCGTCGCTCCGGGATTGACCTGGCGGCGTCTGGCCGGAATGACCCGGCCACAATCCTCGCAGGTGTGACGGAATTCCGGCAGGGCGGTTATGCTTCTGGCCCGCTGCCGCAACATGGCCGCCTCGTAAACTTCGCTGATCTGTTGTGTGCGGTCGGCTTCGTCAGGCATTTATTTCTCCTCCCGCTGCCCGCTCATTTCTTCATACGTGGCCGCGACCTTGTGTTTGTGAAAATAACCGGGCCACACACGTACAACGCTGTATTTGATCCAGCGCCTGAACCACAGACTGAAATCGCCCAGGGCCGTCCCTCTGTCCGGCAGGCCGTCACGGCATTCCATCACTTCCAGATAGACATCCGCTGCCTGCTTTTTAGTGACGACAGGCACGCTGTCCATCCGGCAGAGGTAATCATGGATCACGCCGCCGCGTTTCGATGTGCCTTTGACAATCGGCACGCTTTCGTAGTCGTGAATGAATTCAGCGGGCGCTTCGACCTTGCAGCCCAGGACGTCGGACCAGACCGCAAAGGGCGCGTGCAGTCGGGCAAACCGGGCGTCGATGTCTTCATTGATGAGGGGCATCAGTATTTTGACCATGTGCTTTTCCTTTAATCGCCCTGGGGGTGGTACCGGGCAGCCAGCAACTGCGCCCGCTCCCCCAGGGCATCGCTCAACAAAAGGTTATCCGTCCGTATCTTCAAAGTGCGGCATGTCCGGAGTCTTAAACCTTCCGCCCCAGCGCAGCCCCACCGATTCGCCGATTATTCCAACTTGTTCGTAATCTGAAATATGATCCTGGTTGACATCGACCTTGACGTCCCAGCAGGGCTTGCCGCCGGGTGAGATGACGATATCAAAAGCACGCGATAGATCGTTGCCCGGATTTCCATCATCCAGGTCGATCAGATGTTTGGAGTTCAGCGTCCAGGTGACTTTGTGTTTGTTTTGGGCCTCGGTGATCGGCGGGAGGCCGGCCATCGCCCGCAATGCATTGGTTTCGGCCAGCGTCCGGCGTCCCTGGGCATGAAGGGCCTGCTGTTCCATGACGGTGCGGGCGGTGCAGGTGATCATCACGGGGATGCCAGCGCTCAGCGTAGCAATCATAAATGATTTGATTTTGGCCTGTAACGACGGTGTGCAATCGTTGATATTTCGCGATGCCATGTTAATCCCTCCTGCTGAACCGTTGAACCGTCTCTCATCCTGCTGGTGCCTGCCGGTTCCGGTCTGCTATGGCGAACAGGGCCGAAACCGGGCAGGCGAGACAGGAGATGAAGTAGGTGCGACGATAAGGGATTGTGAAAAGGATAACTACCAAAGCGCTTGAGCAATTTAGCTAAAAGAAAGCCCCTCTCTCGCGCGCGCGAGGAGGGGCTGGAGATGTATCGACAATCTTATTGGATAGGCGTTTATTACTCCTTCGGACCTCTCTTTGCTAATTCGACTGCCGCATGGCATATTGAACACAGGTGGACTACACGCCCACCGTTGGGATTTATGTATTCATATTGCGTCGCCTGGATACGGGTTCTACCGAAGCGCTCTAGTTCCATTGTGTGCATTCCATCGTTGACCATGACATGCAACTGACAATCTGGATTATCACAAAAGCTTTTCATAAAAAATCCTCCTTATTCCTCTTTGTTTTCAAATAACCCGCATTGCGTTGGTCTTTTGCGGGCGAGAATATCACGGATGCGCGTCTCCGTCAATCTATAGCGCCGGGCCAGCTCGAGATGATTGCCACCGTTAAACTCCTTACGGATGCGATCATCACGCTTGTCCATGAGCAGTCCGTCTATTTTGCGGAAATAAAAACGCGATCCGCCCAGGTATTCGCTCAATTGCAGTGTAGCCGCGATGCCAATGATCTGCGCTATACCCTGATATGATTCAGGCAGACATTCGATGGACATTTCAGCGGCGATTTCAGCGAGCCAATCAGCGGCCATGATTATTCCTCTATGTTTTGTAGGGCGCGATCCCCGAGCGCGCCATCGTCCGGATTGTCCGGGGAGACATGCGGATCGATCGGGGATCGATCCCTACGGGCCTGATGATCCAGCATTTTTTTCAGGCCTTCAATGACCGCCTCGGCCTGTTTCCCCGTGATGATGCGGTCGGTCTTGTGATATTTTTTCATCCAGCGGAAAAAACCGTCTTCGAACTTCCAGGCGATTTTTGACGCCAGGGCGTCAATCATGTTCAACTGATCGCGCGAGGGCAGGCAGACGACATTTGCCGGGCGCTGCCCGGATCTCCAGCGGCGCTTGGAATCCCGCTCTCGCTGCGTGAACTTTTCCTTGATCTTAAAGCCCTGCCGGACCATGTAATTGATCACGGCATCGGCTTCAAAATAGGTCAGATCCTTGCTGGATGATTTTTTGCCTTTCGTCTGTGCGGCTATGATCTCTCGATACACAATGTCATCGAGACCGCACTGCTTTTTGGCGATATGAATTAATTGTAATTGAACAGGTTCAATCATTGTCATTTATTTTTCTCCTTTCGCAATTGGTGAAACCCTTGCCTTACCATGCCTCACCCGGCCTAACCTCGCCTCGCCTCGCCGAACCAAACCCCGCCAGATATTATTTTTATATGATTGCGGGTTGTAATTTTATAAAACCTCGCCTTATCTTGCCTCAGCTTGCCTTGCCTCACTCTACCTTACCTAGCTTCGCGCCGCCCGGTGTTCAGCGCACGCCTGTGGCGTCAGTCTGCATTGATATCGTTCGCACAAGAATAATTCCATCATTTCACTCCTAACTTCTTTTTCATGTCTGCAATCGTTTTGCGCGTTTCGTCGGACAGCGCAGTTGGATCGGTGACATCTTCCTGGCGACGGATATTGCGGCGCTGCTCTTCTCGCTTGTTCTCCATTTTCGCGGCCAGTTCCGCAGCCAGATCCCAGGCGCATTTTCTCAGGTAGTTGTGATTGCGCAGTCCCTTCGGCCCGCTGGCGATTGTAGCTTCTATCGCTTTGCCCCAGATCTCCGCATTTATGGGCCGCGTCTCTCCTCCCTGCCAATGGACGCTGTCTTCCGCGACCAATTCGTTCAGGCTGCGGGCGATAACCAGGGCACGCTGCCAGGGCAGGGCTTTGGTGCCCTGGCGAAAAAGGCCGAGATATGCCAACGCCTGGCGCAGCACCGGAGAGGGCAACTGCACCAGGGCATCAAAGGTGTAGCGGATCGCTGTATCATTCGTCCACGCTGCCGCGCTGGCCGTAGCTCCGCATGATGGGCAGACAAGTTTCATGTGATCACCATTTGTAAAGCAGCCCTTCAAAAGGCAGGCCGTGCTCTCGGTTAAAAAAACATTTCAATTCATAAAAATCTTCAAAGCCATCTGCAACGGCAAAAAAATTAGCTGCGCCTGGTAATAACCATTTGCCGTCAATGTTGATGCCATGCTCATCAATAGTGATTTGTTGGACTGATTTACAAATTGCCGTGCCGAGCTTGCGGCATGATTTTGTCCTGGTACCTACATATAGGTATAAGGTTTGCCCGACGCGGGGATTGAGGCCATCGGTTCTCTTTGCGCGTATTGTTTGTCTTTTGCATCCGTTCTGCACAGCGGATGCAAATTGCTTTTTAAAATTTAAAAGAGGCATCTGTCTTTCCTTTCTGGATACCGGCCTGCGCCGGTATAACGAACTAACAATAATTATTTCCCCTCCGT
>Ga0265297_10005118_pt1 | contig 20470 bp, 21 predicted proteins | sample Munlanlwell13791_FD_192502 | JGI IMG/M metagenome (GOLD analysis project Ga0265297, IMG submission 192502) | Leachate microbial communities from a municipal landfill in Southern Ontario, Canada - Leachate well 137-91 | ecosystem: Engineered > Solid waste > Landfill > Unclassified | place...
CGGGAGAGGGGGAAGGGAGGAGAGGTTTGTACAAATACATCGGGGAGAATGTGAGGTGTTGGAAAAGCAGACAAGCCCCTTCTAGGGGCTTTCCCGAAAGCTACCGGCTCTGCCGGTAGTTGCTGACTATTATGAGGGCGATCCCGAGTTCAAGAACGAATCCGAACACCTGAGGTGAATCCTCTACCCTCAGGTTTATATGACACATCACAAGAAACTGTCCTCTGACGAGAGATCCGTCATTGCCGTTCTTCTCCAGGAAGGACGTTCCCTGCGATACATTGCAGAGAAGCTGAAAAGGTCGGTCAGTTCCATCAGCGACGAGGTGCACAGGAATAGCACCGCTGGCATCTACGATGCATTCGCTGCACATTTCCAGTCCGGCATCCGCCGTTGGGACGCCAACCGAAGGAATCCGATGAAAGACGAAAGGCTGCAGGCACATGTCCACGCTCAACTCAAAGAAGGATGGTCACCGGAGGTCATCGCAGGCCGTCTCAAGGACGAGTACGGCAAGGCCATCATCTCCTACGAAACGATCTACCAGTGGGCATTCAAAGCAGGACTTACAGAACATCTTCCGCGAGGAAAACCACGGAGACATCGGAGACGATGGCGATTAAAAGCTTCACGAGGCACGCAGGGTTTGGGTCCAGTGCCAGCCATTCATGAGAGGCCGGGCATCATTACCGCACGCAAGAGATTTGGTGACTGGGAAGGAGACTCCATGCTGGGGAGACGGAAGAAGGGAGTCATCGTCTCCGTGCAGCAGGAACGGCGCAGCAGATTTGTGTTGCTCACGAAGTGCCGGGACAAATCCGCACCAGCAACGCGGTGCGCGGTCATGAAGCGCCTGAGCGCTTTCAAAGGAGCGCTCAGGCGCACACTGACGCTCGATCGTGGGACGGAGAACGCACAGTGGAAAACCTTCGGACTGCCGGTGTACTTCTGCGATCCGTACTCCTCGTGGCAGAAGGGCTCCGTCGAGAATGTGATCGGCCTTCTGCGCCGATATCTCCCGAAGGGCATGGATCTCGCCACGGTCACGCCGAAGCAACTTCAAAGCATCCAGAACCGCCTGAACAATCGTCCCCGCAAAATCCTTGGCTTCAAGACCTCTGCCGAAGTACTCTTATCTCACTGTAAACGCCTGGGTGTTCGGATTCCAACTTGAATACGGGATTATGAGGGCGATTGACAAATCGCTAGATGCCAATAAAATTGGTCCCTTTTCACTCCATTATGTCTGTCACTCTCGAACAAGTTGGCACAGAAGATTTGGATCAATTGTTTCGTGACACGCTTAGCAGCGTGCCGCCTTGCATTGGAATAGGATGCAGGCCCATTGCAGATAAATTTGCATCAGCGATCGTTGAACAAGCTGTCCATCGAAATATTCCAGTGGAGCAATTGATTCGCAGAGCAGCAGTGGAATGGCAACGGCACTTTCATCAATTTGATAAGAGTCCGACTTATAAGGGCGAACAGACCATTCAGAATTATTATATAGCTGAACTGGCGAGTGCCTTTGCGCGACAACTGGTATTGCAGTCGAAGAATCAAGGACCAGAGGGCGATGGTGTAGATACGGTTACCACAGCAGGTGCAGTACAAGCGGTTGTAGGACAGGCGAAATGAAAGTAAACGGGACATCACTTGAGCCGTGGTACGGGCGAAGTTGGTAGTAATGGCCTTGCTCTCCGGCCGAGAGTTGTTACGATGAATCCCTTTTCTCCCCTCACAATGGCATCTCGATTACTGGAAGAATTACGCTCTGCAGAAGGAGCACTCGTGGAACTTGGCAAGGGGCATCTTGCCAGCATCCGAAATGATGCAAACAGCCTTCTCCCTCTTGATCGCACAAAATATGCGCAGGGGCAGCAGCTTCCTCTGCCACGACGGCAAAAGGGAGGATGCCAGTATGAAGGGATGATCGTTCGGAGCGAGCATCCATCAGAGACGTATGGCAAAGATCTATCGGTATATATGACAGGGAGCAGAACAATCGATCTTCCCGCTGCGGCAGAGGAGGGACCAAAAGAAAAAAAAGAGCAACAAAGAGTAGATGTACGATTTGATGACGGGAGATTCGAGGTGAGAGTGAATGAGCAGTCCCTTTGGTCAGAGAGGGATGGTGTTGTTCAACTTCTCCCCGGCGCGCTTTCTCTTATTGTTGAAAGGCTGATCGCTATGAGTGCGTTCCTTCGGGAGACGTACAATCCTCAAGTCATCCAGAGAGTCGAAAAAGCTCAGCAGGCGGTTCAGAAACAACTGAATGATCTTGGCGTGTTTCAATGGGGTTCCTGAGGCAGAGGCATTCCATGAAGTCTTTTGGAGTCGTGGTGCGGACGCGCTTGGTAAAGGTTTCCATTTATTGACGCTGCCTTCTTGGGTGATAGAATCCCTTCCTTCCCAATTTTTTCTATGGCAATCATTGAAAATCCCATAGTGGATCACGCTGAAAACGAAAGTCACGCCAATCGGCAAAGATGGTTGGGGGTGTGCGAAGAATTGGAGGGAAATGTGAGAGATAAGAAACTCATTTTTGGTGGAGGGGAGGAGAGGCGTTTGAACCACGGAGAGATGAGCCAACTGGCCGAATTTGCGGCTGGAGTTATTGTTGAAAAAGCGAGGGCTCTTCAGGTTCCTCTTGCCCAGATGAGCGACTATGTTGCTCAGGCGATCCTCTCCGTCGCTTGTTCGGTTGCTCCGGATTGCACCGTCGATAGAGCAATGATGGATCGGAATAGGATCACCCACTGTCTCTGCGAGCGATTCGCAGTGATGGCGATTGAGGGAGGAAGCGCGCCTGCCTCCTCCGACATCCTCACGAAAGGCGTCGGGGAGGCGGTCCGCGGTGTTCTTGCGGATGGGTCTCAGCCGTGAGGCGTGTTCGCGAGGACGAATAATTGCAGCTCATTCCGCAACGAGTGGCATTTCTCTGCTACGCTATTTTCCGTGGGAGTTATTGATTTCCTGAACAAGTTCCTCGGCGATCCCAATGAAAAGGAGCTTAACAAGCAAACATTCACCGACAAACTCTTAGAGCCGTGGTACGGGCGGGGGTGGTAGACATTGATGTATGAGAGGATGGTGGGAGGATTGACAAATTGAAATAATTATATATTATAATCAACTGCTCCTTCACATCACTGCGAGGATTCCTTCTTCCGTCCCAGTTTTTTCAAGAGAGAAAATTCGGATGGGAGAGGATATTCCTCTTGGACAATGAACTGTTTCCTCGTTTTTGAAATGGGAGTTAATTATGAAGAGGTTTCAATGCAATGGAGTGGCCGGCCTGCTCTACCATCCGGAGGAGGTCAAAGACCTTGCGGCACTCTGTGGGTGTTCTCTGTATGACAGTCAGATGGATGCGCTTAAGCAAGCGTATCCCAATGGTGAACATGAGCCGGTGCATTTTGAACCATTCACGGTTCGAGGGCAGGGCAACATAATCGAGGTCACGGAGGACACGGGGGGTGGATGGACCTATCATGTCCGCGTTCTCTTTGGCACAGATGATCTGCCATCGGCTCTCCGTGTACTCGCCAACATGATCGGCGAGACCGAAGACACTCTGTTTGCTGGGGGCTACGAATTGAGTGGCTCTCGGGAAGAGAAGGCTGATCTGAGTCAGTGGGCAACGTGTTTCAAAGGGACCATTATGCAGGCAATCCTGTTTCTCCTGGCGCAAGCCAGGGAGTGAGCGTGTGCTGTGTCCGAGGAGTTCTTTCTCTTCCTTCAGACCGGCGACACCCTGTGTCGCCGGATTTTTATGTGAATCTGCTGTGATTGAGGTACGAAAGGGGATGGTCAGTTTATTGACATTATCTCACAATAAAGTATATTTCTATTATGCCGACACAGGAACAGTATCAGGCATGGGCGAGGATGGGTGACCGCGCACTGACGACGGAGCTCATGCGAGTGATTCACCACGGCCGGACGGGAGCATCCAACGAGCAATTGCTGAAGGAACATTTCGGCGGCGAAATTGCTTTCCCGCAGACCTCTTCCATGTTTACTCTGCGAGAAAACGTACGGGCTTTTCTCAAAACCGTGTGTCAGCCGCAGGAGTGAGGATGGATTTCGGATGCCATTTTTCATGCATCCTCCGGTTCCTCTGGTACGCTGGGGCTCCATGGGCGTCATTGATTTCCTGAACAAGTTCCTCGGCGATCCCAATGAAAAGGAGCTCAAAAAGCTTCGGCCGATCGTCGAACTCGTGAAGAAGCAGTGCGCGACCGATACGATCCGTTCCCTCACACTTGAGACGCTTCCCAACAAGACGCAGGAATTCCGCGATCGTATCGCGAAAGGGGAAACGCTTGATGCGCTGCTCCCCGAAGCGTTTGCCACCGTTATCCGCGCATGCGAACTCCTGAAGGCATCGGGCAAGACGGCGAGCATCGGCAAGCAGACATTCGTCTGGGACATGGTGCCCTTCGATGTGCAGGTGCTGGGAGGTATCGTGCTGCATCAGGGAAATATTTCCGAGATGAAAACCGGAGAAGGAAAAACTCTCGTCTGCACGTTGCCCGTATACCTCAATGCGCTCGCAGGCAAAGGCGTGCACGTGGTCACGGTCAACGACTACCTCGCCAAGCGCGATGCCGTGTGGATGGGCATGCTCTATGAAGCACTCGGCCTCACCGTCGGCACCATCGTCCACGAGAGATCGAATGACGAGCGCAAGGCGGCCTACACCTGCGACGTCACGTACGGCACGAACAACGAATTCGGGTTCGACTACCTGCGCGACAACATGGTGACGTCGCTCAATCGTCAGGTGCAGCGGGGCCTCCACTACGCCATCGTGGATGAAGTGGACTCAATTCTCATCGACGAGGCGCGCACGCCGCTCATCATCAGCCAGCCAGCCGAAGAATCCACCGACAAGTACCGCCAGTACTCGATGCTGGTGGGGCAGCTCGAAGAGAACACGCACTACAACAAAGACGAGAAGCAGAAGACCGCCGTCCTCACCGAGGAGGGTGTCAAAAAGATGGAGCAGCTTCTCGGACTGGACAATATCTACACCGAAAAGGGTTTCTCCGAAGTGCATCATATCGAGCAGGCGCTGCGGGCGCACGCCATGTACCAGCGGGACGTGGATTACGTGGTGAAGGAGGGCGAGATCATCATTGTGGACGAATTCACCGGGCGTCTGATGGAAGGCCGCCGCTACAGCCATGGGCTCCACCAGGCGATCGAGGCCAAAGAGAATGTCGAGGTGCAGCGCGAAAGCAAGACCCTCGCCACCATCACCTTTCAGAATTACTTCCGTCTCTTCAAGAAACTCGCCGGCATGACAGGGACAGCCAAAACCGAGGAGGAGGAATTTGAAACGATCTACAAGCTCAAAGTGATCATCATCCCGACCAACAAGCCCATGATCCGCGACGACAAGGCGGATGCGATCTACCGCACGGTGGAGGCGAAGTTTAGGGCGGTGGCCAAGATTGCGAAAGAGAAGTATGCGAAGGGGCAGCCGATCCTGATCGGCACCACCTCCATCGAAAAATCAGAGGCGATGAGCGCGCTCCTCGAGCAGGAGAGTGTCCCGCATCAGGTGCTGAATGCCAAGCACCACGAAAAAGAAGCGGAGATCGTGGCACAGGCGGGCCAGAAAGGTGCCGTGACCATCGCCACCAACATGGCCGGTCGTGGAACGGACATCAAACTGGGCGCGGGAGTGGCGGGCATCGGCGGTCTCTGCATCCTCGGCACCGAGCGACACGAGGCGAGGCGCATCGATAACCAGTTGCGTGGCCGCTCCGGCCGCCAAGGCGATCAGGGAGAGAGCCAGTTCTTCGTTTCCATGGAAGACGACCTCATGCGCCTTTTCGGCGGGGACCGTCTGAAGTCCATGATGGAGCGCCTCAGGGTTCCCGATGATGTGCCGCTGGAAAACGGCATGGTCTCGCGCTCGATCGAGGGTGCGCAGAAGAAGGTGGAAGGCCACAACTTCGACATTCGCCGTCATGTGGTGCAGTACGACGACGTGATGAACAAGCATCGACAGATCATCTACCTGCGTCGGCAGAAGATTCTGGAGCGCCTGACTGAAGCCGACAATATCCCCGAAGAAGCTGTGGAAGCCCAGCCTCTTCACAAGGACATCCTTGCCGCAATCGAAAAGGAAATGCAGACCCTCACCGCCATTCACGCAATCGGCATCGATCCCAGTGAGTGGAACGTGAAGGAAATCGCAGAGAATCTTGCCGCGCTGCATCCGGCCTTCGCCGAAGTCGCGACGGAGAAGAAGCTTCTTACCTTCTCCACGACCGAGGAGCTCGCAGAGGCACTCGTGAAGCTTGTACAGTCGTTCTATGAAGCCAAGTGCAAAGAGGAGAAGCCCGCAACCGTCGCGCAGGCGGAGCGCATCATCACTCTGCGATCCATCGATACGCACTGGATGGATCACATCGATGACATGTCGCATCTGCGCGAGCAAGTGGCGTTCGCCGGCTACGCGCAGCGCGATCCGTTGATCGAGTACAAGGATCAGGGCTTCCGTCGGTTCAGTACGCTCATCGCCACCATCGATTCCACAATTGTCCGCACGCTCCTGCAGATCGACTTCGAACAATTTGCGGCGCGCATTACGCTGGAGGAGCGGCAGGAAGAGCTTCAAAATCTGCAGACCAATGCGGATCAGATTGCACAGGAGCTGGAAAAGACGGGTGTCGGGACTGAAGAATTAAGAATGAAGAATAATGAATTAGGAAGTGGCGCCATGCTTATCCAGAATCAGCCGCGCGGCCGACAGGCAGTGGCTGCCACTCCAAAGCCCTTCAAAGCGGCGCATGTGGGGCGCAACGATCCGTGTCCGTGCGGAGCGAGAAAGCCGGATGGTACCCCTATCAAATATAAACACTGCCATGGGAAAAACGCTTGATGATCCGATTTTCCCCTCTCCCTGACCCTCCCCCGTTGGGGGAGGGAAACCCCGTTGTGTTTTCGTGTTACGATGCTCGTCCATGCCCCGTCCCCATTCTATCGTCGGTCATGACGCCATTCGTGCGGAACTGGAACAGGATTTGCAGACCGGCAACGTTTCGCATGCCTACCTCTTCACCGGGCCGCGGCATCTGGGCAAGATGACGCTGGCGCGATGGTTTGCGACGGAGCTTCTTTCCGTCGGGCAACCCGAAGAAGCGCTCGAGCGCGTTTGGCACGACTGCGAGCGCCTCACGCATTCCGACCTTTTTGTTCTGGATCAGCTCTGGATTGAAGATGTTTGCGAGGACTGGGCGGTGATCGCGCAGACATCCAATGCGCCGCAGCAGATGCGTGAGAAGAAGGGCGTTAAGACAGACGCCATCGGTATCGACGACATCCACTCCCTCCAAGAACGCCTGCAGGAGACGGCCTCAGGACGATTTCGCTGTTGCATCATTCGATCACCAGAACGCCTGACGACGGATGCCGTCGGCGCGGTCCTCAAGATTCTTGAGGAACCTCCCGCCCCACTGGTCTTCGTCTTCACGGCACAGGCGCTCTCTTCGCTGCCCACGACCATCGTGTCGCGCATGCGCGTGATCCGTTTCCATCCGCTCCCGCCTCGCGAACTCATGCCTCTTCTCAAGGGAGTGGAGGATGAAGACCGGCAATTTATCCTTCATCTTGCGCAGGGGGCGCCAGGCATCGTGCAGTCACTTAAAGCAGACCCCGAAGCGTTGCGCTCTCACCGGCTTGTCCATTCCAAAGCAGTGTCGTTCTGGCGCACGCATTCCCTCAAGGAACGATTACAGATTCTCGAGCCGATGCGGGAACGCGGGGAAGAGGCGGAACAGTTGCTCCTGCACCTTGCGTTGGCACTCCGCGAACAGTCACCCTCCGCGCTCCCCTCCGTACAGGCTCTGCATGAGCTCGCCGCAGGCCTGCATACCAATGCCCATCGGGGGCTTATCGTGCAGCGGTTCGGCATGCGAATTTCGTGAGCGGTTTCCCTGGCCCTTTTCTTGCCCATAAACGGATCGGATGCTAGCCTCCTTCGCCGTCTCGTATGGTCTATGTCTACGTCCTCTTCGGCTCTCTCTTCGGAATTTGTCTGATTCTGGGCGGTCGTGTATTTGTGCGTCACCATGCGATTCGACGCTTTGTGCGCGGGATCTGCCAGCGCACCGATTCGGCGGGTGAACGCGGAGCTGTGATTCTGGAAGAGACCAAGATCGAAAAACCGTGCAAGAGCCCTCGCGTGTCGGCCATCGAGATGCAGCAAGTGCGGTCCCTCACCCGTGATGCGGAAAAAGCAGTGGCACAGAGTAAGTTCGATGAGGCGGAACGTCTCTTCATTCAGGCGCTCACGACCAACCCCAAAGCCTTCGACGTGCAGGCACAGTTGGCCAAGCTCTACCTGCTCACGGATCGGGATCACAAGGCGGAAGCCATGTACCGCGAACTTCTGCAGCATCGGGATGATGTTTCCTATTTCGCCAATCTGGGGCTTGCCTACTATAGACAGGGCAAGTACGTGGAGGCCTGCCATTCGTATCAGGATGCGCTCAACCGCGATCCCAAGTCACCCGAACGCACGGCGGCGCTGGGGCGTGCCTGCATCGCCGCACGGCGCTTCGAAGAGGCCGCGCCGCTCATCGAAAAGGCAGTGGTGCGGCTCAATCGCGATACGGCGCTCCTCCATCTGCTTGCGGAGTGTTACCTGCAGCTGGGCCATGCCGACAAAGCCGAAGAGGTGTACCGCCGCATCAACAGATTGGAGCCGTACAATGAATCCGTGAAGGAGAAGATTTCGGCACTGGCGAAAGCATGAGAGACAAACCTGTCCTTCGACTCCGCTCAGGGCCTTCGGCGGTTTTTCTCTCACCCCTCGACTACCCGTCCGTACCGGACAACGTCCGGGCGGGCGCTCGGGGTGACAAGTGGATAATATTTCTTTGATGATTTGGGGTGACCCTGAGCCTGTCGAACGGGTCATGAGCTCTCTTTTCCCTTTAAGTTGTGCGGCTCCACCCCGTAGCAAGTGCGGGGTTCGACGCGGCTTATTTCATTGTGCACCAAGGACATTCAATTTTGCGTGTCGCAAACGCACAATGCACTATATTTCATGAATGTGGAGTTTCGCAGAGCTTATGATTCCAGTTCCACCGTCACATCCCCCTTCACCGTGGCCTGGCAACCCAGCCGCTCATCCCCGCTCATCCCCATGGCTTCCTCGCGGTCATTGAGGGGACTCAGGTTCTCCGCGCCCTTGCGCACATGGCACTTGCAGGTCATGCAGAACCCGTTGCCGCCGCAGGCGCTCTCCATGGGGACGCCATTGGCTTGCGCAGCTTGCAGGATTGTTTCTTCCGCCTTGGCATCGACAGGTTTTTCCTGACCGTTTACGAGAAAAGTGATTTTTGGCATGAACCAAATGTAGAATGTAGAATGTAGAATGTAAAATTATTTTTTCTATGTTGCGTCGTCCACTCCTTTCCGTTCGCGATTTACATGTGTCCGTTGCGGATAAAACGGTGGTGCGCGGGCTTTCGCTCGATGTTCGTCCCGGTGAGCTGCATGTGATCATGGGACCCAACGGTGCCGGCAAGTCTTCTTTCGTCCATGCGCTCATGGGGCATCCCGCCGTGCGCGTGACCAAGGAGACCGCACGATTTGCAGGCAAAGATCTGCTCAAGCTCGCTCCACACGAACGCGCGCAGGCGGGACTCTTTCTTGCCTTTCAGCACCCACGGGAAATCACAGGGGTGAGCGTGCGGAATTTTCTGTATGCCGCACTCATGGCGCAGAAGAAAAACATGACACCACTTGCATTTCACGATCGTCTGACCAGAGCAATGGCCGTACTCAAAGTGGAGAGCGCGTGGGCGGACCGTTCAGTTCATCGTGGTTTTTCGGGAGGGGAGAAGAAGAAGCTCGAAATCCTGCAACTGCTCGTTTTGGAACCGAAACTCGCCCTGCTGGATGAGACGGATTCCGGACTCGATTTGGACGCGCTCGTGGTGGTAGCGGAAGGACTGAAGCAGCTTCGCAAGCGCCAGCCGACTTTTGCGGCGGTTCTGGTCACGCATAATATCCGTTTCCTCTCTGTTCTGAAGCCGGACCACGTGCACGTGATGCTTGCCGGCGCGATCGTAGAGAGTGGCGGGCCGGCACTCGTCCGCCGGCTCGGGCGGGACGGATTTCAGAAATATGTTGCATTGCAGAGTTGATGGTTGAATGGCTGCCGTGAGCCAAGGCTCCACCCTGTACCGAAACAGATGGAGCTGCTATCCTGAGGACTCTTTTCCCTCAATTTTTTATGGAAGAAACATGTTGCTGTTCCCATAAGTCGTCAGTCTGCTGGATGGGTATCCTGCTTGTCCTTATCGCCGGCGGGTTTTATCTCACGGGCAAAGTCATCGAGCAGAAAGATTTTTCGCCGATGACGATCTCCGTCGAAGGAACAGGCAAAGCCTCCGCAGTTCCCGACATCGCTGCAGTGAGCTTTGGAGTGCAGACCGGCCGGCAGACGACCGCTCAGCAGGCCATGAAGAATCTGACCCAGAAGATGACGGATGTTGTGACAGCCGTGAAGGCGCAGGGAATCGAAGAAAAAGATATTACAACGAATTCCCTTTCGCTTCAGCCGGAGTATGACTGGAGTGAAGGCCGACAGATTGCGCGCGGGTTCCAGGCCACGCAGACGTTGTACGTCAAGGTGCGTGATCTCGATAAGATAGGAGACCTGCTCGCCGCCGTGACGGGCGAGGGGGTGAATCAGATCGGTGGTGTGGAGTTCACGATGGATGACCCCGAGGTTCTGCAGGCCGCAGCGCGCGAAAAAGCAATTATCAAGGCTGAGGCCAAGGCGAAGCTCCTTGCGGATCAACTGGGCAAGAGCATTGAGCGTCTCAAGGGCTTCTCGGAAGGCGGCAGCTACACGCCGATGGCGGATTACCGCAAAGCGAACGTGATGCTCGAGAGCGTGGGCGGCGGTTCCGCTGATGCCTCCGTTCCGATCCCGACCGGTGAACAGGAGGTGAGCGTGTCAGTGTCGCTGATTTACGAACTCCAGTAGGCCTTAGTGTTCAGTAAAGGAAGAAAGGTGGGTCTTGCACTGCATGGCCAGCGTCTGTGCATTGAGTCCGTGTTGTCGGGCGATGTCGAGAAAACGATTTCTTTGGCGGCGGTGGATGTGAAACATCTTGCGGACATGTCCCCGCTTTCTCCGCGTCATGACCTGCCGTATGAGTTCACGTTGTTCATGCAGGCGTCCGGAGAGATAGATTGCGCTCTTTTGGTCCAATCCGGTTTCCGCGACTTGCAGCAACGATCGAATCCCTGCGGCCGTTGCCCGAAAAGCCTCGAGCACTTCATGGTCGCTGCAGCGAAACCGTGGACGCCATTTCCCTAAAGACTCCAGCGTCATGAGAACAGCGCGGTCATTTCCTTATGTGCCGCTACGAAGATGCTCTCCAGCATGATGCAGCAGAGACCAAGGATCAGGGGCGAAGAGTAGGAAAAGCCGAACACCGATCCGCGGGCAGGCACCTTCCCCAGAAAATATCCAAACCAAGTGATGATGAATTGCGCTGTGAGAAAGCACAGCAGAACGAGAAGCTTGAACATATCCGAAGCGTATCACAACTGCTCATCGTCTTTATTCTCTTCCTCATTCAATTCGCAGGTGCAGGCGTTCTCTTCGCACTCGCACCCGCCGCACAACTTACAGACGGGCTCGCCGCAGAGTTCGCATGTGGCTTCTTCCATAGGATGAAAGAGGGGAGAAGAGTTCACATTCTCTCTCAACTGATATTCCGCGTGCAAGAGGGGGGTTGCGAGCTTCTTAGCTTGTTAGCTGATTAGCTTCTTAGGTTCCTCGTTTCGTTTTCACTCACGGTTGTTCCTTTCATTACTTCCATTCCCAACAAGCCAAACAGCGAACCCTTCGACTGCGTTCAGAGCAGGTAAGCCAACAAGCTATGTCACTACTACTCGAAGCGCGTTGCTTCGATGGGCTTCACTTTGTTTTCCTCAGACAACCGCCCATGTCGGATATTGCTTACGCAGTGCCGCACGTTCCTGGGCTATTATTTTTGCATTCTGCTCCTCTTGATCATCTGTGGGAGCATCAACAAATATCATTCCGGTTTTGACTCCATCCGGCACATCGCTTTCAGAGACCAAAAAATCCACATCAACATCGACCAAAGGAATATTTCTCATGGCTGGTTCCTGATTATTCCGCATAATGCGAATATATCTTCAAAAATCCACTCTGTCAATGTGCACACTATTCAAATCTCATTGCCTCAATCGGATGCAACTTGGCGGCCCGAAGCGCGGGGTAGAGCCCGAAGACGAGTCCCGTCCCCACGGCCATACCGAGTGCGAGCAGCACGGAGCCGATGGTGAGTGCGAACAAGAGGTCCCCCAGAAATTTTGCCGCGAGGCGGGTGAGCAGGAAACCGAGAAAGCCGCCGCCCGCGATGCCGATGATGCCTCCGAGGAGGGTTAAGGCCACTGCTTCGATCAGGAATTGCAGCAGAATGTCGCGCCGCCGGGCACCCACCGCCTTGCGCAGACCGATTTCCTTCGTCCGCTCCGAGACGGATACGAGCATGATGTTCATGATGCCGATACCGCCGACCACGAGGGAGATCCCGGCGATGAGCCCCAGGAAGATCGTGATAGAGAGTGTGACAGTGCCAACGATCTCCATGGCCTGGGCAAAGGAGCGCGCAACGAAATCGTCTTTATTGGGATCATCCTTCGGGTTGTCGATATTGTGACGCTGCCGCAGGAGCAATTTGATGTCTTCGGTCGCAAGATCGACGTTCCCTGTTGCCTGCAGGGAAATATAATCGACGTACTGGCCCTTGCTCGTCATGGTTTTCGCCACGGTGTACGGGACATAGATGACTCTATCCATCTGCGTGCCCATCGCACCGCCGAGTCCCTTGATTACGCCCACAACGGTGAATTTCCTTTCGCCAACGCTGATGCGCCTGCCCAACGGATCGGCATTGCCGAAGAGGTCTTCGGCAGTCTTCGGTCCCACGACGGCTACGCTCTGGCCTCCTTTCAGATCGCCGTCCGTCAGCAGCCGTCCACGCTCAATTTTCAGTGACCAGTTTGTAAAAATTTCCTTCGATGTCCCGAGCACCATGGGGCTCACCTCCTCCGAGCCGTATTTCACTTTCTGCGCGATGAAAATGGCAGGCGTCACGTTCTTTACCGTGGAGAGCTTGGCGAGGGCGTCCGCGTCTGCTTCGGTGATGGTATTCGTGCTCTTACCGAATTGCTCCAAGCCTTTTGGTTGGATTTCGAATGTACTCCCACTGAAGGTACTCACCTGATCCAGGATGAATCTCTGGAAGGTCGCACCAAGCGACACCATCAATACGACCGATCCAACGCCGATCATGACGCCGAGCGTCGTTAAGAGCGATCGCGAGATGTTGCGCGTGAGTCCTTCTATGGCCGATCGCAGGGTGTCGCTAGTTCGCATGGGATATCCCCCTCACCCTACCCTCTCCCCCTTTTGGGGGGAGAGGAGATGAGGAAAAGTATGGAAGGGAGGTTCTATGAACAATGCGCGGGCATGCGAGTTGTCGCTGTGGGTCATTTGCTGGGCCGACCGGAGAATATCCTGGGTGCGCATTATTCGTAGCGAAGGGCTTCGATGGGATTAAGTTCCGCGGCTTTGCGGGCGGGGTAAATGCCGAAGGCGAGCCCCGTTCCGGCCGCCATGAGAAGCGCGGCGGCCATGGCAATGAAGTTGACCGCGAAGATATAGCGTTCCAAGAACTTGCTGGCGATGCCGACGACGAGAGCGTTCATGCCCAGGCCCAGCAGGAGGCCGATGATGCCTCCAAGGAGCGTCAAGACGATGGCTTCGATGAGGAACTGCAGCAAGATATCGTTGCGGTTTGCTCCGAGTGCCTTACGCAGACCTATTTCACGTGTCCGCTCCGTGACGGCGACCAGCATGATATTCATGATGCCGATGCCGCCCACCACGAGGGAAACGGTCGCAATCATCGTGATGAACGCGGTCAGGCTGGTCGATACTGTTCCCAGAATTTCCTGTGCCTGCTCGGCGCTGCGCACCAGGAAGTCGTCATTATCCGTCGCGATACCGGTGGTCGGAGGAATGATGTGATGTCGCCGACGCAGGAGGAATTGGATGTCATTGATGGCGTCCGCGGTATCTCCCGTTGCCATCGTGCCCACCATATCCACGTAGGATCGCTGGGAGGAGACCCGCGCCGTCTCGAAGGGGACGAGGATGCGTTCATCCATGTTCTGGAAGAACTGTGAGCCTTTTGCCTCCAACACGCCGATGACCGTGAACTTCTGATTTCCGATGTCGATGCGTTTGCCGATGGGGCTTGAGTTCCCGAACAAATCGCGCGCGGTATCCGGTCCGAGTACGGCGACCTGGCGGCCATTGAGCTCATCCTGCTCATCGTGCAGCCGTCCTTCTGTCGCGATGATCGGCTGGTTGATGTAGGAATCCGGTGTCGTCCCACTTACGGTCACGTCGGATTCCTCGGTGCCGTACTTCACTTTGCCCGGCATGAAGATGACAGGGGTGACATACGAAATCGTTTTAAGACGGCGGAGCGCTTCAATATCGTTCATGGTAATGCTGTCAAAATCAGGATTCAGGGTCGCTGCTCCCTGCTCCGGTCCGTTCTTGCCGGGCCATATGGCCACGGTTTTGGGGCCGAGCGCGCTGATCTGGCCGAGGATGACGCTCTGCATGCTCTCTCCCACACTCGTCATCAGCACGACCGCGCCCACGCCGATGATGATACCGAGCATCGTGAGGAGCGACCGGGCGCGATTGCCCGTCACTGCCTTGAGCGCGATGGTGACGGTGTCGCGGAGTTTCATAGTTCAATTGCTATTTGAGCTCTTTCACCTGGCTGGCGATGCGGCGCTCAAAGGTACGGTCATCCGCCACGATGCGGCCATCCATGATGCGGATGATGCGTGCAGCGTGTTCCGCCGTCGTTTTCTCGTGCGTCACGAGGATGATGGTGTGTCCTTCCTCGTGCAGGTTCTGCAGGATTTCCATCACGTGTTTTCCCGCGGCGGAATCGAGGTTGCCTGTCGGCTCATCCGCGAAGATGACTCCCGGTTCCGTCACGAGCGCCCGTGCGATTGCCACACGCTGCTGCTGCCCGCCTGAGAGCTGGTTACTGAGGTATGTGGCGCGATCAGTGAGGCCGACGGCCTTGATGGCTTTCATGGCCTTCTCGCGCCGCTGGGAGGGGTGTGTGCCGCTGTGGTAGAGCAGGGGGAGGGTGACGTTGTCGATAACCGATGTGCGCGGGAGCAGGTTGAACGACTGGAAGACGAAGCTCACGCTTGAGGAACGGATGCGGGCGAGTTCATCTTCGGTCTTCTCCTCCGTCGATTCTCCCTTGAAGTGGTAGTGGCCCGACGTCGGCACGTCCAGGAAACCCAGAATGTGCATGAGCGTCGACTTGCCGGAACCCGAGGGGCCCATGATCGCCACAAACTCTCCGGCGTCGATGCGCAGATTGATATCGAAGAGCACGGGCGTTTCCACCTGCTCGTTGAAGTACGATTTATGCAAGTTTTTCGTCTCGATCAGCGGTGCAGATTCTTTTTTAGTCATGATGATAAGGCGGATTTTTGAATTATTGTTTGATGAGAACGACCACGGTCTCTCCTTCAGTGAGACCGCTGATAATCTCGGCATCGGTATCGGATTCCATGCCCGTTTCGACGGGCATCTCGACGACCTTGCCGTTCTCCAAAATGCGCACGATTTTGCCTGATCCGTTCTTCTGGATGACGGAACGCACGGGGGCGAGGAGCACATCTTTGCGTTCACCTGTGACAATTTCGGCGTCGCCCGTCATGCCGATTTTGAATTCATCGTGCGGGTGCACGAAACTTAAACTCACGCGGTACTTCGATACGCCGTCGACCTTGGTGGGTCCCGGTTCGATGGAGGTGACGGAGAGCGCGTAGTTCACTCCCGGAAAGGCGTCGAGTTCGATAGAGCCGCTCTGCGAGAACAGGATTTTGGGGATATCCACTTCCGAGAGGAACATTTCGACGCGGAACGGTGAAGATCCGAGCATGGTGATCGAGTGACTGGCGTTGTCCGGATCACCGGTGAATTCCCCCTCCTTGAAATCCACTTTCGTGATCGCGCCGTCCGCAGGAGCCCGGATGATCGTATCTTCCAGTTTCGCCTTGGCGCGGGCCACGCTCGCCGCCGCGGCGTTCATACTTGCACGCGAAGCACTGAGTTGCGTGTCGCGCGGACCGGCCTTCGAGAGGGCCAGTTCCGCCTCCTGCATACGCAGCGCTGTTTCGTACGTGAGGATCGCCGTCTGCGCCGTCTGTTTGCTCGCTTTTGCGGCGGCGTAGGTATTCTCCTCGGTCGCGATATCCGCTGTATAGCCTGCCGAGGCGTCCTGCAGACTCTTCATGGCTGTATTGATGGCACTCAATGCGGTCTGAGCAACAGCCTTTTCGGTGGAGATGGTGGTCTTGGTCGATTCACGCAAGGTGGAATCGAATGCTGTGGTGAGCGGCAGATCAGAAATGAGGGAATAGGCTTCCTGCAAGACACTGGCGGTTTGTGAAATGATCTCCGTGGAGCGTTGCAGGGTTGAGAGCGAATCGGAGTACGTACCGAAGCCGGAACACGAGAAGGTGTCGAGGGCCGCCTGTGCCGTCGTCCAATTCGCACGGAAGATGGAGTAGGACGTCGTGCGGTACTGCTTGGCCATGTCAGAGATGAAAGAGCTGATGAAGACATCGTCGAGCGTCTTCAGGGCGGTTCTCGTCAGGGAGATCTGCTGGGCGCACGCGCTCGAGGAAGTGATGAGGTAGCCGGCGAGGTTGGTCGTCGCCTCTGCTTTGATTGCAGCCAGCTTCTCCTCAGAGGTACGAAGCTTCTCTTCGGCGCTTTGATAGTCCGCCGTTACCGCATCTAGGGCAGCGCGCTTGTTTGCCACTTCAGCTTCGGCGATGGCGAGATCTTCCGGACGCGTTCCCTCTTCCAATTCCTGATAATTCGCCTGCGCCTGTCGGTACTGCGCGGCGGCGGAAGCCAGATCCGCGGCGTACGATTCATTGCGTAATTTGGCTAACTCCTGTCCCGCCGTCACCCTGTCCCCTTCTTTCGCTGATATGCTGGCGACGATGCCCGTCACGGGGAACTTCATATTCACGTCGCGGTCCGAGGTGATGTTTCCCACTGCCTCGACTTTCTGGATGAGATCGCCGCGCCGTACCGCTTCCGTAATCATTTCGGGTTGCACAGGTGAGAAGATGTACCACAGGAGCAGTCCGAACAGCAGGGTGAATATGCCAAGTACGACAGCCCAAATCGGGTGCCTCCCAATGAAGGATTTCAGCGAAGCCCAGATGCGCCTGAGTAAGGGAAGAGGGGTCCACATAGCTTTGTCCTATAATTATATCATATAACAATATACTTTTTTGGCATTTTCTTGCGATTTCAGCATGAAAAGAACACTTTCCATCCCTTTTACTTATTGGCAGATTTGCTCAAAAAATGTGCTGTTTACGTGCCGCGGACGGGGTTCTCTCTGCGGTCCGTCTCCCATAGACTTCCGTAGCACATGTCCCATCCGTTTCCATCATCTTCGCCCCTCCACATTCCCAATCAAACCTCCTATGCGGAGGGACTTGAACGAGGGATTACGGAAGAGCTCGTTCGCAGGATGAGTGCTGAGAAGGGAGAACCGTCATGGATGCTCAAGCACAGGTTGGATAGTTTACGCATCTTCAAAAAATTTACGTTCCCCACATGGGGTCCGGATCTCTCCGCTCTCGATCTCGAGAAAATCCTCTTCTATGCCAGTCCTGGGGTGGAGCCGACCGATGACTGGTCGCAAATACCGGAGGATATCCGTCGCGTGTACGAGCGATTGGGTATTCCCCAGGCGGAGTATTCCATGCTGGGAGGAGCAGGTGCGCAGTACGAGAGCGATGTGATCTACCATCGGCTCAAAGAGGAGTGGGCGGAGCGTGGGGTGATTTTTCTCGACATGGATGAGGCCGTGCGTATGTATCCCGACCTTGTTCGTGGATACTTCATGCAGAATGTCCGTCCGACGGATCATGCATTCGCCGCACTGCACGGTGCCGTGTGGAGCGGAGGGACATTCCTCTATGTTCCCGCGGGCGTGACGGTATTCGAACCCCTGCAGTCCTATTTCCGCATGAATGCGCGGGGCATGGGACAGTTCGAGCACACGCTCATCATTCTTGAGGATGGGGCGCAGGCACACTACATCGAGGGCTGCTCGGCGCCGAAGTATGCCAGTCCTTCGCTTCATGCGGGGTGCGTGGAAGTCTACGTCAAACCGGGAGCGCGTATGCGGTACTCCTCCGTCGAGAACTGGAGTCTGAATACATTCAACCTGAATACGAAGAGGGCGATCATCGAGCGCGAGGCGACCATGGAGTGGGTGGGCGGCAATCTGGGCAGCGGCGTCACCATGCTCTATCCGTGCTCGGTACTCAAAGGCGAAGGCGCGCGCTGCGAGCACCTGGGGCTCGCCATGGCCGGCAGGAACCAATGGCAGGATACGGGTGCCAAGGTCATTCATTTGGCCCCGCACACATCCAGTGTCGTGGTGAGCAAGTCCGTCAGCAGGGACGGTGGTCGCACGGTGTACCGGGGGCTCCTCAAGGTCGCACCCGAAGCGAAGGATACAACGGCGAGTATCCAGTGTGACGCACTCCTCCTCGATGCGAAGAGCAGCACCGCGACGATTCCGGATCTTCAGGTGCGTACCGATGACGCGACCGTCGCCCACGAGGCTACGGTGGGCAAACTTTCGGAGGAGGATCTCTTCTATGCCATGTCGCGGGGCCTAAGCGAGCTGGAGGCCAAGACAATGATCGTGCGCGGGTTCGTGGAACCGATCATGCAGCAGATTCCGCTGGAGTACGCGGTTGAAATGAACCGGCTGATTGAAATGGAAATGGAGGGCTCTGTTGGGTGAGACGAAAGTAGCGGGTTTTTGACAAAATCATAACTTTTGATATAGTACCTAACTTTCTCTGTTCCTTCACATCACCGTTCCCCGTAGCTCTGTCCCGCTTCTCATGGGCGGAAGAGAGCTGTGGGGACAATCTAAAACTACCACTCAAAGGAGGAACGTCATGTTTCACCGCATCCTGCGGCGATTCGTCGCCGCGCAAATCCTGTTCGTGTTCGCGAGTGTATGCTTGGCCGATCCATTGAAGGCACCGCTCACACCGGGCGACGAAATGTCTATCTCCGTTCCGGTCAAATTGCGCGTAAGCGTTGTGTCAGATGATCTGACGCAGCGCTTCGCCGCGTTGGAACAGCGCGTAGACGTGCTGGAAAAATCGGTCGAGTCGAATGGGAAAAAACTCGATCGGGTTCTCTCTACGCTCGGGCCCATGTCACAGTGGGTCAAAGAGCAGCGAAAAGCGGTCGCGGTCAAGAAGACAATCCAGCCCGATGAGGTTTCCCATCTCGTGTGGGACTCCCCCGTGGGTGAGTGTCATTTCCGACTAAACGTCGAAGGTAATTTGGAAATCAAGTTGGTAGGAAGAGGCCAGACGGAGTGGAGTTCGCTTCACTCCGTTTCCGACGGATGGCTTTATGCCATCTATGGGAATGTGGGCTATGGTCTTGGGCCCAATGAATGGCTTATGAGCTACATCCGGCAGTACAAATACTGTCGATGATCGAACACCCCGCAGCAGTCTCTGCCGTAGAGCAGAGGCAACGAGCCACCAGAGAACGTACGTTCTCTGGTGGTTTCGCAAATACGAAAAATGTTGTATAATAGTTTCGTTACATCCACATCTTCCTATGGGTCTCTTTCAGGGGTTCGCTGAGCGGTGGGAACAACGACGGGAACGCCGGGCACAGACACGCATGGAGTGCCAGGAGGAAGCCCGTAAGGAACTGGCAGGACTGCAATCAGAAGTGAACGTGGAACGACCGAAGGAGGGAAAACAGCAGAACGGCTGGCACATGGAGCATCAGGTAAATCAGGGATGGCACCAGTACATCCTCGATGATCCGCAGCATGCGTTCACTGTGAAGTACGGGGTGGCAGGCGGCGGGGAGTATCGCTTTCGTCTCGATCCGGGTGTGCTCCGCTCCGCTCTTCACCCTGATCTCGAACTCGCGCGCCACGAGATCCATGGCCGGCCGGTTCTCGTCTTGAGCGCGAAGGGGGCATTCGCAGGGACAGACCTCATCGTGGAGGAGGAAGGCGCGGGATCCCGCACGCTCCAGGTCGGCAGTGAGGGATGGAAAGAACCTGCGTCGGTTATTGAACGTGAACTGCCGAAGAGAGGACTTGCCATCGAGCAAGTGGGGGTACGCACATTCGTCCTTCCCAAAGATCGTGCCCCGCTTTCTCTGCGCTACGAATGTTCAGGCAATCAGGGGTCCATGACGGAGTGGTACGATCTGCAACCGGATGTTACGCGGAGCCAACATGAGTACTGGCTCATC
>Ga0265297_10005119_pt1 | contig 20468 bp, 14 predicted proteins | sample Munlanlwell13791_FD_192502 | JGI IMG/M metagenome (GOLD analysis project Ga0265297, IMG submission 192502) | Leachate microbial communities from a municipal landfill in Southern Ontario, Canada - Leachate well 137-91 | ecosystem: Engineered > Solid waste > Landfill > Unclassified | place...
TGGGAACGATACGCGCAAGTAAACGCTGTAATGTTTCTCTATCTGTCAGATCGATTGCTCTAATTCCATTCCGTGCCACTTTATCGCTATAGCAGGGTCCGATGCCGCGTTTCGTAGTACCAATCTTTTTATCACCAAGGTATTGTTCCTCAGCGCCATCAAGAATCTTATGGTACGGCATGATGATGTTTGCTCGATCGCTGATGAAGAGTTTCGGTTGTATCCCTCGTTGTACTAATTCATCGATTTCCTGGAGTAGAATTTCGGGGTCGATGACTACGCCATTGCCAATAATCCCTGTTTTTCCCTGGATGACTCCTGAAGGAACCACATGGAGTTTATAGACTTCCTCCCCGACTTTGATGGTATGACCAGCGTTGTTACCGCCATGGAATCGAACAACGTAATCCGCGTTTTTAGAATAGTAGTCAACCACCTTTCCTTTTCCCTCGTCACCCCATTGCGTGCCAATCACTAACGTTACCGTCATGGTTTTTCCCGTACCGCTGAATAGAAAAGAGATACTTATACATACTGACTATTGCTTCGTCAGTGTGATATCAAACTTTGGTGGTTTTTCCAAAGAACGTTTCACCGTGCATAGCTCAGCGGATCGAACGAGGGCTTTTCGGTATTTCTCAGGAAATTCGTTTGGAACCCTGATATCGATATGAATCCTTTCGAGTGCATGAGTGTCTGGGTTTCTCTCGTCTCTTAGAACGAGCGTGATCTCCTCGGTGGGAAGGGAATTTTTCTGACAAAACATCAGCACGTAATATCCGGTACAGGTGCCAAGCGAGACGAGAAAGAGGTCAAACGGTGCTGGAGCAGAACCGGTTCCTCCCTCTGCAATTGGTTGATCGGTGTGTACCGTATGGTCATTAAACCGGGCATCCACCTTCACTCCCCCTGGAAAAGTAATCTGCATGTTCATTTCCCTCTACCTCGTTTCCATTGTGATTCTCAATGACTTACGTTACCTCATCGATCATCGGAAGCAATTGCGCGTCCTTAAACCCTCGCTGTTGAATCGCGCTACTTGGGCAGGCGCTCACACAGGTGCCGCAACCCTGACAGAGTCCTTCGTTGATTTTCGCATGGATGATTTTTTTGTCATCGCGTTCTTCTTCAATTCGTTCGATGGCGTTATAGGGACAGACCGAGATGCAGATACTGCAACCGCTGCAGAGGTCATCATCCACAAACGCGACGTTGGGTTCTGCTTTCAATGTTGGTTTGCACAGGATTGTGGCCGCACGAGCTGCCGCAGCCTGTGCTTGATAGATGGATTCGTTGATGAACTTTGGAACATGGCAATTCCCTGCGACAAACACCCCTCGCGTTGAAAAGTCGACCGGTCGAAGCTTCACATGCGCTTCCAGGAAGAACCCATCGTCGTTCACCGGGACTTTGAGCAGCTTGCCAATGATCGGGTTATCTGGGTTTGGTTGTAGCCCTGTCGAGAGAATCAGATGATCCGCGGGTATCTTCAGGAGTTCCCCCATCATTGGTTCGTAGACCTTCACGACTAACCCGTTCTTGGATTCCACCTCTGGTTTTTTCTCCGGGTCGTACTGGAGGAACATGACACCTTTTTCCCGAGCGTCCTTATAGAATTTTTCTTTGAACCCATAGGTCATTAGGTCTCGATAAAGGAGGAATACTTCCGCCCGTGGGTTTAACTCCTTGATTTTCAACGCGTTTTTGACTGCTTGCATGCAGCAAATCCTGCTGCAGTATGGTCGTTTGTCATCACGGGACTCCACGCATTGGATCATCACGAACGTCTCACCATCGCGGATATCTTCTTTTTTCAGTACGCTTAGGTCCCGTTCCAGCTCCGACTGGGTCAACACGCGAGAGTCTTTCCCATAATGGTAGGTGTGTGGTTTGTATTCGTCCGCACCGACCGCGACAACAATCACCCCGTGTGAAAACGTAATCCCCTTCGAGGGGGTCTGTATCTCTGACTCATAGCTTCCCACATAGCCTTTTAACGATGTTACCTGTGAACTTGTATGAACCTTGATGAAAGGATGTGTTGAGACCTTCTCGGTCATCTGGTTGATTAATTGAGGGATGTCCAGGCCATCAACCGTATAGTATACCTTATGTAAGTACCCTCCGAGCTTCGGTTCCTTTTCGACCAGCATGGTCTCGTATCCCTGATCCGCAAGGGATAACGCGGCAGTCATCCCTGCGATTCCACCACCGATGACAAGCGCTTTCTGAAGAACCGGGATCTCTGCCTCCTGGATCGGCTGCAGGAACCGTGTTTTTGCCACGGTCATCGCGATGAGCTGCTGTGCTTTCTTGGTTGCTTTCTGTGGGTCATCCATATGCACCCAGGAGCATTGCTCCCGGATGTTGGTCATCTCAAGCAGATAGGGATTGAGCCCTGCGTCGCGAAGGCTTTTTTGGAAGAGTGGTTCATGCGTCCGAGGGGTACACGCTGCGACCAGGATGCGGTTTAACTCGTATTTTTTGATGGCATCCACGATCTTCTTCTGTGTATCCTCCGAACAGGTGTACACATTCGTTTCGACAAACGCGACGTCCGGTAGTGATTTGACATATTCCGCAACCGCAGGGACATCGACGTACCCACCGATATTGATGCCACAGTGACAGAGGAAGACGCCGATCCGGGGTTTCTCCGCGGAGACGTTTTTTTCCTCAGGATAGTGCTTCTCCTTTACGAGGGTTCCCCGTGAATCCTTCAGCAGTGCGGCAGCGTTCGCGGCAGCAGCAGAAGCCTGCATGACTGATTCTGGAATCGCCTGCGGTTCTACAAAAGAGCCTGCGACGAAAATCCCTGGTTTAATCACTACGGGATCGTCAGGGCTCGTCCGTACATAGTTAAACTCATTGGCATCAAACCCAAGGATGTCCATGATCTCGTTGCGTCGCTCGCCAGCACCGCAGAGCCCAACGGAAAGAACGACAAGATTATAGGTTTCCTGCTGGAAGTCTCCTTTGTCATCCTCATATTTTATGATGAGGTCCTTTGTCTGTGGATTTTCTGTGATTTCTGAGATGCGCGACCGGATATACCGAAGACCGTGGTCTGTCTTTGCTCGGTTGATGTATTTGTCGAAGTCCTTTCCATAGGAACGCACATCGATGTAAAAGACGGTCGGCTTGATGTCCGATGCATGTTCCTTGGCGATGATTGCTTCCTTGGCCGTGTACATACAGCACATCGCTGAGCAGTATTCGTGGTTCACGGATGCGTCCCGGGAGCCGACACAATGCACCCAGGCGATCTTCGTCGGATATTTCTGGTCACTCGGTCGGAGGATTTTTCCCTGGGTCGGACCGGAGGCAGATAAGATACGCTCAAACTCCACGCTGGTGAGCACGTTTTTATATTTCTTGTAGCCGAACTCAGGTTTTATCACAGGGTCAAATGCTGGGGAACCCGCTGCGATGATCACGGCACCGACATGAAGCGCCATGGTCTCCGGTTTCTGCTCATGGTTAATCGCACCAGATTTGCATTCTTTGACACACCGCATGCAGTCGATACAACCACGGTGTTTCCCATCGCCTTCCTTGTCTATCACGTATGCATTTGGGATTGCCTGCGGGAACGGCTTGTAGATGGCTTTGCGATTCACGAGCCCGTACTCAAAAGTATTGGGTAGTGAAATCGGACAGACTGCTTCGCAGCTCCCGCATGAAGTACATTTCTCGATGTCGACATACCGCGGTTTCTTCACTGCCTTCACCGTGAAGTTCCCAGGGTTGCCGTCGATTCCCGTAATCATGGTGTTGGTGAATATCTCAATGTTCTGGTGACGTGCACAGTCAACAAGCTTTGGAGATAAGATGCACATGGAACAATCATTGGTCGGGAATGTCTTGTCCAGCTGTGCCATGACGCCACCAATCGTCGGTGATTTCTCCAGGACATAGACTTTGTATCCCATGTCAGCGAGGTCAAGGGCTGCCTGTACCCCGGCGATGCCACCACCAACGACAGCAACCGCTCCGATCGTCTCAGATTTTTTTATCATACGCCTTCTACTTTGATTCTCGAGTATATCCTTCTCTCATCGCGATGTTTTTTATCGCATTCATCAGCTTTGGGATCTCCACTCCTTGTGGGCATTGGGTGAGACAGCGATGATGCGATGAGCAAATCTCAACAAACTTATTCTCGAACACCGGGTCCTTCATCCCCAAAAGCACGTTCTTGATTACCTTCCTTGGGGAATACAGCGGGTCAAGCTCCCGTTCTGGACAGCCAGCGGTACACGTGCCACAGGAGAAACACTCGTAGAGGTCTTTTCCACCTGGGCTCTGTGTGATCTTGTATTTGAACTCCATGTCAAGATATTTCTTGGTTTTCTTGCCTGTCGCATCCTCAATAGACTCTTCCATCAACCGCGCGTCACGAACAGCGTTCATGACCTCTTTGACATTGACCTTCTGTGGACATTTTTCAAGACATCGGAAATGAGCACTGCAGATCCAGGGGAACTCACTGGAAAGCACCTCTTCTTTGAGCCCAAGCAACGCCTTCCTGATGATCACCCGCGCGTTCCACTCTGGTTTGACGTCCATCTCGGGACATCGGGCGGTACAGGCTCCACAGGCGAAACATTTCAGGATGCCCTCGCCACCCTGTTCGTTTGCTATCTGGAACTTAAAGCCAGGATCGACCTTGCGGGAGTCAATGACCTCCATGTTACTTTTCTCCTACCTCCAAGAACTCATCCTCCCGATACACAATCATCGGGATCTTCTCTGTTTTATCTTTTCCAGGATGATATGTGAATTCTTTCTGCGCGTTTTCTGCCGCGGGGATGAACACCTCCATGAGGGGAATGGTGTTCGGACATGCTTGTTCGCATAACCCGCATTCGACGCAGGACAAGATCATATGGTTCATGCGTCCCAATTGGAACAGCAGCGCGTCACTAGGCATTTTCACCAGTCCTTTGTTCTCTGCTTTTCTGATGAATTTGTACGCCTCGGCGTCAAAGACAGCGGAGTCGAATAAACATTCCTTGCAGTAACAGATGGGGCATGCTTGCCGGCAGTTATGGCAATTGACGCATTTGTCAAAAAACTCTGCGATCTTTTCAATCCCGTTAATCCCTTCTGTTTGCTTTAGGAAGGCTGCTCGTTTCTTGTCTTTCTGCTCCCGAATGTCTTTGACTGCTTTCTCTCTGGTTTTTCCCTCTTTTTCATTCTCAAGATTCAAGTCTTTTAAGAGTTCTTTTCCAATCTCGGTGTGCGCCTCGATGATGATCTCTTTTTCGATATCTGTGCCATAGAGTCCCAAAACGATATCTGCGTTCATGGGAATCGGGTCCTTGCAGACCTGACAGGCGGACCGCAGGTATTGTTCCGCATCAGTTGTTTTCTGTGTCATCATGTCAACGATGACCTGTGTGGGTGTCTTCTTCTCTGGGAAGTCTGCATAGATGTTTATCGGAAATGTTCCTGGGCAATCAACACCGATGATTATGATGTTCGTCAGGTTTGCTTGGTTCAGTTTCACCAGCTCGATGAGTGCGCGAATCTGACAGGATCGCAGGACAACCCCAATTGGTTTTGAGGGTGGTTGGATTTTCGTCATCTTTGAAATCATGGTGGCGGTTGCGACGGGTAGCACCGGGGCAATAACATCTGCATGGAGCTTCTTTGGGTCTGCGATCAACACAGGGTACACGACTTTTTTTGAAGGGGTACTTTGCGGGACGAGCAGCGCCTGGATTTTGCCTGATGACAGGAGCTGTTTGAGAAACTCATTGGTTGAGCGGACCACGTCTTGGTCCTGGACTTTGAGTGCTTTTTGCGTCATTTTTTTCCTCCGTTATAGATTCCAGTGTTTCGCAATCGGGTTTGGTCCGAGCTTGCGTATTGATTCGGTCATTTCTCTCATGGTATCGGCAAACTTCTGTCCCTCAGAAGCAGAGATCCATCGGAGCCACACGCGCTCTTTTTCTAGCCCGAGGGTGCCAAGGATGTTCTCAAGAAGCACCATGCGTCGTCGCGCTTTGTAGTTCCCGTCGATGTAATGACAGTCCCCCGGGTGGCAGCCTCCGACGAACACCCCATCAGCCCCTTCGAGCAACGCACGAAGGATATACATGGAATCAACCGACCCGGAGCACATCACCCGGATGATTCGAATGTTCGGCGGGTATTGGATACGGCTGGTCCCTGCAAGGTCCGCCCCTGCGTAACTACACCAGTTGCAGAGGAACCCGACGATCTTTGGTTCGAAGACTTTGGTCTTATGGTCGTTTTTCTCTTCACTCATCTTCTCTTACTCCAAACACGCATCAATCATGGAAAGAATCTGACGTTTCGTAAACGTATTCTGCTGTGATGTCCCACTGGGGCAGACAACAGAGCATGCGCCGCATCCTTGACAGAGGATCTCATTGACGATGACGGTTTTCTTTTCTTCGTCATAGCTAATTGCATCATACGGACATGCTTCAATGCAGAGTTGGCAGCCGGCGCAATTTCGGGAAATCACCCTGGCGATGTTCCCAATGGTCTCCAGATACTTTTTCGAAAGAATCGTTGCAGCCCGGGCGCCAGTCGCTTTCGCCTGGAGGATCGATTCCTCGATGAACCGGGGTGAGTGTGCAAGACCGCAGAGGAAAATACCATCAGCGGAAAAATCAATGGGACGCAGTTTCACATGTGCTTCAGCGTAGAACTCGTCCTGATTGAGGGGGACTTTCAGAAGCTGGGCGAGTGGTTTGTTGTCTTGCGGGATAATCCCTGTGCTGAGCACCAGTTTGTCAGGATGGAGATGGAGTTCGCGACCAAGTATTTTTTCCTTGGTTTTGATGAATAATTTTCCATTCTCGATGGTTACTTTAGGTTCCTCGTTCTCATCGTAGCGGATGAACAGGATGCCGTTCTTCCGGGCTTTTTGGTAGAGGACATCCTCTCGGAATCCATACGTGCGGATATCTCGATAGAGCACATAGACGGCTGCATCGGGGTTGATTTCTTTGAATCGTAACGCGTTTTTCAATGCTTCAGAGCAGCAGACCCGACTGCAGTACGGATGGTCATCGTTTCGTGAGCCAACACATTGGATCATCACGACTTCTTTCAAATCTTTTAGGTAGGGTTTTTCCATGAACAAGTCTTTTTCAAACGCTGTCTGTGTCACGACATCATCGCTTTTCTTATACTGATATTCCTTGGGTTGATAGGGTAGTCCACCAGTGGCGACGATAATGACCCCATGTTGGACGACCGTTGGTGTTTTTTCTTTTTTATGTGATGTAAGTGTCGTTGAGAAGTTCCCGACATACCCGGTCACCTGTGTCACGGTTGTGTCGGTGAACACCTGAATCTGAGGATGGCTGATGACGTGTTCAATGGTTTGTTTGAGGAGTTCCTGGGGTTTTTCTCCCTGGGCTCCGAGATAGATGTCCTTGAGATGGCCCCCAAGCTCTGGTTCTTTTTCTACCAGATACGCCTGGTAGCCTTGATCTGCGATGGAAAGAGCAGCTTGCATGCCTGCGATGCCGCCACCGATGATCAGTGCACTGGGAAGCACCGGGATTTGCAGATGTCGGACGGGGTATAAATCAGAGGACTTCGCTACCGCCATTCGTACGGCGTCGATTGCTTTCTCCGTGGCACTCCCTGGAGCGTTCTTATGGACCCAGGAGTTCTGATCACGGAGGTTCGCCATCTCAAAGAGATGTGGATTCAATCCTACCTGCCGGAGCGTGTCTTGGAATAACGGCTCATGCGTTCGAGGCGTGCAGGATGCGATGACAACCCGGTTGAGATTGAGTTCTTTTATCTTTTCTTTTATTTTCTCCTGTGAGTCTTGTGAGCAGGTGAACAACGTATCATCTGAATAGACGACGTAGGGGAGTGTTTTTGCGACCTCGACGACTTTCTTGACATCGACGACCCCAGCAATGTTGATGCCGCAGTGACAGACGAACACGCCGATGCGGGGGAACTCAGCGTTGACGTCGCGCTCCAGAGGATATTCCTTTTCAACGACTTCGGTTCCTCGAGCGTCTGCGATGGATTTTGCTGCTTCTGCGGCAGCTGCGGATGCTTGGGTGACGCTTTCAGGGATGTCTTTTGGCTCGGTCACTGTCCCGGATGCATAGACACCTTCCCGTGAGGTAGACACCGGGGTGAACGCCTCAGTCTGAATAAAACCGTATTCATTGAGATTGATTTCTAATGCTTTGCTGAGATGGCCTAGGGATGCACAGGGTTGTAAACCGACGGAGAGCACCACCATATCGTAGGTATCGTTCTGCAGCATGCCGTTCTCATCGACGTAGCGGATGGTCAACTGCTTTGTTTTCCGATCCTGCTCGATCTTTGAGATACGGCAGCGTCGATAGACAACACCGTATTCATTTTTTGCCCGATTAAAATAGGTATCAAAGTCCTTGCCAAACGACCGCATATCCATGTAATAAATATGGGTCTCTACCCCGGGTTCGTGTTCTTTTGCGATCACCGCTTCTTTGGTCGCGTACATACAACACACGGAGGAACAGTATTTTCGATCGCAGCTTTCATCCCGTGAGCCGATGCATTGGAGCCAAGCGATTTTTTTCAATGGTTTTCCATCAGAGATGCGTTTGATGTGTCCTTTATAGGGCCCGGAGGCGGACAGCATCCGTTCAAACTCGATGCTGGTCAGCACGTTCGGGTACACTTGGTATCCGTAGCTGTCTGCTTTTGGTGGGCGATACTCAGCAAACCCTGGCGAGACGATCACCGCACCGACATCGATGGTCTCTGTTGTCTCTTGCATCTGATGATCGATTGCCCCAAGTCCACAATACAGGACGCATTGCTGACAGTCGCAGCATCCAGCACAGTTCAGGCATCGTTGGGCTTCCCGTACGACCTGGTCTTTTTGTAACCCCTGGTCGACTTCTGCAAACGTCTTCACCCGCTCCTCGATGGGGCGCAAGGATGGTTGTTCCCGTGCTTGTGGGATTCGTACTGCTTCTTTTGGGATCTGCGCCGGTAGTTGCTCTTTTTTCTCCCTGCCCTGTAATAGATCTTCATGATGAAGAAATCGGTCAATGGACTCAGCTGCGGTATGGCCTGCCCCGATTGCCTCGACCGCTGAAGCAGGACCTGTGACTGCGTCACCACCAGCGAACACCCCTTCTTGGGATGTCTCTAAGGTGAGCGGATGTACTTCGATAAATCCTGATGTTGCTACCGCAATGGTGTTTTCTTCCATCAGCTTGGTCTCAAGTTCCTGACCAATAGCAAAGATGACGTAATCACAGAGCATGTCGTAGTCGGAATTTGGAACGGCAACCGGTCGTCGTCTCCCTGATGAATCTGGCTCGCCTAGCTCCATTTTCACGCATTGCAGGCAGGTGTCTTTGTCTTTTTTATATAATTTCGTCGGAGCCGTGAGAAAGTGAAATTCCACTCCTTCTTCTTGTGCTTGTATAATCTCCTCTTTGTGCGCCGGCATCTCCTTAAGAGACCTCCGGTAGAGCACGGTGACGTTCCCCCCGAGTCGTCGTGCGGTGCGTGCCGAGTCCATCGCGACGTTTCCGCCACCGACAACCAAGATGGTTTTTCCCTTGAAGAACTCAGGAGCGATCATGTTCCTGTTGAGTTGTTTGAGGTATTCCACTCCTTCGAGGACACAGGGGGCCGTCCCGGTGCAACATTCAATGCCTGCTGCCCGGGTCTTATGGGCTCCGATTGCGAGGAGGATTGCTTTATATCCTTGTTTTTTCAGGTCAGCGACCGAGAAGTCCCTTCCGAGTTTCTGATTGTTTTTTATCTCAATTTGTGCTTGTTCGCAGAGAGGGTCAATCTCTTTGTGCAGATATTCCTTCGGTAAGCGATAGTCCGGGACTCCGTAGTGCAGCATACCGCCGCTGTATTTCTCCGCCTCAAAGATCACGGGTTTGTATCCTTTTTTTGCAAGGTCATAGGCGGCGGTTAACCCGGTGGGACCAGCGCCGATGATGGCAACTTTTTGGTTATCGCCTCGTTTGGTTTCAGTGGGTTCTTTGTTTTGTTTTTTTTCTGTTTTTATTTTATTGTACTCTTCTAACAGCTCTGGATGGTCGTAAATGTAATCAGCAATGAATCGTCTGATACGACAAATGGAGATCGGCTCATCGATGTCTTTCCGGTTGCATTCTGTTTCACAGGGATGATAGCAGATGCGACCGAGTGAGCCAGGGATCGGGATGGTCTCTTTGATAAGATCGAACGCCTCAGCGAATTTCTCTTGGGCGGCCAATGCGACGAACCCATGGGCGTTTAACCCAGCGGGACAGGCGATCTTGCAGGGGGAGGTGCCTTCGTTTTTTGCTATCGCGAAGACGTTTGGTATTGCCTGTGGGAATGGTTGATAGATCGCTGTGTGGGTCGTGAGCCCTTCATCGAACTCAGAGCGCATGGACACGGGACAATGCAGCACGCAATCTCCGCATCCGTTGCATTTCTCAAGGTCGACAAACCGGGGGTGTTTTTTTACGGTGACCTGAAAGTTGCCGACCTCGCCAGCGACATCGGTGACCTCCGCGTTTGTTATGATAGTGATGTTCTGATGTCGTCCGGTGTAGACGAGTTTCGGAGCAAGGATGCACATGGCACAATCGTTTGTAGGGAATGTTTTATCCAATTGTGTCATCGTGCCGCCGATGGATAACCCTCGATCAACGATGTACACTTTGAATCCCGCATCTGCAAGATCAAGGGCTGATTGGATGCCGGAGATACCTCCACCGATGACGAGGACGGATCCATGTTTCTGGGCAGAGGTGACCGGGTGGTTTTTCTCTTTGTTCATAGTCGTAAGGCTCACATGATGTCGTCTACCATGTTGAGGAGTTGCTTCTTTGTGAAATTTTTATGAATCGATGCGTTGCTGGGGCATGCAGCGATACAACCACCGCATCCAACACATAACGCTTCGTTGACTTCAGCAATACGTTTCCTTTCGTTCAATGTGCGTGCCTCGTAGGGACAGACTTCGATGCAGATGCCGCACCCGGTGCAGGCGTCCTCATCGACCATTGCGATTAACGGGTCTATCTCTAGTTCGTCTTGAGAAAGGATGGTCGCTGCGCGTGAGGCTGCCGCGCTTGCTTGCGAGACGGTATCTTGGATGTCTTTTGGTGCTTGGCAGCATCCTGCGATGAAAATCCCGTTCACGAAGGTGTCTACCGGGCGGAGTTTCGGATGGGCTTCTAGGAAGAATCCATCGCCGCTTAAGGTGAGATGAAGCAGTCGTGCGAACTCTGTCGCATCGGTCCGGGGCATCATCGCGGGAACGAGGACGACCAGGTCGGTCTTTATTTCAAACAATTTACTGGTTGTGGTGTCAAAAATGTCAATCTTGAGATGATCCGTCATGGGCCGTACCTCTGAGGGACGGCCACGGAACATGTTTATTTGAAGACCTCGGACCTTCCGGTAGAATTCCTCATAGCCTTTCCCAAAGGATCGAAAGTCGTTGTAACAGATGTTTATCTCCACGTCCTGGCCAAGTTTCTCCCGGAGCAGATAGATTTGTTTCAGTGCGGTCATACAACCGATGCGGCAGCACCAGGTGCATTGGGTCTCATCACGAGAACCGACGCAGAGGATGAAGGTGACGCTTTTTGGTTTCTGCTGGGTTGATGGTCGGAGGATTTCTCCTTTGGTTGGTCCTGAGGAGCTGATGAGCCGCTCCATTTCTAACGTCGTGATGACATCAGGGGATTGGTCGTATCCGTATTCATAGACGGCGGTCGGGTCCATGAGATCATAGCCGGTCGCAACCACGATCGCACCGACTTTTCGTTCGATAATCTCTTCTTTCTGATCAAAGATAATCGCATTTTGTGCACATGCTTTCTGGCAGAGGGGCTCGTCACCGCATTTGCCTTTGGTGAGGAACAGGCATTTCTTGTCGTCAATAACGTATTTCAAGGGTACTGCTTGGGGGAACGGCATGTACGCGGCTCCGCGTTTCCCCATCCCTTGGTTAAATTCACTGACGACGCGGTCTTTGAGGCGGCAGGCTGCGGCGCAATCACCGCATCCCGTGCACTTGTCAACGTCGACATAGCGTGGTTTCTTCTTTATTTTCACCGTGTAATTCCCAATGCTCCCTTCGATACTCGCAATCTCGGCATAGGTCAACAGTTCGACGTTCTCATGGTTGGCCACTTCCATCATTTTCGGCGTCAGTATACAGGAGGAACAATCCAGGGTCGGAAAGGTTTTATCCAGTTGTGCCATATGACCGCCGATGCTGGGGTCCCGTTCCACCAGATGGACTTTGAATCCGTCGTTGGCAAGATCCAGTGCTGTCTGTATCCCTGCGATGCCACCCCCGATCACCAAGGCTTCTGGAATGACTTTCAGCTTGGATGGTTTGAGTGGCTCCAGGGTCAGTGCCTTGGAGACGGCGCTGCGGACCAGATATTTTGCTTTCTCTGTGGCTTGTTCTTTGTTGCTGTGTGCCCAGGAGCATTGTTCGCGGATGTTTGAGATTTCGACCCGATACGGGTTGACACCGCCGTCATTGGCGACCCGTCTGAAGGTATGCTCATGCATCCGTGGTGAGCAGGATGCGATAACCACACCGTCAAGGTTGAATTCTTTAATGGTGTCTTTGATGAGGGTCGCACCGACGTCTGAACACATGTATTTGTATTCCTTTGCGACGACGACGCCATTTAGGTGACTTGCGTATTCGGTGAGTGCTGTTACATCGACGTTCTGTGCGATGTTGATGCCGCAATGGCAGACGAACACCCCGATACGGCGCATTATGGAGCAGCCTCCTGTTGGAGTTTCTCGACGGGGCTGAGATTCAGGTCCAATCCAAGTTTCTCTGAAGGAATTCCAAACGCGATACCGAGCAGCTGGGTGAGGTAGACGACGGGGACTTCCAGTTTTGCAGCCACGGTCTCCCCTGCTTTTGTTTGTCTGGAATCGAACATCTTATGGCACCAGGGGCAGGCATCAACCAGGCCGTGGATATGTTGTTCTTGGATTGCCTGGAGTTTCTGTCCTGTTTTTGTCAGCGCGGATTCTGGGAGGTTCGCAAGTAAGGGAGCCCCACAGCAATCAAGCCTCTGAGGATAGTAAACTGGTTCGGCTCCGAGTGCTTTGAGTATTGCTTCTATCTTCTGTGGGTTCTCTGAGTCGTCCGGTCGTCCGATTTCCTTGGGACGCAGGATGTGGCAGCCATAATGGGCAGCGATTTTCAAGCCCTGTAACGGTTTTTTCACCTGTTCCTGTATCTTTTTAATTCCTATTTCATCATGGAGGAGGTCGACAGTATGGACGATGCGTATTTTCTCCTTATAAGTAAGATCCTCTGCGGCAAGCATTCCGTTGATACGTTCCTTCATCTCCGGGTTCTTCTCAAGGATATGCTGACATTCCCAGAGGGCGAGATGACACATCGCACAGGGAACAAAGACGTCCAGCTGATGTTTTTGGGCAATCGCTAGGTTCCGTGCAGAAAGGTACAGCGTCAGAAGTTGATTGACGCTTTTCATGGGTTCCCCACAACAGGAGAATCCTTCCACGTCCACCAGTTCCACTCCTAACAACGGGAGTGTTTCTCTGATTGAGAGTTCATAGGCGTATTGCTCCGTGGGCATCAGACAACCGGGGAAGAGCGCGTATTTCTTCATCATCGTGGTTATACCTTTTCCATTGCGATTTTCATGATCCCTGCTTGGAACTTCGCGACATCCGTTGGTTTTGAGAGTGGAGGCAGTCCGAGTTCATCTCGTTTCACTGTTTTGTTTGTCCGGGTCGTGGTTTGTTGGATGTCTTGAATGAGGCCTAGGGCGAGGATGGATTGGAGCATAGCAGTGTATTTTCCTGGGAGTTGTTTCCCGCTGGCTACCGCCATATTTTTTAAGATAAATAAAATCTCAACAGGGGCGACACGTTGTGGGCAGCGTTCCCGGCATTTCAGGCAGGTCATGCAGGTCCAGATGACGTCAGAGTTCACCAGTTCGTTGATCAATCCTCGTTTCAATAGTGCGACGATTTTATGTGGTTCGAGTTCAAGGAGTTTGTGTGCCTCGCAGCCTGAGGTGCATTTTGCGCATTGGAAACAGTACTCTGAGAGTTCGTCTTGGAGTTTTTTGAGCCGGTCGTTTAGCTCTTTTCGTTGTTCAGACTGCGGCTCCCCCATAGAAGTCAAGTCGATGATGCTCATTTCTGTCTCACTCAATATATTAAATTAACAATTGTTAACTATAAATACTTTTCCGACTTCTTTGTAGAGAGTTTATCCGAATACCATATTTAAAACTATCAATACGGTCATCAATTTTTTTTCGGAAATTCACATGCTGTGAATTAATAAAGTAAAAAACGATATCCTCGCCGTCGGGGTTTACCATGAAACAAATGAACGAAAAACAACTGCTAGAAAAAGCAAATCAACCAGCAAAAGACGCAATGCGACTCCATCCATTCTATCACGGAAAAATCGAGGTCCTCCCGAAATGCCGGATAAACGACTTCCAAGATTTCGCTATTTGGTACACCCCTGGAGTCGCAGAACCCTGCAAAGACATCCAAAAACATCCTCTGAAAGTCTATGATTATACAAACAAATGGAACACCGTCGCTGTCGTCAGCGACGGCACTCGTGTCCTTGGCCTTGGCGACATCGGACCAGAAGCAGGACTGCCCGTTATGGAAGGAAAATCACTGCTCTTCAAATACCTCGGAGGCGTCGATGCATACCCAATTTGTCTTGCTACAAAAAACCCTGAGGAAATCATTCAAGCGGTCAAATGGCTCAAACCAAGTTTTGGTGGCATCAACCTTGAAGACATTGAAAAACCAAAATGTTTCTACATTCTCAATCGACTCAGAAAAGAAATGGACATCCCCGTCTGGCATGATGACCAACAGGGAACAGCAACCATCGTCACCGCAGGAGCAATCAATGCATTAAAAATCGTAGGAAAACCACTAAGCAAGACTCTTGTCTCCATGGTTGGGGCAGGTGCAGCAAATATCGCTATCGCCCGCGTGCTCGTCGCAGCAGGAATAAAACAAAAAAACATCATCATGGCAGACAGCAAAGGCATCTTGCATCCTTCTCGAAAAGACCTTGAGAAAGAAAAAGAAACAAATCCGGAAAAATGGCAGATGTGCCTCAAATCCAACGCGGAAGGCCGCACAGGAAACCTTGCCGAAGCCATAAAGAATACCGATCTCTGCATCGCTGCCAGTAAACCCGGACCTGGAACCATTAAAAAAGAATGGATTACCACCATGGCCGATGATTCAATCGTCTTTGCCACGGCAAACCCCGTACCTGAAATCTGGCCTTGGGAGGCGCAAGAAGCAGGAGCAAGAATCATCGCAACAGGACGGTCAGATTTTCCCAATCAAATCAACAATTCCTTAGGATTCCCAGGGATTTTCCGGGGAACTCTGGATGTACGGGCAGAGACCATCACCGACGAAATGTGCATCGCTGCAGCATATGAACTGGCAAAAACCGCAGAGGATACCGGACTGAGTGATACCTCCATTGTTCCCACCATGGACTCCTGGGAGGTCTTTCCAAGGGAAGCGGTCGCAGTTGGTTTACAGGCGATTGCTCAAGGGATCGCTCGGATAAAACCCTCTCGTCAGGACCTCTACGACCACGCGCTATTTATTATCAAGAAATCCCGGGATATCACGCAATCCCTCATGAGACACGGATTCATCACCCAAGCACCCGAGTAAAACTCCTCTGAAGACTGGAACAGAAAATCAAAAACCTTAAATCAAAACATCCGTTCACCCTCCTCGAGGCGCTCTGGTTATCAGAATGCATACTGCTTAGACGAAAAAGGTGTCTGAGATGAAACAACTTGTAAAGATTATTACGAAAAAAGATTTTTCAACGTTTATAAACGCCCTGATACACGACAAGTCGTATGATGTGGTTGGAGTACAAGCAAAAGGAACACACTATGTCTTTGATACACTCTCTTCCGCCCAAGAATTACGGCTTGAGTATGACGTGACGATTCTACCCCCAAAGAAATACTTCCTCCCACAATATGAAACACTTCTGAAATACTCGTTAGAAAAACCCTTCGAAGGAAAAGAAACTATCACCGATGGTCCTCGGATCATCATCGGCGTCCACCCCTATGATATCATCGCATTGGAAGAAACCGATCGACACTACCTTGACCAGCAACAAGATAATTTCTACAAGAAACGTCGAGAAAACACCCTCATCATCGGTGTGGATATCCAAAACGTCTCAGAACGGTCCTTTGCAGCCAGCATGAAAACAAATACAACAGAATCAGGATTTGATTTACTGCTCACCGATATCGGCAGTACCTATGCAATCACGATTGGTTCAGAAAAAGGCAACACATTGCTGAAAAACTATGCAACCGTGAAGGACGCTTCTTCTACGGATCTCAACAAGATTACCGTAGCCCGCAATGCTGTCCTAAAAAAATACAAACAAAAAGTAAAGATAGACAAAAAAGACTGGTCACCACTTCTCGTGGCGAACTATCAAAATGCGATATGGGAAGAACATGCAGATGTATGTATGGAATGCAGCTCCTGCACCATGGTGTGTCCCACCTGTTTTTGTTACGATGTAAAAGATGAGGTCTCTTTGAACCTGAAAAAAGGAAACCGGATGAGAACCTGGGATGGATGTATGCTGAAGGATTTCACCAAAGTAGCAAGTGGTGAAGTCTTCCGGGAAGATGTAAAAGAGCGGTACCGCCACCGCTTCTTCCGCAAAGGCAATTACCTACCCGAAAGGTATGGTTTTGTTGCTTGTGTCGGGTGCGGCCGATGCGGGAGTGCCTGTTTGCCAGATATCGCTGACCCCTGCAACCTTATCAACGAACTTGCTCATTTTTCCTCCGAGGAAGAGACAGGGAAATTCTTCATAAAAGAAGAAACTGAGGTATTGGAAACGGGGATTATCCATGTTCCACGCAGCGCAACGATTACAAAAAAGATCCCTCTGAATGAACAGGATACCCTCTTTGAAATCGAACTTGATGATAAAAAACCATTAGGACACAAACCCGGGCAGTTCGTCGAAGTATCTGTTTTTGGATATGGTGAGGCACCCTTTGGCATCTCCACCCCACCAGGAAATACACCACTTTTCGAGATCATGGTTCGGCAGGTTGGAAACGTGACAAAGAAATTATCTTCCTTACACCCTGGTGACAAAGTCGGTATCCGCGGCCCCTTGGGGAATGGGTTTGATATGAAGTCCTTCGAGGGAAAAACACTGCTGTTTACCTCAGGTGGAACTGGAATGGTACCGATGCGATCGTTGATCAATCATGTCCTGAATCCAAAAGAGCGGAATAAATTCAAGGATATCGTCATTCTGTATGGCGCGAAATGCCCAAAGGAAATTACCTTCATGGATGACGTTGACCGCTGGAAAAAGATATCCAACGTTCAATGTGAACTTACCGTTGATCGGTGTGAACCAAGTGAATGCTGGGGTGGATGCACAGGGTTGATTACCACCTTATTCCCGAAAATACAGGCGGATAGACTGGATTCAAAAAACACCATAGCAGTGGTGATTGGACCACCGGTGATGTATAAATTCGTCATCAAATGCCTACAGACCCTCGGGATTCCTGACGACAACATCTATGTCTCTCTTGAGCGACGGATGAAATGCGGTGTCGGGAAATGCGGACATTGCCAGATAAATGGCATTTACGTCTGCAAGGAAGGTCCTGTTTTCAATTATGGGAAACTGAAACACCTACCGGAGGCGTTTGAATGAAACAGAAACCACGGGTCGCTGTCTTTGATTTCGCGGATTGCGAAGGATGTGAACTGGAGATTGCTGACCTTGAAGAAGAAGTCCTGGAACTTATTGAAATCGCAGATATCGTCTCATTCCGTGAAGTCATGAAGGAACATTCTGATTCATATGATATCGCGATTGTAGAAGGGTCAATCATGAGACCGATGGATGAGGAACGATTACGCAGCATTCGGAGTCATGCAAAAATCCTCATCGCCCTTGGTGCCTGTGCAACCATAGGTGGTATCAATAAAATTCGGAATCAATGGATGCCTGATGAAGTGAAAAAAGAAGTGTATGGAAATGCGAATCTGAAAGGGAACGAACTCTTTGATGTGTTCCAGACAAAAGCACTCAACGAGGTCGTCCCTGTTGATTATTATATCCACGGCTGTCCGATAGACCGGGAGGAATTCAAATCAGTCATCACTGCACTCGCTCTTGGGAAGAAACCTGAAATCCCACGATATCCTGTCTGTGTGGAATGTAAAAAGAATGAGAACGTCTGTCAGTTTGAGCTGGGGAATTTCTGCCTTGGCCCGATCACCCGAGCAGGATGCAAAGCGATTTGTCCAACCAATAACAGCCCTTGTGAGGGATGCAGAGGGTTGATTAAGAAAGCAGAAACAGAATGTGTCAAAGAAGTATTGGAACGGTACAAATTGTCCTATGAGGATATACGACGACGATGTACGATGTATAATTATGGAAGAAAGGAGTGTAGTTACGATGAGTAAAGATTTTTCCATTCATGTTGAACATCTCACTCGTGTTGAAGGTCATGGAAACATCACCCTTGATGTCAAAAAAGGAAAGATTGAGAAAATCCAGTGGAGCGTTGTTGAAGCACCCAGATTCTTTGAGGCTATGTTGCGTGGGCAGCATTATAACGAGCTTCGCCCGATCACCTCAAGGATCTGCGGGATTTGTTCGATTGGTCATTCGCTTGCCTCAGTAAAGGCAACCGAGGACGCATTAGGAGTCAAAATCACGAGCCAAACCGCGGCATTACGTCGATTAGCAATCCATGCAGAGAACATGCAAAGCCATATTCTTCATATCGGATACCTCGTCGCACCTGATCTCTTTGGTGCGGGTAGCGTATTTTCGATGCTTGGGAAACACACGGATACCGTCCTAAAAATAGTCAAGTTGCATCGCCTCGCAAACGAGATGTCAGATTTAATTTGTGGACGGACCATTCATCCGATTCGACTCGTGGTTGGCGGGTTTTCAATGTATCCTGCCGAAAAACAATTGATTCAGTTAAAAAAGCGACTGATCGAAGCACAGGAACTTACCAAGGACCTTGCCTCCGTCATTCTGAGCGTTGCTGATCGTCTGCCGGCATTCACCCGTGAAACCGAGTATATCGGTTTGACCTCTGATGAAGAATATGCCTTATACGATGGTGACATCGCATCAACAGATACGGGACGTCATCCTTCCAATAGAGAGTATAAAGAAGTCATGCAAGAATATCTCGTCCCTCATTCAACAGCGAAATATGCAAAACACACCCGAGAATCATACATGGTCGGTGCGCTCGCCCGGTTCAACCTGAACAGTAAACAACTTCATCCTATCGCTCAAGAAATCGCTTCTCTCTTCAAGCTCAAGGCGATTAATTACAACCCGTTCATGAACACCATCGCCCAATTGGTAGAATTTTCTCATAATGTTGAGGACTCCATCTCGTTAATTGATACGATTGTCGAACTAGGAATCAAACAAGAAAAACCCGTCAAACCGGTAAAAAAAGCAGGTCGAGGTGTTGGAGTCGTTGAAGTCCCTCGAGGGATTCTTGTCCATGATTATACGTTAAACTCACAGGGATACTGCACAAAAGCAAACTGTATCATACCAACGAATCAAAACCATGCGAATATACAAAAAGATATGGAAAAACTCGTCCCTGAGATCATCAACCGCCCTGAGAAGGAAATCGAACTGACCTTAGAAATGCTCGTGCGAGCGTATGATCCTTGTATCTCATGTTCGACCCATTATCTAGATGTTTCCTTTCTCTGATTGTCCTTGTGTTGTATGAAGAAAAAAATTGGGATCATCGGTCTGGGAAATCCTCTGAGAGCGGATGATGGCATAGGCCTTGTGTTACTTCGATACCTACAGGATTATAAAAAGACGTTATCGAAAGAGATCGACTTCATCGATGGTGGTACGAGTGGGATGAACTTGGTTCATCTCCTTGAGAACTATGATTCTGTTTTCCTTCTCGACGCAGTGGACTTTAAAGGAACCTCAGGTGAATTAAGAAAGTTCACCGTCGAAGAGGTGAAGAATCAAAAAATTCAGTGGTTCCTCTCGACACATGAACCAGATTTTCTTTCCGTCTTCACTATTTTACAACAGCTTGGTAAAATTCCGATTCAGGTAATTATTTTTGGCGTACAACCAAAGGATATATCCTATAAGGTTGGATTCTCAGAAGAAATCAACACTGCGCTTCCCCACCTTCAAAAAAAAATTCTCAAAGAAATCCAGTCGATGATAATCTAGTGGTGATTGGATTCAAATGCGAATAATTTTTATATAGATAATTTATATATAAAATTTATTTTACAATTATTCTTTTTTTAAATAATTAATAACAATACTAAAAAATCATTGAAATTAACTTATTAATCTTTTATTGAATATTCGAAATGAAAAT
>Ga0265297_10005120_pt1 | contig 20461 bp, 28 predicted proteins | sample Munlanlwell13791_FD_192502 | JGI IMG/M metagenome (GOLD analysis project Ga0265297, IMG submission 192502) | Leachate microbial communities from a municipal landfill in Southern Ontario, Canada - Leachate well 137-91 | ecosystem: Engineered > Solid waste > Landfill > Unclassified | place...
CTTGTATCGGCGATATGTGTGGCCACGTCTCCCTGGACGATGGCCGGTTCAATGTCGATATAGGCGTGCGTCGTGTCGATAAACTCGGCGATGACGCCGCAGAAAATGGCGTTTGATACCTGCGCCGTCACGTCAACGGTCTGATCGTCCACGATAAAAACATCGTCGCCCACGTTGGCTTGGGTAATGGCATGGCCCAATGTCATTTTGACCAGGCCCCTGCGCCGCACCACGGCGGTCAGATCGCCGTCGCCGCCGAGCGAATTATCGACGTGCTCCCTGGCGATGCCATGAAAAATCAGGCCTGCCGTGTCCGCACCAGGAACCAAATAACCGTTTGCATTCAGACATGTCAGCGCCCCCGCATAAATAAGGGTGAGTGCTTTAACCAGGGCGGGTATTTCCACCCCCTCCTTGTATTCCGTCTTTTTATCCCTCGCCAATGCCGTCATATTTTTTCTCCTTTTCAATCCAGGGTTGGAAAGCCCCGGCTATCTCTGTCATCCCGCGCAGGCGGGAATCAGTTATTTGTCGAATTTCTTGAACGTCTCCGTATCAATCCCCATCTGTTTGTTGATTTCAAGCTGTGTGGCTTCCAGTTCCCCCTCTGCCGGCTTGTCATCACCGACGACCTTACCCATGACGACCACTACGGGAGCCTTGGACACGAATACCTTGAACCCTTCGATGTCCCGCTCGGCATATGCCTCGGCCCATTCCTTCTGTGCAGGGGTGATCTTTCCTTCCTTCATGGCCATCATCACCAGGTCGCCAGCATCTTTCTTGCCCAGGCTGGCTTTTAACTGAGCAAGTTCCAGAGCCAGGGTGCCTACCTGGCCGTGAGACTGTTTCATGGCCATGATAGTGCCGGTAATCTCCGACTCCGTCGCTCCCTCGACCAGACCCAGTGCATCGAGGACACCCTTGTTTGCCACGATCTTCACCGGCTCTTTCAGTTTGTTAACCGCCATGATGGCATCCGCCTCCGTTGCACCCTCGGCCAGTCCGAGGAGCTTCAACAATTCTTTCCACGTCATATTGCCGTCCTCCTTATGTTGGTTGTTAAGTTCAAGTTGATTTTCCATGTATTTATTGATCAACGGGACCATCCCGTCGATATTCGGCTGATTGGTAAGGGCTACGTTTATGAGGCGCACGACCCGGTTGTCGGAGATTCGCGTCAGAAAGACGGGAGACACATAACGGTACTCTTTGTTGGCAATATATTGCCTGGCTTTCTCCGTCCAATCGACAACGGCCCAGATGCCCTCCTTGCCTTTGTTGATCAGTCTTGCCTTTTTGATCCATCCGGCGGCGGGCGCCTCGACGTCCCGGAGAGTTTGATGTTCGTAATCGATAACCATGTCGTTCTTTTGCGCGTCAAAGGCAGCTAAAACGGCCTGCTGGCTTGTTTCATCGCAGGTAAACTTTCCTTTCGGCGTCTCGATATCGATCCCGTATGGGATCACTTGAATCTCTTCGGGAACGGTGCCCGAAAGCTCCTTGCATAGGAGAACCATCCATGTATCCATCGTTATTGACCTCCGTGCTGCGTCAGGTAATTATTGGCCCCTTCCGCGAAGAGACTCGGAATGTTGGCCTTTTCCGCCGCATTTTTCAGGAATGGCTTGCCAACCATGCCGCGAACCGATTTAACCGGGTGAGCCGCTCCCCGCCAGAAAAGGGCCTTTTTTGATTTCGGGACGATTTTTGTCCTGTGAGGACCATATAGTCCGGTTCCCTCGTGAACATGTCCGGCATACGGAGCCGTGAACGTGATGGTGCCCTTGCTGCCGTCATCTTCGATCTTGCTTGTCCCGGAGTTGGCCAGATTCGATCTTTTAACAGGTGCATCCTTTCGAGCCGTCGCCTCGATGGTCGTAACGACGTTGGTCATTCCTGCCCGCCTTGCGCCATCCACATTGCCTTCGAGGTTGCGCGTCAGTTTGTCCATGTCCGGTGTGATTTTAAAATGGATCTTCATTTGACCCTCCGGAGCACCATGCCGTGACAGAAGGGATGGTACGGCGGCAATGTCCCGGCCCCGACGAGCTTGTCTATATTCTCGACCGTTGGGACAGTGCCCCGCATATCGTTCTCATATTCCTTTGCCGTCATGGCGGCCTGATTCATCATTTTTCCATACGCGACCGGCACACTGATGACCCTGCCGTTCATGCTGCGGCAAAAATCGCAATCCCTGGTCGGCTCGTAGATTTCGATTTCCACTATGCCCGCTTCCTGGAATTGGGCGACGCTTGCCCAATTGCGTGTGCGCTGAACGGAGGTATCGGCGATCCTCCGGATCTGCCATTCCTCCAGGTCGGAGAGCTTCTGGCCAAAGAGGTCCCTGAATGCCTGGATGTCCTCCGGTTTGCCCCGTCCGAAAAGGCCTGCACCCTGATTTAGATAGCGTTCCTCCAAAAAATCCTGCGTCGCCTTTTGGGCTTCGGGATTCTTGAGATATGAAGAGATGTAAAAGTGGTCGAGCTTGGCAAGAAACTTCGTCGCCCGCAGATCCGGACCGCCGAAGGCCAGATCGATGCCGGGGGCCGTCCGGTAGGCGCGGTAGATATCGGTAACCGTATCGGCGATAACCTTGCGGTCCAGGGCGGCGAAGGAAGCGCCGAGGATACCTTCTATCATTGTAATGAATTCTGCCTGCGGCGGCGGAGAGGAGAGGGATCGCAGCCACTCCTCGATGTCATCGAGGGCCGTCGCTTTCACATTGCGGAGCGTCGGTCCGAGCCGTTCCATGTAAACGGAGACCCAGTCAAAACTATCGCGACCATCGGGGATCTCCTCGGCCATATTGGCCATGATCTGTAGTTCCCTGTTTCTCGCCAATCCTAATATTGCATGTTGTCTCGGCAAGAACAGATGGTCCTTGTTTGCATTCAATCCCAAAACGCCGGGAGGCTGCTGTGCCGCCCGCAGGGTCTTCTCGCCCGGTTTCGCCCGAGGAATTCCGAAGCGTTCATTCACGTGTGTCTCCGGAATGCCCTCGAAATTGGCATCTTTGACAAGAACTCCATAGATCCTGGCAATCTTTTCCAGGTCGCCTTCATCCTCATGATGGAACTTCAATATCGGGACGCCCTTATCAGGGCCGTAATTGTAGGCGGTCCACGGCTTCAGGAGCTGGAATTTATATGTTTTCGCGATCGCCTTCGCATCGTCAGCCTTGAGATCCTGGCGAACCAGTTTAGCCTGGTCCTCGCCACCCAGTTTCCCCGGCGTACTGTCGGAGCTGCCCGTATGTCCCAGCACACCTTTGGACATGGCCTTATCGCAAAACTCGGCCAGGGCGGAATATACACCGGCATCTCCCCGGCGAGTCGACTCGAGTAATTCGATGATCGTATTGTCCGAGATCACTGCGGCGGCATCGACGCCCAGGTTGAAGACAGCTCGTTTGAGGGCGTCTTTTTCCTCCGTACCCGCGCCCGGTTTATACTTTCCCACCCGCATGGGCACAGAGAACAGTTCGTTGAAAATCACCCAGTTTTTGATGTCGTAATTCTTGAACAGGTACATAAAAGAGCATGGCCTCAGCAATCCGCCGCGTGCCGTCGCCCCGGATCTGGCTCGGTACTTATGAACGATGAACTTGTTGGGCAGCAGTTCCTCGCCCCAGGTCGGGCTGGCGTCCGTGAGAAGGCGGGGATGCTCCAAAAGCACTGTGGCGGTATTGAAAGTAAAACGCCGTTGATGGATCCACTTTATCTCTTTAGCCCAGACCTGCCCTTCGGACATGTCCCAGAGGATCTCCTGAACATCAAAGCCCTTGCCGACGGCATCCATCGTATCCTTGAGAGCGTCCTCCAAGTTTTCGATATACTCGATCATCTCTTTGGCGGCAGCGGCGATCTTTTTATCCTCCGCCGAATCGGATGCCGGGAGCATCTCCCAGTCCAGACCTGTTACGGCCAGTTTTCGTGTTTGCAGAATCCCGCCAAGGTGTAGATCCTTTTCTTCCATCTCCTCGAACAGTTCCGCCTGGCGCATCACGTCGCCTTGGTCGGCTTCCTTGAAGATGCTCGCCAGGCGTTGCGGTGTGAGCCCCTGGGACGGGTATGATGCATACCGGTCCCGAATGGTTTGGACGGCCACTTCCTCCAGAATCGGTTTATTCGATTTAATCTCCCTGCCAAACTGGTCTAACAGCATGTCAAACACCCCCGTACGAGGCCCGTTGACATAGTTATAAACAGTGTCAACGGAATCTGCGGCTCATCATGGCCGGGCAGGTCCGAAAATCGAACCTGGGGCATTTTAGCATTGATCCTGTTTTCCATGATTACCAGGCTCCTCTTCTCATACCGCGAAACGAATCCCGAGATTGAATTGTCTCATAGCTGACGGACATACCATTCTCCCGTTGCAAATGGCTGATCGCCATCTCGGAGGCGTCCGGGCCGTCGTCGTGAACCGTCGAGTTCAAGATATAGACGAATTGCTCTTCAAGAATCTTTTGATCACTGTGCCGCTTTTCAAATTGCATCTTCTTGTATTCCCAGAGATACTCGCAGGTGCCGATAATGCGCGAGTCGATCTTGCTGGTCGTGTGATGGATAGGCTGCCAGGGAAGGTATCTGCCAACCTGCTTGGCATAGTTCTGAATAGCCTCGTGGAGAAAATCCTTGAGCATGTTTTCCTCCACGATGACCCGCCCAGGGTATTGATCGTTTTGTTCATAGGCGGCGGCAAAGAATTCACTGATGGATCTTCTCTTGATCCAGGCATGCATACAGAAGAAAACCATTTCCCTGAGGTCCAGGCCCCAGGTGCAAACAGCGCGAAAATCGCTGCTGCCACTTGCAGTACTCGATGGATCGACTCCGGTGGCAAAGATCAGCGGTCGAGTGATTACCTCGACGCGCTCATAATAGGTAACAGTTTCCTGCGGGAAGGGGCTATCCTCGTCCGTCGATTTATTGCGGTACTCCTTGTTGAAGATGCGAGCAGTGACCAGCGTTTTGCGGCGCATCAGTTTGGCCCAGGGCCAGCGCGCGGGCCACAGGGTGATGTGATTATCTTCGTCTACCACGGCATCGTAGACCTTGGAGTTGTAAAGCTTCTCTCCGGTTTCTTCATTTTCGGCAGCGATTAATTGCGACAGGGCGCTCTTGGCGTGAAAGACGTTCCCCACCATAGTGGCCGAGCAATCCCCCTCGATGCAGCCCAGGACCTCGCCCCGGATGAACTCGATAGTAGCATCGGTTACTTTCGGGCTCTTGACCGTGGCATTATCCTCCATATCATCGAGCCCAATATCGTCAGGCCGGTGCGGGCCGAATTTCTTTCCCCGCCACTGGTCGCCGCGTCCCAGGGCCTCGACCATCGTCCCTCCCTTGGTGACGAATAAATCATCTGACCATGTCCTGGTCTTGCCGATCGCGTCGCCGTAATCGTGACGCAGGCGGGGATTGTCTTCCAACTCGACCTTGATCGAAACGCTGAACCGCTTGGCCTGGTCATGGATGTTGGAGCCCAGCATGATATACTTGCGCAACTTCCTGGCAATCCGGTAGACGCGCAGGCCGAATGTCACAACGGTGGTCTTGGCATGATCACGGGGCGCGCCGATCAGATTGAAGCCGGGCGTATTGGCGATCTCGCACCATTCCGCATGGCAGGACGCAGGCTCCGAGGGAAAGTAATGGGGCATATAGGTGCGCATGAACTCCAGCGGATCGGCGCAACGCTCAATGCGTTCCCGCTTCTTTGCCAGGGTATCATTCTCGAACGGCGAGACGCTGTCGGCGATCTGCTTGCGCAACGCGGCGACATAATCGTCAAACTGCGCCTCAGATAGGTTCTGGCGTTTACGCATTACTGCCATTCATGCACTCCGTCTTAAACTGCATCGTCATGGCGTCGAAATCCGCCGCCAGCGTTTTAAGCCCCTCCGGATCCTTTTCCCGCAGCCAGGCAACCATCCACTGCAAGTTCTCAAGAAATACCTTGGCCTTGTCGTATCCCGCTCCCTGTGCATCCTGCGCCCGGAACTTTACGACCAGGGCACCCAGCTTTGAAAGATTGTCCAGTGTGCAGCCTTCAATCGCTCCCGGCTGCCGTTCTTCGGCGAACGTCAATTCGCGTTCCAGGAGCGCTTCCATCCGGAGGCCGAAGGTGGCCTTGCGCGCTCGCGCCTTGTCCCATTCATCAAACTCCTCGTCGGGCTTTTTCGTCTGCCCTTTCCAGACCGAGAGGGTTTGGCGGGAAACGCCCAGGGCGGTCTCAATGGCAGTCAGCGATTGACCGTCGATAAACATCTGCCGGGCCACGGGCTCCAATTGAGGGCGAGCGCCTTTTTCGGCCATTACTTCAGCTCCTCTTCCAGCCTGGATATCTCGGACATGGCAACCGCCAGTTCGCCCCACTTGGCCTTAAGCTCGTCAAACTGGGTATCGACATCGCCGATGGGCAGATCCTCCGGACGTTTCAGACTGCAATCGAGATTAATGCAGATCAACCTGGACAGGGCCTCAATCTCGCCGCGTAGGCGCTTGGCGGTGTATTCCAGATTCGTCAGCCTCACCCGCCGCATTTCGTTCTGTAGGCTCATTGTCCATCCTTTTGATGCTTCATCGCGATCATATTGGCATTTATCAATTGATGGCATGGGGATTTGGTCTTTAGGAATGTCGTTAATTCCACGGTGGCCGCAGTGCTTAGCCTGATCGTGTCCACATGTTCACCAGACATCTTCTGATAACTCTCGACCAGTTTGACATTTGATTCATACATCTCGACCACGGCCTGATGCCGCTTTTCCATGGATCGTGACATCAGCCACATGACAACCCACGGGCCGAATATGACGGCGGCCACAACGGAGCCAAGAGGCCAAGTACCCATCTTGGAGACAATGGCCGCGATGGCCGTGAGTGCCGCAATCTGCTCAGGGGTCATTTGTTCCTCGCAACTTGATGTGATTTTTTCCAGACCATGTCAGCCTTTTATCGCCGGGGCCTTGGCAAGAAGCTCCGTCTTTTGGGCGCTGCCCTTCGAGGAGCCGAAGAAATATTGCAACACCTGGCCGAATCCTGTTGATAACGCACCAAAAAGCATAAAAATAACGCCGTTCTGATCGGGAGGAACGGGGATCTTGAGAAGAAAGGCTAACAGCGCAAAAAAACCGACGACGATCGTCCAGGCGAGAACATACAGATTGACATCCCTACTTCCCGTGGCTTTCTCGCTTTCCACCTGTCGCGTTCTGGCGCTTTGCGTGTCCGCAAGCAGTGCTTTCATCTCATCGATGTCCTGATCACGCTGCCGGAGTTTGAATTCATTCTCGGCAACCATGATTTTCAAGGAGGCGTCTTTATCCGCTGCAATGGCTGTCTTTAACTCTTCCGGCGACGGGTTTTCACCCAAGCCAAAGGCTTTTCCCAGTACCGCGATACCAGCGCCAATGCCCGCACTGACGCCGCCTGTCACTGGGGCCAGCAGGCCTCCCAGGGCGGGGGCCATCGACACGATAGAATTGCCTATGTCTTTCCATTCCATGTTCACATGCCTCCTTTCTTGATCGCATCCCACAGATTCAAAACCCGGTTTACCCATCCCCGGAAGTACTTGATCTTTTCCGGATTCTTCCGGACCAACTCCGAGTAGTATTTAAGCCGCCAGACCATGAAGTCCTGCCAGTTTTGCGTCTTCTTCAGTAAGCCCAGGGCCACACCCGTGCCGGGATTGACGGCACAATCGAATGCGGCCATGTCGAGACCGGCAGGCAGATCATCACAGCCCACGGCGTCCCAGTACTCCTTGCGGTAGACCTGCTTGGCATAATCGATGGTGGTATTGGCGTCGATCTCGGGGTGGTAGCGTTTGGCGAGTCCCCATATGGTGAATCCACCCGGATCGTCGGGATCGTCCGTGGGCTTTCCCTCAGCGCCGACGGTCCATAAAAACGCTTTCTCAAAGTTCTCTTTCATTCAATCCCCCTTAAATGCCTGTTGTCGATTTTAGTGGGGCCTGTCGGTTCAAGTGGGGAAGGGCTCCAGCCAGGGCTCTTCCACCACTCGAATCCGAACAGGCTATTTGTGGAGGTATGCGCGGGAAAGGTTATGGCAGATTACGAAAGAGACGTCTTTTGCGGTGTGCACAAAAAAAGCCCCTTCAGGTGATGAAGGGGCTTTTTTTAGATTACAAAACGGCTTATTGCCTTATCAGAGAAAAAAGTCAAGCATCATCGAATAGGGACTGTTGTTTAGATTCTTCCTTGCGGGCGGCAATGATATCGTAAATCTCACGGATGGACAGGCCCGTTTCCAAGGCAATACGGCGATGGTTAAAAGGTTTTTCCGGGCAGGATTGAGCGTAGCGATCGAGAATGTATTTGACCTTGGCGGGTTTGAACAGTTTGTCTGGGCTCAGCAGGTAAATGTAGATGCTCGGGAGAGTATGCGCCAGTTTGATGGTATTCTCCAGCCCGATCGCACCAACTATGAGTTGATAATCTTCAGGAAGATTTTCTGTTTTGATGTAATCACGCCAAGTCACCGACATTTTATGCCCCCTGAATCTGATGGTCAAGCAGACCCTTGAGCCCCTCGATTGTATCATTCGCTTGTTGGGCCGTTTTGATCCTGTCAATCTTCATATACCTTTGCCGCCACAGTTCGTATCCGCCTTCAACCTTCCAGGTGATCTTTTTTACCAGGATGTCGATCATTTCCAGTTGGTCCCTCGATGGCATGCGGATCACGTTAGGCGGATTCTGCCGGGCACGTTTACGGTCGTTTGCCGGTTGCCAGCGGGCGCGCCTGGCAGCACCGCTGGTGCGGATATAGTTGGATTGAATCTTAAAACCCAAGGTCTTAACACAGTAATTTATGACCCCATCCGCCTCGAAGTACGTCAGATCTTTGCTGGACGACTTCTTGCCTTTAGTATGCGCCCCAATAATCGCCTCATAGTTCTCTTTCGATAGACCGCATTGGGCCTTTGCTATATGGATTAATTGCACCTGTTTTGGTTCTATCTTCTTTGCGTATGTCATCGATGCCCCCACTTTTTCTTGAGATCGTTAATGGCCTGGAGGGATGTTTCGGACAATGGCTCCGGTTCGTCCTCTCTCTCCTGATGCCGTCTTTGGCGGGAGGCTTCCCGGTCTGATTCCAGCTTAGCTGCCAATTCCGCCGCCGTCTCCCAGGCCACATGCCGCAGGTAGTTATGGTTTTTAAGTCCCTTCGGTCCGCTGGCGATGGTGGCCTCCATCGCCTTGCCCCAGATCTCCGGTGTGCAGGGCCGCGTCTCGCCACCCTGCCAGTGAACGGTTCCCATTTCGACAAGATCCTTCAGGCTCCGGGCAATCACCAGGGCGCGCCGCCAGGGGAGGGCCTTCGTTCCCTGGCGAAACAAGCCCAGGTAAGCGAGGCTCTGGCGCAGGACCGGCGAAGGCAACTGCACCAAGGCATCAAAGAAATACCGGATGGCCGAATCGTTCACCCATGCCTCCGCGCTGGCCACGGCTCCGCAACTTGGACAAACCAGCCGCATCAGATAACCCCCGCCTTTTTACACAGCCTTGCCAGAAGCCGATTGTTTTTGAGGTCCTTCATTAACTGATCACCAATCTGTTGAGCCGGAGAAACCTTTTTGAGCCGACGCCCTGGCTTGTAGCGCATCGCCAGCCCCGGACCTTCAGTATCTTCTATGAGTATAGTCACTTTTGCCATGACTACTTCGCCTCCTCCCTAATTCGAAATGAATTTGCATAAGGCACAACATCACCAGACATTGCTCTCCCTATCGTTAGCAGCCTGTTTTGTATCCATGCAAACCATTCCCGATGAGTGGCTGATAGTTTGATATAGCCGGTATTTGAGGCGATATTCCTGTATTCAGAAAGCTCTCCGCTTGCCCATGCCCGTGGTAGATATGTCCACCATCTCTCGTATTGGATGCTCATCTTATCGGCCCAACACAGGCGCGATGGTTTCTTCTGGGCATTGCGGGCATAATGGCGGGAATGAAAGAGGCACAGCTCTTGATACTTTGTGTTTCGGACATACCACTGACTATCTCTTTCCCATAATACCCACCTTGGTTTGTCGAAGAGCCAGTGTGCCATCCGTGCCCCGAGTTCCGGATGCCGCTCTCCCTCCTCATCATCCATCTTATCCTTGCCCCAATAGCCCCAGTCGTGGATGATGATACAAATGGTTTCCCGCCAATTCGGGAGGCTATGATATAACCATATCCATGCCAACCACACCGTGATTGGATGTAGGATAACTTGATGAACGCCAAAGAGGATGCTTTTAGTCCCGGTCCTCATGCCGCCTCCTCTCCAATGTCTTCGAAGAACACAGGTAATCTGCTCCATAATTCCTTCAGCAACGGGAGCATAACCTCCTTCATTTGCGGATGTGCCGCTTTCGATGTCCGCAGTCTCAAGACATGCCGCCATTCCCTGAGATTTGCCGACATGACAATCTCTGTTTTCAGACTGTTGGGCAGCACAGATCTGGCCTGCTGGGGTGTCCACTCATGCTGACGAAGGGTGGCGTACATCCGCTCAGCGTCAAGCATCGCCCATGCCCAGTAGATTCCAGCACCTATTCCTGAAAAAACAAGATCCTCTTTATGATACTCTCCGGGAGGAAGAGCGACCCAAGGCGGAATGATGAACGTAACTTGTGGGCATGTATATTTTCCGCCGTAATCACAATATCGCGTTGACTCCTGGCTGAATGCGGCAAGACGATGGCGAACCAACTCATGGGTTACTCCTCTGTCACAAATGAATCGTACCGATAGTGATTCATGCTCGATGACCGATTCATGGCCACTTTTGATGATCCGTCGCACAAACGGCACTGCCGATTCAGCCGTAATTTTATCTTCCGACTTGTAGCAAGTCCGGCCTGCAGCCTCGATGCGTCGGAGAGTTTCGCGGTAGTCGATCTCCGTTAAAATTTCATGTGAGGGTTTGATAAGATTCATGCCGCCACCTTTTCCTCATTCAGGTCATCTTCCTTCAGGAGCGCATCCACGAACTTGTCGATCTCAGAGTCCGTGCTTTTGATCACTACCTGGTCGCCGTCGTCGCTGATCGTGACGCCGATCCGCTTCAGATCGGCGGCGCTGAGATTCAGCAGGGCGTCCTTGATCGGCTTTTCCGTCGTCTTGATCAGGACGTCCGCCTGGTCGGGCAGGTGTTTCTTGATCAGCTTTACAACCTGGTCGCTGTCGTCCCACGAGATCGTCCCCTTCGACTTCTGGTAGCCGATCTTGATGCCATGCATGATCATCGTCTTGGGCCTTACAAACAGGCTCCGGCTTTCCTCGATAGCCGCCTTCAGGCTGGCCTGTTTCTCCATGACAGTGTTCACGGCGGTCTTTATTCCCGGCAACCGACGCCGCTTGATCGTGGCAATAATATTCTCCAATGCACGGACCCGGCCAGCCAGCGCTTCACGCGCAGAGGAGAATTCCTTTGTCAATCCGTCAAGGTCTATTAAATTCATTGTCTCATCCTTTCTTGATTTGTTGTTGACAACAATTTGATTTGTTGTCGTCAATTTTTAAGCGTCTGCCATTCGGTAATCGTCAGGCCCATGTTATCGCAGACGAATTTAACATCTGCTTTTGCCTCTTCCTCGGTTTTCGGATTTCTCCTCGGACCGCATTCCATATAAAAGGCGCTGGCCATGATCGACCAACTCCAAGACTTGCCGTCGGCACAGGGCCAGAGATCTACCTTAACCTTACGCCGCCAGATTCGCTTCTTAGGCATGACATCATCCTTTCCTGAATTGGCCGCATCCTCGGCACTTGCCGGGATCGCGGGTTTGTTGTACAATGCAATTGGCCGTGTCGATCTGCTCGCCTCGCACCTGGCAATGGGTACCATTGCCGATGCGCCGTTCGCCCGTGACCCCCGCAAAGAGATCGGGCTGACCGGTTCCCGCTTCGGTTCGACGCGGCTTTTCATTTTTCTTCGCCCATCGTTTTTCTCGTTTCATCACCATCCCCATTCTCCTCGTTCGGATAAAACATCATGTCATCCTTGGCCAAAAAACCATTAAACCCGCCATTACAGCGCAAGCAGACAATCCAGACATCAATTTTTTCCGGATCATGAGCGGCAAACTGTGTAGTGCTCTCCGTATTTTGATCACTCATTTTCGTCTTACAGTGTGGGCATTCCATCCGTCAGGCTCCCTTCATCTCATTAAAACCGCAAAACAGCGCGGCCCGAAATAGAGAACCGCAATGGCTATGACAGTCCAACATACGGTTTTATGCCACTTCTCTTTTTTTAGCAGCTCCGCGTCCCACGGTTCGTTCTCGATGTATGTTACGATTCGTTTCAGCATGATCTCACCCCTTTCAGATCGCCATCACCACAGCTTCCGTCACTTTCTTCTCTCCCATTTCATAGGCCATGTTCATGGCCCTGGCCGTATAATTGTTCACGATAAGCGGGTAGGCGTGACTGATTATCTGGTTTCGGCGGTCCTTCGTGGTCAGGCGACGGTTCAGGGCATCGAAAGCGCTGTCTTCAAAAATATCGACTACCTTTGCGCCGATCCGCTTGAACTTCATGGTTAGGTATTCCTTGGTGTTTCCGTTCAAACCCTTGATCTCTGCCGTCTGGATCCTGCGGATAACCTCCCGCATCTCGATATGCGTCGTTTCGTTAAAGAGGTTTTTCAGTTCCACCTGGCCGACCAGGATGATCCCCAAAAGCTTCCGATAACCGTCTTCAAGTTCGTAGAACCGCTTCAGGTACTTCAGGGTATTAGTGTGCAGGTCGTGAGCCTCTTCGATGATAAGGACGGCTCTGAAGCCCTGTTTGGCCCGCTCCAGGAGGAGCTTATGGACCTGCCTGGTTTTGGCCTCCAGTTTCATGACCGGTTTCTGCTCAGACAAGTCCATGATGATGGCATCGCAGATGCTGGCCGCGTTGACCCGCGTTTTGTCGATCATCTGCGGGAAGATGACGATAACGTCGCCGTCCTTCTTGAGCTGCTCCACGACCTTCCGCCGCATGACGCTCTTCCCCGATCCCACCTCGCCAATCACGGCCAGAAACCCGCCGTGACGTGACGCGTCGATCATTGCCGCCTCGATGTAGCGGTGTTCCTCGCTCATGAAAATGTCCGAATCCTTCTGGATGTCGTCAATAAAAGGATTCCTGAAAATCTTAAAATACTTCATCGCTTCCTGGCTGATCATTTCCACCTCCTTGGGAATAAATCGTTCCGGATCTCCCGGCACCATTGCCGGATGCCGTCTTGTCGCCCACATTTTCTGATTGTCAGCCGCCGGGCTCACATGCCGCAAATCCTTGCCCAGGGGCTGCCAAATATCTGAAACTTTCATCTGCCGGGATGTCAGCCACTGCATGGCCCGCAGGTCTGCTTGCATCATGGCCTCTACCTTAGCCACAAACTCCGGTCGCTCTTTGGGGATGTATCCCCGGTTCAATGTCAGGTTGATAGAGGGCCTCGACAGCCCCGTCTCCTGGCCGATCTTGGCCTGACTGATCCCGCAGTCCACACAAAGCTCCTTTAAAACGATTGGTTCAAACGATAATTGATATGGCGCTACTGCATTTACTTTTGGCCTTCCCAAGCGCTCACCTCCTCCCTCTTCTTACCCCGTCGCTGTCATGCTCCTGAGTTCACCCGCCTGCCACGTTCCTGCCTGTATCGACTGAATCACCTCCTCCGCCTCTTTTACGCTGATACTTGCTCCGTATTGCGCCCGCAGCCCCTGATTTGTCTCTTGCGTGATCCGACCGACCTGATTAATCAGGCGTTTCAACAGTTCCTCCACCGATATGTGTGTCTCCACGATTCCCCGGTTAACCTCGATAGGGGTTCCCTTCTTAGTGATAAAGTCCACGTTGATCTGATCGGCCAAGCCGCCGAAAACGTGCATTCCCTCAAACGGTACATCTTTTTTGCCTTTCGTCTCACCGTAGGCCATGTTGTCAAAGCGCTTGACGGCCTTCTGGGTCTGCGTTTCCGGCTGTGCCCGGTATGTCTGCCCAATGATAGCCGCATCGGCCCGGAATCCGCCCTGGACCGCAGGAAGGGTCTCAATCGGTGCCGATTCGTAAAGCTTGCCCTGCCATTCGACATCGATCAGGGGTTTCTTGTAGAGCTTTCTGATCACGCGGACCTCGGCGTTTTTTCCAATCCCTTCCACATGGCGGACGTTGTATTCCATTCCATCAAAACTGATCGTATATGACCCGCTCACCTTCCTTGGTTCCTGCTTGTTCTGGTAAATATCCTGTAGGATCTTTTCTTCCGGCAATTCACGAAGTTGATCTTCTTTAATCAGCAGCCAGCAAGGCGTGCGGGCCATGCCGTGACGGGTATGGAGCTTGGTCGCCTGATACCAGACCGACATGTCCAGCGCCCAGGCGTTGATTTCCTCTTCCGATGTGCCTTGCTGGATGCGAAGTCCCGACTCGAACCATTCCTCAATGATCGTATGCGTCGTCTCGCAGGCGCCCTGGCGGCGTGGATTGTAGGGCAGGCCTTTGGGAATGTTTACCTCCAGGCGCTCAAGGAAATTGACAATGGCATGTGACTTGTTGGCCGCCCCCGTGTCCATGAGGAGATGAAACGGGACGCCCCGGAAGGGCAGTTTGTCATGATGATTCCCGCCCCAGGTCCATTTAAGGAAATCCCATAAGTTCTCTTGAGTCTCACCGGTGGTATTGTAATAACGGAAGTTGAAGGCCCCGCTGAAATGATCCACCAGCACATAGCGGAGAAGACGTTTTTTGATCTTGGAGAAGTTTTCGAACTTGTTTTTGTAGAAGTCCCGTTCATCCATGATGCCGAGTTTCCCGTCCTTCATGTAATATTGGATGCAAACGGATACGTCGTAAACGTGAGTGTGATTAGGATGCAGGGATTTCATGGGCGTATAGGGAGTGTCGGTTTTCATATGGGCTTTGGACATCTGGCGCTCCCGCAGAATTCTGTTCATGGTGGACGGCGTGACTTGGCCTGGTTCCATATAGCCGTTCATCTCGGCGATTTGTATCGCCCGTTCCACCGGCATGATCGGCCCCTTGTTTTCACGGCCCGTCTCGTAGAGCAGGGCGCCTACGAGTTCGATCTGTCTGTCAGTTACGCCCGTCTTCAAAACTCCTCGATCGGATCTCCTCTTCCGCCCCGAATCAAAGCCGTATCCGGCGGCAACCCGGTAAAGATGCTGCTCCGACATCCCGGCCAGATCCCTGTATTTTGCCATGACCGCCCTCCGTTCCCTTGGTTTGGCTTCCTTCAACTCCGCTGCCAGATCTTCTTGCCACATCGTTCTCTCTCCGCATCAGGTTTCCATTGTCGATGATTTCTCCGCAGGCTCCGTTTCGACCGTTGTCAAAGCGACACCCATACCCGGCTTCCAGGCCGCCTCCGGACACATGATGGCGTTCCCGTACATCTCGGTTGCCCGCTCATAGGCCACCAGGATTTGCTTTTTCATGTAGTCGAGAGAGGCAAGATAAATTGCTCTCATGCGGGGTGTGGGGGTGGGGTCCGTGTCGAAAGACAAATCATCCATCCGTTCCGGATCGAGCTGGAGCAGGTAGCCGTCAAAACCAAGCCGCAAACCGTCCACCTTTTTCATAAACCCCTCCTCCTCCGGGGTGAGGTTCTTTTCCTTGGCCTGGCCTTCGAGAACCTCCAGGGCTTTGTGGAGTTTGTTGATGGTCTTTTCCTTCTCTTTAAGAACCCGATTCTTGGCCTTGGCATCGAGATCCTTCTCTTTTTTGGCGGTTTCAGCTTCTTCTTTAATCTGGTCGATGATCGCTTCGATGTCGTCTTTGTATTCCGGGGTGAGGGGGATCTTTTGGTCTCCGTAAATCAGGCAACCATCTTCAATTTCGGCCAAATTGGCCGAAACTGATTTACCTAAGAGCCTGATATTATTGAAACCGATACCAGACAAACCGGCCAATTTGGCCGAAAATTGGCCGAATAGAGGTTTGATTTCTTCGATTAAGCGGTCTGCCGTTCTGCGGGGGTAACCGTGAGCATCACAGAACTCGTCCCAGGTTTTCCCGCCTTTTCTATGGTCTTTGGTTTGTTTAACCCTGTAAAGCGTCAGGATCTTCAAGAACTCGTTGTGGGCAATGTCATAATCGATTTTATCAAGTATTCCTTCAAATCGGCTTTCCTCCCGCACTGCTTCGAGCTCCGAGTTCAGCCGTGCAATCTCCACATCACCCTCTTTTTTGGCGACATTATAAATCTCTTTAGCCGCCTCATACTGCGCATCCGTTGTTTTTTGCTCTTTCGGCTTATTTGCCATGTTTCTCCTCCTGATTAATTTATTATTCCAGGGACAAAAGATCCCTTTCGATGCCCGACTTTTCCGCTTCCAGCGTTGCCTTTTTCCGTGCCCAGAAGAGCGCCAGTCCCATGCCAAGTTCGTACTTGTCGCCGATCTGTCTTAGGAATCCTAATTCGTCCAGGGTTACGCACATCCGAAAGGCCGTATTGACCGTGATTCCTAAAGCCTTTGCGATGTCGGATGATCCAATAGCGCCCTTACTTTCCGCCACGGTCCGGAGGATCTGCCCCGCCTGGTAAATTGCTTCAATCCGATACCGATTATTCTTTTCCATGTGCGTCTCCTATCTCTTGATTCCTCTGAATTCCTTCTTCAGCCGCTGCATCTCCGCGATCGCGTCATCCAACTTGCCGATGGCAAGCTTACGCACTTCGTTCTTGTCGATTACTCGCGCCTCTTCAGCCTGCGCCAGGGCGGCAATTGTCCCCAAACGGCCGGTTATGTGCTGGATCGCGTAGATAAGGACTGCGGGCACTGGGTATTCAACAGGTTTGCTTAGGTGATGATTAAGCATGTGTATGCTTAACTTTTTCTTTCCAGAGGCGCCGAAGTAGGCATTGATCCCATCAACAAGTTCCTCCCTGCTTCCGCCCCACTCGCGGATGTCACTTTTCAATGTGGCTGCAATTTCGATGCACGCCTCCTCGTAACTCTCCATCCGGTGAGGTTTCTCAGGCACTGCCAACAGTTTCAACCGAAGGTTTTCGTACTCCTGAATAGGAGTGTCAAAATCGAAAGAGCGTTGATTGGGGTCTATATTTATTCGCTTTTTAGACATTGACTTATCCTTTCATAACGGTTATTAATTTCATCCAAAAGTTAAGCCGCCTGTCGTTCCACCTTGGATGTGGACCGCTTAGGCGGTTGCAGATAATATTCGGGGAACACCTCAGTGTGCTCCCGCTTGATCTTTTTAGCGATGGCCCGCATAATCCGGTTGGAGACGATGATCCGGTGTATGACCTTGGAAACGGTCATTGCTGAAACGGGTGGATCAAGCTCCTTGGCAATGGCTTCCTGTGTCGTGTTATTTTCCTTCAGTGCGTCCTGGATTTCGGTGGGTGTCACGTTAATGCTCCTTTAATCATGGGTGCTTTGGCTTGATATGAACTTTCTGAAAAACATAGCGCTCAATTTAAAGGCCACCGGTCTGGCAGCGGTGGCTGTTGTCTGGGTTATCTGCATGACTATCCTGGGGATTTTTGGCAATAGTCTGCTGTCCTGGCTCACATTGTTCGTGTTGAACTGCGCCGGCGCTTTTATTCTTTATTTGCTCGCGAAAGAAGTCGCTCTTGAGGAACTTAAAGAGCGGATCGTGATCATTGACCGCGCCGCGGATCGCCGCATAAACAACGAAAAAGTAAGGGATGGTGCTCAAAACGAACAGGATGGTGAGGACAAAAGATAGGATCGGGAAGCGGTTAAATGCCGGGTCCACGCACATTTTTTGTATTTGTAAACCGACGATGAGGAGATCAAAAATCAGGATGAAGACGTATAGAATCAGATATTGTGACCGATGGTTCATGGCTTCCTCCTTAGTGGTTTGAGGTCTATTTGTTTTTTTAGTTTAGATAACGGTTAGAGAAATAATCAATCTGTCATTATTTGTCAAGGAAAATTTAGCATAATGGGCACTTCCACTTTAGGGGACAGAATTAGGGCTGTAAGAAAGAGCATGAGGCTCAATCAGCTTGATTTTGCTAAAATAATGCACCTTGAATCTGCTACGGCTATTTCAAAATATGAAGATAACTCAAGAACGCCCGATAAAGATAAATTAATAATAGTGGCCGAATTGGGCAATATTACCCTTGACGAGCTTTTAACAGGCGAAGGCGAAATGCTGCAAGGACCGAGAGGGTTGGTCGTGCATCTTGGCCAAAACACTGGAATAGCCGTTGAGCATATCTTAGCAATGTTGCCTCAAGTAAAGGCGGGGCTGGAGATTCATTATAGCCAGGGACTCCGAGAGAAAGCAGTTAGCCATATGCTCGAGTTTCAGGATGGAGGGGTTCAATTTGCCTATTCCGAATTGAATATGGATCGCAGACCTCGTCAGCTTGAAGTTGATGAAATCAGGTATGCTTTCAAGGAAAACGGAAAGCCGCTGCTTTCATATAATGCAAACATAGACGAAGTAATCGACCTGGTGAATTATCCAAGCTACGAGAAATTTAAGGATATCACCACCCGTGCCTTCGCCGCTTTGCCGCCTGATTCCCCTGCTATGCCTACGACCTATGCCGATGCGCCACGACATCCGGTGGCCGCACTAATGCCCGTGCCCGGTTATAGTTCTCCCGGCATCGATCCGGCCCTTCAAGCCATGTCAGACATCAAGGATATCTTTGATTCTGGAGATCCGATTCTTATCCCCGCGATTCAGGCAAACCTAAGTGCTTTTAAACGCGCGCTTATGCGTGAGCGCCAATTTGCTCAGGTCATCAAGGAAAACGAAGATCTAAAGAACAGAATCTCAAAACTGGAATCTCTATGTAAGGAGATCCCGAATTTAAAAAGTCAAATTGAGACCGTGCAGACTGAAAACAAGGATCTACGTAAGGAAGTCAACCGACTAAAGGCAACCTATGAAAACCCCGATGGAACCGACGGACGAATCACAAATACATCCGATCAGGCAATGTGATCTACCTTGCGATGATCAGGCTCATCTTGACAAACTCTTATGAAGAGGCTTATCATACTGTAAAACAAGTGCTTAACCTTTGCTCTTGATTATTTATGTGAGGCCCTAAATTCATGAATAAGAGACTGATGAGGTAAAATCATGAAAAGAAGAACTCTTTCAAGCTGCATGATGGCCGTTGTCTTTGTATTATCCCTCACTATTTGCTCCTGGGCTACCGATTATCCCTCCACTGTCATGATCGGCCAGGGCGCCACGAAGGATGAAGCGATTCAGGACGCCATCCGTAATGCTGTCGAGTCTGCCACAGGTGTTTTTGTTTACTCCGCCTCGGAGGTTAAAGAGTTCAGGCTGGTTAAAGATCAAATCGTTACGGCGAGCAGGGGTTATGTAAAAGACTTCAAGGTGTTGGAAGAATCGAAAAGCGACGGCGTCTTTTTTGTGAAACTAAATGTGTCCGTTGATACGGCGGCTATAAAGTCGGTAATCAAAAGAGACATGAAAACGACAACCTATGACGATGTTCTCAAAGACTATGCTTCCATCTCCTCAATTGCCGAAAGAAATAAGAAGTACGCAGAGATATTAAAATCAATCAGCTCACGCCCGCTTGATGAACTTTATAAGGTTGATTTTTCTGGATACGAAATACTCAATGCCGGTACAACCTCTGCAGATGTTGTTCTGAAATTCAGAATCGCCCCGAATAGTTTTCTATGGGACACCTACTATGAAGTTGTACGGCAGATCGGAAATAGTCACAGCCGCTACGCCAATGAAAACCATATCATCATAAATTACAACATTTATAAAAATAAATATAAGGTGGAATATACGATCATCGGTGAGCGGATTTATTTTCATGAGGAGTTCAACGATCATACTATAAAACCGCGGTGGGTAGCGATGGTTTTTGAGTTGCCGGAAGGGGTGTTTAGACTTAAACCGTTCCGGGTATATGACAACTATATAGATAAGAGATACGCTGGATGGGACGAAATAGAAATTCGTGTGCAAGAAGACGTAGGAATAGACGTTGAAAAAGATTCCCATGGTTATTTTATGGGAAATGGTGGTTTTGAATTCAAGGCGATCCACACTTTTAGAAATATTGATGATATAAAGAAACTCCCGTCGGTAAAGGTATCTCTTAAAGACGTAGGGCAGAAAACCATCGCTTATAAATGGAACTAACTCGGGAGAAGAGTAGTCACGTAAGGGGCAGGGCGAAGATCCAGTAATACACTGAAAAGGTCCAGGGCCTCAAAATAGTGTCATCCTGACAAGGAGGACAAGCGGAAGAAAAAATAAAAATCATCGGCAAAAAAGGCGGCGGGCATAGAATCAAAACTCATTTGATTGCGGGTCAAAATCTCCCTCCTGTAAACCATTCGTAAACCATCGTGTAAGTCGATTATCGCATTTTCACATACTTAGTTTTAACCCCCTTGGACAATTACCGGG
>Ga0265297_10005121_pt1 | contig 20459 bp, 28 predicted proteins | sample Munlanlwell13791_FD_192502 | JGI IMG/M metagenome (GOLD analysis project Ga0265297, IMG submission 192502) | Leachate microbial communities from a municipal landfill in Southern Ontario, Canada - Leachate well 137-91 | ecosystem: Engineered > Solid waste > Landfill > Unclassified | place...
GAGACCGTTTATCACAATGTTACGAAAAAACTGAATAATTTGGATCTTCTTAACGACGGTGACTTACGTTTGTCACTACATTATGAAGAAATTCGACAATAGTTCTACGTTTTATGTTTCTACGTTATATGTATAGGAAGGAATGAGTTATGGGAAGAAAATCAAAACCAAAATATGAAAAAGATGAAAAACGTAGAATCCGACAACATCGATATTACGAACGACATAAAGAAGCCATACGAACAAGGAGGATGGAAATTTATTGGCAAAAGAAAAAGAAGAACGGGAATATACAAGATTCTCAATCTTAAAAATGGAAAATATTATGTGGGGTCATCTAACAATATTACGAACCGGTTGCGATATTATCATTATAAAGATTTAACAATGAATAAACATTTTAATAAGCATCTTCAAAGAGCGTGGAACAAGTATGGGGAGAAATGTTTTCGTTTTTATATTGTGAAAGGAATGTCGCTTTCAGTAACGGATAAAGAATTATTGCGAGAAGAACAAAAACATTTAGATTCTATGTCTGAAAATCGACAGAGATATTATAATCAGACTTTCATTGCAGGAAAAGTAGAATTCACTCCCGCCATGAGAAAAAAGATGAGCGTTCGACAGAAAAAGTGGTTGAAAGAGAACGGACATCCTCGTTTGGGGACCCACCCATCAAAAGAAACATTGAAAAGATTATCAAGATCGCATCTGGGAATAAAATTATCCGAAGCAGCAAAGAGAAAAATTAGTGGTCGAAAATCAGTCGCCCACCGACCAGATGTCAAGGCTAAAAAAAGACAATGGTGGGATAAGTTGAGACAAGATTCCTCGGCGTATGCGGAATTTTGTAAAAATAGAGCTATTAAGATGGCTGAACAACGTTACGGAAATTACTCCTATGCCAAAAACTATGAAAACACCCACAACTAAAGTGGTTATTGTAAAAATCAATAAAAAGAAGCATCAAGTAAAAATTGATGCCGCAATTCACGATGATATTTTCATTGAAGCAGCCACTAGGGTTGTTGAGAAATATAAAAACAACATGTCGTTTTTTCATAAGATTCGTGTTATTGGATATTGTTACTTGAAAGAAGATGAAGCAAACGCAGAAAATCATTACCAAATCAATATGTATCACATTTTAACGAATGCTGGACTATATTCTGTTGCCGAACTTCTTCGGGAAAAAACAAAGAATCTTCACAAAGTTGATTTACAATTAGAACCCGCTAAGGAAAATGCCAGAAACTCAAACAAGTAATACCAGTTCTATCGTTGAGTCACTAGGATTACCAACACCACACGATTATGCTCTAAAAGGAACTGACCGTGTGATTTCTGTGTTGGCTCAAAAGGTTGATGAGCTTACCAAAGAAATTCACGAGATTAAGAAAGAAAAAATTCTAAAAGAAACACAGTTGCCCCCCGAAGCACTGGAACAAATGGGCATTCCTCAAGAGCCGCCTCCACGAATAAAAAGAGGTCGTGGATACCGACCTTTACTGGCACATGAAATATCAGAAGCCAAGGAACAAGTCAAAAAGATATTTCCAAATGGGTATAATGAGGCAATGGTTGCACGCCATATGCGACTTAACTATTTTACCTACAAAAAATATGCCAGGATGTACAATCTTTGGTCTCCTAGTCCTAACATTAAAGGAAAGAAAAATATTCTTGATCCCGAACGTGGAAAATATCCTTTAAGTGAAATACTCCAAGGAAAGTATCCCAATTATTCTATTTTTCGTATTAAGGATAAACTCATTCGAAGTGGAACTAAAAAAGAGGAATGTGAAAAATGCGGTTGGCACGAAAGAAGTGTTGCTAATGGAAAAGTACCTCTGTTCTTGAACTTCATGGATGATAATACGCATAACCACATGCTTGAAAATATGAAATTATATTGTGCTAATTGCACATTAACATGTGGGCGGGGATATTTCAGAAGTGGCCGGAAGTATTTCGACCCCGATTGGTTACAACGATAATAGGTATTGTATATGGACGGGAAACCTAATCATATTTTAGCAAAATCCGGAATTCTGGCTTCGTTTTCTATTTCTAAAAAAGTGACCGAGCAAGAGATCGATTCCATGCTGCAATCTGCAAAAAACAAAGGAAAAAATGAAGCGGAAGTTGCGGAGATTGTTAAGGCTAAGATAATGAAAGAAATAATTGATGCCACGCAAAAAGGAACACTTCCTGGCATTATCATTGAAAATTTTAAGAACCCAGTTATTCCTATACAATCTATCGAGTCTCTCAATCGAATGGTCATGGTGGTTTCTCAGAAAATGAAAGATAAGAAATTTGACAAGATGTCATTGTGTTATTTTGTGAATTACTTGGTGGGAAGTTTAGGACTCACCGAAGAAGATTTTGAGGAATTTCATCGCCGCATTAAAGAATCCCAAGATGAAAACGAAGACGATGATTAAAATAAGTTGAAACCCGGTCGAAAATTTGGTAGCATATTAAAAATAAAGTTATGGACGTGATGAGCGCCGATACAGCAAGATTTTCATTGGACCCGTCGAAAAAAACGGTGATAATTACGGGGGTTTCCGGACAAGATGGATCTTTAATGGCTGATTACCTTCTTAAGATCACTGATTATAATATAATTGGTGGGGCTCGACGATTAGCGGTTTGCAATCATACAAATTTTGAACATTTAGAAGGAAACCCCCGATTTCGTGCGGTTAATTTTGACCTTACAGATACGCATGCCATAGACAAATTGATTTTTGCTATTCGTCCGGATTATTTCATCAATTTGGCGGCACAAACATTTGTTAAATCATCGTGGGATTTCCCGGTTCAAACATGGGAAACAAACACAACGGGAGTGCTTCATATTCTGGAAGCTATTCGTCAACATTGCCCACGTTGTAGGTTTTACAATGCGGGAAGTTCCGAGGAATTTGGAAACGTTGAATATAGTCCGCAGGACGAGCGGCACCCAATGCGCCCACGTTCACCATATGGTGCCAGTAAAGTAGCGGCACGCCAATTGGTAAAGGTGTATCGAGAGTCGTATAATTTATTTGCTATTCAGTCGTGGTTGTTTAATCACGAAGGCCCTCGGCGTGGTAAAGATTTTGTAACTCGAAAGATATCATCAAAGGTGGTTGACCTTTACAAATCACTCAAAAAATGTAGATTCTCTCCAATTGTCCCGTTGGAGCTAGGCAATCTCGATGCTATGCGGGATTGGTCAGATGCCGAAGATTGTGTTCGGGCCATTTGGCTTATGCTTAACAATACATACCCCAAAGAATACGTTGTTTCTAGTGGAGAAAGCCACTGCATTCGAGAATTTGTTGAGTTGGCGTTTGAAGGAGTTGGAATAAAAGGCCAATGGGTTGGGAAGGGTGTAGATGAAATTTATCGTTATGTGAGTGGTCCTATTCCAGCAGACAAAATTGAAGGGACGCTTGTTAAAATTAATCCGGCTTTATATCGTCCCGCCGAAGTTGATCATTTGTGTGGAAATAGTGCTCGCATTCGAGAAGAACTCGGGTGGTGTTCTAAAACTGATTTTGCTCATTTGGTTGCTAAGATGGTTGCCCATGACATGGAATTAAATGAATTGGGAAATGATTTTTTCAATCTTCATGTTAAAATTGGTCAAAAATAATCATTTAAGGAAAATTTTAGGATGAGAACAATAAAACTTTTCAACGCATTGTAGGGCATCTTCTTTATTCGTAAAAATTCCTAAATGTTTTGGAGGGATTCCAGTTGCCCCGCTGGTATATGCTCTCCATTTTCCTTTTAATGGTCCTAATTTATATTCACATATCCCTTTGAATCGGTTTTTTTCTTCTGTTGTTTTTAGTTGTATAAGTTTTTCATACTTGCGTTGTAGTCCTAAGTTATCACCGGGGTATCCATTATACATGTATTCACAAAACTTAATTGCTTTATACATTCCATATATCGTGAAAGTACTCCCGGAACCTGTATTTCTAATCTCTTTATGAATAGTTCCATTGACGCCCACTTTTTCACAAAGTAGTTGTAAATGATCCCATTCTTGATCGTATGGACCCGAAAATGAAACCCTATGAGATCCTTTATTGTCTGTGTAAAGATGTCCATCTCCATCAAAAAATCCTCGAAGCCAATATCTTAATAAGTGTTCTGGAACGTGTGATAATATTTTATCTGCTGGCGCTTTGTTTTTAGATGTATAATCGTTTTCAACAAGGAAAGATACAAGTTCTCGGTTCGATGTTTTTATTTGACATGATTTTTTCCAATTATCTCGTTTTTGTTCGTCGTAATATTTCCAATTTCCAGTTTTTAAAAATAGCGGAACAAAAAATTCGGCGTCTGGATATGTGGTTGACAATCCAATTATGTAAGGAGGAATAACATATCCGTCTGCCCAAATAAGTCCTAAAATGTAAGAATGAATCGGATCTGTTATATTTTTGAATGGTATAGGGTTTACTTTATAAGTTTTCATACTCGTATCGTCTTGTTCTATGTATAAATAGTGTGAAAAGGTATAAAAAGTTGCATTTTTTTGAAAATCTGTTAGCATTTTACTATGAAAAATACAATGGAATTAATTATAATTTTAGACAGAAGTGGAAGTATGGAATCCATCCGACTGGATATGATTGGTGGATTCAATAACTTCATCAAAGAACAACTCAAGATTCCAACAGAGTGTAAGGTTTCGTTCTATCAGTTCGACACACATGAACCGAGGGTAGAAATGGTTTATGAGCAACGGGATCTCAAACAGGTCTTTCCACTTACAAAGGAAACGTTTGTTCCTCGTGGCGGCACTCCTCTGTATGAGGCCGTGGCCGTGGTAGTTAAGAAAGTCGGTGAGCGGCTCGCCCAGACATCAGAAGACCAACGTCCTGAAAAGGTATTGGTGGTTATCATTACGGATGGAGAAGAGAATTCCAGTCAAGGTTGGACGGCGGAACAGGTCAAACAAATCATTGAGCATCAAGAGGAGAAATACAAATGGGAGTTTGTGTATCTTGGAGCCAATCAAGATGCTTGGTTGGTTGGTGGTAATCTTGGGTTCAAGTCTTCTTCCTGCCTTGCTTATGTTGCAACTAAAGGTGGCACTGATGCTATGTGGTCTTCTTTAAGTGATAAGACGGCCAAATATCGTTGTTCTTCGGATGTCACCAGAGGTATTGATTTTGATGACAAAGATAAAGATGCTCAAGTAAAACAAGGTTACGGATCGTAAAACGTAGTAGGATACGGAGCGATGCAGAAAGAGCCCCACTTTCACCAGTGGGGCTCTTTTTTGGCTGACTTAATCATCTTCGACCAACTCAAGGAATAGTTTCCAATCAAGGTGAAGTGCTTTGGTGATGAGTTGACTTCGAAGCATTTCCTTCGGTTTTGTAGGCGTTCTGAGCAGCCTAAGACCGGCTTCAGAAGGCGTCTTGTCACTTTTCATCGTATTGATTTCTTTACAGGCATATACAAGATTTTCCCAAGTGTTGCCTCCACCCCGAGACTTTGGAATGACGTGATCCAACGATCCTTCGCCTTTCTTCAACTTCTTCCCGGTATACTGACATCGGTTGCTGTCACGAATACGAATCTGTTCAGCCGATGGATTTTTACCAAAGCGAATCTTTGGAATCTTGGCGTAATTTTTAGCTACCAAGACAGTCGGAACTCGAATTTCCATTCGTATTGTCTTGATCGAAAAGTCCCAAGGTCGAACTGGGAGGGTAATCCATTCCTCCCAATCAACTGTCCGAATTTGAGCCGTAGATACATCGGGTCTGCCATCGGGAAGAGGATCATATGAAATGTCCAGGGCATAACTGTTCTTCCCGGCGCAAAGGTCGATCAAGGCATCGCCAACGATAGCGGTGTCCACGACTTTCCAGTTTCGATTGAGCTTAAGCGTTAATAATTTATTCTCTATTCCAATCATACTCTCATAAATATACGGATTTTCGGAAAAATGTCAATATCTTTTTGAAAGTTTTCGTATGTTTTTCGTAATATCTTAATAGTTATAGATGATATGGGACGAAAAGCGTTTAGAACCGAATATGAAAAACGAGAACTTAATCGCCAATGGAGAATGCGATATTACTGGGAACACATTAAAGACGAGCGACGTAAAGGACGTGAACGGTATTATAGAAAGAAAGAATTGGCATCCAAATCAAAAATATGATATAAACTGGAAGTTTTTTGTTGATAAAAACACCGAAGAATTTGCATATTTTTTAGGATTTTTTTATGCAGATGGATATAACAACATTAAACAAGGAAAGATTGTAATAACATTAAAAATATCGGATTTAAATTTATTAAATACATTTTCAAAAGCGTTCTTTGGAAATCGTCCTGTGAGTATTTATGATGTTTCATGCCAGACAAATGATATTAATAAAGTTTGTTCGTTATTAATAGGAAGTCGAAAATTAAGTAATTTTTTGGCTTCCTGCGGGGCCTATCAGAACAAAACATTCAAAATAAGATTTCCATATTGGTTGCCCCAAAATCTTATCCGGCATTTTATTCGTGGATATTTCGATGGAGACGGGAGCATCATGAAACATGGAAGGCAATATCGTTTAAGCATTGCCAGCAACCGAGCGTTCAACTCGGGGCTGAAAACGATAATTGAAAAGGAAACCGGACTGTGTTTCGATCTGCGTTCGCATGGGAAGATAACTGTTCTCTATAAGGGTGGTAATCGGATGGCAAAAAGATTTTGCGATTGGTTATATAAAGATGCATCGATTTATCTTCATCGGAAATATAGGAGGTATCTGGAATTACTTGACGAAACAAAAAGAGTAGATAAGAAATATTCTCATGTTTATTTCAATAAATCTGACAACAAATGGATTGCTAGGCTTCCTAATAAACTCCAGCGAAAATGTTTGGGGTCGTTTTCTACGCAGGAAGCTGCATTAAAATCTTATCAAGATTACTTTTCCAAAAACCAAAAATAGATTAATTTTCGACGATTTTATCGATCAGCCCCCATTCTTTGGCTTGATGGGCATCAAAATACCGATCTCCCACTTTTTCACATTGTTGCTTCCAAAATGCGGCTGGTTTTTTGGTATGTTTTTCCATGAGATGGCACCATCGAGTTTCTAATTCTTTCCAGTGCTCTAAATCATTTTTAACTTCATCCATTTTACCCCCGACATCTCCGTGTCCTTGGTGAACCATAAAACAAGTATTTTCGGTGGCACTACGATATTTTTTCTGTCCGCTCGCAACCAATAGGGGTGCAGCCGACATACATTTTCCAATGGCAAAAGTGTGAACTGGTGATTCAATGGTTTGAATGACGTCATATAATGCAAACATATCATATTCACATCCTCCATATGAACCAACTAATAATTCAATGGGTTTCTTTGATTCTGTATCCATTAAATAAAGTCCTTTGATAACCAGACCTATGGGCATGTTATCGACGTCATCAAAAAGGAAAATTCTTCGGTTGGTTTTATCTACCCCGTACACAAACAATGCATCTATCCAATCAGTAGTTAGCTTCATATCTTTAAATATTTAATGTTACCGACTCATATAGATATATTTATCAAAGTATGAAGAGTGATATTTTAATCATCTCTGATGTTTTGGTGGAACCGCCTTCGGAAACGTTTGCATTTCGTACGGTTACAATGATTTGTCACGAAAACCTTGAATTGAACATTCTTTTCCATACCACCCAAGAACTAAAAGACCTTTATTACAAATGGATGCGTCCGTTGGGGTTAATGGATTACGTGGATTATATTTTGAATGAACGAGAGTTCGAGGAAGGAATTCGATTGGATATTGAAAGATTTTACCCAAACGTAATCGTGATAAAATGGATTAGATTAGAAAATCAAATCTCTTTGATTGGTCAAATTGAGAGAATTGCGAACGGTTACAATGATTCTCCAATTGTGTTCTGAAATTTGAATTTCATCGTGATAAATGGATCTAACGTCCTCGTCACACATGCATGTGAAGCGATACTTTTTCCCCCGCAAAATCAGGGGTTTTTGGCAACAAGAGCATTTAACTTCGGAGTATGTGGACATAAAAAATCCTTCAAGGGCGAATACATATCACACTTGAAGGACTGAGATAGTGACGATTCTGTTACAATTCTGTTACAGATCGTTTTTGCAACTAAACACCCGAAGGTTTTCACCATCCCAAGTGGCCCAATGCATGTTCCCTGAAACATCAAGGTCGATATTAACAGATACATTTACATCATTCAACATTGTATTGCTCGGAGTCCATTGGGGCTGTGGATAATACGCCACTTTTTCATCTTGAAAGACACACCATTTTGGAAACCCTATTCCTTGAGCAGTATGCCCAATGATTTGGTTCAATCCTTTGATTGGATAGAATTCTCTTTCAAAATCACACCAAGTCAATCCGCCCACCCGCTGGAACCCTCCACGAGCATGTCCCGCATGAGTAAACCAACTACTTTCTCGAAATGCTTTATGGGATTCTTCGGTAAGATATGCTTCAAGTTCATTGAAGAATCTGGGTCTGTTGGTATGTAGATCAGCTATTTGTTTCGGTAAATAGAACTTGTGCAATCCACCATGAGACAGGAGCCATTTTCCATCCAAAATATGAAAGAATTTCATTTTTTCCCAATCTCGTCGGGATACAATGTCATTAATAATGAATGATTTCCATTGAGCGTATCCAGAACATCGAAGATGTCCCACATCATACCCGTAATGACAATCGTGATTTCCGGCAATGAAAATGTGTTTTGGATTGTTAACAAAATCAACAAACCAGTCTGCTGTATGATTCACCATTTCGGGGTAGTCATTAAAATCATCAAAGACGTCCCCGAGACAAATAACTTCATCGGCTTCAACATGCCGAATTATTTTATCCGCCTGATCCACTCTATGATGGAGATCCGGTAAAATGAGCGTAATTTTCATATGCCCATTCTATCCAATATCCCAAAAATGTCAATCTTTATTTCTACTTGCATCAACATATTTACAGAGAACAAAAGAAATCAACGTTGACACGAAGATTGCTCCTAAGTACCACGTACAGAACAACAAAAAGTAATACCAAATCATTAGTATGGAGAGATGATTCGGCTTTCTTCTTTCTTATGCCAGCCCAATCTATTCATTTGCTCTTCATCAAGGACTTCCATCCCCTCTCCGACGCCCATAACAATAAATGCCAGTTTTTTCTGTTGGATTATATCCCGAGAAGGACGCAGTGCCATGGCGATTTGCTGAGTAGCAGCAATGCGTTGTTGCATTCCCTCGGGTGCGATTTTGATGATGACTACGGAACCATCTTTGAGTTGTTCGAAATCAATAACGGTTACACCGGTTGCCTGCGGCAATTCAACCTTGGTAGGAGGGGTGGGAGGAGTAAGCGGAATAGAAGGTTCTGGAACCCAAAATTCGTTTTGATTGTTTTCTGGCATATTATTTGTCTTTCTTTGATTTTTTCGGCCCCATTGATTTGGGGAAATTTTTGTACCAATTGGAGAAGTTATACCCCACGATTGGTCTCATTCCTTTTCCCGCCTGTTTAGATTTTTTTGAACCAGACGGAGTTGTAATCGGCTGTTCCTGTTTCATTTAATCGAACGCAAGTCCACGATGAAAGTTCTGTGATTTCGGAAATTGTATAAACAGCAGAGCGATCCAGTTTTTTGGCATTCTCAATTACGTTGAGAAACCAAAAATATTTCATCCCCTTTCCAACAAACTTTACTTTGTCGCCTACCCTCATGAGTTTATGATTGTAACTTCATCAAACTCAGGGGTTTCCGGCTTCTCGTAATTGCCCAACATACGGTCAATGACGAAAGTCGGAACCACACGAGGACGGCTGCTATTTCTTTTCAAAATCATGTCACGGGGAAGTTCGAACGAGACAGCCCGTAGATGAGCCCCCCGGCCTCGGGCAATATTGATGAAATCACGTCGGGCTTTCTTTGCCATAAAGCAGGCGTCAACAACGACGTTTTCACCACTGTCCAAAGCGGCTCCCATTTCCTCTTTCAAAAGAGCAAAAGCACGGGCTGACGCTTGTTGATCATCTTCGCCTCGGCCCACTCTGGCCCGATTGCGATCAGACGATAAATAGGTGTAACCGTTGTCTTTAGCGAATTTCTCGGCCCAAGTACTTTTACCTGAGCCGGGAGCACCAATCATGATTACTGCTATCATACGTTTGAACTCTATCAGATTTTAGTGGTCCTGTCAAGCTCTTTGTGGCTCGATATCCGATGGGGAGAAGGGCCACGGGTCTCCAAGACCAATCGGCTTTCATAAAATGACTCACCATTCTTGGGTCAAATGCTCCAACCCAACAACTATCCAGTCCAATTTCGAAAGCGGCTAGTTGGGCAAAGGTGCAAGCAATCGTAGCATCTTGAACACAATACAAGTCCATTCCTCGCTCGCCATACTTCACAGCAGACAATTCGGGTACTGCAAAGAACACCAAAACCACCGGGGCTTCACGAATAAAGTTTTGTTCGTAAGAACATATAGCCAAGTTGTTCTGTAATTCTTTATCGGCAACTACTCGAACCGCATACGCTTGAAGATTCCCCGCTGTAGGAGCAAATCGAACCGCATCCAGAATACGATCCAACTTGTCCTGTTCTATAGGATCGTTCGTAAACTGGCGGCACGAATGACGGTTAGCTATTAGTTCGATGAAGTTCATGGAAATCTTGCAAATTTAATCCAACAAGGTTGAGAGCATTTTGGCCCGGCGTATTTGTATCGATACGAGGTTGCGGCAAGAACCAACGCATCATAATCCATGCCATAAGGATGAAACTGTCCTTCGGGAAACTCGGAATCTTCTTCTTTGCGGGGATGACTTTTTTCCCCACAGTGGTTAATGTGGTCGGGTGTAAAACAAATGTTTATACCATCCCCCGCAGCACCGGGACCGTACCAGATACATTCTTTTCGAGGAGTGTTTTGGCACGGAACTTCTATAAGACGTCCGGATACTAAAGATTCGTGGGTTCTTCCTTTGTCTCGAATACTAAGACAATTTGGAAATGGACCAACAGTGTAGTTGTTAAAACGAAGGTGTAAATCGTAAGACAATTCACTCCATTCCTGTAAATAAAGGTCTTTTACACTGTTAAACTGGCGGTGGCATTGATCGTGCCCAATGTAGATATCGGAAAAGAATTTGAACCATTCTCTGCGTGACGAAGGAGATACGGGAGTTGATCCGTTTGTATGAAGTTCCACATTCCGACATTGATGAGTTTCTCGTGCGGTTTTAAGACGGGGCAAAAACTCAGACCAAAATAAAGGATGGAGGGTGGCTTCTCCCCCTGTTGTTCCAAATACACAAACGGGGATATTGTTTTCTTTTAGCCAATGGACAACACGAAAACCATATTCGATTTGTTCCAAGGTCATGTGATTTCCCTGTGGACCGCATTCGTGAATGCAGTGGGCGCAAGTGAAATTACATTTCCACGTCAAATAGAAATTGATGACCGCTCGCATACTTTAACTATATTTATAGTTTCCCAAAATTTGGTCGTTTGGGTTTTGGATGCTCAACGGTGATAAGTAACTGGTCGGCCCATTCTCGTTTTGTTTGGGCCTTAACAATAAATCCATGACATTTGAGTTGCCGATTGATTTCTGCGATTAACTTTTTCCAATCGCTACAGAGGATCAATTTGAGTTTCGGGGGACGCATAGAGATTTATTGTGGACGATTGGTTGCTTTTTTGATGGTGTAAGCTGCAATTCGAGTATAAGTGTTAACGAGAGCGTCATAGACACCTGTCAAAAAATCACCAAGAATATTCCAGAAGAGACTCCAAGGCCAGAAAACAATCCACCCAATAAGTTGATTCTTGTACTCGGATGGACAAAGCTGCTCCGTATATTCCGAAGCAGTTAAATGGGGATGTTCCTCGATGAACTTACGGCAGAGTTTGTACCAACGGAAGACGGAATTTGCGCACCCAAGAATTCCATACGTTGCGAAAGCGATAAGAATGAAATGCCATGACCAATCATTGAAGAATGCGTGAATTTGTTTATAATAAACAAGGGCGGCAACGATGGTAAGAAAAAGCGACCACCCATAAAGGCAATCCAAATCCTCATCTTCATGCTCCGCTGCTGCAATGAAACTGATTGTAAGAATTGTTCCAAAAATTCCTACTACCAATGGGTAAGCGAAGAAACCAAGAATTGCTGCGAGTATTGCTGACATATATGAACTGTGTTTTTATGTTAATACGGACTATGTTTTTGTGTTGAATTGAACACCGGTTTGTTGATTATCAAGGTGTTGTAAACTATGTTTTAATGCTCCGAAAGAGGTTCGATCATGAAGATGTTACCCCAACATCCTTTAGTAGGACATTTAACAAATAAATCTTCTCCAATACCCTGTAAATCGGGATCGTTTTCGAGAACTTCGACTTCGCATTTACATACGTTACATGTTCCACGATATTGAATACATCGGGGTGGAGGGACATTTCCTGCTTTTAATATTTTCATACATTTAATCCGGTTATAAAATTGCCCATATAATGGGCTGTTTCATTTCTTTTCTTTTTTCTTCGGTTGTTTTACTTTTTTAGCTGCCTTTTTATGTTTAAGTGTTTTAAAAATATAGTACCAAGCCGCCAGTGGAACCACCCACCTTAAAACGGCTTGGACTACGTGTTTGATTGTTCTTTTTCTTTCACCAGTCATTTCTTCAAGTGTTCGTCATTGTATCAAACGAGTATAAAAAGTCAAGAAGAATGTCGAGCAACCTTTTTACACCATCGAACAAAATCTTGTTGGGTCATAGCCATCTTCATCGGATTTAGGTCTTTATGAATCCACTGAATATTGGATTTCGTGTATCCTTGGGATGAATCAATTCGGTCTAAAGAAGCGGTTATATCGTGGAGTCGTTTCGTGGTCCCAAAACCCAAGGGTTCTCCCGACAATGCACATTTCCCTTTTTGTTTTTGAAATTGAGTCCACGCATCTTCAATGGTGATGGATATTTCAAGATTTCTTGATTTGGCTCCCCGTTTTACTACCGACCAATAGTCTCCACTAATTTCTCCATAACCTCCCCAAGCAGGATGAGCAGAGCGGCGTCGAAACTTATAGCAGTTACAGGACTTTTTTTTCCCCAAAACAACGTCGGAGACTCTGGCAACAATTTCATTCCCACAATTACATTTCCATGTTGCCGCCGCCATTTCTTTATTTCTATGAAACCCCCCGAGATATGTCAACGCATTGAACTTTTTATCAACAAGAGTTTCGTGAGTGTATTTCGTTCTCATATGATGTACATATAAGAAGTTGGGAGTTTTGGATTATTTTGTTTCCAAAACTCCCAATGGATTATTTCTTGAGACACTGGTAAAGCAACTTTTTGAGTTGCTCGGAATCCAGCGGCTTGTTGTCCAACAAGGTAAACACCATTGAGCTACGGTTTGTAGGTCCGTAAGAGGAAATAACTTTCTGAGCCTGATCCCGACGTGTAGCAAGAGGACGAAGTGACTGTTCCACAAATACTTTCATGCCTTCGACAATCTGTTGCACATTTTTCCACGCATCACAAATACGGGATGCTTCGGGACGAACCTGAGACCAAAGTTCATAGTCGAATTGATCAGTGATATATTTTTCAAATTCTGAATAGGATGGTGTTCCCTGTTCAAAATATACATCAACAACTTTATCCACGCTTGCTAAGGCTTCTTTCATCCTGTGTAAACTTAAGTACCACATGGATTTACATTTGTGGAGCACCTGACCGTTGCCAGAATAAACTACAACGCCTTCCTTACCTTTCCACTGCTCAACATCAGCCATGAGGGCTTCGATGGACGGGAACCGATAAGAAGCAGGCCGTTTGAAACCATGCTGCTTTGCAATATCATCCAAGAGATACTGCTCTTTGAGAGAGTAGTCCTCGTGGTGAACACAGCCCACCAAATACCATTCGGGCTCGTCCCCATAGTTGAGGATGATACGCTGTTCGGGGCTCACCCATTCAAACAACAGGGAATAGGAGGAATGCCCAGATGGGGTGAGATAATTCATCAGCAACCAGTCCAGGGCATTCTTATACTTCCGCTTGAAGATTTCAAGCTCGTGCCCGTTGTCCAGCTTGGTAGCATCCACAGTGCCACGGGTCCGGAGGATAAGGTTTCCCTTATACTGAGACGCAATCAACAGAGAGCCATCCAGCTTTTCAATGACATGGCAATCCTTTAGTGAAGTCGGCACCGGGAAGTTCTCAGGATTTTCACCCCAATTGGTGAACTTAGGGAAACCAGCGGAGACAAGCTCGCCTTGGTCGTTCCAAACAGAGGAACGAAAGATTTTGTTCGCCTGAGTGAACTTGGCACCGATATGATTCGGCTGTACAAGCCAAAGCGTTTCACCAAACATGATATGCGGGTGCATCATGAATTGGGTCTGGTCGATAGCGTTCAGATCGATTTTCATAGTCGGGTTATTATACAGGTTTTCGTCGGGATGGCAAGCTTTTTCTGCCCAAAACTTTTCGGTTTTCCCGTAGTCCTCCCACATTACGTCGTTGGCATAAGCAGAAAATTCATACGGAACAGACCATGGCACATCAAATGCTCTCGCTTCTTGCTGGAACTTTACTGCTTCGTCCCACATCTTGTCAAGACGTTCTTTGATTTTCTTTAGGTTCATTCCAATTGTTTTTCGGATTCTTCCAATAATTTAGCGAGTTCTGTCAACCCGGCATTTTGAGCAAGGATTTTGCTTTTCACATAATGTCGTTTTTCTTCATTTCCCCGGTCCTGTTCTTTATAAACACAAACAATAAGACCCAGATTCGGGGAATCTTCATCCGTCATATGAACCTCGATTTCATGTGATTTCTCGGAATCCGGTCCATCACCAAAAAGAACTTCGATAATTTGAGTTGCCGCCTCCATAAGCGGGTTATCATGCAGTTCCGTATCAATCAAGATCGTGGCGTCCCAATTTGCCCCTTCAACAATAAAGTTTTCTTTCATATAGGATTTTCTCCCCGAATGCGTTTCATTTGTTCAGTAGTCGGTTGCGAATAAAGTTGTTCTTCGGGAACTGAGCCGATTTCACCAACAAAATTTCCCCATCGGTCGGGCCATTCCGCTTTGTTCAATGCTTCTTCCCACGTCCCAATGCCTTCGTTGTTGACATTGTAATATCCGCCCCACCAGTAAACCCGCAAATAGGGATCGGCGTACCCGGTTGCTTCTCTGAGTTTGGCAGCAACATCAAAGACTTCCACCAATCGCTTGTTACCGTCTTTATCGAACCACTCCCAAATGCCTTCTCTATTCGGTTTCATCGAGTTTGTTAACCAACATTGCGTTCATCCCAGAGACTACCCAGACAAACCGGGAGTCTCCAATGTCCACTGCCACGGTGGGCAGATACACGAACATCTGCGGCAGACACTTTGACAGGTTATCGAAATCCAGTTTCGGAAACCCATCGACAAGCATTGTATCCAATACCGTCTCCACTGTCCAGTCTTTTTTGTCGTGGACCAGATGTTCCAGAAGAAGCTTCCGGAATTCATCTTTGGATATGACTTTGATTTTCAGGTTTTTCATGCGCCCAGTTCGTCGTCGTCATTTTCGGGTTTGCACGTCCACCACTCGGGGTCCACTTTCACCAATGCTGCCCCCAAGTCTGCCGGGGAAACCCATGCACGGTTGCCATCTTCCCGATGGTTCAGCGTCAACTGCGCCACTTCTCGAAAGAAATTTTCGAGTCCTCTGATGCTATGCAGATGTTTCATTGTGGGTATTCTACCGATTCTTTAGAAAAAGTCAAGCGGGAAACTGCGATGTTTGGCGAACAGTTCAGACGGACACGCCAATCGCATATCACTATGAAGATAACAGGGTGAACATCCCCGGTCTGATTCGATGCCCCGTGTTAGGCCCGTGAGGGTTGCTAGAGCAATTCGCAGTTTCCCAAAGATCAACCTGCCGTTGAAAGAAAGCTCGAAGAGCATTTCGGACACGGACAGGAAATCATATGAACACAGGAAGAATCGTCTTTTCGAACTCCTGTTCCACCACACGCTGGACAGCCATCGTGAAGGCAGGGACGGTCTTGGGTATAAGGAACTTTTTGTAAAAGCTTTTCTTGTATTTCCCGATTTGCTTTACGTTCCTTGATGCCCCGGCGAAGACGTTCCTCGGCACAGAGAAGAGAAACCTCCTCGATGACAATAGTTTGAAAATCCCGAAGGGACGTTCCACAGGCAACCGTGTCTTCAACGAGAGGAGTGAGGAGTTTCCGGACTTCATCTGCTATGATATTCCCAAAATCATTTGGAGTTTCGCATCCGTTGTCGTTGTCGTTGAATAACCGAACATTCATTGTGACCTATTATATCGAAAGCGTATAAAATGTCAAGCGGGAAGTTTGATCCGCTTGACTATAGCCACGAAGCTTGCGGAAGGGCCAATCCACACGGAGGAAATGACATTTTCAATGCCTTCTTTGCCTCCATGAGTGTCACCGATGGAGGTATTTGAGCATTAACCATTCGGGTGCCGTCGTTGCTGTACCATTCATATCCCCGCCGAGTTTTTCGACAAGTGAAGCGAATGGGGCATCCATCCATATTGATTCGGGCAACAAGATAGTTTTTTCTATTCATACCGATATTATACCGATTGGAGAAAAGTTGTCAAGCGGTTTCTTCGCCTTCGTCTTTAAACATTTCCAATTGAACCTCCCGAAGTTTTCGCATTTTCTCTTCAAGCTCTGCATTTCCACCCCACATATACCCCACTTCTTTCCAGCCGGGATGGTCGGGATCAAGGGCATCGGCACAGATGATGTTGTGATTAACAATTTTTCGAAATTCTGTGTCTTCTGACCCCATGAGTAACCTAAGACGACACGCCTCGGCATTTTTCGGATCTATTTCAATTCCATAGATATGGTCCAATGCGTTCAAGAGGGAAATCCCGTTGGAGAGTTTTCGCATGAGAACCTCGAACAAAAATTGCCCGTCGCCGCAAGAGTTGTCGAGAAACGTCTTGTTTGCTTTATAGAACAAAGACTCTGGTAGTTTGTCCAGCATTTCTCTGACAAGCGGAGTAGGAGTAAAAACCTCTCCACGTTGCTTAATTGCTTCTTTGGTATGTTTACGAGACTGACTCATCGAGAAATTCTTTCCAAAATCCTTTCCGGAAGGACTTAAACATCTTGTATTCCGTTCGAAAGTTTCCCCATTTACATGCCCATATGATGGATGAAAATCTATCAGATGAAAGGGCTTTACATATCAGTTCACAGTCTTTCTTTGTATCCGGTAAGATAGCAAAACAACACTCGGTCATACCGAGGGTTCCTTCCCAATCGTTGATAGGAACAACGTGTCCGTTATCTGCAATGATAACTTTCGGAACGCCAAAGTGCCCCAAAGTGTTATCGTTTGAATAGAGATATTCAACAGATTCATCTTGATAGATATGATTGACACAGGGGTATTTGAACTGGTCTTGTTTTATCCGATTAACAATATCTTTGCGTTGGTTGTGATATACACAATCGAAGAGAATTTTTTCGGTTTCCTCACCGGGGGGGGCCAAAAGTTTTTGTATCTGTTCGAATTTACCTCCCGGTAACCACGGCCAGTTTCGTAAATCAACAGATGAAGTTTTCTGATCAAAATCGACAACTGTTGTGGGACGACGATATGGGACATTATGTAAAATATAGATGTCATATGAGGTCGCCACTCCAAATGTTTTTGACCCCGTGTCGGATTTTCCGCAATTCGAATGTTGAGGATGGATTTCGAGGTATTCGATTTGCTTTGAAGATAATATGGGCCACAGTTTATGGTCCGGTTTTTTCCACAAACCGGGATGAATGAGACACATGTAACCGCCGTCCTTGAGTAAGTCAAGCGATAACGTCACAAACTTGGGCCAAAGTAGATCATTACGAGCACCGCCCACCTTTCCGGAGTTGTTATTGTTGTATGGCGGGTTCCCACAAATGACATCAAACTTCTTCATGTATTTATCCTTAAATATAGCAAGTTCCTCTTCATCTTGCAAGTTTTTATATTGTATATTCTTGATGCCCGAGATGTGTCGGGCAACCACAAGATACACGGGATCGTCCTCAATTCCCATAACTTGTTTCTGAATGTCTGCTTCGGACAGGCCCCGGCGTTTAAGCATAAGATGAATCCACCGCAGAAACGTTCCGGTTTTACAATGGGGGTCCAGATAAACCATTTTTTTAGGGTCTTCGACTATAGTGGATTCCCATTTCGCCATTATTTCTTCCACTAAACTTGGAGAGGTATGAATTTTTCCGTCGTTGGTGTTGGCATAGAAATAACTGTTTATATCGGCGTCTTTCAATTCTTTGCCAAATGCTGTTTCCAGAATAGCAGCGTGAAGGTTGGCGGTAAGCTTGTCGTCGAGATGCGAGTTTAGAATACACTTAATACATTTCTTAGCAATTTCCTCCGATGATAACCCGTAGTGTTCCACGAACATATCTAACGCATCCGAACTACGATGAATGGACTCAAGAATTTCGCTATATGGAATATTCTCTTTTTCGATGTCTTCTAATTCCATGCAGTTAATAGTGCAATAGATTGCTGCTATGTTGAGCACGCTTTCGTAGAGCAAACGGCGAAATATCATTAACCCCCGAGTGAAGTTGTCTTGCTTTGGCTCTTCGTCGTCGTTATGAGATCTATCGTGATGCCGTTCACTATCATCCCCTTTCGCATCCTTAACCATGCGTTTGAGAATGTCTCCATCCTTTTTGGTTAAGCGAGATTTGTTGTTGACGACCAAATCTCTGATAACCTCTAAGAAGTCATCCATGTTACCCATGCCAAGAACCATTTCTCGAATCTCACTGGGAGCGTACATCGTGCGACATGCCTTCGCATACGAGCTAAAGTCCGCATCCGTAAGCGCATTTTTATGAATCAATTCTCCGAGATGATCCATTTCCCAGACGTTAATAACTTCAAAAAGACGAGTTGCGGCGACCTTGGCGGAAATCCCGTTCCTCGCCTGTTCGTTGATTTCACTATAAATATAGTTATCGATGAGGGACGAATTCGGAGTTAGAGACAGATTGAAAATGTGTCCCGTCTTCTTGAATTTACCAAAATAATCAGGACCGGGAGTAAGTACCCGAGAAAGTTTTTGTTCTGCTGAATCTGCTGGAAGGTCGTCTCGATAGAATACCACGCCCTCAATACGGGAGACACTGAAACTTCTTTGTGCCATGTGGATTGCCAGAAATACAACACCTTTCCCTTCTTTCTGAGCATTGTCAATTAACCTATTGGTTTTGAGTTCTACATGTTTATTGGTCATTGCGGGAGTGCCGCCTTTTGTTGCCCATCCCCATTTATCTGCCTTTCCTGTACTACTAATGCCGACTTGTCCGCATACGGGATGAAATATCCATTCCCGAGACAATTCTGCATCATTATTTAGCACTTCGGCCAAATCATGTAGTTGGGTTTTCTTTATCCCACTCGTCCATGCTACAAACACTTTCAATAGTTTACCACGAGTACATTTGGTATAGTCAAGCTGACAGCCCTTGAGGGGTCCGATGCCCAAGAATTTCTTCCATATGCTTTGATGCACCAAGGCGTACTTGATAGGGTTGCGGTTGATTTTGTTATAGGAGAATCCAAGACGAGGGTCATCATCTCCTTTTTCTTGATGCACCCTGTCAATTTCTTTTAACACGTCAGGGTCCACTCTTAAGTTGTAAAATATCGGCTCAACAAGAATGTCTGGAGACCTATAGTTTGTCGTTGGAATTTGACCAAGAAACTCAATTTCGTGTTTATTTCGAATGGGGTCTAGCGATTTTTTGTATTCAGATGTAAACAAATAATGTTTTCCGGCACGAATATGAAGCAATTCGACATAACTGGTGCGAATAGCAGATGCTCGAACACGGTCATTTGTGTCTAACTTGAAATTGACTTTATCCTCTCCGGTGCCTGAGAATACATTGATTTTTACTTTCGGAAGAGATTTCTTCAACCGATCCATTTTTATTTTGCTTTTTTCGGTTACCGCCCCGAAATCAACCTCGTCCATCTCAATTCGGGTGCGAGAAGGATCGGCGTGTTTTTGAATAAACTCACAAAATTGGACATACTTCTCACGATCTTCGTCACCACAAAGAGAAATGGCAATTACTTTTTTTCCTTTGGTCAAATGAACAGAAACGGAATCCACGCTCACTGTGGGGTCTGTTAGGTCATATTTTTCAATATCTGCAAATTCACAATAAGTGTCCAGTTCGGTCAAAAAAGATGTGACTGCACTAAGGTTGTATTGAGCCAGTATCATTAGCGTGTCATCGCTTTTCCAAAATTCATAAAGTTCCCGAATTGTTTTGCCGACT
>Ga0265297_10005122_pt1 | contig 20458 bp, 25 predicted proteins | sample Munlanlwell13791_FD_192502 | JGI IMG/M metagenome (GOLD analysis project Ga0265297, IMG submission 192502) | Leachate microbial communities from a municipal landfill in Southern Ontario, Canada - Leachate well 137-91 | ecosystem: Engineered > Solid waste > Landfill > Unclassified | place...
AATTTTTCAGTGGGCGCAAAGTATTGGGTATAGTCCGTCGTCCCCCCATTATAGGTAATCATCTTTTCCAGGATGAGGGGATCGGATTGCGCTTTCTTGAGATAGGCCATCATGATGGGGACTTTCAGCAGGCTGGCGGGAATGAATTTCGTGCCTTCGTTGACAGAGAACGATGGGCCGTTGTTCATGTCGCGGAAATAGACGCTGATGTCGATAGCGTCTTTGTTGTCCAGCGTCTTGCGGACAAGGTCGGCTATCTTGTTCTTGAAATTGGTGAGCTCGGGAACGATCTCCTGGCTTTCGCAGTCGATCAGAGGTTTGATAAAGGTATATCCTCCTTCTTTGCGGATTTCCAGAAGAGCAGTGCGTTTTTTCTGAAGGTATTTAGCGAAGAGGTCTTGGCCGGATATTCCAGCGAGGAGCCCCAAAGCGAAAAAAAAGGCCAGAAGGAGGTATCTGCGTCTTCTGCCGTGGCTGAGGTTTCGAAGTTGCTGCACCATATGTAAAAAATGTACCTTATTTTGGCGCTAAATGCAAGAATAATAATTGCTTAAATTACGCTTGTCAGAACACCTTGCGAATATTAAAATAGTAACCCTGCGCCCATAGCTCAACTGGATAGAGCACTAGCCTACGGAGCTAGGTGTTAGAGGTTCAAATCCTCTTGGGCGCACTAAATTTTTGCGCAGCAAAAATTTGTCCTGAGCAAGTCGAGGTTTGTTTTCCATAATTTTGCGAAGGATTAATGGCGGGGTTGAAGTAGGGCGATCTCGGCTCCTTAACCTTCCTTTCTTTCCTATGTTTTCCGAAGAATATTTCATGAGGTATGCCCTGAAGGAAGCGGCCAAGGCGGCCGATTCAGAAGACGTCCCTGTCGGGGCGGTCATCGTGCACAAAAACCATATTATTGGCCGGGGCTGGAATCAGGTGGAATTGTTGAAAGACCCGACGGCCCACGCGGAGATGATCGCGGTGACGCAGGCCGCCAATCATCTGGGCGCCAAATGGTTGAGCGATTGCGCGCTTTATGTGACAATAGAACCGTGCCCTATGTGCGCCGGGGCCCTTGTCCTTTCGCGGATCGACCGCGTGGTTTACGGCGCGCCGGATCCCAAGGCCGGCGCCGGCGGCTCTGTTTTTAATATCCTCCATCACGCGAAACTGAACCATCGTATCAAGGTAAAAGGAGGGGTTCTGGAGCAGGAATGCGCAGGTTTGCTGCAGGATTTTTTTAGGAAGAAGAGAGCCAGGGATAACTGAATTTTTGCCTCTTCGATACATCTTGGTAGATGGCTGTATATCTCAGGGGCAAATTTTTTTCTTTGAAAAATTCGGACACTACGCTCGCTATGGCCCTTGTCGGGCCACTTAACGCTCGCTTTAGTGTCCTCGAAATTTCCCTTGTCGGGAAATTTCTCGGAGAGGTTCGGGAGCGGTTTAACCGGCACGCCTGGAGAGCGTGTGACCCACAAGGTCCGAGGGTTCGAATCCCTCCCTCTCCGCCATATATTTTACGCAAGTTGTTGTCCAACAGAACGATTCCCGCAATTCCGTTTTAACCTCTATAAGTTCCCGCCACATGCGATAGCATCTATCCGCAGTTATCCGCATTTGTCGTCATGGATGAAATGCGGCTTTTCTGGTCAAAAACGTGACGAAAATGTGATTTCCCTGGGAGGGCGTTATGTCCCTTAAGATGTTCGACGCCCTCCTGCCTTACTTCGGCGGTAAACGCAGGCTCTGCCCCGTGATTTTCAGCCATATCGCCTCGCTCATCCCAAGAGAGAAGTGGCAGGGCATGGTCTTCGTGGATGCCTTTTTGGGCAGCGGGGCCGTCAGCCTCTACGCCAAGGCCCAGGGGTTCAAGGTCATCGCCAACGACATCGCCGAAAGGAGCGTCATAGCGGGCATGGCGTTGATAGAAAACAACCGTTTCCTGCTCGCGGATGAGGATATCCAGAGACTCTTCGTTCCCAACCCCGAAAACAAACATCTCATCGAGACCGAATACATTCCCGATGTGTTCTTGAGGAGGCACGCCGCGTTCTTGGACAACGCCTTCGCCAACGCCGTCCGGCCCTTGGATAAGTATCTCCTCTTGAAGTATATCTTTCATATCCGGCCTTACTCGAAGTTCAGCTCGCCGAACGCCTTCAACCGCCCCATGGCGGATGGCAGGTATGACGAAATCAAGCAGACCTACTCCAAGCATATAGCGGATAATCTCAAGAGCCCCCTGGAGATTTGCCGCATGGAAAAAGAGAGAATAAACTCCGGCGTTTTCTCAAACGGCCTCCGGAACGAGGTATGGCGGAGGGACGCCGTTGATTTTATCTCTCAGGTGGATGGCGACATCCTTTATCTAGACCCGCCTTACGCAGGAACGCTCTCCTATGAGTCGGAATACGGCGTCTTGGACAGGATACTGGGTGACGGGAACCTCAAGAGCAGATTCTCGAAAGAGGACGGCATGGATTTTCTGGATGGTCTCCTGGCGAGGTCTGATAGATTCCCCGCCTGGGTGATAAGTTTCGGCAACGCCAACGGCAAAAACGACCTGGATGAGTTGGTCGCGATGGTCTCCAAATACCGCACCTGCCAGGCCCGCGAGTTCGCCTATGAGCATTGCGGGGCCATGGCGTCGGAGGAACACAAGCGGCAATGCCTGGAATGGCTGGTGATAGGATGCAAATAGAATCCATAGGGCTGGAAAAGATTAGGCCCAACGCCTACAACCCAAACGTTCTCCCGGAGGACGTCCTGGTCAAGCTTAGGGCTGAAATCACCCAGAAAGGGCTCTGTGAGCCGATAATCGTGCGGGGCGGGCCTGAGGTCTATGAAATCGTGGACGGCTATCACAGGTGGCTGATTTGCCGAGACCTGGGGCTGAAGGAAATCCCCTGTGTCGTGCGGGATTACAATGACACAGAGGCCAAGATAAAGACCCTGCAGTTGAACTACATGAGAGGCTCGGCTGTTCCGGTTAAGCTCGCCCATCTCATCTATGACCTCAACAAGGAGGTCAGCCTGCCGGAGTTGGCCAAGAGGCTGCCCTACGAGGAACCTCAGATGCTCGATACCCTTGAGTTCTTGAAGCTTCCCCAAGGCTTTGGCGAGGAGCTTGAGGCACAGGCGTTGAGAGAGCAGGAGGAGTTGCCGTCCGTTATGTCGTTTGTCCTGTATAAGAGCCAGGTCGAGGCGGTGGAGCGGGCCATTGGAATCGCCTCACGGACGCTGCCCGGAGGGGCGAAAAATTCGAAGGCCCTCGCCTTGGAAACGATTTGTGCGAATTTCATTGAGACGCATGTGGTTGGGGATAGTGAAGCGGTGTCGGGGGCATGAGAACAATGGCGGGAATTTCGAGGTTTTGACCCATGGGGTATGAGCCGGTAAAAGACGGGACAAAAGAGTCCTATCTTAAGATATGGACGCACTACGCTGTTGGGAATTTCACCCAGGGGCAGTTGGCGGCCCTGTTCAACTGCAGCGAGGACACGGTTCATAACGCCATCATGTGGAGTGCGGAGAACAGGGTTCGATTCTCGGACTTGGTCTTCGTGGAGGCGGCCAAGGAAGCCGTTGAGACGAAACTCAGGGAATTCAACAACGACCTCGTCAGGCTCAAGGGCGGAAACTCCGTCAACTGGAACGCCGTTATCGGCATCGAGAAGCTTGTTTTCACCTATCGGGACTTATTCTGGAGGCTCAACGGGGTCATCAGCGACAGAAGCGTCGTCCAAATCAACATGCCTCCATCGCACGGGAGCCAGAAGCTGCGGGACTTCACAGAGGCGATACATGAAGCGGAGCTTACCCCGGAAGAGGACGCGAGAGTTAAAAAGGCTCTGGAAGATATAATGGGGATTCAGCAGGAAGCCGAGGACGCGATACGGATGGTTTTCAAAAAGGCCGAGGAACGCAAGAGACAGAAGAGAGAAGGCAGGGGTCAGGAGTGTTGATATTGTTTCTTGAGCATTTTTAGCTTTTCCGTGAGCAAGCTCTTTTCTTTTTCTAGTGCCTCAAAATCTATATTTATACTATCGTCAATCCAAAAGTCTCCAAAGGCAGAGTCTATTTGGCTGATTAGAATTTCATAAGCGGTTTCCAGGAAATAGTAAGCATCATCTTTTTTTATCATTTGCTGCGGATTCCGTATAATCAGTTTTTCAAAATCTATATCTGTATAGATACAGTCATTTCTTGTCCCCATTAATTTATTTTCAGCTATCATGCGTATTAACTTAGAGATATTGTTTGATATTTTGTTTCCTGTGTTCGCAACTTTAGAGCCAGCCTTTGTCCAAGAACTCAAATGTTTCTTGTAATGGTTCATAAATCTTTTTTTGAAATTTTTTACATCAAATTCATCCTTGTTAATTTTCATATAAGCATACAAGACATCGTATAACTTGCCTGATTCTTCAATTGAAGAGATGGAAAGAAAGGCAGAGGAAGTAAAAGAGTCACATTTAAATAAAATCTCCGCATCAAATAATAGCCTCTTGGCGTTAAAGTAGACCACTCTTCTTAGCTCAAGAAGTAATTTTGTCCAACAGCTTTTGAACTCCCTTCTCTTATCCAAAATCACCTCTTTTTCTTTGTGTGCGTATTTTTAAGTCAAGGATAACATATTTGTCAGCTACGATAAAGAGATGCGAATAGCAATAAAATTTTTTAATATTCGAAGGGAAGCAACGACTTTGTAGAGCTTAAAGGAGGGTCTAATAGTATTAATCTTTAAAGACAGGCTTCAGCCTCTTTTATTAGCTTGCTGAGCGGTGTGTTTAATGCTGCGGCTATCTTGTAAGCCACGCCTATTCCTATATCAACCTTCCCCAATTCGATAGAACTGACGTAGGTGCGGTGAATGTCCACCATATCGGCAAAATCTTCTTGAGAAAGATTCAGTTTATGACGTTTTCTTCTTACTACTAAACCGAATTCCTCCCTGAGTTTTTTAGTCTTGCTTTGTCTATCCATTGGTATTAAAATCCCATATTGTAGACTATAATTCTACAGACGATAGTCTACAGAATTGTTTGGTCGATAGCTTGCTTTTCCGCCCGTTTCATGGCAATCATTGTGTGAGGCAATCTAAGCGGAGGGGCGGGATGGTATTCTTCATACTCTTGGGCATAGGGCTGTGGTATGTGTCGTCAGTCTCGGCGTCCCAGGCGAAGACCTCTGTTGTCTTCTGCGGTTCCCTTAGTTGTGCCCATAATAGAAGAGGGCGATGCGGGAGGCGGGAGATAGTGGTCTACGACAACACCGTCATCGGCCTATGCCTCTATCACACGGAAACCATGGCCAAAAGAATCCTTGAGCCAATACGGGAAAATAGAAAGCTTAAACACGCTAGGCCGAACCTTTGGATGGCTGCCAAGATAACGCGGAAACAAGAAAAAACCATGGACTCTGAACTGATAAAGAATCCAAAAGCCTTTGTCGAGTGGATGAGGAAATGCGGAGGGACGCCATGAAGAAATGCCCTTATTGTGCCGAGGAGATGCAGGACGAGGCGATTAAGTGTCCCCATTGCCACGCGAATTTGTTTTACCGGGAGAACCCCGCCGTGCTTGGCGGCGTTGTGCTGGGGGTCATAATCGGGTGGATTATTTCTTCTCAACAGCATATAGTTCAGGACGGTGTTATAAACCCGGACGGTCTTTGGAACGCCGTAAGGTGGATATTCGGCGGTGGGCTGGTAGGCGGCGTAATCGGTGCCATTTGTAATATCCTCAAAAAGAATCGTTATAAGTTTCCTCCATTTAAATTTTCCTTAACGGGGCTTGGCATGTTTCTAATCGTGTCCGGCGTGTTTCTGTTTTTCACTTTGAGACCGGACAGGGATACCCCGTGTTGGAACACCGTTGTCATTGGTCTCTTGGTGGGAATCGTTTTGATTTTGGTGGGGGAGGCTTTGGCGAAGGAAAAAGAGGAGGCCCTCAGGTTTGCGGAGGAGAGAAAGGCCGCGGACGCCAAGGATGGGGGTGCGGAAGAGCGAGGAGAGGCAAGAAAGGAGAACCAGGCTCAGGAGACCGCCGAGAATAGAAAAAGATGGCTCCTAGTCTGCCTTGTCACCCTTGTCATCTTCGGCTCTGTTCAATTTGTCATCTGGCGTCTGGAAAGGCGAAGACACGATTATAAAGGCAGGGGCGACACTTATCTGACCCAGGGCAATCTTGACCAGGCCATATTGTCTTATGACAAGGCGATAGAGGCTGACCCAAATGATGGGGAAGCCTATAACAACCGGGCGGTCATGTATTACGCCAAAAGAGAATATGATAAAGCCTGGGCGGATGTCCATAAGGCACAGGCGTTGGGCTACGCCGTTAGCCCCAAACTGCTTGAGGATTTGAGGACAGGGCCGACACAGCCGTCTTTTGAGGAACGACGGGCAGATCTTGTCCTTACGGGCATCATGTATGACGCTGGGGGTAGAAGCTCGGCCATCGTCAGCGGGAAGGTCGTCTACGAGGGCGACCTTATCGGCGACACCAGGGTTAAGAGGATAAACAGGGATTCGGTGGATATCGAGGCCAACGGGGAGGAGAAGACGATAGTGGTGGAGCACTAGGGTCGGTTCGCCGCCAATATGGTCTGAAATCCCATGATGAAGAGATATTTTCAAGTTATAGCTATTTCGGCCTGCGTCGTCCTGGCCGGTTGCGGAGGATATCATCAGCTCAAGCCCGGTGTTTCCCAGGCGGAGGTGTATTTCTCACCGGAGGGGCGTATAGAGGAGAGGATTATCAAAGCCATAGACGGCTCCGGCTCGTCGATAGACCTGGCCATATTCGACTTCACCTCTCAGGAGATTAAGTCCGCCTTCGACAGGGCGAAGAAAAGAGGGGCAAGGATACGGATTGTCGCCGACTCAAGGCAGGCGAAGGGCGTCCATTCGGTCGTCCAATCGCTTGTTGACGATGGGGTCGCCGTGAGGATAGTCCATGGCCTAGGAAGGGGCGTCATGCACGATAAGTTCGCCATCTTTGACGATAAGCTGCTTTTCACGGGCTCATACAACTGGACAGCCAACGCCGAGCACTTCAATTACGAGAACGCCATATTCATATCAGACCCAGAAACAATCTCCCGATATCAAGAGGAGTTCAACAAACTCTGGAAGCTTGGGTCGGGCACGTAAGTCTTCGTCAAGGGGAACAATTATGGCACGGGACGAGCAGGCCGATACAACCAGATTGGACAAGATAAGGCTCAGGAGACACGCTTGGGCACATCATCAGCTTGGGATGCGGCAGGAGGCGGTTGATGACTGCGAGAAACTGGTCGCGTTAGACCCCAACGACCCGTCTTCCTATGTCTGGTTGGGCTATTATTGCGAGGAAAACGGCGATGTGGAGCGGGCCGCCGATTACTACCGCTACTTGATAAGGCACTTCCCCCGGTATCACGGTTCCTACACGAATCTCGGCTATTACTTCGAGGTGCTGAAGAAGCGTCCTGACAAGGCGATGGGGTATTACAGGAAGGCGTTGCGGCTCAACCCAAGAGACTTCTGGGCGTTGAACAACATGGGCCATGTCTTTCAAAAGAAGGGGGCATGGGGGAAGGCCGTCCTTTATTACCGGAGGGCTTTCGCTGTCGGCGTGAAGGAAGCCGACAAAGAGGGAGTTGAGCATATAACCCACAATCTCGCCTGGGCGTATTATCGTTGCGGGAAATACGAGAAAGCCCGGCGTCTCTATCGTCGCCTGACCAAAGAGGAGCCCGATAACGCCCCCGTTCATGCCGACTTGGGCTGTGTGGCCCATAGGATGGGAGATCACGAAAATGCCCTCGCCTCGTTTGAAAAAGCCTCCTGTTTGTCCCCAGCCAGTAGACATTACCGCAGATTAGTGCAAATTGCCCTCTAAAGGTGCCGGAATTGAGGTTAATGTTGCCCAGAGTACATGAGACGAAAATACTTGACTAATAGATGAAGATGTGGCATAGTTTTAATAAATAAAAGCCTTCCGAAAGGAAGTACATCAAATGGAGAGAGGGATAAAACCCTCTCTTTTTTCTTTATTCTGAGGAGGTTAATTTATATGGATAAGATACATCGTAGAGACAAAGTTATGATTTTTGTTGATGGCAACTATGTATATAAATGCATAGAGGAGGCCAACAAGGTTTTATCAAAGGATAATAAAAGAATAAATTTTCAAGCATACGAATTGATAGAGTTATTGAATAAAGCTTTCCAAGAATTAAAAGGCGAAAATGACCTGAGGCGGACATATTATTATAATTCCTATCCACCGCTAGAGTCGGACAAATCAAGAAAGAATAGCGTAGATAAACTTATTTGGCAAATTGAAGCCAAAACTCAAATGCCATTGGCTAAAATTCAAGAAAAAATTACTGAACTAATGCATAATGGGATAGCTCGCGAGCAGATTCTGAAAGATTTGCAGTTGTCAGAGCAAGAATTTATTGCCCAAAAGATGTGTTTTGAGTCATCTAAGCAGATGAAATTCTATGAAGTTCTGCAATATCGTGGTCCAAAAGTAATTCTGAAAAAATTAAAGAAAGACAACCAAGGGAATTATTATCAAAAAGGCGTAGACATATATATAGCTTCAGATATGCTCAGTTTAGCATTTGAGAATGGATATGATGTGGCAATGATAGTTAGCGGTGACGCTGATTTTATCGAAGTCATTAATAAGATCCAAGAGAAGGGAAAATTGGTTTATTTAGCTTGTTTTGAAGAGGGGAAGTCATTTGAGTTACAGAGAATATGTGACGGATTTATCTGTTTAGATAAGTTGCTTCCGAAACCAGCAGCGATAAGAAAATAGTTTTCTTCAGAATGATTATCCCGTATTTTCCCAAGCTCTCAAGGCCATCCTTGTTTCTTTTTGATTAAACGTGCATTCCTTTAGTTGTTTTAGCACGTGCTGAAGCGAGATAATTTCGTAACCGGCCACGTTCCAGATTGATGTGCCGCTTTTTCTCTATAGAACCCGCCTGTAACCCTGCCCAATCGTTTGTGATTAAACTTCCACTTTAATCTCAAATAAACTTGCTTTCTTGGGGTTCTCATGGCAATGATTGTCATGACGAAAGGGGGCGGGCCATGGAGAGGGAGATAGGGCAGTTTTTAGGCTACATTGGGGTGGAAAGGGGCCTAACAGCCAAGACAATAGCGGCCTATAGGCACGACCTAGGGAAGTTCAGGGACTTTGCCCGTGGGGAGCTGGGAGGGGCGTGGCAGGCGGCTGACGTTGATTCTCATCTGGTAAAGGGGTTCCTGCGGTTTTTGGCGGATAGAGGCAACGCCGCCGTTAGCCGAGGCCGGAAACTGGCGACCTTGAAGAGTTTCTTTAAGTATCTGGCAGTCGAGGGGATGGTGAAGGTTGACCCGACAGCCCAGGTGAGGATGCCCAAGATTCAGCAGAAAGAGCCGTCCTACCTGACAGAGCGGGAATACAAGAGGCTCCTGAAGGCGGTTAGGAATAACGCCACCCGATACTTTAAGCCAAGGGATACCGCTATTCTAACCATGTTCTTGGGCATGGGCCTGCGGTTGAGCGAGTTGGTTCAACTGAATGTCGGTGATATCGGTTTTGAGGACGGCACGGTCAAGGTCACCAGAAAGGGCAACCAGGAGCGGATACTACCAGCCAATGATGACGTGTTGATGGCCGTGCGGAGATACCTTGGCACCAGGGAGAACGTAGCGGGTCAAGACCCCTTATTCCTGAGCAAACGTGACAGGCGGATAGACACCGCCTCTGTTTGGCATCTGGTGAGAAAATACCTCAGGCAGGCACAAATAGAGAAGGAGAGGTTGTCACCGCACACCCTGAGGCACACCTTCGCGACCACGCTATTAAGACAAGGGGAGAATATCCTGACCATCAAGGAACTGCTATCCCATCGCAATCTCCGCACCACAGAGCGGTATTTGCATATTGCCGACGAAGACCTTAAGATTGCCGTTGGTAAAATTGTCTTTGAAAAGTAAAAATTTATGTAACATGTTGCTACTATTTTAGTTACAGACAAATTAGAAATTTTGTACTACTTCGGAATAGAAGTGATATAATATAAACATTCGACTTAGCAGTTATCTTTTTGAGGCTTTCTCGGAGTATAAAAAGAGTATATTTCTATTAGATTTGCCGCGGCACATTTCTCTTGACTTTTCCATGGCACGGGGTACACTAATATTTCAAACAAAATATTCAAAATCGACAAAATCCCTCCTCGGTAAGATACGATATGGAGTTGTAATTTTAAGAAATTTGTGGTATTTTTTATCTAGATGGAAGAAAAATATCTATTGTAACTCCCTATAATAAAATGATTAAGATAGGTAAAGTAGAACTAGGGAAGATACCTAGGATAGCCATAGCTGTAACCGATAAAGAAGAGAATAAGATAATTAAGTCTCTTTTTGTTGATATTTTGGAGATTAGGGTAGACCAATTTAAGAAATTAGACCCAAAACATATACAGAAAATCATTGCGAACAGAAGAAAGATACGAATTCCTCTGATTTTGACGCTTCGTAGTAAAGAAGAAGGTGGACAGAGGGATATTTCTAATGAATTAAAACTAAAGATTTTCAGAGAAAACATAGCTTTAGTTGATGCAGTCGATATAGAATTAAAATCCCCAATACTAACAGAGGTGGTAAAAGTCGCAAAGAAGAATAAGAAAAAAGTTATTATTTCCTCACATAACTTTAAGCTAACTCCGAATGATAAGATTCTAAGAGATATTCTTGATAAAGCAAAGAGAAGGGGTGCCGATTTAGTTAAGATTGCAGTTAAGGCAAATAGACCGGAAGATTTAACAAGGCTCTTGCAATTCACGATAGAAAACAAGACAAAGAATTTAATCACTATTTCCTTAGGTGAAATAGGTAGTATTTCTCGTTTAGTTTTTCCCGGATTAGGTTCTTTAATTACCTATGCTTATGTTAGTAGACCTTCTGGATTGGGACAAAGGTCTTTTGAAGAGCTGAAAGAGCATCTACGCATTTATTACCCACAGTACAACCAAAATTACATAGTAAAATCACGCATTATTGAATATGCTTGATTGTTGAAAATAAAATATCATTGTGTAAGCATTAAATCCCGATTTACAAGTCGGGATTTTTTGTTGGTTGGACTGGAAGTGCCCGATCTGTTCGTTAATCGGGTGGAAGTCCTGTGTGTTTACCTATCCATTGGAAGTCCAGCCGTTTTCTTAACGAGTTTTTTTACAGTTTAAAATTTTTTAATCCCCCCTGTCCTAGCTTCCCATATCTTGTTTGACCCTATATGGTGTTTGTAATATGATACGCTGTAGGGGGATTATGACCATTCGGTAGGCATCTTGTAACAAAAGAAAAGAAGCTCTTGGAGGTCGCTGTGCTAGCCTTGTTTGGATGGGATGCCAAGTGGAAGTTAAAACCTTGAGGCATCCCATGTTGGAGAGAATGGCGAAAAGGAAATAAGGGGGAGGCTGGATATGGAAAAATGGACAGGTATTGTCAGCGGAACCAACAGGGGGTTGCTTTTTCTTGAATTAGACATAACACAAGATGCCAAAGTGTCTGGCAACCTCTCGCTTTACGATGCAGAAAATGTGAGTTTAACAGGCAAGGTTAAAGGGGAACAGGTGGGGAATTGTTTAAAGGCCGATGTTTTCGATTTCACTCCCAAGCAAACAGGCATCCCAACAAAAGGAACCGTTAATCTTGTTATTTCTGATGATAAGAAAGAAATGAAGGGGCAGTGGTCGACTGATGTTGGAACCAAGGGAGAGTGCGTTCTTTATAAATTTTCCATGGCAGAAAAGCAACCTATCTATTCAGAGCCAAACTTGACCCTTGAAACCAAAGATATATCAATTCATTTCTGCACATTTGGCAAGAAAAGTATTGAGGATATCTTTAGGATTATGACGAGTATTACAAAGTCAATCAGAGCAGGTAAGGAAAGAGATAGCTTTCCTCCCATTTATTCTATCACTTATGACAAAGAAGAGAGGATCAGGACTTATTCATTGGACGATTTTTTTAAGAAATTCAATGAATCAGATAAGGTTTGGTATGTAGGTTTTGAATTTAAGGACAAAAGCGATTTGAAAAATATTTTCATAAATATTTCTTATCAGCCTAATGTAATAGGAAACATAAGAAGCAATGTCCTTGTTGAAAGCATTGATAAGGATATCGTGACGATGATACCAGAAATGGTTAGAGGTTTGGTGAGTAAGGCTAGGAACAGACATTCTTGGTGTCACCATTGGCTTTTTGAGGCCGGTATTCAACTGTCTGCCGTCATAACAATGCTTGCTTTTGCATTCTTTATCAGCAAGAAGTTGGCGGTTCGTTTCCAAGCCGAGAATATACAATCTTATATCTTCGTTGTTTCTCTCATTCTTTTGTCAAACATTTGGACATATCTGTCAAGATTGGTATTCAACGGATTCCATAGAATTTATCCTGTTGTAGAGATAATCAATAGGCCAAAAAACAAGATTGCGGCTTCTGTCTTTGTAGGTGTGGTCAGTTCAATTATTGCAGCCGCCGTAGTTTATTGTGTTTCGTTATTTTCCAGGTTTATTTTTTAGATGTGAAGTTGAACAATATAGAAAAACGCTGACGTAGGTAATGTTATGCTGGTGTATAAATACGTAAAACCCGATGGTGATGATATTATCAAAAATCTACGGATTAAGGTAAGTAACGTTTTAGATTTTAACGACCCTTTTGAATTCTTGCCAAGCATTAAGGAAATTACTGCTGATGACGTGTTGAGTCATCTAGTTCACAACGAAGATTATCTATCGTATGCCCATAAACTCGCAATCGAGGAAGGCAGAACCAATGAAACCTATGAATTATTTGTAGAAAGAATACAGAGCCCTGGGAGGAGTGAAAAACTTATAGAAAAATTAAAGAAAGATTTAGCCAGGGTTTTGAGGGAAACCATAGAGAGGACGCGAGGTGAAACAAGCAAGACAGCTTTGTTTGCATGTTTCTGTGGAGAGTCGGTTGAAACGCATAACGAAATATTAATGTGGTCGCACTATACGGATGGTCATAAGGGATTAAGAATCGCCTTTGATAGGGATTTGCTTAATATTCAAGGTTCAGCATTTCTAGAAATCAACTACGAACCTAATAGGCTCCAGTATAATCCTGTCGAATATTGGCAAGGAGGAATCGAGACAATAGGTAACTTCTATCGCAAAGTCTTAAGGACAAAAAGCTCTGCCTGGGCATATGAGCGAGAACATAGATGGTTGGTTAGTCCGCGGATATGCCAGAAAGATGACAAGATTTTATCTGTAGGCATTAAGCCGGAGGCGATTGTAGAGGTTGCTTGTGGGGCAAGATGTTCTGAGGAGCGGTTAGCATTTATTAAGAATTTGGTTCGAGATAAGTTTGGTGATAAGGTTAAGGTTAAAAGGGCAGTGATTGATGATTACGAATTCAGATTAAATTATGTTGAATGTTAACTAGGCGATAGTATAAAAAGGCAAGCAATGAATATGACGTCACAAAATTGGAAGAAAGAAGAGATCGAGCAGTTAGTGAATAACGGTATTGAAGAAGGCCTCAATTTAGAATATAAATCCTGCAATGCGTTGGAAAAAACAGATGGCAAGATAAAAGAAATCAGCAAGGATGTGTCATCTTTTGCCAATTCCGATGGAGGGGTGATTATCTATGGAGTTAAAGAGTATGACCAAGCTGATAAAAAACACCTGCCTGAGAAAATTGAGGATGGTTTTGACCCAGCGGATATATCAAGGGAATGGCTGGAGCAAGTGATAATTTCCAATATTAGACCCAAGATTAATGGTCTGATCATATATCCGATTCCAACAGGTATCGGCAATAAGGTTATCTATGCTGTTGATATCCCGAAGGGAGATACAGCTCATCAGGCAAAGGATAAGAGGTATTATAAGAGGCACAATTTTCTATCTGAATATATGGAGGATTACGAAATCAGGGATGTTATGAATAGAAAGAGGGTTCCTGATGTTCAGCTTGTCATTGCGAAACGTCAGTTACCGTCAGAGAGCGAGTATGAATTGCATGTCAGTCTTATTAATAAAGGCGAGATAGTCATAAATCATTTTCGGGTTGATATTAGTTTGCCGCTAAATTTAATCATTCAAAAAGAAGGTTACTTTCATAAGGAAGAATTTATAAAAAATTTTAACGTAGAGGGCGTAGTACACAAAGGTGTGTTGTACAGGGGCGTCAATTATGGAAAGTTTAGCTATAAGAATCCTTCCGAGGGCAGCGTAATTTTCCCAAACGAAGAGTTTGTGCTGTTGCCTTCTGTTGTGAAGCCGGTTCGAGTTTTAGTTTATAAATATGTGGAGGAAGTAGGGGTTTTTGGCTATTCGCTAATGTGGAAAGTTTATGCCGACAATATGCCTTTTAAGGAAGGGGCGATTGATATGGAAAGGATTGAAAATAAAAGAATGGATATTTTAATTTAAGTTTTGTCGGCTTGGTGACCTTGCGGGGCCATGGGGGTCATGGGAGTCCAAAGAATTTCAGAATGGAGGGGATATGAAGAGGATTCTTTTTTTACTATTATGTTTGGGATTATTCGGGTGCGTTACTATGCCGACGCAAGAAGAAATCTCTCATTTTGATTACGGAGCACCACTTACCATCGACTATCAACAGGCGATTAAGAATTATTTCGGCGAAGTATTGTTTGATCCATATTCTGCTGTTTATGAATTTGAGGATGAACCACGGACTTTTTGGTATAAAGAATCTTTCACGGGGAACTTATATACGGGTTATGCTGTTTATGTAAGGGTTAATGCCAAGAATAGAATGGGGGGATATGTCGGCAAACAAAGGCATTGCTTTATCTTTAAGGATAACAAGATTATAAAGATTATTAGCCCTGAGGAACTTGAGTTTATGCAAACAGCAAAACCACGACCTGGAATGGTTCAAGATGAGAAATATGGCAATATTCCGGATACCTATTTTCTGTATTTAAGTTCTGATGTTGGCTTAACCAAAAGAGCACAAGCAGATGTATCAAAAATATTTAATTCTTACCAAAAAATGAAAGAATACGATAAGCTTCTGAAGGACAAAAAGACAAGTAACAAATTTAGTCAAGCTGAACTCAAAAAAGAATCAGATAATAAGTTGCAAGAAATTTTAAGAGATATGGATAAAGTAATCGCCGAGTATGGGAAAGAAAACAAATATAGGGCAATATATAACGAAAAAATGCCAAATGTAAAAGAGAACGATATCAGTGATGACATTATAATTATTTTAAATAATAGGTATAAGTAATAGCAATGTTACTTCTGTTTGAGGGGTACCGAAGAGATGTCGAGAGTGAAATAAAAAAGGACAGGGGGCATGAATAAAATTCTTGTTTTAACGTTGCTCGCGTTATGTTTAGGCTTATGCGGCTGTGCGACAATCCCTGGGCTTACTAATCGTCAAGTGGAGATTGGGATGACGAAGGAAGAGGTCATGTGGAAGGTTGGGAGCCCTTTAAATTGGACTCGACAAATCATTGACGGCAAGACTTATGAGACCTGGAGTTTCTGGAACGATGCCAGAACCTATGATTTTATTGATGGTAAGCTCGTTGGTTGGAGTGAAAGAGGCCGCTATTATTCTAAAGATGGCGTGGAGGATGTAAGGGCTTACAGGAATCCTTTCAGCAATAACTGACTTGGAGAGCAGGGGCCATTTATGTCAGAAGAGAATAAGGACTTAAGCGAGGTTATGGGAAGGGAGATATGAATTTTATAGCTATCGATGTGGAAACAGCCAATGCTGATATGGCATCCATTTGTCAAATAGGACTTGTGAAATATGTCAGCGGCGTCCTATCTGATGAATGGAAGACCTATATAAATCCGGAAGATTATTTCGATGAGATTAATGTATCTATTCATGGCATAGACGAATCGACTGTTTCCGGGGCACCGATTTTCTCAAAGGTTATTGGTACGCTTCATGCGTATCTTGATGATGCGGTGGTTGTTTGCCACACACATTTTGATCGCGTTGCTATACAACAGGCTACTCGGCGATACCATATGCCAGAGTTGCGTAGCCGATGGCTTGATTCGGCACGAGTAGTACGTAGAACCTGGAAGGAGTACGCATGGAAAGGGTATGGCCTATCTAACGTATGCAAAGCGTTGGGTTATGATTTTAAACAGCACGATGCTTTAGAAGACGCAAAAGCAGCGGCACATGTATTTATCGCGGCTATTAAACAGAGCGGAATAGATATAGACGGATGGTTCGACAGAGTACGTCAGCCGATTGACCCTACGGCAAGTAGTTCTGGTTCGGCGGTAAAACGAGAAGGGAATGTGGAAGGGCCGTTACATGGTGAATCCGTTGTATTTACCGGAAAATTAGAAATGCCTCGTTCAAAGGCTGCAGATTTGGCTGCTTCTATTGGGTGCCAAGTAGAGTCAGGGGTTACGAAAAAGACAACGATATTGGTTGTTGGGGACCAGGATATAAAGAGACTCGCGGGACAAGAGAATAGTTCAAAGCATAGAAAGGCTGAAGAGCTTATTAAGAAAGGACTCCCCATTAAAATTATAAAAGAAAGCGATTTTAAGGAATTAATAGAACAATCTAAAAACCCATAGAGCAGAGTGCTATGGACTTTAGTCTGCGGGTAGCTATATTTCTTGTTGAAAGGGGAGACGCCCACCGGAGAAACTAATCCAAATAGCCCAGAAAGATTTAAAGGGGTTGGGGAGGCCAAGGAGCCATAAAATTAACGTTTGAAGATGCGAGGAAGAAGTGAAGAAAGAGCTAAGAGAAGAGCTCAAAAGGATAATTTTAGACTATGAGGCGATACGTTATGTTCGCATCAAGAAGGGCGATGGTTTTTTCTTGATTCGGAAAATGCCAAGATATTATGATGATGTTGTGAACTATGAAGACAATGGCTATGGACGACTCGTTGCCGATGTTTATGAGGGTGGGGAGAAAGAGGATAGCATTATATACCATAACTGTAAGTTGATATGTGGCGAAGAAGATATAAAAAGCTATGCCTTGCGGTATAGAATCAATATTGATAAATCTCCCGAGGTTTTGATTGATACTATTTTGAAAGAAAAGAAACAAGCTAGGGCAGAGTTGAAAATGAACTCACCAAAATATATCACTCCAATTAAGGATTTGTTTAGAGAAATTGGTTTATTGCCTGAGAATAGAGGGAAAGAAAAAAAGAAATACCGTAATTTGGTTAGAATAAGAAATAAAATCATAGCCGATACATATAAGGGCTATGCGAAGAAGGGCGGGGATAGAAGACAGTTTCCTATAAAAGAAATAGAAAGTAAATTAAAAGCCTATTATGAAAATAAAAAAGCCCTGGGAGAGAGTTCAGATTTTGTAGATAGGAGGAAAAAAATATTTGGAATTGATAGGATACAGATATGGCGAATCCTAAAAGGTTGTATTAAAAAATGATTTTTTTGGTGAAATAGACATATTTTAAATCCTTGTTATACTTGCCACGAGATTGGGAAAAAACCAGTTTCGTGGTTTTGTTTTTTAAGAAAGTGAGGAGGATGTGTTGATGGATAGAATCTTAATCAGTGAGCCAACATTTTTACCTTTGAAACCCAATGGAAAAGGGCTTATCGGCATCGCCTCGGTTCTCTTCAACGGTTGTTTATCCCTGAATTCAATTTCTGTCTATCTCCGACCTGACGGCAGTCTGCGTCTGGTGTTTCCAAATAAAGTGCTTCCGAATGGTAGGAAGGTCAATATTTTTTATCCTATTCGGCGGGAAGTCAATGAGGCTATCACGAGGGCGATTGAGGACAAATATAAACAGATAACCGCAACGATACAATAGATTGTTGGAAGGTTGTTGCGTTTGAAACCGTGTTGAGGCTGTGAGATGAAAAAAAGAAAAAGCTATCGTCCTTTTGTGATGCTTGAGAATGCGACTTTGAATAGCCAGGAATGGAAGCAGTTAACACACTCTGAGATGGTCGCTTATGTTTATATCAAAAAGAATTTCAACGGTGGGAACAACGGGGAAATACCCCTTAAGTATTCAGAGCTTAAGGGAGTTATGGCACCTGCAACTATCTCCAAGGCTTTAAAAGGACTTGTAACCAAAGGATGGATTGAGGTTACCCGTCATGGTGGACTATATCGCTACTTCTGTAAATACAGGCTTACTGGCAAGTATGATTTCTTAAGAGCGTAGGGAGTGGCAGAGTCTATATAAGAATACAACAGTTGAAGTGTGAGGGGGAGGGGGGGTCGTGCTTGCGGCTGTTCAAAAATTTAAGTGTCTAACCCGATGGAGCTGGGTTGACTATTCATAACATGAAGTGCGACACTTCAGAAATTATAGTTGACCTTAGGTGGAGGATGAGGAGATGCCTTTAAACGGAACCAACAAGCTATGCCAGCAATGCAGTAGGGTATGCAAACAATTCGCACAGAATACGGTTATCAAATGCAGGTTTGAGAGTAACCAAAAGGGTAAACGCAGAAAGGGGGCCACCCTTTGTGCTCGCGATGACGACAAAACGAGGGTTTGTAGCAATGTTTCTTGAAGGGTAGTGCCCTAGGTAGCACTTTTTTGAAAAACGCAAATAAGGCGAAATCGTCAGCACGAAGGGTCTAGGAGAAAGGCAGAAGGGGGCGATGGAGAATGGAAAGCACGAGAAGAGTGGAATGTCCGGATTGTGGTCGCAGATTCCATGTTTACGATTCCTGTGTTCCTTGTGACGTTGAGGAGGGCGAGGCGTTCCCTTGCGAGTGTCCGTTCTGCGAGCAAGGCGAAGGTCGGTATGCTGTTTTGGTCATATCGGAGAAAACGCAGACGGCTAAGAGGAAATGAAGGGCGTGTCGCAGGGAGGGCGTTTATGTTAGGGCGTTCTCCCTGCGATTGTCCCGTAGAGTTAACTTGATGATTGCGAAGGTGACGCTATAATCACGAGGACAAGGAAGATGCCGGAAAGCGATTTGTTATTCATTGAGGATATTGCGAGGCTATTCAGGGTCTCGAAGAACACAATCCGACGTAGGAAGTGGAGGGAGAAAAGCGGCATTCCGCTCCGCAAGGTTGGAAAGCGACTGTGCGGCTCAAGAGCAGAGATAGAGAGCTGGTTCAAGGGGTTAGATGGCTAGACGGTATAGAGGCGTAAGACATATCAAGGATGACAGCTACTTTCTGGACTATCAGGTGGGGAAGATAAGAAGGCAGGTTCGGATAAGGGCTGTCTCCATGAGCGAGGCCAAGGCGATACGCCAGGAGCGGATTGTCGAGCTGCGTAAGAACAAAAACACGCCTTATGGCGAACGAGAGCGGTTGTCCGCGGATTTCAAGGAGGCCCTGGAGAAGATTGAGGCGGATTTAATCGCGGATGGAGTCTGCAAGAAGAATCTTTTGCGTAACAAGCGTATGTTCAGCCGCGTTTTTGAGGAGTTCAGAAGGGAGAGGTTTCCCCAGATTCGGCATCCGAGCCAACTGACGATACCGTTTTTCCAGGAATACAAGTCTTATTTCGTGAATGAGCTCGGCCATAACCCGAAGGGCGGCCTGCGGGCTGAAATGATTTGCCTGAAGTCGCTTGTGAGAAGGATGTGGAGATTGGGGTATTGCGGCAAGGAGCTTGTCGAGAGATTGAGCGAGATAAAGCGTCCCGATGGGGAGAAGAAGGCGTATCCCAACATACCCAATGGCAGAATCAGGGATTTCCTGAATTATGTCAAGAATGACCGGCCTGATTATTACGACGCTATCTACTTTATGGCCAGGGTGGGAAGGCGGGTCGGCGAGGTTCTGGCCATAGAGAGGCGGGATGTTGTCTTCGATGGTTTGCGGCCCGTTCGGATAGACGTCAGGGCCGAGACGACCAAGTCCAAGACAGCCGCCCCCCTGAATAAGATTGACGATGAGATGGCCCAGGCTGTCATGAGGGCGTATAAAAGAGGCTCGGCCATGAAGACGGCTTATTTGTTTTGCACCAAGAGAGGGAAGAAGTGCTCGCCATCCAGTCTTCAAAAATATCTTGCGGACACGAGCGAGAGGGAGCTTGGCGTTAGAATCACCCCGCATTATTTTCGCCATAGGTTCATCACGGAATGCGGCAAGGCGAGGGTAAACATGGCTGATTCCATGTGTGTAGCCGGGATTAAGGATTTGAAGGTGATAAACGAGCATTACAACCATACAACGGAGGCGGGGCAGGAGGAAGTTCTTGCCGTCACGCGGCTGGGATGATATGATTGACGCATTGGAGAGGAAAAAACGTGATGTAAAACGTGATTTTGGGGGTATTTTCCCTATAGACGAGGAAAGCTCCCTCCCTCTCCGCCATTCTACTTCGCCGTGCTACTTGCGTGCACGGCTGCGTAGCAATAAGCGGAAAAAATGCAGATTGTGTATATTTTGAGAAGCGCTAAAGATCCGAGTAAAACTTATGTTGGAATTAC
>Ga0265297_10005123_pt1 | contig 20454 bp, 24 predicted proteins | sample Munlanlwell13791_FD_192502 | JGI IMG/M metagenome (GOLD analysis project Ga0265297, IMG submission 192502) | Leachate microbial communities from a municipal landfill in Southern Ontario, Canada - Leachate well 137-91 | ecosystem: Engineered > Solid waste > Landfill > Unclassified | place...
TATTCCATAAAGATTGCTTATGTTTTTCAATTATCTGCTCAATGGTCGCATCATTTTTATATTTTTCCAAAAGAGAATTAACTTGCGGCATAAGCTTAGCAAAAGGCGATTTTTTAGAAATCGTCAGATAAAAATTTTCCGTGCTAGCATATTTAGGGATAATTTCTACTTGAGAGGAAAGTTTATTCTGAAAAATATAATCCTCGGCCGAGTAAAGGGCGTAAATAAAATAGTCGGCTTCTTCTTTTTCCAAAAGAGCGAAAGCCTCTTCGGGCATACTGACTTTTATCGGATTTAATTTTTCTTGTATAAAATTATCAAAATCTTGCCCATAGCTGTCACCGATTGTCACCACGCCTGTTTTATTTAATAGATCGTCCCATTTATCATAACTAAAGACTTTACCTTTCTTAACTACCAAAACCACCGGGTCAACAGTGTAAGGAATTGAATAATCCATATAAGTTTCCCTCTCGGCTGTTTTATAAGCAGCCGCTAAAACATCCACCAAGCCATTTTTTGCCTTATCCTGGACAATATCCCAGGCGCCTTCATATTTAAAAACCACTTTGATTCCGAGATCGGTAAAAATTTTCTCAACAATTTCCGGACCGGCGCCAACAATCTGATTACCCTCTTGATACATAATCGGTGGCCAAGCCGGATGGCCCGAAGCAATTAATTCTTGGGCTGGTTTATTTTTAACAAAAAACCAGAAACCAAATCCCGCGGCTAAAATTAATATCCCAACCACGATGATTATAATTTTTTTCATATTTTTATTTCAAAAATTAATTTGTAAATTAGGCTTCCGACATAAACCTTATTTAAATTTTATCCCCTTTTAGCAAATATTTTAATTTGAACAAAACTTCTAGGCGCTTTTTAATATCTTAACTACTCCAACATAAGCGTCAATCTCAACTCTATCTCCATCATGTAGAACTTTAGTAGCAATTTTAGTTCCAATAATACATGGTTTATTCATTTCCCGGGCCACAATAGCGGCATGACAAGTAATTCCGCCTTCGTCCGTTACAAAGGCGGCAGCTTTTTGCATCGCAGGCAAAAAATCTGGAACTGTCATATAGGTAACCAAAATTTCTCCCTTCTTCAAAGTACTAATTTCTGAAGTTTTTAAAATCTTTCTAACCCGTCCTGTGACTCGACCTTTAAAAGCAATTTGCCCTTTAATTTCAGGAGTGGCGGCCACCTTAACTTCAGCGGCCAATCGAAATTTCAATCTTTTTTGTAATTCATTAAATTCCTTCGCCGAAATTAATTTATTCTTATATATAATCTGTTCTTTGGATCGTTTAACTAATACCTGTCTAGACGGAATGGAGCCGGATCGAATTTCCTCCCAGGCAATGAATTTAGAATATTTCCCCAATTCTGGATATAATTTCCGCAGAGACTTAATGATGTGTTCAAAAAATAGATACTCTAAACGATCGTGATCTTGTCTAAATTTAAAAAGCTGCTCTCTGATAGCGACTGGCAGAGTTTTATCTTTTGGCAGATAGGTATAAATATATATCGCATGCCAAAAATCAAGTAAATCCTGGCAATATTGTAATAACTCTAAACGAGTTGTTTGCTGTTTAACTGCATTTTTCTTTAAAAGTTCAGCTTTAACTGAATATTTAGTAATAAATTTAGTATAGAATTGTCGATCTTTAGCAGCCGCTTTTTTAATAATTGAATTTATCTCATAATTAATGGTCGGCAAATCCCGATAGGCTTCCGTTAAGCCATGCTTAATATAAAAAACGAGTCCCGGTTTAATCTTGAGCCTCACCCCTAAAAAACTTAGATAACGGCGACCCCAGATTTGGCAAAGGATGATTGAATAATCTCGAGTATATATTTTAGATAAAGTTTTCATCATACATAAATTATATACTAATTTGAATATTTTAAAAACTGGTTAAGGATTAGAACCGATTTTTATCAATAAAATTACTTATTTACTAAAAAATAAAATATATCATTCCGCTTTAGAACATTATATATAACAAAAGCCTTATTGAAAAATTCTAATAAGGCTTTTTTATTTTTTAAAGATAAGATCACTCGCCCTCACAATATTTTTTCAATACCTTTTTTATGCTTGCGTCTTCACCCTCTATTAATTCGGACATGTCATTAAATAAAAAGATTGCATCTCCTTTACCTGCTTCATAGGCACTGTGTAGGGCTTCTTTAAAAATAATTTTCATTTCTTCGGTCAGATCTAATTTTTCCATAATATCTCCTAATCTTTAAGTTAATAATTGTTAAAGTAATATAAAAATATAGCACAAAAGCTATATTTTTGTCAATGGTGCGGAGTTTGGGACACAATTGGAGCGGCTATATTTCAAAAAGATACTCTTTTCCTGGGTCAACCTCTTCCCGACTCATCACTTGTTGATGACCGGGGTCGTAAATTTTGATAATTATAAATTTACCAGAAGTTGTTTTGGTTTTAGCATGAATAGTCTGCTCTATTATCAAGCAGTGTCCCCAATATAACCATTTACCGTCAATATTATGGACTAAAAATACTCTGGTTGGTGAAGAGTGAAATAGTCTAATATTTGGTTTATTCTTAAAAGAAAATACTTTTCCTCTAAATTGTTCGGCTTTAAAAGGTTTTTGTAAATGTTTTTTCAAGTCTAGCTCGACCGGAAAGCCTTGTTCAGTGGTTAATTGCAGGGTGTCGTTAAATTCAATATAACTTCCCATAAAATTTAATTATGATTTATATAGCAAAAATAGCACAAAAAGTGCTATTTTGTAAATCTTACTCCGGAATTATGATATGGTGGGAGCAATTATTTAATAATTATTATAGGTTTTGTCTGATCTTCTCTCAATAGTCAAAACGGAATACTGACCGCCATCTTGCTTTTTAAAAATAATTCTCAATTTTCCTTTTCTTATTCGAAAAATGTCCTCACAATTTTTTAATTTTTTTAAATCAAATCCAGATAAAGAGTTCTCCTTTATTTTTAAAAGAATACTCTTAATTATTCCCCTTTCCTTGGAAGATAAGTTTTGCAGCGCTTTAACAATCTTATCCATAAGATTATAAAATAGCTAAAAGTTCATCAATGTTAACACCTCCCTTTTTAATTTTTGCAAAGTTAATTACTTCTTCCCAGGCGCCATCCTCATCTATGGGGGTTAATTTAAAAAGAGGTTTACTCTGTTTCAAAACAATAAAAGATTTACCAGCTTTTATTTCAGTGGCATATTTATCCATATTAAGTCGTAGATCTTTTAAGGCAATCAAATTTTCCATATATTTTTTATTAATAAATAAGATTATCTAAAGTTTAACAAAAGATAACCCTCTTGTCAAGCTATTTTGCATAATAAATATGTTTTTCCTTTTATGATTAAATTTTTAACTAAAATTATAGAAAGAACCAGGCTTTAACCTCGCTTAATCCGCGTTGGCTAGGGTATACGGATTTCCCATTCACTCACGCCCCATGGATAAACTTCTCAGCCCTTTCTTAAATTAATAAAAAAGAAGCTAACCTCGTTAACTTCTTTTTTATTAGCTCGGGGATAGGATATACTTAGAACGGTTTTAAGTAGAGCATGTTATAAATATATTCTAAACATTGACTAAGTTGCCATCTTTTTCTTCCCCCATAAAATATTCTTGCACTCTTATTAATATCAGCCCGATAAGAAGCATCGCTATTCTAAAGTAAGCAGCAATGGTAATCCCTTTTGCGCCTAAATCACCAATATAGCTATAAGCAGACTTAGCAATTGTCCCTAAGAGTACCGGCAAAATAAATCTCTTTAATCCAATCGGTCCTGCGGCAACTATATACGTAAATTCGTCATCAGGTGTAAACGGTAATACATATACTATTAATAAAATTATTGGCCCGACTTTTTGGGTGATTTGGTCAAAACGTTTATAAAATTTAGAAGAAACAAATTTCTGGAGTAGCGGTCGTCCATATTTTTTTACCAAAAAAACTATCAAAAATAATCCGGCTGTAGTCGATAGAAAATTGATTATAAACCCTATATGGCCACCGAACAAATAGCCGGAAAAAATTAGTACAAAGGTATTAAGAAGCGGAGTAAAAGTTACATAAACTACCTCTACCAAAAAATATACAAACATTCCCAATGAGCCGCTGTTTTTTACTAATTCCTGTAGAACTTCTTTATTAACATACTTACTAAATACAAAAGCGGCTATTGTCATGAAAAGAATATAAATGCATAAAATTATTATGCTGCTAAGTTTAGAATTATTAAAAATAATTTTATTATCTTGATTCATACATCAATCATACTATATCATTCTAAAGCTATAAACTCTATCAAAAATAGTCGTATTTCAAGGTTATTTTATATTTGCTCGGAGTCTGGAATGCAATTAGAACGGCGCTAGCAGTAAAGTCATCGTAATCCTAATCAGAAATTTTCTTTCTGTTCATGATTAAACCAACAATACCAATAATAAAAACCGTAAGCCCCATAAGTTGAGCGCCGGGACTATCATCATGTCCGCCATATATAAACATGAACGCGCCAAACAATATAGCCAAAACAAAATATAATAGTTTCTTATAATATTTATTCATGTTGTTTTAATATTAGCACCACTCACCCCGAAGTTCAATTACTCTATCGAAAAATAGCCCTTATTTAGGGCTATTTTGAACTGCTCGTAGGAAGTTTATTTCAATTGGTTGAGATTAATTTGAGCCAGGTTTTATGAAGGCTCTTATTAATTTACGAAGGCCGCGTTGCTTTTTTTTGAGGGGCTCGGTCTTTGAATTATAACTTCCGTGACTTTCTCTGTCTCCAAGATCTCCTGTGCGGATAAAAATTTTATTGTTACGGCCCTTAACACGACTATATGGAATCGCGGCTCCTTCAAGTTTCTCATACTTCTTCGCAACCATTTTTCTGGATAATTCTTTTTCTATACCACCACCGCCAGACGGCCCTTCCGCCTCACGATTGACCAGAATTGTATTATCTTTGGCTGAAATAGAAACTGCCCCGATGATGCCGGTATTCTCAGGATTTAATTCTTTTATATTAAAACCATCTTCGGAATTCGCCTTGAACTTATTATTAGAAGGATCTGAAGATAATTTTTCAAACTCAAACTCTTTATTATCATCCTCTTCCTCGCCGACTCCTTCGCCATATGTTAAATAATCCTCATGAGGGTCGGCTACGTCTTCAATTTTTACGTATCTTTTTTGGGGGTCATTAGCATTTATAATTTCATCCTCCTCATCCATGGGGGTTTCACCGACTGGCCGACGATTCTTTCTATCTCTAGCCTCATTTATTTCCGGACCAGCTGTCTCTAAGTTATATTTTTCTTTCATAAATTTAAGTTAATTTATTCTTCTTTTAAAATACCAAATAATATACATAACTGTCAACTGATGAAAAAGTAAATTCAAACTCTTAGCATACCTTCACCATAACCAAGAGGCTCCAACCACCATCAAGAATAAACAAAAAGACCTAATAAAAATAGGTCTTTTGTCTTGGCTCGCTTGGAGAGACAGTTTTCGGACGTGGATAGCTAATAATGAATAAAAAACAATAGTTAATATATTTTTATTTTTCTTTATTTAAATCGATGCCAATTTTCCAAATATTTTTTTCTAAAAATGCTTCAATTGTTTGACGATTAGCCTTATTAATAAGATTAGAATGAGATAGTTTATTACTCTTAGCATATTCTATGAGAGTAATAATCTTTTTATCTTCTAGATAAGCTAATCGCTTATAATAACTATTAGTTAAAGCCTTAGCAGTTATTTCCTCCATAATAGCCGTAGACCATTTCTCGTCAAACTCCTTAAAGGCTTCATAATATTTTTTTCTATCAATGAATTTTATGTTTATCGGAACAAATCCTTCCCTTATTAATAAATAATTATTAATAACCCTACCAATGCGGCCATTGCCATCAACAAAAGGATGAATATACTCAAAAGTAAGATGTAGCCTGGCAATACGCTTAATAATGCTTTCGTGACTAGACGCATTATATTCCGCTAACATTCTTTGGAGTCGATCTTTTACTTCTTTAGGCCCAGGAGCGATATGGCTGCCAACACGAACATATTCATTATCAGATCTAAATCTTCCAGCCACATCATCACGAATATTAGAAATAAGCATTCTATGAAGCGATAAAATCACCTCAAGATCTAATTCTTGCTCCTTGGCTCGCTTATTAATATAAGAAACAACTCTTCCTAAATTTTTAGCTTCAAAGATTTCTCTTTCAGATATATAGCGGTCTAAATCAATTTGGAGGAGAATTTTCTCTGTTTCTTCTAGACTAAGTGTACTGTTTTCAATGGCGTTTGAATTATATACTTGATCTGCTACCTCCGCCTCAGCAATTAACGAAATAAGGGGTTCTTTATTAATAGCCGCTTTATAATATCTTTCTCTTAAAGAATTGATTTTATTATAGACATTCAATATTTTTGCCATATTTTTAAAAGATAATAAATTATATATTAATATTATATATTATTTTCTCTCTTTTGTCAATATAAACGTGAAAATATCAAAAAATATCTATATTTTCACGTTTTTAATATATTTATTAATAAAATTTTACCACCGCAAGCTGGTTTAAAAAAAGAAAAAGCGAGACTTTAACCTCGCTTAATCTAGGTTGGCTCGGAAGGTGGGATATAGTTGGAACGGTTTTATAAATAAAAAACAGTTTAAAATAATTAATCTTCTAAACTGTTTATGCGTGTCTTTTACTAATTAAGTCTGGCTGCTCAAAAAATATCAATAAAAGATCAGACCTTAGGCATGCCACTTATAAAAGCGATTAACCAGATAAGCCAAGCAAATATTGAAAACCGATGAAACAATACCAAAACGAGACCCTTGCGATACAATGAAACTACTGCCCAAGATAAATGCAATCCCATTATAATAAGAGCGGTATATCCACAAATACTGTGCAAATTCAATTGAAACATATCTGTTTTTTGAAAAAACATTAAAGATGTTCCAACGAGGTCACACATAAAGGCCGAAAAAAAAGTCTTAACCATCCATGGTTTTAAAGCTTTAATAATTCTTTCCATCCAGATAGACACGGAATATAATACCAAGGCGGTAGAAATAAAAACAATAGCAGTGGCCAACATGATTAGTCCTCCTATATTTTAAATTGTTAATATTACTAATTTATAAACAAAAAAATAGCACATCTAGTGCTATTTTGTCAATCTTACTCGGAGTTTGGGATATACTTGGAACGGTTTAAATAAAAATGCCAGTTTTTAGATAAAAACTGGCACACTAATTAAATGTTCGTTTGTTCCCGAGGTCGGGAATATTATTGTTGGGTATAAAATTCCCTGCCAAGCACAGATTTTCTTAATTCTACCCAATTTGAATCCGGTCTGAAATATTCATTAGAAAATATTTCATCTATAACTTTCCGAAAGAAATTCCGATTAATGTCTATATCCTCGTCTCTTAGATTTGCCGTTTGGTTCTTATAAATCCAATCAAAATTACTTGGATAAACAGCCGCCTCACAAAGAGAAAAAAATATTTCTCGGGACTCTTTCCTACAGACCTCCGCCTCTTCATTATAATGATCAAATATGGCGTTTATTTTTGGTCTTTCGGATTCTGGTGCTCCATAAATAGCTTCGCCGTAAACGCGCGAAAGATTGTCCCAAGCAGCTACTTTATTCGTAGCATACTCATAATCAACCTTCAGTAATTCAAATTTTTCCCATCTTGCGTGCATTATTTCACGGTCGTAAAGCTCATCGTCAGCGCAACCATCAAAAAAGATAAACAAAACTGGGATCAACAACAACATTTTTTTCATTTCTAACCTCCTATATATTTTTAAAAATATTTATTAAAGTTCAGTTAATTGGTAATAGTATCACATTACTCTAATAATGTCAAGCAATGAATTACCGGTCAATAGATGGGAGGTTGCCCCAACCTGTTGGCCGTCGGCTAAGCTCATTTCCGACCTGTTCGAATAACCAACTCCTAGAATGCTAAGATAAAACAGCAGCTTACAGCTGCTGTTTTATTTTAGTGCTCGGAGTTTGGGATACAATTGGAACCAGCTTACGATAAATTACTTAATTTTGAGCAGATTTATGATTACGACTTAATATTCTTCAATTCCATCAATATAGCATTAATAGATTCTTTATCTACTCGCTCCACTATAAGCAATACCACGAATAATATCCCACATCTTTTGATATTCCCATTTATTTAAGAATAAATTTAATCCACTCATAGTATCACCATAATGACTCCAAGCAATCCTTTGTTTTTCATAATTAATTTCTTGAGGCCTTAAACCATAAGTAGCAACTGTGATCATGGCATTGTCATAAGCATTATTCATATCCGGCTGTCTAAGATATATTTTTTCAAATACTTGTTTCATTTCATTTTCTTTTTCAAAACTTCTCTGACTTGGCCAACGGCCAGCGGAAATTTTAATAATATCTTGCCAATCCAACTCGGTTTCTGGAAACCTGTCAAACGCGAAATAAAATGACTTTATAACACTCATTCGTTCACCAAATCCAATGGCACGAGAAGAATTTGTTCCTTCGTAAACATAAATAGTGGCGGTTTCAACTAACCTAGCAGGAACTTCTCTACCCCTGTCTTTTAAATCATCTATTACATTTTCTTGAAGATCACGGACTAACCACTCAGGTTCAGGATAATTAATGCGATAAGTAGTCTTGCTCATTAGATTCTTTGCTTCAAGTAAAGTTGTTTGATCAAAGGATTTCTGTTCGGCTTGAACATCAGAAAGTGATAAGGCTCCAATTAAAAACAATAAACCTAAAACGATTATTAATGAGCTTGCAGAAATAAATATAAATTTTCTTAATTGTTTTAACATATAATTTCTTAATTGTTTATATACAAAAAATACCACAAAAAGTGGTATCTTGTAAAGTTGCTCGGAGGGTGGGATACAATTAGAACAGTAATAATCTAAATTAACTACCTCAAAAAAAATGAATTAATTAAATCATTTTCAAACTTTCTTTTTTGTTTTTTTCTTTCATAGCTAAAATCTTCGATGATCTTTTTTTCTGTCTCGTTTCTAATACTGCTAGAAGCTAACCCACGCTGAGCTAAATCTTCTCTTATTCTCTCTAATTTTATTTGTTCATCACGAGTGCTAATATTTATCCAGTCTTTATAATTACCAATTTTTTCTTTAATGCGAAAAAATATAACTAATAAATAAGCTAAAACGGGAACCCATATAGGGATCTTATTGAATACTAATGAAAAAATAAACAAAGCTAATAATGTTAACCACGCAACATATATCATATACTTAAACAATCCTGGGTTAAAAATTTTTTTATTTAATTTTATTCCAATATTCTATCGCTTTTTGTCTATCGTTAAATTCCGCAACTTTTGTTGAATGTTCAGCCTCATCGCAATTAACGTTATTATCTTTCCAAACTACTTGATTATTATCATCAAAAAAGACAAGACGATAATGACGACCATCATCAGTTAGTTTATTTAGAGGTTTTTCAATCATATTTTTTTTATAAATTACCTTCAGGAATTTTGTTTAAATCCCCATTAGTGATACCTAACCCTAAGCTTCTCATTACCTCATAAGCCGCCGCTCCATCTTTAAGATAATGAGCTACCCCATTAAAATCTATATAATAGGCTTCACCATGAGATTCCACTTGTAAAAATATTTTGCCACTATTGTTTTTGGCAAAAATTTTGTTTGTCCTAATCTTATTTAAGTTAGCGTTTGTTATGCCCACGCCAAGATACCGCATCACTCGGTATGCCTCATTTCCGTTCGCCATATAATATCTCTTATTATCCTTAGGATTTATATACCAAGCTTCGCCTCTTGATTGAACTTGTAATAAAATTTTTCCACTTTGTTTTTTTGCAAAAATATAATCAATAGAGTTATTTTCTGTTAACCCATAATTATATTTCCATATTTTTGTATTAGAAAAATTGCCTGCTTTATCAGCAATTTGAAGTGAGAAGTTTATAGTTCCTTTTTCTACGTTACCTAAAAATGGAAATGGCCTAAAAAATGCATTTTTATCATCTAATTGGTAATTGGCGGTGCCCGGTGCTATTGTGTGATATTGAAGAGCCTTCTTTAAAGGATCAATTTGAATTTCTGCACCCCACATCCAACCCATAGTAAAAATATCCGGTTTAATATTACTGGGGATATTTAATTTTACATAAAGCGTTTGTGGTTGAAAATCAAATGATTTGTTGGCATCATAAGGTATTGGGACACAATTCTCTGGGCTTAATACTGTTAACGCATTTCCTTTTATGCCATTCACAGTCGGATATGCTTGAACTTGCCCAGCTGAATCCTTTTCTGGATAGAATTTGCTACAATCATAAAATTGTAAATTAACTTTAGAAATATCTGGTGGTGTTATATCATCCTGGATATCTATTGATGGCTTAATAATAGAAGGTTCTTGTGTAATAATTTGTTCTTTATATGTATTTCCTAGTATGCCAAATAACCAATTTTTAATACTATTAACTGATAAGATATAGCTTAAAGAGTTTAGGGTTCCCGCAACCACCATCGTCGGAATACCTACAAATTTTGCAGTTGGATTATAAGAAGCGCCACCAGAATTTCCATGCTCTAGAGGAACGGAAGTTTTAATATAATTTTGTAAACCTTCACTCTTACTTCCAAACCCACTAAAATCTCCGGAAGTATAAGTAATAGTCGAGCCACCAATTCCAGGAAAACCGATTACTTCTAATTTATCACCGAATTTTAATAAGTCTGAATCTGAGTCCCATATATTAATATATGGGTATACTTTATTTGTTATATTTTCTAAATATAAAATAGCAGCGTCCATGTCATCCGCTGTCGTAAAATATTTTACTTCTGCTATATTTGGATTGGATTCTGTTCCAAAGCTTGGTTCCGAATTTATTGATTCAACAAAACCAACAAAACAGGCTTTTATAATGCCGCCCTTTTCATCCGTCACTACGTGTTTATTGGTTAAAATAACGCCTTTAGAATCAATGATAGTTCCTGAACCACTAAACCAATTACCATAATTGTCTGGACAAACAATTTGAACCTCTGCATTAATCTGATTTTGAGTAATAGCTTGAGAAAAATTAAATGGGATAAAAATCAATCCCAACAAAACTAAAACAAATGCTTTTTTCTTCATATTTTTATTACTATATATTATAACTGAAAAATACCACAAAACCCCTAAAAAATCAAAAATCTTTCAATTGCCATTATGGCTAATTTGTGCTTATATACTAATATGACAACTGATAACATTAAAGAAAAATTAATAGATTTTAATCGTCAGTTTAAAAAAGTTTCTGGAACTTTTAAAAGCCTAGAGATAGTTTTTTATTATATTAGCTTCCTTAACTCTGAACCATATCTCAAGAAACTTCTCACCCCAGTATCGTCTTATGCTAATTCACAGCTAGATCAAATGTTTGAATTAGCTTTAAATCCAGAGAAATCTAAGGAATTTGATAAAATAGAAATGGATATTCTTGACCCCAAATCTATTTCTCAAATGCCTATTTTTAAACAAGAATTTAATGACTGCCAAAAAGCTTTAGAAACAAAAGAAGATATACACATAATGAAAGTTCTTCCTATTTTTTATATGAGCCTCGAGGAAGTGTCAAGAGAATTACAAGAAATAAAAAAATGCCAAAAAGAAGGCAATATTGATAGAGCAAATGAAATAATTGAAACACTTAAAGAAGAATCATTTTCCATTCTACCCGCTCATAATATTAAGAATCTTCCGGAAAAAGTTGTTTTGTCTAATCAATATTTGGATATGTGCATGGAGATGCTTAATAAATATATTATTGACCATATTGATTCTCAAGCTTTTTTAAATAGCGATAAACCAACGCCAACCATAAGCTTTGACTCAGAAAAGAGTTTATTGTTCATCCGAGGCCAAGAGATTAAAATAACCCTAAAAAATGAACGGCCAGTTGATCATTATATTCTAGAGGCTATCTTTGCTAATGGCGATTTTGATGAGCAAGTTAGCTTTATGGAAATAGCCGAGGATTTTCGCAAGGTTGAATATGATGGTCAAAATGACTGGCCTACTTATCGCCACGCCTGTGATAATTTAAACGATAAAATATCAAAAGCTACGGATAATAAAATAATCGGCTTTATAACTTACACCACCGGAAAGACTGGTTGGTGCAAGATTAATAAAAAATACCTGTAAAAACAATCAGATAGAGTAAAGAGCTTTGCACGCAAGATGGCGCAAGGCTCTTTTTTTAAAATGGTCTTATAACATTAAGGCCATTTTTTATGTATTTCCTATCCGAACAACTCCGAACTCGTGCCAAGGCTTATTTCAGCCGGAAGTTTAAGCGTGAAGTCCAAGATGATGAGGCCGAGCAATATTTACTTAATTTATCTCATTTATATGATCTCTTTCTTAATAAGGAATAACTCTTTTTTTCTTTTCCGGCGGTTCCCCCGTAGGGGGAGCCGGAAAAGAAAAAGTTATCCTTGTTAAAAAGAACATCTAATTAGAACAATATGAAAAACTATAAAGACCAATTCGGGGTAGAAATTCAACTAAATTACCCCACTAAGAAAAAGCTAGTTAAATCCGGCTGTTTAGTCGAGGTTTATCAATTTGGTAATGATATTTTACTGGGCAGAAAACGTCATAAAGTCCGGACTCCGGAAGAAGAAGCCTTGCGCCATATAACACCGCCTAATCACGAAGAAGTCTTAAAATCATCCGCCAGACGAGCCAAGCGAATGATCAAAAGACTTATATACTCTAATAGCTTCAAATGGCTCAAGGCTAATGATAAGCCCTATTTGCCGATAACTCTGACCTTGACCTTTGAAGAAAATATCCAAGACCTAAAACAAGCAAACTATGAATTTACTAAATTTATACGACGGCTTAATTACGAAACCAATGGTATAGAGGGCAAAGAATTAAAACAAAGCAACATTAAATATTTAGCCGTTTTTGAACTTCAAAAAAGAGGAGCTATTCATTATCACGCTATTTTCTTCAATATGCCCTATATCAATAATATCTATGACCGGATGAGAGATATTTGGGGGCAAGGTCGGATAATGGTCGGAGGTAAAGAAAAGAATTTTAATAAAATTAAAAATCAGACCCAAATAAAAAAGATTATAGATTATTTTATTAAATATATTCAAAAATCTATCTTTGAAAATTCGTTCCCAAATCAGAAGAAATATATAACCAGCAAGGGGTTGATTAAGCCGATGGAAAATTATTTTGAAGAAGTTATTGATTTAGTAGAATCAGAAATGCCCTCGGAATGTTTAGTTTATAAACGAGATGGCGAAACGGAATATAATAATAGTGATATTAACGATACGGTCGGACAACCTAAAAATTATCTGCGTTGGTTAAACTACTGGCAATATGATTTATCAAAAAATCCGCAAGCTGATGCGCGGATTAATGAGATATTAGAAAATTATTCTTGATTTTAATCGAATTAAATAGTATATTAACAATATTGACCCAATTCCATATTACTGCCAAAAGGTTTTTTATTTAAAAACCTTTATTTGTCGCTCGAGATGGGCAGTTCTGCCATACGATAAATTAGCCTTTTGGTTAGTTTGGAGTTGGGTCAATCAGGACTGCCCTTTTTGAATACAATAGTAATTTTATTACTGTGTTCTTTTAAAAATCATATTCCCCGATAGAACCGGAATAAACATTATTTTTCCAATCAACACAGGAGACATAAATTGGCACTCTGGGTGGTAAAAAATTATATTCTTTAATTATTTCAATGTCATTACTTAAAAAATGACCAATATAATCTGAGCTTTTCATGGCATACATATCACTCTCCTTAGTAACAACAACGGTATCGCTACCATGGTCTCCCCATATAGTCCAAACGCAAGAGTGTACAGACAAGCCTTCCGGTAAAGTTGGATAAAGTTCTCCGGTTGAATTATTATATATTAATTTTACATTGCTAGCTTGATTGAAATCTTGTAATACTTCTTTGTCTTCTTGAGCGGTATTATCATTGTCATCATTTTTTGGATAAAAAAGAAAAATAGCCGAGCTTGTAATTAAAGCTATACATAGAAATAAAATAATTTTACCCCATATTTTTACTTTTGGGGCACCATCATATGTCGTTGAATACCATGGGTAAAAATTTACTACAGTTATCACTATGGCGGCTAATAAACTCAATAAAGCTGAAATTTGCTCATAAGTCATATTTTTTCGATTTAATTATTTATAATTACTTATCAGCTCATTAGCATAGTCTTCTGAGTTAAATCTTTCACCGCGATGAATTATTTGTAAAAAGGGCAAATTATCATTAAAATCAATTTCTTCACCTGATAAAGCATCAACTAAGTAATATGTTTCGTAAACTATACTCCAACCCTCCGAACTTGAATCCATATTAACCCCTGGCTTCATAAGAGTTCTACGTGATTCTACATAAATACATGAATTAACTTTAGGACTATAAAACAATTCCTTAAGCTCATTACTTTCTATATATAAATTATTAATCGGCTCTCCTTCATCAGAATTATTACTATCTCTTATCTCTGGTGTTTGCGAAAGATTGTATTCTCTAATCCTTTTTTGAATTTTATCATTATATTTTTCACATTCTACTTTTTTCTCAAATTCTTTATTATTGTCCGTTATATCTATAATGCCCGTATTACTAGACACCGCCTCTAACGTCAATTCTTTCTCTATTAATTTCTGTTTCTGAGATTGGCTTGCATAAAAAAATCCTCCTAACACAAAGCAGCCCAAAATAATACTTATCGGCAAAACTAATTTATTCTTGTCCATAAATTTAATAACTTAAATATGAATTAATTATATCATAAAACCTAATAATATGAACACAAATAACCAAAAAACCAAATATGCCCTCTACTGCCGGAAGTCTACTGAAGACGATAACCGGCAAGTCTTGTCTCTAGATTCTCAGGAGCAAGAAATGATTAAAATGGCCGAGAATCTCGGATTAGATATTATTCAAACTTTTAGAGAAAGTAAATCAGCCAAAAAACCCGATAACAGGCCGGCATTTTCCGAACTTATCAATTTGATCAAGCGAGATAAAATTGACGGCGTTATCTGTTGGAAAATAGACCGCCTTTCTCGTAATCCAATAGACTCGGCTATTATTCAATGGCTCTTACAACAAAACCAGTTAAAAATAATCCAAACAATGGAACGGCAATATTTGCCAGGCGATAATGCTCTATTATTTAATGTTGAAAGTGGAATGGCTAATCAATTTATTTTGGACTTATCAAAAAATGTAAAACGAGGTATTAGAGCCAAATTAACTCAAGGCTACTGGCCTAATAAAGCTCCTATCGGCTATCTCAATAAAGACTTAAAAATAATCGTAGATAAACCAAGAGCTAAATTTATTCAAAAAGTTTTTGAAATGTATAATACTGGCCGATATGGTGTTAAAGAAATTTCTAATATTTTATTTGAAGATGGATTCAGAAGCCGAGGAGGCAAAAAATATTACCCTAGTACTATCCATACCATTTTAGGCAATTCTTTCTATTGCGGAATTATGGAAAAAGACGGCGTTAAATATTTAGGAAAATATGAGCCGATCATAACTAAGCAAATGTTTGAGGATGTCCAAGTTATTTTAAATATTAAAAAGCATACAAAAGTTGAGGCTATCCCTTTTGCTTTCCGGGGATTATTACGCTGTGCTAAATGTGGTTGTCTGTTAACGGCCACTTTAAAGAAAAAACGACATATTTATTATTACTGCACCAACGGCAAAAATATTTGTCAGGAGCATAAAGTCTATTTAACCGAAGACTATCTATCTAAAGAGTTATTAGGTGTCTTTGATAAATTAACTTTTGACGAGGAGTTAATTGAGCTCTGCTATCAGACTAAAAAAGAACAAGGCGAGGGCAATATAAAATACTTAGAGGAATTAGAGTTAAACCTAAAAAACCGACTCGCCAAGCTTAAGGAAAGGCGGAATACACTTTTAGACGCCTACTTGGATAAAACGCTAGATAAGGCCATTTATGAGGCCAAGGATAAGCAATTAAATAACGAATGGGTCGATACTTTAAAGGATTTAAATGAACTAGAAGACAAACTAAAAAAGGCAGGTACGGATACTTTGGAACGGATAAAAAATACCTTTTTAAGGCCTAAACAAATGAGAAAAACATTTTTAGCTATGTCTTTAGAAAAAAAGAGAGAAACCTTAAATTCCTTACTTTGGAACGCTGAAATCGGCAACAAAAAAATCGCTAATATTTCATTCAAAGAGCCATATAAACAGCTCTCGGAAATCACAAATAAAAGCGATTTTTCTTCAATGCTCGGGGATAGGGATTCGAACCCCAATAGACAGGTTCAGAGCCTGTAGTCCTACCGTTAGACGATCCCCGATCAAAAATCAAAAAAATTATAACTACTGAAGATAAAAATGTAAAGTCCAACTCATTCCTCCCGCCGGGGCTTCATGAGCGGGAAAAGCGTCACTTCACGAATTGGCTTATCCACTAGAAAAGCGAAGAGCCGCTCGCCGAAGCCAAAACCGCAGGTCGGTGGCATACCGTGTTCCAGCATCTCGACAAATTCCCAATCCGGCATCATCGCTTCCTTATCTCCCTTGTCAATAAGCTCCTGCTGAAGGGCAAAACGGCGATATTGATCGAGCGGATCGTTGAGCTCGGAAAAGCCGTTCCCCACCTCGCTCCCGGCAATGATTATCTGGAAACGTTCGGTGAGATCCGGATTCTCCGGCAAAGATTTAGATAACGGCGAAACGAGTTTGGGGTGATTTACCAGGAAGGCCGGACCGGCAATCTGACGGCGGCAATACTTCCAGAGGGTATCCATCAGCCGCTCGCGGTTTGATCCTTCATACTTGACCTTAAACTTGTCTAAGGCGGCCGCCATGGCCTTTTCCGAGTCTTTCAAGACATCGATTCCGGTCTGTTTCTTTACCTCACTGCAGTAATCGATGCGGGGCCAATCGCCGGCTAGATCATAGCTGAAACCGCGGGTCGAAAACTTGGTCCGACCGAAAACTTCACGGGCAACCTCCTGATACATCTCTTGGCAGAACTTCATGCCCATCTCATAATCGGCATAGGCCCAGTAGAACTCAAGATTGGTGAACTCCTGCAGATGATCCGGGCTAGAGCCTTCATTACGGTAAGCTCGGCCGATCTCGAACGTTTTCTCAAATCCAGCGGCCATCAGCCTCTTCTGCCAAAGTTCGCCAATCGAGATGCGCAAGAAGACGTCCAGATCAAAATCTTCGTGGTGGGTCTTAAAAGGATTCGCTTCGGCACCGCCGGTCGTGGTCTCGAGAGTCGGCGTCTCCACCTCAAAAAATCCTCGGCTCGTCATAAATGATCTGACTACCTCCCAGAAACGAGCTTTCTGCCGGAAAATCTCTTTTAATTCAGGATTCAGGAGCAGATCAAGGTAGCGCTTGCGCAGGCGTTCGTCCTCGTCTTTCAAGCCATACCAGGCGTCCGGGATGGGCCGGAGAGCCTTAGACAAGATCCGCCATTCTTTTACCAGCACGCTCTTCTCGCCGCGCTGGGTAAGGAAGGCTTGGCCTTTAACTTCGATAAAATCGGAAACATCGATCAACTTGCTAAATGACTTATAGTGTTCGGCGCCCAAATCTTTTTTAGATAAAGCCAACTGGATACTAGCGGAACCATCTTCTAAATCGGCGAAGGACAGATTACCGTGCTCGCGCTTAGATCGCAAGCGCCCGGCTAAACAAAAACCGGCCTGCGAGGCCAGCAGGCTGTCAAAATCACTGAGAACAGAGGCAACTTCCCTGTCCCGCCCGGTGCGGGCTGGGTAGGCATTAACGCCGGCCTTCGTGAGCTCTGCAAGTTTTTTCAGGCGGTCATCGCGTTCCGAAGCGGAACTCTTTACCGCCGTCTCCGAGGCTGCCATATTTTTTCTGTCCCGCGCCCTTCGCGGAAATATTATTCAATCTTGGTAATCTTATATTTAATCGTCCCTTTGGGGGTCTCGACTTCTACTTCGGCACCGCGCCGTTTATTTAAAAAAGCGACACCGAGCGGCGACTCATTAGATATCTTACCAGCCGCCGGATCAGCTTCATTGAAACTGACAATGGTATATTTTCTCTCCCCACCCGACGATTTGACCGTGACGGTTGAACCCATGGCCACCGTGTCCTTAGAAGAGCCGCTTTCGACTATCGTTACGTTCTTGAGCGTATTGGTTAATTCCAGTATCCGGCCTTCATTCAAAGCCTGGGCATCTTTTGCCTCACTATATTCGGCATTTTCGCTAAGATCCCCCAGTTCCTTGGCGCGCTCAATCCGCTCGGCGATTTCTTTGCGTCTGACGGTGGTTAAAAAATTTAATTCGTCACGCAACTTGTCGTATCCCTCCTGAGAGATTATTTGTTCATTCATATTTTGATTGAAAGTTAGTAATGTTAATATACTTTATTTGTCCAAATTAGACAAGAGCAAATAACCAAAAAACCGATACCCAGAGGATGGTTCAGGTAGGGGGTAAAAAAGTTAGTCGCGGCGAGAAAAACCAGCCCGGCGGCTAATCCGATATACAACTTATCACCGCTCATGACTCCCCGCCGCCAAGCATCCCAGATAAGCTTGCCAAGCAGCCCAAGATAGGCGATGAGACCCAGGAGACCTAACTTCAGCCAGATATCCAGATAACCCCATTCAAAAGCATAGGTCTTATACTCGCCGCTAGGATTGGTCGCTAAGACGCGGGGATCATGAGTCAGATATGTTACGGTCGCGCCATAGCCTTGGCCAAAAAAGGGTTCGCGCCCGATCTCTTCCCAGAGAACGGGCAGAAGCGCCCAACGGGAGGCGGCGGCCGGCTCATTCTCGCTTTTTACCCGATCAAGCAAACTTTCACCGATATTTACAGTCAAACCTTGATTATAGGGGATTATCATGAGTAGGTAGATGATAACGAAGCTCATGAACCCGCCTAGAGCCAGCCAGGCCGTGCCCCGGGCGGCGGCCCGGAAGCCGTGAAGCCGCCAGAGCGCTAGTACGCCGAGCCCGATGGAAACGGCAAAACCTACCCAAAAGCTCCGCGACAAACTAACCAGTACGGTGCTAAAAAATAATGAACCCAAGAGCCAAGCGCCGATATTATCCCGGTTGAAAAGGTCCTTAAACCGATCAGCCACCGGCCTGAGCCAGAAGACTAGGAGAAAAGCGATCCCCGAGAATATCTGACCCTGGATGAAAACCCGCGGCCAACCAGCGATAGCTACCGTCACTTCCCCGCCGAGAGTCCTCCGCAGCCAATAATAAATAGCGTCCGCCACACTAGCATCATGGGTAAAAATAAACAGGACAAATAAAGTTTTAAGGCTGAGCCAGAGTGCTCCAGCCAGAAACCAAGTCTTCAACCGCTCGAACTTTTCCTGGTCGGCCGAACCATAAACGACCGTCAGAGGAATCACCAGGAACAGGTATGGCCAGGCGTTAAAATCATTAAATATAAGTTGCAGCTCATTCCCACCTAAAAAAGCGTTGCCAAGAGAAATAACCACAAAAGCCGCTAAAATCAGGAAAAAGCGGCCACCCGAAAAATCTTTCAACTTTTCCCAATAACGGGCGCGACTCCGCTCCCTGAGCAATTGATACAAAAATTTGATCCCGAAGACTAGCATGAAAACGCCAAAAAGCCCGATCCGAATCGGCAGCCGTCCGCCGTCGATTTCCAGATAGAACATGTGACCCATGGAGCCGATAAATAATTCGGCCAGAATTATTAGCAGGCCGTATTCTGTCCGATAAACTGTCAGCGCGGCGGCGGCCAGGACGAGCAGCCAAAAAATTGACGGGTTAAAGACGGCGCCAAAAGAAAATATCTCGAGTGCCAGGAAACCGATCATTATCAATCCGATCTGTTTGTAGTTAATCTTCATAGCCGTCTATGATTACCGAGTCACCGACCGCTAAACCGCCGCGGGCGGCGAAGCCGGCACCTACCTCCAAAACCCAATCAGCCGGACCGCCGCTCCGATACTCAATCAGGCTCAGCTCATCAGCCCCGGTTTCCGCCGGCGGCAAATCCGGCAAAATGCGAGTGACCCGTCCGTCATTTATAAAAATTATATCCAGCGGGAAATTCATGTCACGCATCACGAAGGCGCGCTCTTGGCTATCGGGAAAAACGAATAACAGACCACACTCGGCGCAGAGCGCTCCGCGCCCGCTTAGCCCCCGGTAGTGTTCTTCGGGACTGAGCGCGATTTCCGCTTTGATCCGATAACCGGCGATCTCGACTGCGGCCCAGCGCGGTTTTGGATCGT